>VOFJ01002390.1_pt1 | contig 39529 bp, 51 predicted proteins | sample 5384081 | NCBI WGS metagenome assembly VOFJ01 (sample SAMN12384729, study PRJNA508395) | human gut metagenome | isolation source: healthy gut I | host: Homo sapiens
AAACCACCTTCGGTAAACTTCATAATATTCCCTTTATGCACCAACGTTACGGAAGGCAAATGATGGTCGAGCGCATACTGGCAGGCAGCACGTACAAGACGCTCCGTGCCCTCACGTGATACAGGTTTCACACCGAATGAAGATGTTTCCGGGAAATGTACTTTCGTCACTCCCATTTCATCTTTCAGGAATTGATAGAACTTTTCAGCCTCCGGAGTTCCGGCTTCCCATTCGATGCCTGCATAAATATCCTCGGTATTCTCACGGAATACGCACATATCCACCTTCTGCGGCTCTTTGAGTGGAGAAACAATGCCCTTATACCAACGTACCGGACGTTGGCAGACATACAAATCAAGCGTCTGACGCAAGGCTACGTTCAAGGAACGGATACCTCCGCCGACGGGAGTTGTCAAAGGACCTTTGATGCCCACCTTATAGGTGCGGAAGGCTTCCATCGTTTCATCCGGCAGCCAGGAGCCGGTTTCGTGGAAAGCACGTTCTCCCGCCAGCACTTCTTTCCATTCAATGCCACGCCGGTCACCATAGGATTTCCTGACAGCGGCATTCACGACAGCCTGCATGGATGGGGTCACTTCTGCTCCCACCCCATCGCCGGTAATAAAAGGTACAGTAATTTTTTCCATATTCTATCTTGCATTAAGTGCAGAACCGGCCCGGAACCAGGCTATCTGCTGTTCGTTATACGTATGTTGTACTTCAAAACTTTCTTTACTCCCGTCCTCGTGATGAAGAACCACCTTCAAAGTGCGTCCCGGAGCAAAATCTTTCAACCCCATGACAGAAATCAAGTCGCGTTCCCGAATCTTGTCATAATCGGCCTTATCCGTAAAGGTCAGCGCCAACATGCCTTGTTTCTTTAAATTCGTCTCATGGATACGGGCAAAGCTTTTCGCCAAAATGACGCGTACATTCAGGAAGCGTGGTTCCATGGCAGCATGCTCACGGCTGGAACCTTCACCATAATTCTCTTCGGCAACGACAATGGAAGGGATACCTTCAGATTTATACAATTTCGCCGTGCCTGACACTGTTCCATAGGTATTGGTGGAGCGATTCCAAACACTATTCGTCTCTCCATTGAAAGCATTGACAGCTCCCATCAGCATATTATCCGAAATATTCTCCAGATGTCCCCGGAAACGGAGCCATGGCCCTGCCATGGAAATGTGGTCGGTGGTACATTTCCCCTGCACTTTAATCAATAAAGGCATGTCCAGCAAATCCATACCATCCCAGGCAGGGAAGGGAGTCAGCAGTTGCAAGCGCTGTGAATGAGGATTGACCGTAATTTTCGTCTGTCCTTTGCCTGGAGCAATGTATCCTTCCTTTCCTCCTATAAACCCGTGTGCCGGCAGTTCTTCACCGACCGGTTCGGACAGTTTCACAACCTCTCCTTTGGCATTGACCAGCGTATCCCTCAACGGGTCGAAACAAAGGTCACCGGCAATGGTCAGCGCCATCGTTATCTCCGGGGAAGCGACGTAAGCAAAAGTGTTGGGATTTCCATCGGCACGTTTGGCAAAATTACGGTTAAAAGAGGTGACGATGGAATTCTTGCGTCCGGGGTCATCAGTATGGCGCTTCCACTGGCCAATACAAGGTCCGCAGGCATTCGCCATTATCGTTGCGCCAATATCTTCGAAAGCGGCAATCATGCCGTCGCGTTCAGCAGTGGCACGTATCTGCTCCGAACCGGGGTTGACAATCAGCGGGGAAGCAACCTTCAAATTCTTTTCCTTTACCTGCCGGGCAAGGGAGGCCGCACGGCTCAAATCCTGATAGGACGAATTGGTACACGACCCTATCAGGCCGACTTCCATCCGGCGGGGATAGTTATTGGTTATCACTACCTCGGCAAATTTCGATATCGGTGTTGCTGCATCCGGCGTAAAGGGCCCATTGATATACGGTTCCAACAGCGAGAGGTCTATTTCAATGATGCGGTCGTAATATTTTTCCGGATTTGCCAGCACTTCGTCGTCGGCGCGAAGGTCGGCAGCTACGGAAGCAGCCATTTTTGCCACTTCTTCACGTCCGGTAGCCTTCAAATAAGTACCCATGCGCTCATCGTAAGGGAAAAGGGAGGTAGTCGCCCCCACCTCTGCCCCCATATTGCAGATGGTAGCCTTTCCAGTGGCAGACAATGAAGCGGTTCCCGGTCCAAAATATTCAATGATGGCATTGGTTCCCCCTTTTACCGTAAGAATACCCGCCAACTTCAGAATAACGTCTTTGGGAGCTACCCAGCCACTCAATTTACCCTTCAAGTGTACGCCTATCAGACGCGGCATTTTCAATTCCCATTCCATGCCAGTCATCACATCCACCGCATCGGCACCACCCACACCAATGGCCACCATGCCCAAACCTCCGGCATTGGGCGTATGAGAGTCCGTGCCTACCATCATTCCACCCGGAAATGCGTAGTTCTCCAATACCACCTGGTGAATAATGCCTGCTCCCGGCTGCCAGAAACCTATGCCATAGCGGGAAGAAACATCACGGAGAAAATTATAGACCTCCTCGTTGGTCTTCGTAGCAGTCGCAACATCTTCTTTTGCACCTTTATATGCTTGAATCAAATGGTCACAGTGCACAGTGGAAGGCACGGCAACCTGCTCACGGCCTGCATTCATAAATTGCAATAAGGCCATTTGAGCCGTTGCATCCTGCATTGCCACACGGTCGGGACGGAAATTCACATAGTCTTCTCCCCGTCTGTAGTTCTTCACTTTATCCCCATCATACAGATGAGCATACAAAATCTTCTCTGCTAACGTCAGAGGGCGTTTCTAGTATCCCCCGCACATGTTCTACTTTCCCTTTATAGGCAGCGTAGAATGCTTCTAGCATAGTCATATCATATACCATATTGCTTTTTTTGTTTTTTTAGTCTATCTATTAAAATAACGAACGGTGTTCGAGGATTGTTTAACAAAATGAAATATTTTTTCTATCCCGGAAGAAGATTCGTTACCTTTGCGCCTATTATGAGTAATAATCCGAAAAGCCCGGTCTCCGACCTTCAGTACCAGCAACTCCTGCTACGCATGGAGTATGAATACGAGTAAAGAGGAATTCAAGCGGCAGACCGAAACAATGGGTATTGCCCGTAAAGTGAAGCGCGGTCTCTGCTGGTATCCCGTCTCTCTTGGCCGAAGCTACTACAATTCGCTGAATCAGCTTGTAATAGATATTACACGGACCGAAAATAAAGAGATAGAGCATTCCTTTGAGTTTTGGCCGTCCTGTTTGCTTTTTCCACCAGTCATTCGAAGGAAAAGTGAAGTATATGGATTTTTCATCGCTACCGTCGCTTTGCCGACGAAGAACGAATGGTCGTAGTACTCCCCGGAGCGGGAGCCTTTAGCGGAACTGCAAACTGACGGTATACTGGGGGTACAACTTTATTTTGACGAAACATCCTACCGGGCCATGTTCGAGGCACTGGAAAGACACGATACGTGCCAAGGACAACCGCCTGGCGGAACTGCGCGACATTTTGCTGGGTACCCAAAAAGCCGGGATTCCGCGAATTATATCCCGTCCGCTTTCCATGGTTGAACAGTACACAGGAAACAGCTGTTAACAAGGTGCTCTGTACGCGTGACGTATCTATTGTTCACGGTCCTCCGGGAACCGGAAAGACAACGACTCTTGTCGAAGCGATTTACGAAACATTGCATCGGGAACCACAAGTGCTTGTTTGTGCGCAAAGCAACACGGCTGTCGACTGGATTTGCGAGAAACTTGTAGATCGGGGTGTTCCGGTGCTCCGCATTGGAAATCCAACCCGGGTCAACGACAAAATGCTATCATTCACCTACGAACGCCGGTTTGAGAGTCATCCGGCCTATCCGGAGCTTTGGGGAATCCGTAAATCTATCCGCGAAATGGGTAGCCGGATGCGCCGGGGTAGTTATTCTGAACGGGAAGGGATGCGTAATCGCATGAGTCGTCTCCGCGACCGTGCCACGGAGTTGGAAATACAAATCAATGCCGATCTTTTTCGACAGTGCCCGCGTGATTGCTTCTACCCTAGTCAGCAGCAACCACCGCCTGCTCAACGGACGTCGTTTTCCGACTTTATTCATCGACGAAGCCTGCACAAGCCCTCGAAGCCTGCCTGCTGGATCGCTATCCGCAAAGCAGACCGGGTCATCCTTGCAGGAGATCATTGTCAACTTCCGCCGACTATCAAATGTATAGAAGCTTCCCGTGGAGGATTGGATCATACGTTAATGGAAAAAGTGGTTCAGCAAAAACCTTCCGCGGTCTCTCTATTAAAAAGTACAGTACAGAATGCATGAAACCATCATGCAGTTTCCCTCCGACTGGTTTTATCACGGAGAACTGGAAGCTGCTCCGGAAGTACGCTATCGGGGATTCTTGATTTCGACACTCCCATGAACTGGATCGATACTTCAGAGATGGACTTTCACGAAGATTTTGTAGGCGAAAGTTTTCGGACGCATCAATAAGCAGGAAGCCAACCTACTACTACAAGAACTGGAAACTTACATTGAACGTATCGGCAAAGAGCGAATACTGGATGAAAGAATTGATTTCGGTCTGATTTCGCCATACAAGGCACAAGTGCAATATTTGAGAGGAAAAATAAAAGGAAGCCTTTTTACGTCCTTTCCGCAGCCTCATCACCGTGAATACGGTAGACGGCTTTCAGGGACAGGAGCGAGACGTTATTTTCATCAGTCTCGTACGTGCCAACGAGGACGGACAAATCGGATTTCTAAATGACTTGCGAAGAATGAATGTAGCGATTACGCGGGCACGAATGAAACTTGTTATATTAGGAGATGCCTCCACCCTTGCCAAGCATCCTTTCTATAAAAGGTTGATGTTATTCATTAAAAAGGAGGATTAAATACTTAATCCTCCTTTTAACAAAGCACACTTTCTCCCGAAACCACACCTTTTTTTAACACAAACAAAAACAAACAATATTTTACATCAGTACTATTCTTAATTTTTCATCCTCAAAGATAGTCGATTATTCTAATGCGCTCCAACTATTTCCACCATTTTATTTGCGGATCGCGCGTTTTTGCCCATTCTGCAAATTTAGGATATGTTTTATCAATGCGCTGATTCTCCTTTTTAAGATCTAAATTCAAAATAGAAGCGTCCAAACGAGCATCTACATGAATTGCAAACGGAAAACCATCTTTGCAAATGAAATAGGTACCATCTACATCACCACGAGAAATATCAGCTCCAGAAGGGAAACGATTATTCGCACCAGTCGTCGGCTTATGATCTGTCAGGTGGACTTCTGTGGCAGAGTTGAATACTTGTATAAAAGGGTTATAAGGAGCTACCACCACTGATTTATCAAGAGTAGGGTTATTAAATTGTATGGATACCGTATATGTCTTCTCTTGAATATTCTGATTAATCATATCCTCCGCATTCACATTGGATACTCCCAATTCAAAGCTTTAGCATCCTTGAATAATGTTATCACATTACCTGAATAGGAAGAAAGGCTTCACTACCATTAACCGTTACTTTAGAAGTTTTACTCAAATCGAAAGGAACTTCATAAGCAAACGAGTTCTTATAATTAGCTCCCGTCCAAGCCAAGGTGAACTTATCAATAATATTAAGAACTTTATTATCTATATTATAATCAACACTTGACTGATATTTCATGACTACATCATTCAAGTCATAATCTCCTTGTTCAGGTACCAGTTATCTTCAAAGCCAAGCACTCCAGAATACTTTTCTGTTCCTTGTCGATCACCCGGATTAGGAACATCCGGAACTTCAATAGCAGCAATAGGATTAGAAGAGATAACGAAAGCAACATCATTATAGTCATTTTCACCGTTTTTCCAGTCTTCCATAGTGATAACATTCACTCTATCACCTGCTTTATTTTTTTGCTGCAAAAATTGCAGTGTGAGAAATTTTGTCACTATTCAAAAGATTTGGTTGAGTAGAACATATTCCCATTAGCCTTAACACCTCTCCAACCGTCATTCCAAATTAGGAAACCAATCTTTGTACCTGCTGGGATACGTTCCGGTTCTTCTTCCGGAAAGCTGCCTGTCTCATCAATATATTTCAAATTCACCGCAACCCCACTATAATTACCCAGACTACTTTTATGTACATTAGGGAAGATTACACATGCATGCTTTGCAGCTTGTCTTATTTTATCAATACTGGCATTTTCCGAATAACAATAGTAAGCAAACACACTTTGCGCACCTGTATCTCCTCCGAAATAGTTGACAACGACATTCGCATCTTCTTTTATCAGAATATCAGCATCATCAGAGACTAAATTAGTTCCTACATTATTCTTTCCTTCCGGAAAATATGTCGTTATATAACTCTTAAGCGTTGCATCCACATTTATTTTTTTTTTTGGAAGCATCCAGATAGTTAGGCCTTACCAGTATTTACATTCCAAGTTCCTAATACATTCGGAATTACATTTGTAATAAATTTCAAAGAAGATCTTGTTTGTGCACTTCTCGTTGATGAATCCACAGCAGTTACATCAAGAGCATTCTCAAAGGTTAGTTTTTTGCGCTGACATCCGAACCGACAACTTTAGTTTTATACAAAGTCGGCACACCAAAATCCGGAGAATAAATATAAACTTCTGAAACTGCTGTCGGGAAAGAAGCCGGTTTGATATAACGTCCTTGTATATCTGTAAATCCGGTTGCAATGTGTGAAACCCCTGCTTTCTTTATAATCTGACCGCCTTCTGCCACATAAGAAAGCGGATTTTCAGCATAAACTTCAAAATAAGCCCTAGGACATTCCTTTCCATAATCAATATTCAATTGAATATTTTTAGTAGTGGCAAAGTCGAAATAGTTATCTAAAGTAACTTCTTCTTTATCTCCTGAATTAGCAGGATCATATACATCTTTCTGTAAACAGGCTTGAGAAAACAACAGAAACAACACCGATAACACATGCTAATTTAGCAATGTTAATCATTCTTTGGGGTAAGTTAAAACACATCATACTTCTCGTTCATTTTATTTGATAGTGCAAATATAAACATAAACTTGCATATTTTAATCACATTATTGATATGTTTTTTCCAAAAAAAAGTTTCTGCAAGTTTCACCTACCCATTTTAAATATCTTATTAATAAAAAAAAAGGAGAAAGCAAAAAGCCCTCTCCTTCTTTTTTAAAACTTGTATAATCTAGTCTAATTAATTGTTTTCCGGACGAAGTTTACGAACTGTAACAGCTGTCTGCCACATTTCGCTTTCACGCAAGGCTTTCAATTCTGCATTCAGCTTCTCACGATAATCGGGTTTGGAGTTACTGTCGATAGAAATCTGAGCTTCGTTGCCCGACTTCACACTTGCATACAATTTCTGTACAACCGGCTTGATGGCATCATGAAACGGGGTCATCCAATCCAGCGCACCACGCTGTGCCGTAGTAGAACAGTTGGCATACATCCAGTCCATACCGTTCTTGGCAAACAATGGCATCAAAGATTGAGTCAACTCTTCCACTGTTTCATTGAATGCTTCAGAAGGAGTATGGCCGTTTTCGCGCAATACTTCATACTGAGCCAACAGCAATCCCTGGATAGCACCCATCAATGAACCGCGTTCACCGGTCAAGTCGGAAGTGGCTTCGCGGATGAAAGTTGTCTCGAACAAATATCCCGAACCAATACCGATACCCAGTGCAATCGTCTTGTCAAAAGCCTTACCCGTAGCATCCTGATAGACGGCATATGATGAGTTCAAGCCACGCCCTTCGAGGAACATGGTACGAAGTGAAGTACCGGAACCTTTGGGAGCAACCATAATAACATCAATATCTTTAGGAGGAACCACGCCGGTACGGTCGTTCCAGGTAATAGCAAAACCATGAGAGAAGTAAAGAGCCTTTCCGGGAGTCAAATAAGGTTTGATAGTCGGCCATACAGACATTACAGCTGCGTCAGACAACAGACACATGACGATAGTACCTTTCTGGCAAGCCTCTTCGATGCCGAACAAAGTCTCACCCGGTACCCATCCGTCAGCCACCGCCTTTTCGTATGTCTTACCCGGACGTTGTCCTACAATCACATTGAAACCGTTATCACGCAAGTTGCAAGCCTGGCCCGGGCCTTGTACGCCATAACCGATTACTGCAATTGTTTCATCTTTCAAAATCTCACGTGCTTTTTCCAAAGGAAATTCTTCGCGGGTCATTACATTCTCAATAACACCGCCAAAATTCAATTGTGCCATTTTTTGTTTTAATTTTTATTTGTGGCTTACGCCAACGTTGATAAATTTATTTATTTCTCTGTAAATATCACTTTAGAGCGACAGACCACTTCGCTGCCATTCTTTTTCACCTCCACATCGTAAACGCCCTCACCGGCATCATCCATGAACAAAGTCAACTCATCCCCATAATAGCTTTCGGCTACATATGCCATTTCAAAACGACGGATGCGCTTCTCCTTATACATCTCTATCGGGAACAAATCAAGGATATGCTCGATGTAACGGATGCTGTTCACATGCCCGTTAATGTCAATATCACTGTATTTGGCTACCAAAGCAGCAACCGGTTCCTTTGAAGCCACCTTTATCCGCGAAGGTTTTTCTATCGGGCAAGGCTCATCGCAAACATAATCTACAATGCTGCCACTATGAAGAGCCAGCAAATCTGCCGGCTTACGGGTATTCATGCTAATCATCGCCCAAACGGAACGTGCATACCCAATCTTCTTGCCCTCCTTATCGATGATAGCGAAATTACGGTCTGTAAAAAGGCGATAGACATTCTCCACCCAAGTCTGAATGGAGAAATCTTCGTACTGATAAGGCATTTCATCCAGTTCGACAGCCAGACGGGACAATACCCAAGTATAATTGTCCTCGTTTAGAGTCGCGATGCCAAAACCGCGGTCGCTGGCATGGAAACCCGCACAATTCAACAAATGGTTGCCCAATACTCCCATTGTCAGCCGTCCGGTAAAGTCGACATGAAACGGTTCCGCCACAAACTGATAAGTTCCTATTTTATTTTCTTCACTCATTATTCCTGCAGGTTTTTACTTTCGTTATATTTTGCCTCCCGTCCGTCGAGGAACTCATTCACCCGTTCAAAGCAGCTGGTAGTAATCGCCACACGTCCCGAACGAACAAACTGCAAAACACAATTCAATCCCGGAGTTCACCGTAAAGCGAGGTGATATCCTCACTCATCCCGTTCTTCTCAACAATGGAAAACACCGGGTTTACTTCCACTATACGAGCATTGTATCGACGGATTAACTTGGACGCTTCCGGATTCTCCTGAAAAGCAGGAGTAGACACCTTATATAATGCGATTTCATGGAAATATATCTCATCCTCTGTGAAGTAATGTGCCTGAATCACGTCGATCTTCTTCTCTGATCTGTTTCACTACCTTCTCAATGATATCCTTGTCAGTCCAGGCGGTTATGGTATACTTATGTACACCCTTAATAGAGGAGGCCGATACATTCAGACTCTCAATGTTTATTTGCCGGCGGGTAAACACAGCCGTCACCTGATTCAGCAAACCGGCAAAGTTTTCCGAATGAACAATGATTGTATATAGTTTTTTATCCATAGATAGAGTAAATTCTTTAATTTCGCATGACTTCAGCATTCCAACAACATCTGATTGACCGAACCGCCCGGAGGTGTCATCGGCATTACATTTCCTTCTTCCTCCACACAAGCTTCGAGCAGGAACGGTCCGTCAGTCGCTATCATCTCGTCAATCGCTTTTGCCAGCTCCTCGCGGGTCATTACCCTGCGTGCAGGAATATCATATGCCGAAGCAATCTTCATATAATCCGGATTCATCATCGGAGTAAACGAATAACGACGATTGAAGAACATCGCCTGCCATTGACGAACATTGCCCAGGAAGTTATTGTTCAACAGAATCATCTTCACCGGAGCTTTTTGCTCCATGATGGTACCCAGTTCCTGCAGGTTCATCTGCAAGCCGCCGTCTCCCATGAATACGCATACCGTGCGGTCCGGACGTCCAAAAGTGGCACCGATAGCTGCCGGAAGGCCGAAGCCCATAGTACCCAGGCCACCGGAAGTAACAATGCTACGTTCCTTGCTGTATTTGAAATAACGGGCGGACATCATCTGATTCTGGCCGACATCAGTCACCAATATCGCCTCGTTATGGGTAGCCTCACTCACAGCACGCACCACCTCACCCATGCTTAGCGCTTTTCCTGCCGGATGTAATTCCGGACGGATTACCTTTTCCTCTTCCACTTCCTCGTATTGCCGGAAACTGTCAATCCATTCCTGATGGTTGGCGGGTTCCAGCAATTGGGTAACGGCAGCCAGTGTCTCTTTGCAATCTCCCAGGACAGCAACATCGGTCTTTACATTCTTATCTATTTCGGCAGGGTCAATATCAAAGTGGATAATCTTCGCCTGCTTGGCATATGTTTCCAATTTACCCGTCACACGGTCATCAAAGCGCATGCCTACGGCGATAAGGACATCACATTTATTGGTATTGATATTGGGCCCCAGGTTACCGTGCATACCAAGCATTCCTTTGTTCAACGGATGGTCCGTAGGTAATGCGGAAAGTCCCAATAAAGTGCATCCGGCAGGCATTCCGGCTTTCTCAATGAAAGCACGAAGCTCTTGCTGGGCTTCTCCCAGCTCCACGCCTTGTCCTACCAGCACCAAAGGCCGTTCCGCACCATTTATTAATTCAGCAGCTTCCTGTACAGCTCTCATCGGTCCATCGGGAACGGGAAGATAGCTACGGACATAGTCCACCTTAGTAGGCGCATATTCTGTTTTCTCCACTTGGGCGTTTTTAGCAAAATCCAGCACGACCGGTCCCGGACGTCCGCTCTTGCCACATAGAAGCACGTGCCACTGCCCAGGCCACATCTTCTGCACGACGAATCTGGTAACTCCATTTCGTGATAGGCTGAGTAATGCCTACCAAGTCCACTTCCTGAAATGCATCCGTACCCAAGAAGTTCGTCCCTACCTGGCCGGCAATGACAACGATAGGCGTACTGTCAATCATGGCATCTGCAATGCCCGTGATAGTATTGGTAGCACCCGGTCCACTGGTAACCAGACAAACGCCAACCTCGCCTGATACACGTGCAAAGCCTTGTGCCGCATGGGTTGCTCCTTGTTCATGGCGAACCAAGATGTGGTTCAATTCCTTCCGGTGGTCGTATAAGGCATCGAATACCGGCATGATGCTCCCTCCCGGATAACCGAAAATGGTCTTTACTCCCTGATGCTCCAGAGAGCGCATCAATGCTTCTGCGCCTGTTATTAGAGCCTCACCCCGACCCTCTCCTTGGGAGAGGGAGGAAAAGTTACTCTTTTTATTATTATCAGCCATACTTTATCTATTCATTATATTTAAAAGCTCAATAGTAGCTTGAAAAATTTGTTTCATTCTTTCCTCCCCTCGCTTTCGGAAAGGGGGGCTTTTAATCAATCAGCCTCACAGCCCCTTTGTCAGCGGAACTCACCATACTGGCATATGCTTTCAATGCTTTGGAGACTTCACGGTTGCGGGTTACCGGAGTCATAGGGCGTGCTGCAAGCTCTTCATCCGTCAACTTCACATTGATAGAACGGTTCGGTATATCAATTTCGATAATGTCCCCATCCTTAATCTTGCCGATATTACCACCGGCAGCCGCTTCGGGAGAAACATGTCCGATACTTAGTCCGGAAGTACCACCACTGAAACGCCCGTCGGTAATCAATGCACACTCCTTACCCAGATGGCGGGATTTGATATAAGAAGTAGGATAAAGCATCTCTTGCATACCCGGTCCACCTTTCGGCCCTTCGTGAGTGATGACGACGACGTCTCCACTGACCACCTTTCCACCCAGAATACCGTCACAAGCCGCATCTTGTGAGTCGAAGACTTTCGCCGGCCCCGTAAATTTCCAGATACTCTCGTCTACACCGGCAGTCTTGACAACGCAACCGTCCTGAGCTATATTTCCCTTCAAAACTGCCAGACCGCCATCCTTACTGTATGCATGTTCCAAATCACGGATACAACCGGTCGCACGGTCCGTATCGAGTTCCTTATAAGACGCATTTTGTGAACCAAGTACCAGATTGAACTTTCCGGCTGCCGCACTGGAGTATTTCTTGATTGCCTCTTTACATACATTAGAGCTGGTAATACTATACCGGTCGATTGCCTCTGCCAACGTCATTCCATCCACACGGCGGACATTCGTATCGACCAATCCGCCCTTGGCAAGCTCATCCATGATGGCAATGATGCCACCGGCACGGTTAACGTCTTGTACATGATACTTTTGGGTATTGGGAGCCACCTTGCATAAGCAGGGGGTCTTGCGGGAGAGCATGTCAATGTCGTCCATCTTAAAATCCGCTCCGGCTTCGTGAGCCACAGCCAACAAATGAAGTACCGTATTAGTGGAACCGCCCATCGCAATATCCAGCGTCATGGCATTCAAAAATGCCTCGCGAGTAGCAATACTGCGCGGGAGTACACTCTCATCCCCTTCTTCATAATATCTAAAGGCATTCTCTACAATCAACTTGGCTGCATCCTCAAATAGTTTCTTGCGATTTTCGTGAGTGGCTACAATCGTGCCGTTACCGGGCAGTGCCAATCCAATCGCTTCATTCAGGCAATTCATGGAATTAGCGGTAAACATGCCTGAGCAGCATCCGCAAGTGGGGCAGGCATGTTGCTCAATCTGTGCCACCTCTTTATCGCCCACACTTTCATCAGCAGATTTAATCATGGCATCAATCAAATCCAAATGCTGTCCGTTCCATTCCCCGGCTTCCATCGGACCGCCGGAGACAAAGATAGTCGGTATATTCAGCCTCATAGCCGCCATCAGCATCCCCGGAGTAATCTTGTCACAGTTACTGATGCAAACCATAGCATCCGCCTTATGGGCATTTACCATATACTCCACACTATCGGCAATGATATCTCTTGAAGGCAGGGAATAAAGCATACCGTCGTGTCCCATAGCGATACCGTCGTCAATGGCAATCGTATTGAACTCCGCAGCAAAACACCCCAGTTTTTCAATCTCTTCCTTTACAAACTGGCCTATTTCGTGCAGGTGTACATGCCCGGGGACGAATTGTGTAAATGAATTGACTATAGCGATAATGGGCTTACCCATCTGTTCCTTCTTCATACCATTCGCCGTCCACAATGCACGGGCTCCCGCCATGCGGCGACCTTGTGTGCTGAACGAGCTGCGTAACTGATGCTTCATTTTCAAATCTCCTTTTAATGAAAAAGCCTCTCCCACTATAGTGAGAAAGGCTTAATAAATTATCTTCTAACGTACGAATACATACATAACCTTTCTCACGCTCTTGATGCCACCACCACGACGCGAATAATATGCAGGACTGCCAGGTTAATAGATGTATGTAAATTCATAACTTAATTCTTCTTTTTTGTTTCAAACGTGCTGCAAAGGTAAGGGCTTTTTTATAATCTCCAAACAAATTGAAGAAAAAAATAAGATAAATATGAATAATCGTAAGAAAATATCGCTAAAATTCCCTATTTTATCACTTAACAGTTCTAATTTACAACCATTATTAGCCAATGTAAATGTATTGCCAATCATTGAAACCATTTAATAATCTGAAAATTACCAAAGGCTCTCTACATCCGGCGAAACAAATAATTCGTATCTTTGTCTCTTCAAATACTCGGGAATTTATTAATTAAATAGAAATAAAAGAATCAAATGGAAACAGCAGAAAACAAGTACATTACCGTTGCATACAAATTATATACAATGGAAGATGGAGAAAAGGAATTGTTCGAAGAAGCAAAAGCTGAACATCCTTTTCAATTCATTTCAGGCTTAGGTACAACTCTCGAAGACTTCGAAAACCAGATAACTGCTCTTGCCAAAGGTGATAAATTCGATTTTACCATTCCGGCAGACAAAGCATACGGTCAATATGACGAACAACACGTGATCGACCTTCCCAGAAACATATATTTGAGGTTGACGGTAAGTTTGACAGCGAACGCATCATAAAGAGGGTAATATCGTACCTTTGATGACTGGTGACGGTCAACGCGTAAATGCCAGCGTAGTGGAAATCAAACCGGACATTGTAGTAGTTGACCTCAATCACCCGTTGGCCGGTGCCGACCTGATTTTTGAAGGTGAAATCCTCGAAAGCCGTCCTGCTACTAACGAAGAAATTCAGGAACTTATTAAATTGATGAGTGGCGAAGGCTGCGGTTGCGGATGCGACAGCTGCGGTGATGGCTGTGGCGACGACTGCGGTTGCGAAGGCGGACACTGTCATTAATTGAAGCATTAAGTATAAAGTATTAAGTATTAATTTCGTGCTGATATAGCTGGAGTTTTAATCTTAATACTTTTTTATGCCGTCATTCCGGCTAATACTTAATACTTGATACCTAATACTTAAAATCAGCATCCTTTGTGTGTCATGATATCGAGTACCATTTTATCCGTTTCGTTCATAGCTTGCGAGCCGATTCTTGTCAAGATTACGGATACTTTGATCTACATCTTCATCAATAATACCCTCCACGGAAGTCACGCAACGGTCTTCCATTGCCATAATTGCTGATAATACGGCTGTCGAAACTCCTGTGGTTACTTTCAGAGCGCAGCTTGGCTTCGCCCCGTCACAAATCATTCCTGTCAGATTAGCAATCATATTTTGGACAGCGAAAGCTACTTGGTTGTAGTTTCCTCCCATCAGCCACGTAATCCCACAACTGGAGCCGGTGGCAGCTACCACACAGCCGCACACAAAGCAGACAAACGTCCCAAACTTTGTTTAATATATATAACAGTGAGATGGCTTAACATTAAAGCACGGATCAGTTCCTCTTCGTTCTTTCCGTTTTCTTCGGCAAAAACAACAACGGGGAGTGTAGCGGATATTCCTTGATTACCACTGCCGGAATTACTCATGACAGGAATCATAGCACCGGCCATACGTGCATCACAAGCACCGAAGTATAAGAAAGAATATGGGAGAAACACACTGTCACCCATGACTTTATGTTCATAAGTTCCACGCAGCATTTTCCGAGGGAGTGTCCGTAGTTGCCTTTAAAAGCTTGTTCGGCAGCTGCCTTTGTTCAAGCGGGCTGTATCGAGGATAAAGCGTATCTCATCCAGCGGAGCAGTCAGGGCAAAGTCATAAACTTTACGCAAGTTTAATTCGGGCGAAGCCTCTTTCCTCTTCCTCACTGACCGTATGTTGCTGCTTGTCGAGCAACGTTTGTTCATCCCTGGCTATATATATAAAGGTAGTATGCCCACCGGCAATGATGGCTTTAGCTGTTTTATCTCCCGTTTTACAGATTACTTCGATATAAAGTTTTTCCGTAATCTCTTCCTTTCAAGAGAAATACAAATCCGTTTTTCTGCGATGAACAGCTTTTTCCTTGTTCCACTGCTTCCGGCGTACAGTCCCTCAACACCTCCAACTGATAGTCTGATTTGCCTATCAATGCTCCTAAAGCAACAGCAATGGGAAGTCCTACCATTCCTGTACCCGGTATTCCTACTCCCATCGCATTCTTTAATATATTAGCACTTAACAGGACTTCTACCTTTTCCGGTTTCGCTCCCAGTGTTTCGGCAGCCTTAGCAACACAAAGCGCCACTGCGATAGGTTCCGTACATCCGATAGCCGGAATGACCTCCTTCTTAATCAATTCTATAATTTGCCTTCTTTCTGATTCAGTCATGGACTTATAAATTTTGGTTCCACAAAAAATAGGAAATTCTTTTTCTTTTACAACATTCTATAATGAACAAATAAAATCTCATATTGTTATAAAATCTCCCCTACACTAAACTTTAACAGAAAGAATTGATAAAAAATGAAAGCAAAACACGTAATTATCTATTTACTGCTGGTTATTGTTACATCTTCTTGCATTCGCGACGAAGCTCCCAATGCAGAGGCAGACATATTAAGTTGCATACTACCGGGAGTAGCCATGACAACCAGTCCTATCATTAATAATAATTCCATCTCAATCTTTGTCGGTCCGGGAACTGATATTTCAGAACTTAAGCCTGAATTTACCCTGACTCCGGGAGCTACGATCAGTCCGCTTAGCGGTACAGAACGAAATTTCAGTACCCCACAGGAATATACTGTCACAGCCGCCGACGGTGTTTGGAAGAAAACATATATCGTATCAGTTATCGATACGGAGCTTGCCACGAACTATAATTTCGAAGATACACTAGGCGGAAAAGAAGTACTATATATTTGTGGAACGCGAAGGAGATAAAGTCGTCATGGAATGGGCCAGCGGAAATGCGGGCTACGCCATGACCGGAGTAGCTAAAACAGCCGATGATTATCCCACTTTCCAAATAACGGACGGAAAAGTCGGCAAATGCCTCTCTTTAGTGACACGCAGTACCGGATTCTTCGGTCAGATAGCAGGAATGCCTATTGCGGCAGGAAATCTGTTTATCGGTTCTTTTCGATGTGAGCAACGCAATGAGCAATCCGCTGAAAGCGACCAAATTCGGCCTTCCTTTCCGGCATGTGCCCACTTATCTGGCAGGTTACTATAAATACAAGGCGGGAGACCAGTTTACAGAGGGCGGAAAAGCCCGTGAACGGGAAACGGGACATCTGTGACATATATGCCATCATGTACGAAACGAGCGTATCCGTCCCCACTCTTGATGGAACAAATGCATTCACCAGTCCGAACCTGATTTCAACAGCACGGATTGATAATGCCAAAGAAACGAATGAATGGACTTACTTTAAACTTCCTTTCATCACTCTCCCCGGAAAATTCATAGATAAGGAGAAACTAAGGAATGGGAAATATAACATAGCCATCGTGTTCACCTCAAGCCTTGGAAGGGGATCATTTTAACGGAGCAATCGGGAGTACATTACTAATCGACGAGGCGAGTTGATCTATCACTCGGAAAATTAGCGGAATTCCGATGAAGGATTTTCCACAGAAATACGCTGATAGTGTGCTCAAGTAATGTACTCATACAAAATGCGCACGTTATCAAACGAACGGAATTAAATAACTTTATAACAACAAGAACGATGAAAATCTATCCGTATATATTCAGTTTACTAACCTGTATCGGAATAGCGCTACCCGGCTATTCACAGGTCGATAGAAACAAGACCCTTATCCGTTCCGCCCTTCACGGACTGGAATACGAAATAAAAGCGGGATTCAGTATTGGCGGCACAGCCCCGCTTCCTCTTCCGGTAGAAATCCGTTCCATTGACGGATATAACCCGACATTAGCTATCAGTATAGAGGCGAAGTGACCAAATGGATTGCCGTTCAGAATAAGCTTGGAATTATAGTCGGATTGCGGCTTGAAAACAAGGCTATGACCACCGAAGCTACCGTAAAGAATTACAGTATGGAAATTCTGGGACAAGGAGGTGAAAGGATCAGCGGAGTATGGACAGGAGGGGTAAAGACCAAAGTACATACCGCCGGACTGACAATACCTCTGATGGCTACCTACAAACTAACCAACCGGTGGAACATCAAAGCCGGGCCTTTATTTCTCCTATCTGCTTTCAAGAGAATTTTCAGGACACGTATATGAAGGATATTTGCGGGAAGATGATCCTACCGGTCCGAAAGTAGAGTTTACCGACGGCAAAATTGCAACATACGATTTCTCGGACGATTTAAGACATTTCCAGTGGGGATTACAGGTAGGAGCCGGATGGCGAGCCTTCAAGCACCTCAATGTGTATGCCGATCTTACCTGGGGATTGAATGATATATTTAAAAACAATTTTAATACAGTCACTTTTGCCATGTACCCCCCATCTACTTGAATATAGGTTTCGGGTATGCTTTTTAAGTCCCGCTAGGCTCTGCCACCTGCTTCACTCCGGAGTAAGGTTACTTTCACCGTCTGTTGCAATGCAGGCACTTTCACATTAATAGTCATGTCTGCATTTCCACCTTCTACAGTTCCCGTAACTGTTACAGGACAAGTACCCAAAGAGGCAGCATCTCCTTCAAATGTAAGATCTTGCTGTCCGGTGAATGTAGACATACCTTCCCCCTTTTTCACTTCACATTTATCAATGACAATATCTCCAAATTTCAATATCTGCTGGTTGATGAACAATTCAAAATCCTTCAGTTCAATCTTCACTTCCGTATTGCTGACCTGCGAAAGCGTGATAAACTTCTCTATTCCGTCGCCGATGACAATTTCCTGATCGGAGCCATCCGGTATCATGGATATATCCAGATTTCCCCAATACGTTCCGATTACATCCGGAGCCGTTATCACAGCTTCCTCTTCGGGAGGATTCTCATTATTCTTGTTATCACTATCGTCGTCATCACTGCTACAAGCAGCAAAGAGAGTAAGAGAACATACCAATGCCCATAAATACAATAGATTCTTTTTCATACGTCTTTGGTTTAGTTATTACAATAAATTCGTCCTTTATAAACTAAAAAAAGAAAAAAGGTTCAATATGCTTCCTTTTTCGAAGTTATTTCGAGTTCACAACAATCTTACCGAAAACTTTGTTATATTTGCATACAGTAATTTTAAAAAGCCACGACTATGTTTAATTCATTTGGCAACATCTTTCGGCTCACAAGTTTTGGTGAGTCTCATGGAAAAGGAATTGGAGGAGTAATTGGCGGATTTCCCGCCGGAATCACTATCGACGAAGAATTCGTACAACAGGAGCTGAACCGGCGCCGTCCGGGACAATCCATCCTGACCACCCCACGTAAGGAAAGGCTGATAAAGTCGAGTTCCTTTCCGGCATTTTTGAAGGAAAATCAACCGGATGTCCCATCGGTTTCATCGTATGGAATGAAAATCAACATTCCAACGACTATAATAATCTGAAAAACGTATACCGCCCTTCACACGCCGATTACACTTACACCGTAAAATACGGAATACGCGATCATCGCGGCGGCGGGCGATCATCGGCACGCGAAACGATTTCGCGTGTGGTGGCCGGTGCGCTGGCTAAGCTGGCACTCCGCCAACTGGGAGTCAATATCACTGCCTATACCTCACAGGTAGGTCCTATCAATGCTTGAGGGTACTTACTCGGACTATAATTTCGACCTGATAGAAAGCAACGATGTACGTTGCCCGGACCCTGAAAAAGCAAAAGAAATGGCAGACCTTATATATAAGGTAAAAAGGTGAAGGCGATACCATCGGAGGTGTGATTAGTTGTGTCATTAAGGATGCCCCATCGGATTGGGACAACCTGTTTTCGGTAAACTTCATGCTGCCCTGGGTAACGCCATGTTAAGCATCAACGCTGCCAAAGCATTCGAATACGGTGAAGGATTCAAGGGTTTGAAAATGAAAGGTTCCGAACAGAACGATGTTTTCTATAACAATAACGGACGGATCGAGACGCATACCAATCACTCCGGAGGTATTCAGGGGGGATTGAGTAATGGTCAGGATATTTATTTCCGTGTAGTGTTCAAACCGATTGCCACGCTGCTGATGGAACAGGAAACTGTCAACATTGATGGCGTCGACACCACTCTGAAAGCACGCGGACGTCATGACGCTTGTGTATTGCCTCGTGCCGTACCTATCGTAGAAGCAATGGCCGCCATGACCATACTCGATTATTACTTACTGGATAAAACGACGCAACTCTAATGAACGAGATTCAGAAATACATAGCAGCACACGAACCAAAGATGATGGATGACTTGTTCAGCCTTATTCGCATTCCCAGTATCAGTGCTCTGCCGGAGCACCACGACGATATGCTGGCTTGTGCGGAACGCTGGGCACAGCTGTTATTGGAAGCAGGTGTGGACGAAGCATTGGTAATGCCCCTCACAGGGCAATCCGGTTGTTTTCGCTCAAAAGATCGTGGAACCCGGATGCAAAAGACTGTATTAATCTACGCTCATTACGACGTGATGCCAGCCGAACCTCTCGAACTTTGGAAAAGCACCCCTTTGAACCGGAAATACGCGACGGACATATCTGGGCACGCGGTGCTGATGATGACAAAGGGCAATCTTTCATACAAGTGAAAGCGTTTGAATACCTCGTAAAAAACGGGTTATTGGGGAATAACGTGAAGTTTATCTTCGAAGGAGAAGAAGAAATCGGTTCTCCCAGCCTAGAGGCATTCTTCTGAAGAAGAACATAAAGAGTTGCTGAAAGCAGACGTCATTCTGGTTTCGGATACAAGTATGCTTGGGTGCCTGAACTGCCCTCATTAACTACTGGTCTGCGCGGGACTGGCCTATTGGGAAATAGAAGTAACGGGACCGAATCGCGACCTTGCATTCCGGGCACTTCGGAGGTGCGGTAGCCAATCCCATCAATGTGCTTTGCCAGATAATCAGTAAGGTGACGGATACAGACGGACGTATCACTGTCCCCGGATTCTACGATGATGTGGAAGAAGTGCCGCAAGCTGAACGTGAAATGATAGCCCATATTCCTTTTGACGAAAAGAAGTATAAGGAAGCAATCGGTGTAAAAAAGAGCTTTTCGGAGAGAAAGGTTACAGTACGCTGGAACGTAATAGTTGCCGTCCGTCTTTTCGACGTATGCGGCATCTGGGGCGGATATACAGGTGAAGGGTCTAAAACCGTACTGCCTTCAAAGGCTTATGCTAAAGTATCTTGCCGACTGGTTCCGCATCAGGATCACCATAAGATTTCGCAAATGTTTGCGGATTATATTCTTAGTATTGCTCCAGAAACAGTTCAAGTGAAAGTAACACCGATGCACGGGGGACAAGGATATGTGTGCCCGATTTCACTTTCTGCCTATCAGGCAGCAGAGAAAGGTTTCGAGATCGCTTTCGGGAAAAAGCCGTTGGCGGTACGCCGTGGCGGAAGTATTCCCATCATCTCTACTTTCGAACAGGTATTGGGAATCAAAACCGTATTGATGGGATTCGGTCTGGAATCAGACGCTATCCATTCGCCGAATGAGAACTTCTCACTGGATATTTTCAGGAAAGGCATTGAAGCTGTGGCCGAATTTCATCAGGAATATGCCGGACGGTAAAGTGGACACAAGAACCATTATTATAAACGGTATAAACAAAACGGCGGGCAGGCTTACAATCAAGCATCTGTCCACCGTTTTATTTTATAGATAATAAGAAACTACTACATGAGCGGAGTCTCAAAAGGAACGTAAATGACTCACTATCTTTCAAATCCTTCACCGCATCTCCTGCATAAATCTCTCCCTTCGTCAAAGACAATTTCTTTTATACCGGCTTTCGGGCTAAAGTCTATCTTTTTCAAATCAAGCCAAAACAAATTCGGCGTCAATGTGGATTCAAAATAATATATTTTATTCTTCTGATCGGATACAGAACGCCAGCGGGTGGAAGATATATGAGGTTTGTCCGGTGTGGTAATTCCGAAAGGAACAGATACATTACGCATCACACTGAGCACACTGGGTACAGCTATTTTAGCATCGGCAGTCTGCGGAATGGCATGAATGTAGAAAGAGGTACGGACAAAACGGTCGCTCGAACGGTTCGTTCCCGGCAACATCTGCAATCCGCCGACTTCTTTCCAGTAATCGTTGATAGCTAACTGGTATTCATATCGAGGAGAATTTGTCATCACCCGGTATTCTTTTCCTTCGTGAATACTTAATTTCCCATCCAGATATTCCAGCACAGCCGTATTGCCTGTTTCGTCGGTGATGGCCATGTGCAAAGTAGATTCCGGTCCTCCATTCGGCATACGGGGAGCATCAATGCGGAAAGTCTCCTTTTTCAATTCATCCACCGCTTCGCGTACCGTGGCAAAGTTATCAAGCACATACTGTGTCCAAATGCTGATGCCCATTGCCGGACGGATATCACCGGGAAGCGAATAAAAATAGATTCGGCAAGAAAAGTAGACTAGCCACCAAGCCCTTTTCATTCATACCGTCGCAAGTTCCTATATCATAACCGGTTGCAATCACACTTCCATACTTGGAAGTCCAGTTCACCGTTTTTTCCTTATTATGCCCAACACGCTGAATGCCACGCGGGAAAACATAGATATTCGACATAATGTCTTCTTTCCAGTCCATTGTACGCCCCGTTATCACCAACTGTTCCGGGCCGAGGTAAACGGCACGTGTACACGCCTCTACCGGCTGTATACTCATCAAAAGAGAGCAGCCAACATCAATATAACCCCTGTCTGTTTCTTTTTCATATTCTTTTCAAATTAAATAATTGATACTCTTATCTATAATAACAAATATATAACGATTATTGCCGAAAATAAAGATGATTTTAATGAAAATTAAAGGGATTTTGTCCAAAGAAGACTCCCAAAGAGATATTAAATAAATTTAAGACTAATGATTGCAGTTATTTCTCATCTTCTATCGTCAAAAAAGATAAACATAGAACTATCATGGAAAGAAAACAAACTAAGCGGATTATAATATTCCTTCTTCTATTGCTGGGTATTATATTACCCAATATGGCACAGAAACAAAAGATATGGAAAGCATTTTGCGATAAATGCCAGAGAGAAAAACCATTGTCGGTGCGCTTCCTTCGCAGTTAGAGAAAGCTCTACGCTGGTCGCCCGGAATTAGTAATGAGCAAAAAAGAAGTGATACGTTACATATTATGGAATATGGTTTACGTAGAAGGAGGGACAGCTAATCTCGGAGACAACAACAACTATCCCGTGGATGTAGCCTCTTTTTTCATCAACCGATATGAAGTTAGTCAGGATGAATGGTACGTCATTATGGGGGAGAATCCTTCCAACCAACACAGACGTAACTATCCTGTAGACCAAGTTAACTGGTATGACACTCAACAATTCACCCGAAAACTCTCTCAGTTATCCGGCCTCCCCCTTCCGTCTCCCCTTCGAAGCAGAATGGGAATATGCAGCACGTGGGGGACTAAAAACCAAGAATTTCATCTATGCCGGCAGCAATAATGCAGAACAGGTTGCCTGGTTTAGAGAAAAATATTATAATACTTACGTGTCCAAAGAAACAGGGACGAAGAAGCCCAACGAACTGGGACTTTATGACATGAGTGGAAACGTATATGAATGGTGTATGGACTGGTATGACAGAAAGGTTCCTTTTACCGGAAACATCGCTCCGGTTATATGCGAAAAAGATACGCATAAAGTGTTGCGTGGAGGTAGTTATTATACCTTCGAGAAATATTGTAAAGTCACCAGCCGCTACGGAGTGAATCCGCAACGATGGGATATTGATTATGGATTACGGCTGGTAGTGTCACTGCCAGATTAAAAGTACACAATCTTTGTATAGTGCTTACTTCATTTTCTATTCATTAGTTTGTACTTTTCCTCTAGTTGTTGTAACGCCTGCTTGCCTGAATCGCTTTTTCTTGAGATACACTGCCTCCCTCTTTTTCGTACCACTCCAACTGCTGTTTAATGAGCCTACGGGTAGTTTGCAATGACTGTTGCAATGAATCACGTTGCGCCATTTTGTTACTAAATTGTTCCACAATACCCGATGCTTCATAGATGTGTATAGCACCATCAATGTCTCCCTTCTCTACCAATGCCATAGCTTGTCGCTCCATGGTACCGCACAGCTCGTCCTTGTTGATACGTGCAAACTTATCGGCATAGTAATCCAGCAACTTCATACGCTTATCATACTCCTGACTGAGTTGTGACATCTCTTGTTCAAAAGTAGCAATATCTGCCTGCTGCAACTCACGTGTCACACGGAGTTCCTGCAATTTGCGTTCATACTCCCGCTGATAGTAACTCTTGCCTATGTTGTAGAATTTGCGCCTGCTCTGCTCAATATACCCTTTCGGACAGAGTACTACTTTATAGAGTATATCTCCACTTGCCACCCATTGTGCTCTACCTCTTTGAGATTAACGATCTCCATACCCTGTTTGCTGATACGGATATCAAAAAAGAAGGTCGCCCGATTCCATGTGAGGTAGTTTCAGTATAAAAAGTACCCGCGCCATCAGTGAGAGTAGGCACACCACCTTGTACAACAACCTCTACTCCTGCTACAGGAGTAAAATCAGAGTTCATTTTCACAGCCACTCCTTTGAGTGTAACTTGAGCCTGAATACCAAGAACACATAGCCCACAAAAAAACTGATGACAACAAATATTTTCTCATGACAACAACTGAATGAGTAGATTTAGTGTAGGTTGATAGTCTTGACCTATGCGATCCTTCATCTGTTTACTGTAAAGCAATAAAACCGGAGCATAAAACTCTTCACTTTTATACAACTTACGAGTTTTGAGATGAGCCACCAGTTCTTTTTACCCGCTTGGACATCGGTATGTAAAACATGAAGTGCTAGTATGAAGGCCTGCTGAATGATCCCCTGACGGGAGCTGTTCCCATCTGTCGCATGGTTTGCTCTGCTTTATAAAAAATCATTATCTAGCAGTAATGTCGACACCCAGTCATACATATAGGTATAACATTGCACTTTTGAGTTTGCATGATATTCATAAAATAAAGAGATAGTACTTTCATATATATCGAGAGCCTTCTGATAGTGGTGAGTGAAGTAAGCCAAATCTCCGCATTTGTTCAGGAACTGTATTTGCATATAAACGCCTCGAATAGGAGATTCCTCGGTCAAGCTATTCACAATATCAGCCAGCTTGGAAGTAATTTCATTAGCCTGTTCATATTGTTTATCCTGCATAGTATAATAGAGGCGAACAAAATAGTAGTCAGCCATCAATTCGTAATACCTGAAGAGGCTATATCGGCGTGCATCTTCGGTCTCGATCATAAAACGATCAAAATAGGGCTTTGCCTCCTGTTTAGTGTGTATACATAGCACAGCCTGGGCCAATAGCGCACGGGCACGTCCGGCAGCAGCATCTTGAGGTGGCATCTGATTCATGAGTTGAGAGATACGATCAGCTTCATCCCATTGTCCCAGCATCATATGAGCCGTCATTTGAATGTACTTTAACTGTGCAAAACTGTCATCATCAGCCTGCTGTTGTTTCAACTCTATTTCTAGAGCAGGAGCACCGCTAATGACTTCTTGCGCCTGATGACATGTAAAACGAATCAGCAGGCGGTTGAATTTATTATAAGCCAGCATACGAGTATGTCCGTGTTGAGCAGCACATTTATCGCTAAGATCATAAAAATAAAAAGCCGTATCTACATGACCTGTATCAAAAAAGAGTCCACCCAATAAAGCATAACAAGCATTAACCTGCGAATAAAAAAGTCTCGTTATCTTGACACACCTTAAGGGTTTCAATGATCTCTTTAGCATATTTCATAATTTCGTAGCGTCCCAAATTGTAGGCAGCATTGAGGCTGTAAACCATATATTTACAGCATATTGTGGTTCATCGGTTTTCAAGAAAGGATGAATCTTTTCAATAGCATCGTAGGGCCTCATTATGCTGTTGAGTGTAATAGTAGCACTGAAAGAGGTTGTAATATAAGTTGTAATAGAATTTCGCGATGTGTGTCTTTTTCCTATCAGGAAGGGTGTTAAAGATAGCCAATCCCTCTTCGTCAATATCCACAGCCTCGACATAACGACCTAATTCATAATAGGCAGTTGCTAGCAATTGATAAACTGTGACACGCCCTATCTTATACTGATTTGGGTTATTGCGATACAGTTTTTCTATGATCTCATCGGCTTTTGATAGGCTGCCAGCATCTCATCATATTTTTTATTGTAGTGAGCATTGTTTCCTATCGCCACCCAATATTCCACTTGCGTATTGGGTTTAGCATCATTCATCTTAAGTTTAGCGATGCCTGCTTGAGCTTGTGCCAGTCCCTTCTTGTCGCCCATCACTCCACAGATAGTAGTCATGTTTTGATAACAAACCATGAGCACCGATTCGTAATCCGGTGCCTCCTCAGGTCCTAAAGCTAATAGTATCTCCACAGCCTCTTTTAAGCGAATTGAGCGCTATTCGGCAACCTTTCAATTTTGTTTCGGGAGTACCCTTACGTACCATTTTAAAGAGTACAGTCGATAAGTTGATATCAAGGTTTACAGTAAGTTCGGCTGTAGCCAGTATGTTCCGCGGTAACTTTTCGAGCAATTGTTGTGCTTTGTCAAAGTAGTCGATACTCTCATCCAAACGGTTCATATCATCATAGATAAGGCCTAGTTTCGTATACCAATCAGCCAAATCATAAGGTGTTTTGCTGTGCTCTATGGCTTTCTTGTAGTAAGTCTCTGCATCTGTAAAATTCCGTTGATGATAAGCAAAGTTTGCGTAATCGGCATTACGGTCCATGTGTGTGGGACTACTGTCAGCTATCTTCTTGAATAAATCTCCTGCCTTCCGGTAACTCTCCTCACCACCTTGTAACACCAATGTTTGTGCATAGCGTTCAACAGTGGGTATCATACTTTCGATATCTTCATCCCACTGTTTCTTTAAGCCAAGGTCATGAGCCAATCTTTTTTCCAATTGTAATCCTTCGTATAGTCCGGATAGCCTCATCCAGCTTTCCCTGCGTCACTAGTTGTTGTGCCTGTTTTTCTATAGGTTCCAAATAGTCTGTATTGATAGCTACCAGCAAAGGTACATAACAGTCTAACATCTCTTGTGCAGTGTTCAGAGCCGCTTGTATCTCTTTCCGGCGTTGCATATAGCGGTCGCTATTCACTTTACCTTCCTCTTTGAGTTGTTTGAGTTGAGCCATGGCACTGGTATACTTAGCCTTCGCATTGGTTTTACCTATCTGGTAGAATTGCTCAACTCTAGCCGTATACTCCTCTTTAGCACACATATCTACCCGATAGTTTTTGGTAGGTGCATATACCCATTGGTTCACCATATGTTGATTAACCACCACCCAGTCACGATAGGCTATTTGTTGTATAAAGTAGCCGCTGTCCCTCTATATGATTGGGTAGTTGTACCTCAAAACAGCCCCGCGCATCACTGGTAGTGGGTGTAGCCCCTCTATCACTATATTTACTTGCGGCAAGGCTTTTTTACCAGAATTTTTGTATCATTACAGTGCCGCGTTGGCTCTGTGCACGTATAACAAAAAAAGTAGCTGCACATAGCGCAACTGTAAGTAGGAGTTTTTCATGAGTACACTGTTGTTTGAAGGTTATACTATTTTTTGCGCAAGGCTATGCGCATCTGCTCGGTGGCGACGGAGCTACCCCATTATAATCCCAGATTTCGAAACCTGCTTTCATCACTGTGAGACGATAGCTAGTGGCTTGCTGCGATAATGGTACCTCTATCAAGAAGGAGCCATCGGTACTCAGTTTGTGCAGAATAGCCCAGCACTTGTACACGAGCATCAGCCATGGGTTGTCGTTCTTCGTCGGTCACAACACCTTGTAGCACACCAGCATCATTATTACGACAGATGCTTAGAAAACAAGTATTGGTGTAACTTAGTGTAGTATCTACAGGCATATACCCCTTAGCTTTGAAACTTAGCGTGAAGTCGTCGAGCCAAGCATACTTGCGGTTGATGCCTTCAAATTCCACCACCTCTTGCAACGTAGCCAGTTCACGGGTTTCCACTACATCGGCATACTTCAGTGTGAGCGTAGCTCCCCGAAAGGGCAGTGTGGTAGATATATTCTCCTTCAGTTCGACCCTAAACGTCACAGGTTGCCATAACTGATAGGTAAGCAAGAAGAAAGCCACTATCACCACAGGCAGCAAACAAAGCAGTACAAAACGTCTAGTACGCGGTAAGTCTACAGGATTGGGACGTATGAAACCTTCATTTTCCAGTTGCGTTAACTGATAGTCAAAGTGATGAAACAGGCTCATTGTAGTCGGCATAAGTATCACAGAAGTGTCCATATTCTTGCTCACTGTATTGTTTTAGTTTCTCCAGTAGTGCCGCGCCATGCTCGTCGCGTTTAGCATAAATGTAAATTTTTTGGACGTTTACCACCACTCGCTTTCACTTGTTCAAAAGCGACTTGCAGTTCGCGTAGCGTATATTGCCCCAAACGAGTATGGAAAAGAAAAATCACAATATCACATTGGCGAATGTAATCATCGTATCTATTCTGCAGATGCTCCTCAGAAAGGTAGCTGGGGAAAATCACGCCAGGTACGCTGTTCGAAGCAGATGGCACGTTTCCTATATCCCTTATTCTTCTGCGAAAAGTAGAGGTCCATCTGCAATTTATCTTCATCAAGTTCTGCCGACGAAGCAATAAAGACTTTCACGTTTTTCATGTATCTAAATGTTGTGCCGTTATATACGAATGTTATATGGATCTATTGATCTGGCCAATCTATAAAGTTCATATCCTCCCAATGCCAATATGTAGGGCAAATTATAAATAACATCAGCATCCTTCTCTACCTCCTCGGGATGCCTTTGTAGTAGTTCGCTGAAAAGGCATAATAAGAGGATGTAGCAAAAACACCTTATCCTTCACCTTAGCACGTTTCCAGCCATGGCCACCGTACGCTCGGCATCCCATCGGTACTTCTCCATGCGCACTAACAGATACAAAACTTGGGCTGGCAGTTCTTCATTGAACATAGATTCGGATATGTGTGTCGGTGAGCAGTTACTCCGTCTGATGCCATAGCCCAGTGTGCGACAAAACACACTATAGGCATCTAGTTGATAGCGGTTAGCCCAGCGCAGCGGCTCGCTTAATTTATTCCATAGATATTGCGCCTGGTGGTTCATCAAAATAAAGTCGGCAGAGTGGTTGCCATAGGATTCATACATTTTCTTCAATACCTCTTTTTTGTTTGAGGCTTTCATCAGCATAACAACAATCGTATAAGTAGTTCACATACAAAAGCCAGTTTGTCTTGTAAGATGTTTTTCTTTATTCCCCTGTCTACCATGCCAAACACTTTGACATAGCGATAACGTCCCTTCTCATCGTCCACCATTGACGACAAATCATTATTAAATTCCTGACGGATAAGCACACGACACTGATATTGATAAACTTCATGCGGCAAGTTTAGTCCTAATGAAAGGCTCAAATCGGGATCATGCACACAAAAATAGCCACTGTAAGCATACAATGCTTATTTTGTGCCCACTGCTGCAGGCGGGTACGCATAGCAGTACTACAAATGTCGTCATGGCAATATTCCACCTCAATATCATCTATTTGATTCTCTATATAGGGAAATTGAGCTTTGAAGTAGTCTTCCTGTGCCTCCATCTCGCGATCTACTAAAGTGATGCGGGTACGTATACGTTCATCTGCAGGCAGGCGGTCATCATAATTGGCATAATGGCAGATACGCAATGCTTCGAGTAGCAGCGAGCGTCCCACTCGGTTGAATCCCACAATAACCAGATGCACATAGTCTTGACTGGTAGCGCTCCAACTTCCATCAGGTTGTTGCGTTATGCTTATGGGACGATAATCCAGCGGATCATAACGCCTTTCACAATCGGCTGCATAAAGGCTCCATAGCTGCCGGGCCAAGTTTTCGTGGAGATTAAAGGGGCGAAAGAAAATATTAGGCTTGCCTTCTATACAAAAAAAGACTTCGGGCGGCAGATTCATTTTCTGTATGTTAGAATACGAAGGGATGCTATCGAACTGTACATACACAGGCATCATCTTGCCATCAGAACATTTACCACGCAGAGCACTCACCAAATGCACAATAGCGATATTTTTAGCATCGCGCCCGTAACGTTCTTCATCACCCAACACATACACTTCAATAGCACTCTCTATGTTCAACCGCTGGAGTTCCTCAATCGACTCAATGTTGCCAAAGTAAACAAGCACTTGTCTCTCTATCTCGATGGGTAGGGCCGACTGTATACGATGGCGCACTGTCGCCACCTCTATACCGCTCATCAGCAAGATGCGTGCTGAAGGACATTCGTCATACAGTTCGCGTATCATATTGATAGACAATTCATTGAATCCTATTAGCACATAATGATTTTTTATATTACGGTAGGTCATTCGCCCTGTGTATACCACCCCCACACGCCGCTCTATAATATTAGAGATGGTAGAGATGAGCACACCGCCCAGTAAAACGGATCCCGAAATGCTGATAAGTCCCACTAATATCCTGTTGAGGCCAGGCAGTCTCTTCTATTTGGTTACCGGGATCGACAAAGTTATTGTACACCACCCAAAGTCTTTCTCCCCATTCCTCGTGTCCATGCAGTTGGATGGAAAAGAGCATCGCGATAATAAAAAAGATAGTCAGCACCGTAGCAATGGTAACGAGTAGCAAGGTGGCTGTGACTTGATACCTCCCGAAATGGTGCGATCCATGTACTCTTGTGAGAATATCTTCTTGTAGTAGTTAATAAAGCGGTTCATCTGAATAATTTATTGATAGTCGTATTTTATAAGTAGAACATTTAGAGTTGTGTACAAATATAGTGTTTTTTTAATAAACTATGTAGTTTTTCACATAACTATTTTCTACAATGCACTTTACCTTGTTATTGTGAGGCATATAATATGAAATTAGGTAAGATACACTATTTCTATGCAGGTAATGTCTCTATTATTTAAAGTTTTTCAGTGCATAGATTTAAGATTTTCAGTGCAGGAATTTATTATCTTTTTATGCACTCGGGTAGTTGTCCCATTACAATGGGACAATAGTCACCTTATAGAATGACTAATGTCACTTTATAAGGTGACTCTTGTCATTCTATAAGGTGACTATCTATCTCCGAAAGAATGAAAATCACTAAAGATACAAAATTAATCAGTGAAAAGCAATAGTGAGGCAGGAAATATAACCATACTGCCAATGGATTTAATTTATTCCAATACAGATTAGAAATTCTTCCGGAAAGTACATCCATTTCTCCATTCCGAACACCCGTAAGCAGTCTTCCCTTAATGATAGTTCCTTTACCACAAAGTGGACAGGGTTTGGCCAACAAAAGCATCTACCCCACCTGTTGCAGAAGGAGTTGAAGCAATTGTAGCCACCGGAGCCGGAGAACCGGGCAAATCAGCCTTCACTTCGTTCGTCGTTTTTTCCGCTTTTGGTTTCTTTTCTTTCGGTGTACTTGGTTTTCGTTCACGCTTTTTAGGCTCTTTCTTTTTTGCTTTCTCTTCGGCTTTTGCAGCTACTGCATCCTGAATAGTAATACGTCGATTCGTATTATCAGAAAGTACACTCATCACGATTTCCGAAACCATCTGCTTCAGTTCTTCAAGAAACTGGCGTGCATCGTATGTCTTCTTTTTCAATTTCGCGAAAGGCTTCTTTTTCCCAAATACCTGTCAGTTCCGCCGATTTCAATAATTCTTCGTGAATGAATGCTGCACCAACTCCACTCCTGTCGGGGTGGCAGTCAGGTTCTTTCTCTCCTTACGGATATAATTTCGTTTGAACAGCGTTTCAATGATGGCAGCACGGGTAGATGGGCGACCGATACCATTCTCTTTCAAGGCATCGCGAAGTTCATCATTATCGACTAGTTTTCCGGCGGTTTCCATGGCCCGGAGCAAGGTCGCTTCCGTGAAGGGTTTTGGCGGCTGTGTCCATTTCTCGTTCAAGTCGGGAATGTGAGGACCACTTTCACCCCTTCACAAAGGTAGGGAGTACATTTTCATCCTCTTCCTCTTTTTTCTTCAGTAGGATCTTTTACGTCCTTTTGCAAACACGACACGCCATCCCGGTTCCAATATTTGTTTTCCGGTTACCCGGAATTCTATCTTATCCACTTTCTCCCATCACGGTAGTAGTCGAAATCTTACAATCAGGATAGAACACTGCTATAAAACGACGCGCTATTAAGTCATAGACACGACGTTCCATATCAGTAAGGTTTTGAGCATAAACTCCGGTAGGGATAATGGCGTGGTGGTCCGTCACTTTCGAATTATCAAATACCTTTTTTGATTTAGGCAAGCGTAGTGCCGGCTAACGGAGCAGTCAATACTTCGTAATCACGAAGCCCTTTCAGAATAGCAGGACATTTCGGGTAAATATCGTCGCTCAGAAAAGTGGTATCAACACGTGGATATGTAGCAACCTTCTTCTCATAAAGAGATTGGATCAGTTTCAGTGTTTCATCAGGCAGAATAGGCGAATTTCTTGTTACACTCTACCTGAAGGGAAGTCAAGTCGAACAAACGTGGGGCGAACTCTCTCCCATCTTTCTTGCCAACACTGGTTACCACAAAAGGAAGGTCCTTTGATACGGTGTACCAAGGCTTCACCTTCTTCACGATTGGCGATAGGATCGATACCCGGATTGTCTATTTTCTTTTTTCCACCGTTTTTTTCTTCTTCTGCCGCTATTTCTTCATCACTTTTGCGGATAAGTGCGGAGAAAGTAGTATCTCGATAATTTGTTTTTAGTTCCCAGTATTGCTTGGGTTCGAAATTAGCTATTTCCAACTGACGGTTGACAATCAATGCCAGAGTCGGTGTCTGTACACGACCGATAGAGAGTACCTGTTTATTTTGACCGTATTTAATGGTGTAAAGACGGGTGGCGTTCATCCCTAATAGCCAGTCACCCATCGCACGAGAAAGTCCGGCTTCATAGAGTGACTGAAAATCTGTCTGATCTTTCGCAGCTTCGCAAACCCTTCCCGGATAGCCTCCTCCGTCAAAGACGATATCCAAAAACGCCTCACCGGACAACGTGCCCCGGCCTTTTGCATCACCCAGCGCTGTATCAATTCTCCTTCCTGACCGGCATCACCGCAGTTTATGATCTCATCTGCGTTCTGCATCAGTCCCTCGATAATGTGGAATTGTTTTTCGTAGGTAGGATTCTCTATCAACTTGATGCCGAAACGGGGAGGTATCATGGGGAAGCTTCCCAAGCTCCACGACTTCCAATTAGGGGTATATTCATGCGGCTCCTTCAGCGTACAAAGATGGCCGAATGTCCAGGTCACCTGGTATCCGTTTCCTTCTATATATCCTTCTTTTCTGGTATGAGCGCCGAGTACTTCGGCTATATCGCGTGCTACTGATGGCTTTTCGGCTATGCAAACTATCATTTTTTCTCTTCTTGTTTTTACACTAACAGGCTTACAAAGTTACACGATTATTTCTCATTGACCGCATGAAGAGAGAAAAAAGTCCATAAAGGCATAGATCGGAGAAAGAATGATAACTTCAACTGAATAGTTTTCAAGATGTACCGCTTTCTCCTTTTTTTATACCACTCCATTTGATGTTTGATAAGCTATATAATGGCTGCACAGTTCTACACACGATATGTGCATAGCTCTGTGCAGCCTCTCTATAACGTTTCTATTTTTTAAACCGGAGAAATCGCAGAAAAAGAGGATAATGTGTAGAAGCAATGGTCACATCTACTCCTGACAGGTTTTCTATCACATCGGCCTGTGTCACGTTTACGTTGTGACTCTTCAAAGACACGATAAAGTCAAGACGACGTTTCTTACCACTGACTTCGGTAGACTTATCGGCACTAAGAAGATTCCAGTTACTCTTCACCATTTGGAAAAACTCGCTTTCCAAGTCGCCCTCATTGAAGTATCCTAACAGGAATGCAGGTTTATTATAGGCGGACAGTTTCGTTTCTAACGTTTGAAGGCCTCTATACGCTTTGCCATATCCGTATCGAAGTTGGTACTGGCTACTACAAACTTTTCATATTCCACTACCATGGCTGCACGCATCTCGCTCTTTTCCCGCCATTTGGTATCTGTCTACACTTACAGGTTCTTCTTTTGTCAGTATACCAACACCGAATTCACCGCCTTTATAATCAATGGCTTTAGCAAAGTAATCATGCCTATTTGCTTTCTGTGCAAGTAAGTTCAACTGGTCGATACCTTCCGAACGTTCCGTCTCCTTATCCAGTCCCTGCAAGCAGACAATATCCGCATTCATTTTGGCGATAATACGTCCTGTCCGGTCGTAATCAATCACGCCATCTGTACCTTTACAATAGGTCAGGAAATAGTTACCTATGCGCAGGTCACCTTCTGCCTTCGGATATTCTTCAAGTCCGGTCGGCTTCTTAAAATCACAATAAAGTGGATAATGGTCGGAAGTTATTGCTACGTTGACACCATCCAGGTTGTATATTACATTCGATTTTACCACAATGGTAGGTGGAGTTTTCAAAGTAACGACAAAATCAATCCGTTTGGTAGCTTGTCCGGTAGGAAAAGTGTTTTCTGTAGAACTGACAACCTCCCATTCTTTCTTCAGTTCCGTAAAGAATGTGCCATTCATCAAGTCCTCGTTAAAGTCACCAGCCATATAAACCACTTTATTATATGTTTTGGCAAGGTCTGTGAGCCTGTTTTGCAGATTCAACTCTATTATTCTCTTCCAAAGCCAAGTGGGTGGAGATAACTACATAGTTCTCAAATTCGGCTATGGCAGCAGAACGGAGTTCGGCACCGGGAAGGAGATAAGTCTTTCGTGCTGATCGGCGTCCCTTTGAACAAAAGCTGCCATTACCGTATTCACCACCCTGGTAAGCGATTGACTTACTAAAATAGTAATTCATGCCTGTTTTATCCGCCAAGGTTTTCAGTTGGTCGACTTTATTACTGCGGGTAGTCATGTAGTCCACTTCCTGCAGGCAAACGACATCGGGTTCCATTCCGTTGATAACAGCGGCTGTCCTGTCATAATTAATCACGTCATCGTTACCGGCACAATGCCTTATATTAAAGGTCAACACTCTAAGGCTCCCCCTCCCCTTTCGGATAAGTATAGGAAACTTCCTGTTTACCGTAAGGTATCATATTATCGAATTTAGAGTTGTCCATGTCGTCGGCACAGGACAAGTTGGCAAACACGGTTGCCAAAAGGCATATATAAGAAATCATATTTTTCATAAGAATTTATATTTCTGAATCTAATTAATTAAAGTTCAATCCGTCATTCCAACCGGGATTCTGTGTTATCACACCATTGGACAAAGTACGTTCGCTGATAGGAACAGGGTACAAATAATCTCTGTCTTCATTCCATTTCTTGGTAATCAGACTATGACAGATGATATAACCACTTTCGCCATTCGACAAGCGAATCTGCTCGCCGATCTCTAAATATAAAGGTACATTTCCGGCAGGTTTTGTTCCTACGTAGAAACAGACATCATCCGTACCGTCTTTATCTAAATCGTAAGTTCCGGGCCGGGAACATAGATTCCCAGCAGATCGTTCTCAAATAGTTTACCTTCTTTCCAACGCATGATGTCGTAATAACGGAAACCCTCCATTGCCAGTTCGATGGTTCGTTCGCGACGGATTTCAAGGATTACTCCCTGATTGGCTCCTTTCACATTCGGATAACCTGTGGCGGCACTCATCAAATACGGGTCGGGTTTTGAATTTGCCAGTTCCATATCCAGATTAGTCATTCCCTACCCTGTCTCTAAGTAATTTAATAGATTTATTGATGTCGGCTTTGCTTCAAAGTGCCTAGTTCGGCTTTTGCTTCTGCAAAATTCAGATACACCTCTGCCGTGCGGAACAGGGGAATATCGTTGCACGATTTATTATATTCATCGTAGTTAGCCGTCATCGAATATTTTATCAGGTGATATCCGGTCATAGTATAAGCTAGGTTCGGGGCTTCTTTCTTTGTACTTCCGATTCTCGTATATCCAGGGGTACGAATGGTTTGTGCCAGTCGCGGATCCCGATTCTGACATTCCTGATCGAATGTCATCGTTTCATAACCGGCTTTATCCGTGAAACGGCTTCCGTCCGCCATCAGATAAGAATTCACAATCTTCTTGTTCATTCCCGGACGTCCCATTGTGGTGGAGTTCTCATAATTCTGCACATTATGAAGCACAGAAAGAGAAGCTTCATAGTCACGCCCGAAAATCACTTCATCCGCTTGTAGATTTATGGAAGCGAATAAATCCCTGTAAGGTGTGCTGCCCGATTTATAGAGTGTATATCCCGCTTTCGTTCATAAAGGTTTCAGAAGCCGAGACACAAGCATTCAGGTATTTTTCACAATCCTCCAGTCCATGATATTTGCGGAAAGTACCCTCAAACAGGCAGACACGGGATTTCAGTGCCAATGCCGTCCACCGGGTCAGTACATACGCATTCTTCGTTTTCGGAAGATTGGCTATCGCAAAATCCAGGTCCTCCAGCATTTTTCTGCATGACAAATTCACGTGAGTCCCGGGCTTTATACAATTCGGGATCATCCGAGTCGAGTGCTTTGTCATACCAGGGAATATCGCCATATCTCTTCACCTTCTCAAAGTAGAAATAAGGCTCTGAAAAAACGGGCAACACCATCGTAACGGTTACGGGCATTCACTTCCGTGCAGTTATGGGAATACTGCAGATAGAAATTAATATCGCGAAGTGCCGTAAAATTCCAACCGTTTCCTTCATCGGGTATGATGCGCTGTCCGGACATTTCGAGCATCAAGTCGGACTTGACAATCAAATCGGACGACTCGGAATAAATATCGACAGCGGACGGAACCAGATTGTTATAAAACTGATTCGTAAATAATCGCAACTCATCTTCAGTCTTGAAATATACATCCGGATACAGGCGGTCTTTGGGTGTCTTATCCAACCAATCGTCGCAAGATACGAAAGATACCGCCAACGCGAACAACCAGGATACTATATAAATAGGTTTCATAATTCAAATATTAGTTAGTTTAAAAAGTTACGTTCACTCCAAAAAGAATAGGTCTTTGACCAGGGGATACAACTTTGCGTTACCATTTGCCGATTGGATGGAATTTTCTGCCGACGCTTGTTCCGGATCAATGTAGTCGCTCTTTAGCGGAGAGAAGGTAAACAGATTCTCACCACTGAAATAGATATGCAGGCGTTCTATCTTTACCTTCTTCGTCCATACGGCGGGAATCGTATAGCCTACTGTGATATTCTTCACTCTGCAATAAGCCAGATTCTGCAAATAACGGTCGTTCACCACTCCCAAAGAACGGTTATTGCCGAGGGCAAGATACCCTATCGGACGTGGGAAATAAGCATCGGGATTTTCCGGGCTCCATACCTGGCTCAAGAAATCGCGTGGAATGAACGATGAATACGGACGAGCGTATGGTCCCCAAAAAAGAATACAGAATTAGTACCCGGATACCAGTCTTGATGTCCTACTCCCTGAAGATAGATGGAGAAGTCGAATCCATACCAGTCGAAACCACCTTGAATACTGTATGTATAGCGCGGCAATGAGTTTCCGATTATTTTGCGGTCGCCCGGATCATCTGCCGTGTTCGAGCCGGAAGATATTGTATGGTCGCCGTCCAAATCAACAAATTTCATATCACCGGCGTGAAGTCCCGGATTCACCTGCGCTGTATTGATAACGAAGTTGACTGCTGTTTGGTCGACGTTATAGTTTGCCGCTTCTTCGTCTGTTCTGAAAAGTCCGTCTACTACATATCCCCAGATATCTCCCAATTTCTGACCTACATAATAATCACTCAATATCTTGGAAGGATTATCGAATTTGGTTATTTCCGATGTATTATCTGCCAAGCCTACGGACAGGTTATAACGGAAAGGTTTGTTTGCCAGTTTGAAAGCATCATTCCAAGTCAGCATCAATTCCCAGCCTTTGGTACGCAAGTTGGCTGCATTTTGCTTGGGCTCGTTGGCTCCATAAGCACCGGGAAGGCTTTTTGCCGGAAGTTTGCATACCTTTAGTATCACGAACATAGGCATCGGCAGTCAGGTTCAGACGGTTGTTCAGGAATCCGAGATCGAGTCCTACGTTCCAAGTCGAAACGGTTTCCCAGGTCAGGTCGGCGGAATTCGGGTCGGAGACACTTGCATAAGAGCCTTTCTTCTGATCGCCAAAGATATAATTCATTGTACCGTTGGTATTAATGGTTTGGATATAATCGTAATATCCTACCTGCTGATTTCCTAACGAACCGTATGAGAGACGCAATTTCACATTATCAATATTCTTCTTTAAATTCCCGAAAACGGTTCTTCACTGATTCTCCATCCTACGGAAGCCGAGGGGAAGAAACCGAAACGGTGTCCGCTTCTGAAACGTGAACTTCCGTCATAACGTCCGCTTGTCTCAAATAGGTAACGACCTCCTTTATAGGAGTAATTAAGACGATAAAATGCTCCCAAAAGCGCATATTCATTCTGTCCGCCGGACATAGTCATCGCATCTCCGACTGCCAGATTTAAGTCATTCAAGTCATCGGAGAGCAAACCCTGGCAGGGGAGACTTTGATATCTTTCAGACGCTTGGTTTCATAATTGTAACCTGCCATGATTTTTTATCTGATGGTCGGCAATATCCAGCATATAATCACCATAAACATTGAAAGCCTGATACCAATGATTGGTCTGTGTTTCCTTCAACTGATTCACACCGCTTCCGGTAGTCAGATAGGATATCTCACCCGGATATTTGGAATATGGTACATTTACTGTTCTGTTCATGGTCTGATAGTTATAGTGCAGGTAGCTGTAGTTTGCACGGACATTCAGGTTCTTCATTACATTGAAACTTGCTTCGAAAGTCGTGGAAAACTCATACCGCTGGTCTTCATTCTTATGTTTTCCATAAGCAAGGATAGCTCCCATGCCATCCAAAACAGCAGAATTGCTCAACGAAGTCAGATACACCGCACTGCCATCCGGATTAATGGGTACAAAGCTCGCCAGTGCATGATTCACCGCAGTATTGAAGTTGTTATTAATACCCGATAATCCCGGATAAGAGTAACTATTATAATGGTACTTCGTGTTATTGCTGATTGTCAGTCGTGGAGTGATCTTTGCCGAGATTTTACTTCTGAAATTATACACCTTGTATTTATCAGGATTCTGTCTGAAGATACCCGTTTGGTCAACTGTATTTCCTGATAAATAATAGTCCAACTTTTCATTTCCCCCACTGACACTGATATTGTGCTCCCACATCGGTCTGTTTTTTACGATAAAGATAATTATACCAGTCGAAGTTACCGTAATAGACGTATGTATCTCTTCCGTCACGTTGGTCGGTAACTACCCAGGGACGTTCGGGATTCTCCGTTTTATCATTCCGCGCAACCAAAGGCCTGGCGGTAGTCTTCTTCCGTATAGTTGGTATAAGGCTTTCCGTTATAATTGGTATAAAACAAGTCGTTGATGCCTGCCGAATAATATCCCCTGGTTTCAAAATCAGTAGAAGTCGTCTGATTGCTCCATGAATATCTTCCATCATACGAAACGGTAGTCTTGCGGGCGGAGCCTTTCCTTGGTGTCACGAGGATAACACCATAAGAAGCACGAGCCCCGTAAATAGCGGCCGAAGATGCATCTTTTTAATACGGAAATAGAAGCGTGTCATTGGATTCAAGCGGTCGATATCCCCTTCTATTCCGTCAATCAGCACTAATGGCGATGCATTGCCACTGATAGAATTCACACCACGGATATTGATAGTTGCCGAAGCCCTGGATACCCAGACCCAAAAGTTACATTCATATTGGGCACAGTCCCTTGCAACATCTGTGAGGCTCTCGGTACGGGTCTGTCTTCCATCGCTTTTAC
>VOFJ01001122.1_pt1 | contig 39513 bp, 55 predicted proteins | sample 5384081 | NCBI WGS metagenome assembly VOFJ01 (sample SAMN12384729, study PRJNA508395) | human gut metagenome | isolation source: healthy gut I | host: Homo sapiens
CTTGGTAACATCTGTTTTTTTATATTCGTGATTGTGTTTGATATGCTATTCCTAATAAAGGTTTTAAGATAAAAATGGGAGCCGAAGATTTAATGATGAAAGCCTATTCATAACGGATAATACTTATATCCTATAATATTGTGGTTTAAAATAAAAAACACAGTTCACACGAATTCTTGGTGAGTATTCAAGTTGTGTGAACTGCGTAGTCTGCGCCTTTCTAAACGGATGTCTATTATGTCTTTTTCATCGATGGTTCGCAATGCGAAGTCCCGATAGCGATTCCGTACAATATCCAGGCTGCTCTTATTTAAATCGTATCAATCTTTATTTTGTACCAATCTTTATTTTTTGTTTCCCATTCGATGATACCCATCCAGAGAACTTGGGATATGATTGATCGATTCGTTTCCCTTCCTCTGGAACCGGGAGATTACTTACCGGCATATTGATAGCAAACGGCATCAAGTCTGCAGAAACATAATACATCCCTTCTTTCTGGTCTGTAGATGTCTTTTCCGGTTCCCAGTAACGATAAGTCGGCTTTATCAGTCGGGGGGATAATTTATCAGATGTAATTCTTTGCCTCTACCCTCGTTGGAACTGATGAAGATAAACGGGTTGTAAGGAGGTACCACCTCTTTCTCACTAGCTCCATCAAGCGTGATGGATTTTACAGTATATTCTTTCTTTGATTCATCAGTGATATTTTTGAATTTTGTCATGTCGTCATACAACAATATGGTTGGGTGAGACTGTCCAGGCTCTGTTTCTTTTCCTTCCATGTATATAGAACTTGATAAACCACTGGCATCAGCCCCCGTTATTTTTTTACACTCTTGATATTGCTGTTTGAGAGCTGTGTAATTGATATCCAAATCCGTTTTGCAGATAACCGCCACAGTGCTGTAAGATAAACTTGTCTTCTATTTCGTAAATGCGATTGTCAAGAGCATTTTCGGGTCATCGTACTGGTGTACTTTACCATTACGTCATTTCATATCGTAATCACCTAACTTAGGCCATAAGTCTTCAAAAAGCCAGTGTACCGGAATAGGAAATTTTATATTGCTCGGGGATTGCTTCGGGGTCCTCAGGCAGTGCAGGCAATGCCGGGTCAATAGCATTCTTTTCTGACGTATGAATATAGAATATGGCATCTGCATAATCGAAGTCAATATTATCTTCGAATCCTACTGCTACAATCTGCCCGGACTGAGAATCACGGAGAGATATGGTCCTTTGTGTATTATTCGTGTTTAGATTCCTGGTAGAGTAGCGTGCCCCATACCTTTTATGATATCGCCCACTTTGTCTTTATCTGTTTCTGAGGTGAGTTTGCTCTTGAATCCCATACCTTGAAGGCACCAGCCAATTGTGACTCCTGCAGGAAATTTGTCTTCGTATTCCTGTGTCTCTTCATTCCAATATTTGAGTTTTATTTCTTCTCCACACACTAATGCTCCTACCCCTAAAGTCTTGTAAACAGGAGAGGTGTTTGGGAATGCAATTATTTGTTTTATATCACTCGCGCTCTGGGGTGGATTGTTGGTCGGATAGGTGTAATATCCAACTGTATTGTACCATGCAGCAGAGGCTGTTTATAAATACAGGGCTCACTTCGGTCGGGTTAACAATTGGAATATCTGAAGTCATTTTTAATGGAACCATCAAAAACTCCGGATAATTCTGACTGATGTTCATAACCTTGCTTTTACCGTTTTCATCTTTGACTGTAACCTTTCTGAAAACATACTTGATGTTGTATAATACGTCTGCCGGAGGTATGTTTATTTTAGGCTCCAGATTGGTTGGTCTTCCGTTGTTATCCCAGTCTGCATCGGGAAGAACATGCCATTCTTTTAGATAGGTATGTTGGTTCACGGTCACTCCTCTGGTTTTTGATGCCGTTTGTGAACGTAAGGCAGTGATATATGCATCTTGATTAAATGAAAGCCGACGACTGTCGTCAATCGTTAGTTTTTAGAGGAGATGCGGTGGCTAAATAATCCGATGATAACCATACTTCCGAGATGTCCGCGGGATATTCATCTCTCCGCTGAATTTGCCTTCTTCGTCTGTAACTGCACGATAGATAGGCTCTATGTCCTTTTTGGGACACGGTGCCGTCAGGCTGAGTATTCAATGGGATCTTGATCGTAAATGTCAAAGGACACGATAATTGTCGCTTTTTGAAACAATAATTGATATTCAAAGCAACGGCTTGGATCATGTTGAAGTCGAAGTATGCTTCTTTTTGGCATATGCCTTCTCTCCCAGGATAAGTCACGCTCTTTATCCATGCAACTGATGGAAGATATGACAAGTACTCCTATCATTAAATACTTTAAAATTGTTTGCTTCATAAGTTTGTGTATTAAAAGATAAAGAGCAAATATATACATTTAATTATATAATTTGCTCTTTTTCTAGTTTTTTTATTTCTTTTTTGCGAATCGTCCTTTTTTTGTGGTCGCTGGTCCTTTTTCATCCCTTTTTTGTAATTTGATGAGTTCCAAACAGCTAGCTAAACTCAAATCTTGTGGGACGATATCTTTAGGAATTTTATAATTGGAACCCTTATAGGTAATATAAGGTCCGTAACGTCCGTTCAGAATCTCAAGTTCCGGCTCCTCTTCAAACGTCTTGATGTGGCGTTCCGCTTCTTTCTGGCGTTTCTCCAGAATCAGCTGTTCAGCCTCTTCCAAAGTAATTTCCATCGGGTCAAGTGTTTTCGGGAGCGATACATATACCTTATTGTGCAGGACATACGGACCGAAACGGCCTTACACCTACACTTACTGATTTTCCTTCATATTCGCCCAGTGTACGAGGTAATTTGAATAATTCCAGTGCTTCTTCCAATGTAATGGTTTCCATAGATTGCCCTTTCTTCATTTGTGCAAAGCGAGGCTTTTCTTCATCATCTGCCGTGCCGATCTGTGCGACAGGACCGAAACGTCCAATCTTAACTGAAACAGTCTTACCTGTTCCCGGTTCTTCACCCAGGATACGTTCGCCTACTTTATGTTCCGTCTTGATTGCCAATGTATTTTCTACAGACGGATGGAACTTATCATAGAAATTCTTCATGATAGAAGTCCATTTCACTTCTCCTTCTGCAATCTCGTCAAATTCCTTTTCTACGCTGGCGGTAAAGTTGAAATCCAGAATGTCCGGGAAATATTCGGTAAGGAAATCATTTACCACAGTGCCGGTATCCGTTGGGAATAACTTCGCCTTTTCTGCACCGGTAATTTCAGTATGGTTTTCATCCTTAATCTGACGATCTTTCAATGTCATGACATTAAACTGCCGTTCTTCCCCCGTCTTTATTACCTTTCTCCACATATTCGCGTTGTTGGATAGTGGAAATTGTCGGAGCGTACGTAGACGGACGTCCGATACCCAATTCTTCCAGTTTGCGCACAAGACTTGCTTCCGTGTAGCGTGGCGGGCGTTGAGTGAACCGTTCGGTTGCGATGATAGGGCCGTATTCCAGTCGCTGGCCTTTTTTCAAAGGAGGTAATAAGCGGCTTTCATCTTCCTGTTCGTTGTCATCATCATAAGATTCACGGTATACACGCAGGAATCCGTCGAACTTAATCACTTCGCCGATGGCTGTAAATACATCGCTACTGCCACTTATTGTTATGGTAGCAGTTGTCTTTTTCCAGTTCCGCATCTGCCATTTGTGAGGCAATGGTGCGTTTCCATATCAAGTCGTACAGTTTCTTTTTTCCTGTGCTGTTCCTTCAACAGACTGGTTTTCCATATAGGTAGGACGGATAGCCTCATGCGCTTCTTGTGCACCCTTAGTCTTTTGTTTCGAAATGACGGGGTGTACGTAGCGGTCACCCATCATTTTGATGATAGCGTCTTTTACTGCCTGCTGTCGCAAAATCCGAGAGGTTGACAGAGTCCGTACGCATATAAGTGATAAATCCCGATTCGTACAGGCGTTGTGCAAGCATCATGGTCTGCGCTACGGTATATCCCAGTTTGCGTGCGGCTTCCTGCTGCAACGTAGATGTTGTGAATGGAGCAGGAGGTGTTTTCTTGACCGGGCGGGTAGTAATATCGTCGATGGCAAAGTTGCTCCCTGACATGCGTTGAGGAAAGCTTTTGCTTCTTCTTTTTGTTTTAATACGGCGAGCCAGTTCGCTTTCATCTCCACCAGTTTTCCGTCTGTGTCCGGAACGAGGAATACGGCGGTGATGCGATAAGGCTTCTTTTCCGTTTGAAAGCATGTATTTCACGTTCACGTTCTACACTCAGGCGAACAGCAACAGACTGAACACGTCCGGCAGAAAGTGCCGGTTTCACTTTTCTCCAAAGCACGGGAGAGAGTTCGAAACCTACGATACGGTCCAGAATCCGTCGTGCTTGTTGTGCATTTACGAGGTTGAGGTCAATGTCGCGTGGTTGTTCAATCGCTTTTAAAATAGCGCTTTTCGTAATTTCATGAAATACGATTCGTTTTGTGTTTTCCGGTTTTTAGTTTTAAGACCTCATACAGATGCCAGGCAATCGCTTCTCCTTCGCGGTCCTCATCGGATGCGAGCCATACGGTTTCTGCGTCTTTAGCTTCTGTCTTCAGTGTGTTAACCAGAGCCTTTTTTTGTCTGCCGGGATTTCGTAGCTGGGTGTAAAATTCTTCTCTACGTCGATGCTGAATTCTTTTTTTCTTCAGATCGCGTATGTGTCCGTAACTAGAAAGGACTTTAAAATCTTTCCCAAGAAACTTTTCAATCGTTTTTGCTTTTGCCGGAGACTCGACAATGACAAGGTTTTTCTGCATAATTCTTTCTTTTTATAATGGCTTGTACCACAATATTCGGGGACAAAAGTAAAAAAAAAGATTCTCCCTACCTTATATTATAAGGAGAATTTAATAAAATCTTAAGATTTACCAGTGTTGATGTTTACTCTTACATCTGTAAATCTTAAGATTTAGCTTAGAGGGAGAATGCTTGCCGACTTATTTTGTTGCGGAGATGAGGGGGCTTCTTTTATTTTTTTGAGAAACTCCGTCGGTAACATTCCAAACTGCTTCTGAAAACATTTGGCGAAGTAGGACGTGGAGCTGAACCCGACGAGAAATCTATTTCGGTAACCCGATATTCTCCCTCCACCATCATTTTGCAGGCTTTCTTTAGTCGGGTGACCTTGATGAAATCATTGGGAGTCATGCCAATAATGCCTTTGATTTTGGTAAATACAGAGGTACGGCTCATTCCCAGTTCCTGTGCCAGTGTGTTTACCGAAAATTCGGAGTCCTCAATATTATTCTGGATGATTTCGGTACATTTATTCATAAATTCTTCATCCAGTTTATTGTGGACAGCGGAGTGCAGATCGGACAACGGAGTAGAGGCATACGTTTTCTGCTGACTTTCCCTTTTCTTGAGTAAGTTCAGCAATTGTGCTTTCAGGTGGAAAGGTGAGAATGGTTTCTCTATATATGCATCCGCACCGGCTTCCAGTCCTTTGATTTTTACTTTCCGTATCCGTTTTGGCTGTCAGCAGAATGACAGGAACGTGGGAAATATTGATGTTACTTTTAATTTTCCCACAGAGTTTCGAACCCGTCCATTTCCTCCATCATCACATCACTGATGATGAGATCGATGTTGTTTTTTTCAAGAATTTGCAACGCTTCCTCTCCACTTGAAGCCGAAATGACGAAATATTCCTCGGACAGAATTTTGGAAAGGAAATCCAGAATCTCCGGGTTGTCGTCCACAACCATAATGGCATATTGTTTTTTCAACGGTTCACCGGGAAGAGTGCTTTCCAGTTCATTTTCTTCTATGCTGTTTTCTGGAATAATCGTATCTTCCACTCGTTTGGCCACTTGTGGCAAAGCAGTGATGCCGCTTGTTTGGGGAAATATACAGAAATAGAAACACCGTTTTCACCGCCTTCCCTATCGCTGACTTCGATCTTTCCGTTCATCAATTGGACGAGTGAGCGTGTCATGTGAAGCCCGATACCCAATGCCCAGTTTATTTATTTCACTGTTGTTCTTAACCTGATAGAATGCGTCGAATATTTTAGTCTTTTCTTGATCGGTGATGCCTATACCGTCATCGGTCACGGTGACTACTATCTCGGAATCCTTTTCTATAGTCGTAATACGAATCGTGCTTTTGGCATATTTCAAGGCATTGCTTAGTAGATTGCTGATAATCTTGGTAAAAAGCTTCTTCATCTATGACAATGCTCAGTTTTTCCGGGATAGAGGAAGTGTCAATCGTCACTTTCTTTTTGTCTGGCAGATAATTCAAAAAATGATACAGGTTACTTTGCAGATTATTTCTTTAATCCGGTAACAGTCATACGATAGTTTATAAGATCCCGTATCTACTTTGCGGAAATCCAGCAATTGGGTGACAAGCGCATACAAACGTTTGTAATTCTGTTCAATAATACTTAGGTATTCCCCATACACATTGTTGATACTTGAAGTTTTCATCAGGTATTCCAATGGGCCGATAATAAGGCTCAAAGGAGTTCGAATTTCATGAGCAATGTTAGTGAAGAAATCTATTTTGGAGTTATAGAGCTCTTTTTTTCTTTTTCATCGTTCAGCCTCTTGATACGTTCTTTCTGACGTTTCTCCGTGCGTTTTACGTAATACCATACGGTTAACATAATCGCAATCAACAGGACGAGGGCATAGATCAGATAAGCCAGTTGCGACCGGAAGAATGGAGGCAGCACCTTGATTTTTAGCTGTACTTCATTATTGCTCCATAGTTTATCGCTGTTCGTTCCCTTGACCCTTAATACATATTCACCGACGGGTAAGTTTGCATAGGAAAGATGGTTATTATTTCCTTTAGTGAACTGCCATTCGCTATCCAGACCTTCCAGCATATATTGATAATCATTCTCTTTGGGAGCAATGTAACTTAGTGCGGCAAAATCGAATCCGATCATGGACTGGTTATATTTCAACACAATCTCATCTGTATATCCTATGGACTTGGCGAATGAGTGAATGGGATGTATCAGCCTGTATCTCTTTTCCGAAAATGGTCATATTGGTGAGGACGACAGGTGGATTGTATGTAGTTTTCTCTTAAGTCTTGCGGGAAGAAATAACAGAAACCGTCTGTCGAACCCCAAAATAGTCTACCGTCAGAAGATTCAAAGCCTGAACATGGTGTGAATTGTTCATTGTATAGTCCGTTTGATTTCGAATAGGTTTTCAGATATTCTGTATCCGGATTATATACAGCAAGTCCCTTATTGGTACTAATCCATAATAAGTCTCCTTTAGGGATAATGGAAGTGATGATTTTATTCGGCAACTTTAGGTAGTCGTATCTGGTAAAATCATCTGTTTCATCATTATATCTACAAAGTCCTTGCCCATAAGTTCCCACCCATAGTCGTTTCTTGTTGTCGATAGCTAGCGTGGTGATTACATTCTTTGTTAGTGAATTCGGATGATCCGAACGTTGATAAGATGTTATCTTTTGGGTTCTGACATTGTATGAATATAATCCACTGATGCTTGTTCCTATCCATATTCTTCCGAAGTAATCTTCAATGATATCCGATATTTTGCCTGTAAAAGAACCGATTCTGATGAAATTGTTTTTTCGGGGTTATAGTAACAGAATCCTGCAGAGGTGCCCACGTAAATACATCCATTACTGGCTTTATATAGAGTGAATACCCGTGAGGAGGGGATAGATGTTGAATCTTCCGGATTATTGAGAAAAACTTTCCACTTTTCCTGTTTTTAAATCAATCACCTCCAAACCTCTTCCATAAGTGGCGGCATATAGTTTATCTCCGTCTACCAGCAGATCGTGTATACAATAGTAAGTTGTGCCTATACTGGCTGCATCCCGGAAAGGGGTAATTTCTTGAGTTTTGGCATCAAATCGGAAAATGCCATTGTCATCCGTACCTATCCAGTATTTATCATCTTTGTCTTCTTTGATAACATTGATTACTTTTCCTGATTGTGGCGTGGACGATGATGAACAGCTATAATATTTGAAATTATTCTGAAATGCCGAATAGAATTTGATTCCATCGAAATAGGAGCCCAGCCAGAGGCTTTCTTCCTTATCTATATAGATGGTATATATAAACTTATTGGCTCCGGTTCTTTATTTTCAGATTCGGATTGTCGGATTGTATAATTTCTCCTTTGTCTGCTTTAAAAATTCCCATACCGTTGTCGGATGAAATGAACAACTCGCCAGGTCTGTATTCTTTAATGTCGTGGATATGATATAATAGGTTGTTCGGACTTCTGTCCCGGTAGTTGGTGAAAGTTTTAGCCACAGGATCGAACAGGTCGAGCCCGTTCTGAAAAGTTCCTATCCATAAATTGCCGTGTGAGTCTTCAAACACTTTCTGAATGGAATTATCTGATAAACTATTAGGGTGATTCTCTTTTTGTAAGTGACGAACGTGTTTTTTCTGTTTGTCAAAGCAGCATAATCCTTCCGAATAGGTTCCTATCCAAATGTTTTGTTTACTGTCTTGCTGCAATGTCATGATAATGTTTTGGGAGATGCTATTAATCTTTCCGGGAATATTCCGGTATACTCTAAGCCTGACTTTATCAGATGGAGAAAAACGGTAAAGCCCTTCTCCACTCGTTGCAATCCATACTTCTCCGTCACTGTCTTCTATCATATCGGTGACGTAGGTTTGTATCATTTCTCCAGTTTCAGTTTTGGCATGGAAAGGTTGGAAAGTGTCTGTTTTCGAGTCGTAAATGACAATTCCGGTATCCAATCCTATCCACATTCTGCCCCTGCGGTCGATAAATATTTTCTTGACGCTGTTACTGGTTGTTGCGTTGATATATTCTGATAGATAGTAGTTCTTGAATGCAATACCGTCGAATCTGCTTAATCCATCATCGGTACCGAACCACATGAATCCACATGAATCTTGCAAAATGCTGTATACTCTGTTGGCTGCCAGTCCATCATCCATTGTATAGGAGGTGGAGAAGATACGCTGCGCATTCACGACAAATGAATGCATGCACAGGATTTGTATAGTTATCAAAAAAAGAACGATTTTTTTCATGGGGGATTGCTTTATGTTGTATTGGTTTTCATTAGTATAGGACAATATTAGGAAGAATAAGCTGCATAAAGCAAATGATAGGCAATCTTTTTGGCGGTGGAACAAAACTTTTGAAAGTGAACAAAAAAAAAAATCGTTCAAATCTTGGATAATTACTGGTGAATATGTTTATGCTCTTTGGAATAATTTATTAGATAAAATTAAATCTCGGTTAGTATAGATTAGTATCTGTATATTCTATGTACATTTGTCTCGTTAGCATATCGGTTTTCGTTTGACTTAAGTTAAACGAAAGGATGACTTAAGTTGAACTATCGCCTGACTTAAGTCAAACGAAAATAGGAATGCGTTTTTAGAAAATTAATCCATAGGAGAGAGGAATTTAATCTTTCCTATTGAAAAACTAATTGATAATGAGTGTAAATTATGATCTTTATGAAACTCCCGATCTTGCTAAAAGTGGGGAAGAACAGCCTTTGCATGCACGTGTCGTTTTGAAGGGCAGTTATACAGCCGAAGAATTTGTGGAACAAGTGACCGTATTTCAGCATATTCCCCATGCAAAAGTGGTCGGCGTTATCGAAGCTATATCAAAAAGAACTACGTCATTTGCTTTTTGAAAGGATTTTCGGTAGAGCCTGGGCGATATCGGTTATTTCTCCCTTTCATTGAGTGTTGACAAGAAAGTGATGGATCCAAAAGACTTGCGTTCACCGTCCGTATCTCTGAAAGATATTAATTTCCGTGTCAATCGGCAGTTTAAAAAGGATATTGAGAGTGAGATTGAATTACAACGTTATCATTCTCCTTTTCGTGTGAAGAACCCCTTGGATAGGGAGAGATGCTTACAACGGTTGGAAAAGTTCTTGGAAGACCATCCGTGCATCAACCGTCAGGATTATGCTATGCTTGTGGGAAAAACGAAGATACAGGCATTGCAGGATATCAATGCTTTTATCAAAGATGGTGTCTTGAAGAAGTATGGTTCAGGGCGTTCTGTAGTCTATATAAAGTAGGAATTGGTATAGTGACGGTATATGTATGGAATAGCGTCACTATCTAGTTGGTATACCGTCACTATATCGAAAGGATACCGTCACTCTTTTTTGAAAGATGTTTCTGCTTCCGTACAAGTGTCAGCGAATGTGGGGGAGCGGAAGTAAGACAGCCAAATATATTGTAGGCAAGCAAATTTTGCAGGCAACTATTCTATTCTGTAGAAATATGGGACAGGGCATTCTGTGGTATATATAAAAAGCGACCTGATATTTTATAATAATTCAGGAGTCTATTATAAGAGGGGATTCTTTGGAATATCCTCTTTTTTGTGACTTCCGGATAAATTTAGTATAAAATTAAATATTCAATTTTTCTTTTTACGATATTGTTGCTCTTTTTTTGTACATAATTAGCCTTGTTAAAGTGTTTCTATTGCATACTTTTGTTTCGAAAAAGGATAAAAACATAAGTTAACCTTACTGGAGTTTGGCAATAGCGGATGATATTCTGGTAAAACGTATTTTATCAGGGTATCAACTGAATTATAATACGGTATAAATCTAAAAAGAAAATCTATGGGTATTCTAAAGTGTATATTAATAGCATGCAGTTGTCTGGTTTGGGCGACTCATGCTTTTTGTGTGGAGGTGAAAGATACGATTGAGTATCGTGCGCAAGTATGGGTGGATAAAATCGATTTGGAACGTTATGGCGGAGAAGCATCTTTTAAAAAAAGAATTTGCAGCAGATGTTTCATAATACAACCCGCTTTTGGAATGAAAGTCCCAATAAGTTTAACTATTATTTCCGGTTTGTTCCTGCTGACGAATTGTGTGTGTATGATATTCAGGGAGATAAAGACAGATACGGAGAGTTTCAGAGAAAGGCTTTTCGGTCGGCTTGATTTGTCGAAATATGACTTTGTGTTTGTTTCTGGCGTTGGGCGCAAAGAATGAAGGACTATCTTGTGGTGGCGGTGGAGCCAGTGGGCAGTCGGTGGTGATGTGTTATGTTCGTGAAGGCTCATAACATTTTTACAGATGCGCTATATCCCGATCAGGGGACATATAGTAATCTAGGGCACGAGTATGGACATGTGCGTGGTGCTACAGATTTATATCAATATATGATTGCTGCAGAAGATAATCGGTAAGTCATGAGAAATTAACTCCTCCTAAATGTAATATGGGGACTGGATATCGCGTCTGGAGTGATTATTGTTCGGCTTTATTCAATTATACAGCAAAAATGAGACCACTGGATAAAGACTTGTCGGACAAAAGTCTTTCCTCGTAAACTAGTGATTAAAGTGGGTAAAATGGGGAAACCGTTATCTAATTGTACAGTGAATTTTTATGGAACTCGTGCCGGTGGTAAATATAATAAGCGGGGATGTATATCCGAAAGCCTTACAGAACATACACTACCAGTAAACGAGGCATAATTGAGATAACTGATTTGTATAAGTTGTATCATCCGGATATGACAGATGCCAATATTCCTCCCAAAGAACCACAAGATTTATTCCCATATTCTTATTGGTTTAGTTTTCTAGTAGAAATAATAGATGAGGTGGGACAAAAGAAATATGTATGGCTTCCTGATGTGGAACTACAGAGAGAGCATTTGGAAACAGGTAATGATACTTATACGGTTAATGTAACATTTTAAAAGTAAAGTAATATGTGCTGTAGTAAGCGAAATTTTTATCTATTTGTTTTGTGGATTGATGTTGGTCCCTTAATATACAAAAATGTTGCAGGCTAAGTTGGGAAATAAAATTATTTTTATTCCGGAAGATGATCTTAAAAAAGCACGGTTTTGATGTTCCTGATGGTAGATTTGGCTATGATTGTATGGCAGAATCTGATAATCTAGTTATTTTCTGGGAGAGGTCTTTTGGCAAGGAACCTGCTGTAAACATGGATGAGAGTAAACGATTTTATCCGAATGAAATATTGAGTGAGGGCGAACGGTACTATCGTTATTTTGTAGACAAATTGAAATTTGTGCAGAAAGGGAAATCTTATACTGATAAGTATAAGATGATTATATGGATGTATGATGACAATGAGAAGACAGTCTATGGTGGTGCTCATGACAATGTCGGAATGACCTGGTTTCGTCCGTGCAGAATAAACGGGTATCCTTACTGTACACTTGCTCACGAGTTAGGCATTCTTTTCAGTTTATGGTTGAGGCAGATGGTGGCAAAGGATTTCCGGGGACGACACTCGATGAGTATACTTCTCAATGGATGCTATGGCAGGTACATCCAGACTGGGTGACTATTGAGAATTATCATTTGAATAATTACATGAAACAGACACATTATACATTGTTTCATAAAACGAACCAATATTGCGCTCCGCAGTTTATGGAGTACTGGTCTTATAAGCATGGATTGCCGGTGATAGGCAGAATGTGGAGTGAAGCTTTTAAAAAAGAAGAGGACCCAGTGTCCACTTATATGCGAATAACGAAGACTTCTCAAGATTTGTTTAATGAAGAAATCTATGATGCGGCAACTCGTTTTTGTAACTTGGGATCTTCCCGCATAAAATCAGTTTGTAGTTCTTATGCTAATGAGCATCGTTGTAAATTAAAGAAAATGGGGAACGGATGGTATCAAATAACAAAAGAATATTGTCCACAAAGTTATGGTTATAATGCAATTAGATTGAAGGTTCCTAAAGGAGGGACAGTCATAGACTTGACTTTTGAGGGAATGGCTGGAAATGAAGGTTTTTTATTCGGAAAATAAGGCGTATGCAGGGTGGCGTTACGGCTTTGTTGCCATGCAGAAGAATGGAAAGAGAGTTTATAGTAAGACGAATAGAGGCTGTAAAATAGCGTGAATCAAACTGTTAATTTTATAGTTCCTGACGATACCCAGTTCTTGTGGCTTGTCGTGACAGGAGCACCAGATAAAACATACGAAATATCATCAGAAAATGGAGCAAGTTGCTGAATGGCATATCGGATAACGATCAGTAAGACTTCATTTCATCCAGATACTTTGTAATGGAATGATTGAAGTATCTGGTTATGGAGGTTATTATTTGAGATGGGAAAAGTGTGGTATCGGATTGAAAAATATGATAATAAAGTACTTGATATTTATTCTATTTAGATGAAAGTGACCTGATAGTGAAAAAGAGATTTGTTTGTAGAAATAAAATATGAGCAATAAAATGGTACATGATCTAGGATAATAATTGGTGAAATACAGAGCAGTAAGTGAAAAGATCTCACGTTTTACTATATTGTTGTTCTTTTGTACGCAATTTGCCTTGGTTTTACTGGCATACGTCTACCTTAGTGGCGCAGAAGATGATTTGATTGTTTTTTTAAGACTAAGCTATATCTCTTTTGTATTAACCTTATTAATCTTTTATAATACTAATATTTATGAGTTGTAAATTATCTTTCACGTTGTTATGTATAGCTATGTTAGCTTCTTGTATCTCCACTAAAATGGATCCACCGCAACCGTATGGGGTATTGCCTACAGATCGTCAACTAGCTTGGCATGAAATGGAAATGTATAATATGATTGAATTCAATCAGAACAATGCACTTGATATTCATTGGGGATGGGGTAATGAGTCTCCGGAACTAGTGAACCCTGTAGATTTTGACGCAGAAAAAATAGTTCTTCTTGCAAAAAAAAATAGGTTCGAAAGGATTTCTCATCAATGCAAAGCATCATGGTGGGTTCTGTATGTGAGCCAACGAAAACCACTGATTATAATATTTCTAAATCACCTTGGAAAGATGGCAAAGGAGATTGGGTTGGCGAATGGGCGAAGGCTTGTCGTCAGCATGGGCTTAAACTCGGACTTTACTTATCGCCGTGGGATAGAAATGCTGCATGTTTCGGAACGCCCGAATATCTGAAAATGTATAAGGAACAACTAACAGAATTGTGTACCAATTATGGAGAACTGTTTACTCTTTGGTTTGATGGTGCTCCAGGTGCCGGTGGTTCGGGATATTACGGAGGTGCTAATGAATATCGTGGCGGATTCATCGAATATTATGACTGGGATAATATTTATGCGATTGTCAGAGAACTCCAACCCAACGCTGTCATTTTTAATGACCCCGGACCTGATATCCGTTGGGTAGGAAATGAGGATGGATATGCCGGAAGATATAAAAAAACTTGTTGGGCAACATTATTCCCTGAAGGAAATTGGAACATGAGACCACGCCCTAATAGTGACGGTGAGCGGATTAAAATGTTGAATGAGGGACAACGACATGGGAAATATTGGATTCCGGCAGAGTGTGACTTTTCGCTAAAAAGGCGTTTTGCTTATCATACTACAGATAGCTTGACTACTAAAAGCCCTCAAAAATTATTTGATATCTATCTTGCGAGTGTTGGGTTGGGGCAGGGATTTGATATGTGTCTTCCTTTAACTCCAAAAGGAGTAATGGAGTGGAGAGATGTCAAATCTTTGGAAGGTTTCGCTGAATTAATGAATAAAACTTTTAGCAAAAATTTTATTAAAAGAGCACGTTTGTTGCCATCTAATGTGCGTGGGAATATAACTAGGCATTATGGTACTGCAAAGCTTTACAGACAATGACCGGTATTCTTATTGGGCGACTGACGATACAGTAACAAATGCATCATTGATGATAGAACTTCCAAAGAAACAAGTTTTTTAATCTGATAAAAGTGCGTGAAAACATAAAATTAGGTCAACGAATCGACTCTATGAAAGTCGATGCTTGGGTAGATGGTGGCTGGAAAGAAATAGCAGAGGCTACCAGCATAGGGGGCGTGTCGAATTATTCGTCTTGAGAATGATTTGAATACAGACAGAATCCGTTTACGCTTTTTGCCCCAGTAGCATTGGCTGTGAGTGAAGTAAGTCTGTTTAAAGAACCTGATAATTTAGAAGCACCAAAAATTTATAGAAAGAAGGATGGAATGGTGAGTATAAGAACAGACCGGCCTGTAATTTCTATCCGATATACAACAGACGGAACCGAACCGTCATTTACCTCAAATGAGTATAAAGAGCCATTCCTTTTTTGATAAACAGGGAGTTGTAAGAGCGGCAGTTTTTACATCTGATAAAAAAAAGTGGAGAGATTACTTCAGTGATTTTTGATCAGTGCAAGAAGAATTGGAAAATTATATCACCTGTTAAATCTGGTGTTGATAATATGATTGATGATAATGTAGAGAGTTACTTCCATACGTATGATGCTGGTAATAAGAAAAGAATTTGTACCCGACGAGGTTATTGTTGATATGGGAACTACTATTCCTGTGTCCGAGATCATTTACACACCACGTCAGGATATGTATAGAAATGTGGATGGAGTCATTGAAAATTATGAAATTTATTTGAGTGAAGATGGACTGAAATGGGAAATGGCTTCAAAGGGTGTCTTTCAGAACATTAGGCAGACACTTGTGCCTCAAGAAATTAAGTTAAATAAGGTTTATCGGTCACGTTATCTGAAATTTGTGGTCAATGGTGTGTTGGAGAAGAATTTTATAAGTGTAGCTGAAATTGGAGTGCGAACTGTTGACTAATTTTCTTTGTAGTGTAGAAAGGAATATTCGCTTTTGATGAGCATTGTGTAAATACCCCTTTCTGTATGTGAATAAAAAATGATTTTTGGGTGATAATTGATGAATTTTAAATTTAAAAATATATAGTTAACTGATGTCTAATTTTATAAGAAAAAAGCTTATGAAGTATTATTTAAGAAGGATTGCTTTTTGTAACGTTGGGAGCTTTTATAGTTGCCGGCACTACGAGCCTACCGGCGATAGCTGACTCGGAGTTAAGGGGGCAGTGTCTGCTCAACAACAGCAAAGCAAAAGACAAGTAACAGGCACTGTCACGGACGCTTTGGATGGCAGTCCCATTATTGGTGCCAATATTGCATTGAAAGGCACTCAAACAGGTGTAATATCAGATTTGGATGGTAATTATTCTATTCCAGTTAATAGTACCAAAGATATCTTAGTCGTTTCTTTTTATTGGCTATAAAACTCGGGAGGTTCCTGTAGAGACTTCAGGTATTATCGATATCAAGTTGACTTCCGATAATGAGATGCTGGACGAAGTAGTGATTGTCGGATCGGGGAACACAGAAAAAAGTAAGCGTTACGGGGGCTATTTCTACCGTGAAAGGATTGGAACTTAAAGGCTCCTAGTTCTTCGTTGACTAGCTCTATGGCCGGTAAATTGGCCGGCGTAATCGTTAATACCAAAAGCGGAGAACCTGGAACGAAGCTTCTGAATTCTTTATTCGTGGTGTATCGACTTTTTGGTGGACGAGCTACTCCCTTGATTTTGCTAGACGATGTGGAAATTGCTACAGGGGATTTGGACAATATTCCAGCCGAAACCATCGAAAGTTTTTCTATCTTAAAAGACGCATCTGCAACTGCCATTTATGGTGCTCGTGGTGCGAATGGTGTGATGCTCATCACTACCAAGAAAGGACAAGAGAATTCAAAAAACCCGTATTAACATCACTTTGGAAAATTCATTCAATAAACCAATGAACTTTCCAGAGTTTGTAGATGGAGCCACTTGGATGGAAATGTATAATGAAGCTGAACTTACTCGTAATAAGTCAATTAGGCAAGGAAGATATAGCAGACAGCAAATTGAAGGAACTCGTTATGGGTTAAATCCATATGTTTATCCGGATGTGAATTGGGGTGATTTGATATTCAAGGATTTTGCGACTAATCAACGTGCGAATATCAATATATCTGGTGGTGGTCAGAAAGTAACTTATTATATGAGTTTAAATGTGAACCACGATACTGGTTTGTTGGACTCACCCAAGTATTATTCATGGAACAATAATATCAATAACATGGGGTATAACTTCCAAAATAATATCTCTGTGAAAGTGACATCTACAACTACAATCGATTTGAACATGAATACGCAGATTCGTAATAATCGCGGTCCTAAGAATTCGGTCGATGATTTATTTAAAATGATGTTATCTTCAAACCCTATAAACTTTCCGGCCGTGTTTCCTGCACAGGAAGGCGATCAGCATGTGAAGTATGGTAATTCCATTCTTACAGCCAATTACACAAGAATAAACCCTTATGCATATATGGCCACCACTTTTTAAACAAGTGGACTCAAATATGCTACATACTACATTGAAAATTAAGCAGAACTTGGATTTTGTTACAAAAGGTTTGAGTGCAAACGCATTGGTGAACTTTAAAAACTGGTCCAGTTCTGAATATAACAGAACGATTGAACCTTATTATTATCGAGTGAAAGAAAATTCTTACGACCCCAAGAATCCTGTCTCATACGAATTAGAACGTTTAGGCACTTCAGGCAAGCAATATATTGCTGAATCCGGTATAACCAGATCTGGTGATCGTACTATTTTTATGCAGTTCCAGATAAACTATACACGTCAATTTGGCAAACATAATGTAGGCGGTATGTTGATGTATATGCAGCGTGATTTTAAGAAGGATGTGCTTCCTAATCGTAACCAAGGTTTTTCCGGTCGTTTTACATATGATTATGGTCAGCGCTATTTACTCGAATTCAACTTTGGTTACAACGGCACAGAGCGTTTGGCAAAAGGTGACCGGTTCGAGTTTTTCCGGCTGCTTCTTTAGGCTGGGTAGTGAGCAATGAACTTTCTTTGAACCCTTACGTGACAAAATCGATAATTTGAACTTGCGTGCATCTTATGGATTGGTAGGTAGTGATGAAACAGGCACTGACTTTGGTCATTTTCTTTATTTGGATAAAGTGGAACTAGACAACATCAAATATAGTACCGGTTATGATTGGCAAAACTACATTTGGTGCCCGAAAATTTCAAGCTATTATGTATTGGATGCTGGCTGGGAACGTTCTAAGAAGTTGGATGTCGGTTTAGAAATGACACTTTTCCGTCATTGGAATATTACGGCAGATTATTTCTACGAAAAACGTTCGAACATTCTGATGCAAAGAAAAACATGGCCAAGTCAATTGGGATATAGTGCCACACCTTGGAGTAATGTCGGGAAGGTAGACAACTGGGGCTGGGAGTTCAGTACCAACTATCATCATTCCATTAACAAGGACTTGTCTATGGACTTTCGTGGTAACTTTACGTATGTGGAGAACAAATATGTGTATAGAGATGAACCCTATACACCGTACCCATGGAAAAGAGAAACCGGACGTCCTTTTGAACTCGACATGGGGTTACATAGCAGAAGGATTATATCAGACCGAAGATGAAATAAAATACGGTCCTAAGGTAGAACTAGGAAGTACCGCTCAAGTGGGAGATATCAAATACCGTGATTTAAATGGTGATGGTGTAATCAATGCAGATGATCAGGGAATGATTTCAGAATATGGTGGAAATCCACGTATACAATACGGATTTGGTTTGAATATAAAACTATAAGAAATTTGATCTTGGAGTGTTCTTTAACGGTTCGGCTATGCGCAAGATTATGTTAACAGGTATTCATCCGTTCGGAGAGTCTGATTACAACATTTTCAAATTTGTAGCGAAGGACTATTGGACAGAAGCTAACCCTAACCCTAATGCAGCATATCCGCGTCTTGGACTACAAAAAGCAAACTCAGACAATAACGTTGTACCGAGTACATTCTGGATGCGTAATGGTAATTTTTACGTTTCAAGACGTTGGAAATCGGATATCGTTTCTGCAGATACGGTAGAATCTATGTGACCGGGGATAATCTGGCTGTTTTCAGTCCATTCAAAGAATGGGATCAGAGTTGGAGTGGTATAAATATCCGTTGCAACGTACATTCAATATAGGATTGCAATTAAATTTCTAAACCTTTAAAAATTGTCATATATGAAACTATTAAATACAATTAGAATACTAAGTGGGGCATTGTTCATCTCGCTATGCTGCTTAACAGCCTCCTGTAATTTCCTTGAGATTGTTCCGGTAGAACAAGGCTGATTTGGATGACGCAACACAAGATTTCAACAGCACTTTGGGGTTCTTGCATTCTTGTTATGCAGGAATACAATCGCCTGTAGCTTTGAAAATACAGAAGCCTCTGCAGACGAATATGCTGTTCCGCTTGAGTATAGTTTGCAAGGTTATAATTCACTCAAAGTAGCTCATAATCTATTTACAGGTAATAATAATGATGGTGGTAAATGGAGTAACTATTACAGATATATCGGGCAAATTCATCTGTTCCTACAGGAACTGAAAAAGGCACCGGTAAGTGATTTGATAAAAGAGGAGTGGGAAGCAGAGGCTTATTTCCTGATGGTCCTATTACCATTTTTGAGGTGCTGCGTTGTTATGGACCTTGTCCCATCAGCGACAGATTACTTCCACAGACCGCTAGTGAAAATGAATATCCGGGTCGTATGCACTATGATTATGTGACGGATTGGATTGTTCGGCTATTGGATGAAAAGGTACTTGCAGGTGATAAGTTGAGGAATACTCGTTCGAACACAGAAGTGGGTAGAGCTACTCGCCCTATCGCTCTTGCACTGAAAGCAAAAAAGTATTACTTTTATGCAGGCCTTCTCCTTTATGGAATGGAAAGTTCCCCCTACCCAGAGTGGAAAAACGTAAAGTTAGGAAAGCCATGGAAACTCCGGGATACGGTACAGCGTTGGTGAGTACTACATACGATCGTGAGAAATGGGTACGCGCAGAGGAAGGCTGCTCAAGAAGCATTGAATGCAGAACTTTTGGATGCAGGACACTATTTATTTGGCACAAGAGCTGGCGATGAAAGTTTGCAGGAGCAGAAAGGACTTCCGATGCCCTATATTCCTAATATAGAGGGGACCGATACTGAAGTTAAGGCATTTCAGAATAAAGTATTGACTTTGCGTTATATGATGACAGCCAAAAGGCAGTGATGGCAATCTGGAAATTCTGTGGGAGTTACACAAAACTACCAACTTTGTCTTCGGAAGTATACCAAACAACATAATGAAACTTAACAATGGTTCTGAATATGGAGGTTGGTAGCTCAACTTCTCCTTATTTATATGCTGTAGAACATGTCTATACCAATAAAGGGACCTTGCCCAAAATCGCTGCATCAAAGAATGAATATCCTGCTGAAAGTAAATGGTTGGACCCGGGCGGGTGTTACTGGTAGTTCGGAACTCTTTAATATTTGTGTAGCTCGTGAACCTCGATTTTATGCATGGTTGGGATTCCATCAAGGCGATTATTCTTCTCGTCTCCAGCCAATGGACAACCGATTCAAATAGATACGAGAGATCCTGATAAACAAGGATATAATCCGGCAAAGTATAACCGTAATCACTTGGTGACCGGCTTTGCTATCCAGAAGTTCCTGGATCCTAACACGCAACTGGACTTATCCGGTGGTGGAGGAATTCCGAATCCTGCCTATCCATTGATTCGTATGGCAGATCTTTTTTATCTGATGTTAGCAGAATGTCAGGCAATTTGTCTTCGGATGGTAAATCGGATACTTACGCGACTGAAGCGCTTAAGAATCTTAATGCGGTGCACCAACGTGCCGGTTTTAGAAGTACTAAAGAGGATTTAACAGATATGCCATTGATGGAATGGATTAAGAACGAACGTTATGTAGAGTTCTATGCAGAAGGACAGCGCTACTTTGACGTACGACGTTGGGTAGAAGGAGGTAAATATTTGGCTGCTGGAAAGCGTGAAGGATTGAGAGCTGAAGAAAAAGGATTGAGTATGACGAATTCAGGCAACGTATTAAGGTGAATCAACCTTATGAATGGAATAATAGACAGTATATACTTCAATTTACTATGTTGATGTGAATTCTAATCCGCAATTGGTTCAAGCCTCCCGGTTATGGCAATTAATTAATTAAAAAAGATATACAGTATGAAAAATATATATATTTTATTTCTTCTCGGAGTAGTGGTGACCACTCTCTCTTGTGAAGATGGTAATAAAAACTATACGGAGGAATTTGACTCTGTCTACTATTATCTGAAAGAGGGGGTTAATGAATTTGACTTCTATAGTGTGAATAGTGCCAAAGTTCAGACCATCACTGTTGGAAGAGGAGGACATGGGTTGAATGGAGTCAGCACTATCAATTTGGTTCCTTTTACTCAGGCTGAAATGGACGAGTATAATGCAACTATAGATGGCGATTATAAACTTTTAGCTCGGAATACTATGATATGCCTGCTACAGTAGCCTTTGAGGATGGTGTCGAATATAGAAATGTAGATGTGGTATTCAAAGGAAATATGAGTGAACTGGCTAAGACCGGCGAGTATATGCTCCCCATTCGTTTAGAAGCTGATAATGGAACGGTGAATGATAACAAAAATATCATTTATTTCAAGCCGAACATCATCGTACCTAGCATCATTACGGATCCTACGGGGGTTCATGTAATCAGAATGGAAGAGGGGTAGAGAGAGAGAAACAAAGTTTTGAGAACCTTGCTTTCTATTTAGACGTGAAAAATGAGTGGGATCTCAAATTGAGAATAGAGAACAACGAAGATGAGTTGGAAAAAGGCTGTAAGGCAATATAATGAAACGATGGGAGTTGATTATCTTCTTTTACCTAAGGAAAATCGTTCGTTTGAATCAACAATACTTTTTCCTGCAGGCGAGGCACTTGCTTCCTCTTTTGTGGAGGTGAATAATAATAATCTCATGATGGATGATTACCTGCTTCCAATTATTCCGAAAAAAGGTGGTGGGTATGCCGTTTGATGTAAGAGAAGCAATCTGTTACATTCATGTGATGGTTACCGGTGAATTGAAATTAATTTCTTTGGCTGATGATATGTTGAGTTCCAATAGTATACATCCTGGTCAACCACTCAGAAATATGCTTGATAATGATATTAAAACATATTATGAATCTATTTGGACAAGCAATACAGACCCTAAGCATGATTCGAAATATGGTGTGTATATAGATATTGACGTATCTGATGTTACTCCTATGATAGAGAAGCAAAATTAAGATTGATTATTCGACTAGAGAGTATGCAAATGCTGTACCTAATCAGATTATTCTTTATGTAGGAACGAGTGTGGATAATTTGAGAAAAGTGGGTGAGTTGAGTGCAACGAAAAATAATTTGCCTAAAAAAGGTGGAGTTTGGACAGATGACTCTGAACAAAATGTAGATATGCCTCAATTCTCGGTAGGACGTCAAGAGATATCTTTAATTCGTGTCTCTTTCTTGTCTAGTGCTAATGGTACACAAATTAAAAACCTGACACAATCCGGAGCCATAAGTGGAGACCAAAACTCGGTCGCAATATCAGGATTTAGATTGTATGGTAAATAATTGTGAAGGAATAAAAACGAAAATATATGGAAAGCTTTTAATGAAAAATATATGGAGAATCATTCCCGTGCTACTATTATCTGTAGCAATGGCAGGTTGTAGTGACGATGATGATACAACTTCGTCATTCTTCGAACTTTCTTCAACGGATTTGGAATGTAACAGTAATAATGTTATCGATGTTGTAGTACCTATAGAGCCAGACATATAAGTTGACTGTAAAATCTTCTGTGGATGTAATTTGGACAACTAAGCCTTTGAAGGTGGCAGTTGGATAGTAGCCACACCTGTGACTAAGCAAAGTGGGGACGGAGAGATTTTGATTGTTGCATCGAGCAACCCGACTAATATAAAAAACAGAGTAGCTACAGTGACTATTAGAAACAGTGTTAACGACGAGATTTATAGATATGCGTTTACACAGTCGTATGATCCGAATCAAATGGCGCAAAAAAAAAGAAGAATTATATGCTTACATTCATTATAATGAGGACAGATATAACAAAGAAGAACTTATTTATACTACTTCTATAAATAAGGTAGAGGGTAATGTTTCAATTTCTTCACTTGGCCAAGAAGAACTGGATAAATATAATGAGGATAATCTCACTCTGTATAAACTTCTCCCTACTGATTGCTATACTTTGCCAAATTCGATAAGTTTTGATGGAGAGGTATCTGCCTTATTGGATATTAAATTCAATAAGAAAACAGGAGATTTGAGTACAAGTGAAGAGTATATGTTGCCCATAATAGTTTCTGTAGATGATAGAAAGGCTGAATTGATTTGGTTGGTAGTGAACATATACGATCGGAATATCTCAAGGAGCGTGAAACAATTTGATTTTTTATAATGCCAATCAGGATATCACTACCTTATTGACAATTAATAAAGAAGAGGGTGAAGTGACTCTTTCTGCATTCACAGAAGAGGAACTGAACGCACATAACTCTTTGTATGGTACAAGCTACATGTCTATTCCTGAAGATTATATTGTAATGCCTGCTTCTGTTGATTTTGATGATTCGGATCTGTCGAAAGATGTAAAAATAACATTTAAAAAAAAGAAGTAGGAGAGTTGGATGAGGATAAAGAATATGTTTGGGGTATTCGTGTTTATGTAGATGGTTTCCCTGTCTCTGAAATCTTTATGAAACCTCGTATTGCAACTCCTGTTGTTACTATGGAGTCGAAAGAGTACAAGCATATTCTTATTTTGGACCAAGGAGAGAAAAAGGCATCTTACGGTTTTAATCTTTCTCTTGATGTAATCAATCAGTGGGAATTTACGGTGGAATTTGAAGAGAACGAAACTGCTTTGAAAGCTGCGGTTGATAAATATAATGCGGATAAAGGTACTTCCTATACATTATTACCCAAAGGCAACTGCGTTTTATCATCTTCCGAATTTACACAGGAAGATAATGAGAAATTAGTGACTGCTACATTGTCAGGGGATGGTTTGACTTTAGATAAGGATTATTTGTATCCGATTATTCCAATTGGATGTGGTAATAGTCCTTTCGAAGTCAAAGAAAAAAGATAACCTATGTTCACGTGATTATGGAAACAAAAGTGGAGTCGATCAGTGACTTGAGAAGTATAAATCTAGAAGCGAATATGCTAAAGGCAAGTGCTACTGACGGAGGCAATAATGTAGGTAATCTACTTGCATATAATAATTATTGGCAATCCATTTGGTCACCTAACGGAGGTAAAAACGATCCTAAAATAGATCCGGTATATGGCGTGTATCTCGATATTGATTTCTCAAATAAACCCTCTTTCCCAAGCATTCTCATTCAACTATTTGCCGAGGAATTAGTACCAATGCTGTTCCTAATGAAATTGTTGTTTATGCTGGAACAAGTAATGATGATTTGAAGAAGATTGGAGAATTGAAATATGAGGATAACCAACTGCCGTTTGCAGACAAAACTTGGATTGGTCGTGTCAGCGAAGAAGATTTGTCCAAATTGTCACTTTACAGTTTGAAAGAGAGTGGAGCGACTTTGGTACGATTGTCATTCATATCTAGTCGTGATAAGACTTATAGTAACAATAGTGTAAAGAATATATTGGGTTATGATTATACGAAGTGGAATAATAGTGGTGATTACCCGTGCGTTGCCCTTCAACAGTTGAAGATATATGGTAAGTGATAAATTTTATAAGATCAAATCATAAAAAGAAACAAATATGAATATTTTAAAATGGATGTGGAAGATTCTTCCTATAATGTTATTAGCAGTTAATGCAACTTTTGTAACGATGATGACGATAGCGGAGAGAAAGGCACTTACTTTTGAAGTGACCTTCTTGAGCTTTTTTGGTTTGCAATTATACCCGACCGGTTGTTGTAAATGCTCCTTTTACTGGTAAAGATTATCACTTGACGGTTACAGAGCTTCACCGGAAGTGACGTGGAAAGTGGAAGTGGTAAGTGGAGATTTGGTGACTGCTACTCCCTCGGGCGAGCAAAGTGGTAGTGGAGAGATTACTCTTACGGTAGCTGCCAATCCAGCTAAAGACCCTGGGAAAAAAAGTGAAGTCGTGATAACTAATAACGCAAATGATGATACTTATAGGTTTGTATTTACACAAGTAGAAAAGGTGTTACTTATTCCGGAACATACTATGATCGGACAAAGCGGACCTGAACTTTTTGAAAACGAAAAACAGCAAATTTAATAAGCACTACATGAAAGAAAGCGACAATGTGGCTCTCTTTTGGGAAAAATCATTTGGTACCAATCCACAAAATGCAGAGCGGAAGTTCAATCCGGATGATTTGCTGAAAATGGCGGAGGAAGTATATGACTTCATGAAATATGATTTGTACTTTGGAAATAAGGAAGAATCCGTGACGAATAAATACAAAGGCTCATTGTGTATGTGATAAATGATAGTGAGGGTGGTGCTACAGGAGGAGGAAATTATCCGGTAGGTGAGTTGGCTATTCGTCCACATCATTCGGGAAATCTAATATGGTATATCATGAGGTGTCTCACAGTTTCCAATATTTGGTACCTTGTGGGATTCAGGTATTAAAGATGCTTGGTTCCCTGGCCCGATATTTGAAAATGACTTCGCAATGGACATTGTAGACGTTCTCGGAATGGATTGATCAGGAATTTAATCATTTTACGAATTATATTAGTGGCACGCATCGATCATTGGGGCATAATGACAATGCATACAATAACCCGTATATGTTTGAGTATTGGGCGAATAAGCATGGAGTGGAAATCATGAGCAGAATATTTCAGGGAGACTACTTTGGACGATAAGACAGAATCGGGCCAACTCAACTCAACTTTATTAAAACCTATAAACGTTTGACTCACATTAATCAAGAACAACTCAATGAAGAAATGTATGATGCTGCATCCCGTTTCATTACCTGGGATTTGCCGCGTATTGAAATGGCATATGCTGCCAGAGGAGCTAATGTGCATACTTGTCAGCTTGTTCAATTGGGAGTGACTTATCGGATCTCACCCGAACGTTGCCCAAGCAACTATGGATATAACGGTATTAAATTAACAGTACCGGAGGCCGGAACTACAGTAAAAGTTAATTTTAGAGGTATAATAAAAACAGTTCAGAGTATAATATTCACAAACCGAATAATGCTCAATGGAGATATGGATTTCTGGCTGTGCTGAAAGATGGTTCACGTGTATATGGCGAGCCAAGCAAAGAAGATATAGGATCTGCAAGTCTTCAGGTTCCCGAGAATACGGAACATCTTTGGCTGGTAGTGGCTGCTACTCCCAAAGAAATCTATGATACGGGGGCTGACAATCAGTGCCTTATCAGTTTACATTGGATAACACAGAACCAGATGGTGACAAATGTAGAGTAATTAAGAAGTAAAGGTCTCAATAAACGAATGATTATTTCTGAGAAAGTTACCTTAAGTAGCTCTTTAAAGATAATCATTCGTTTTTGTTAATGGATATTGCTATTCGAAACCGTAATTTAAGTCTTGGTAAATATGAAACATCGTTTATGGGCATTTGTTGTTGCTTTTTGTGTTATAGTTCGATAGTCTTTGCTGAAAGACAGGATATCCTGCTAAATAATCAGTGGAAATTCCGTTTTTTCTCATCAAGTACAAAAGGTACGGAAGTTCGAGTGGATCTACCTCATACTTGGAATGCGCAGGATGCCTTATCTGGTAAAATAGATTATAAGCGAGGAATTGGCAATTATGAGAAGAAGCTATTTGTCCAGTCACAATGGAAAGGGAAACGTCTCTTTTTACGTTTTGAAGGAGTGAATAGTATAGCTAATGTGTTTATTAACCGTAAACATATTGGTGAACATAGAGGAGGATATGGAGGTTTTTGTGTTTGAAATCACAGATAGAGTAGAGTATGGAAAGGACAATTCTATATTAGTACGGGTGAATAATGGTGAACAGTTGGATATTATGCCTCTGGTCGGTGACTTTAATTTTTACGGAGGTATTTATCGGGATGTGCATTTATTAGTTACCGATGAGATTTGTATTTCTCCTTTGGATTATGCTTCTCCGGGCGTTCGACTGATTCAAGATAGTAAGTCATGAATATGCTTGTGTACGTCGCTCTTATTGATTTGTCTAACGGAAGTGACAAATTACGGAACTGAACTTAACATTATTCTCTCGAATGCAGGTAAAGTAGTGAAAGAAAAAAAACGAAAAGGTTACACTTTATACTGATTCTGTTTCACAAAAAGAAATGAGGATAGAGTTGAATAATCCACATTTATGGAATGGACGACAAGATCCGTTTCTGTATCAGGTAGAAGTCTCTCTTTTTGCATAACGGAGAGATACTAGATCAGGTAATACAGCCTTTGGGACTTCGTTTTTATCGAATAGATCCGGATGAGGGTTTTTTCTTGAATGGAGAACATTTGCCACTTCGAGGAGTATGCCGTCATCAAGATAGGAGCGAGATAGGTAATGCTTTGCATCCCGAGCATCACGAAGAGGATGCGGCATTGATGCTGGAAATGGGAGTGAATGCCGTGCGACTGGCTCATTATCCTCAAGCTACTTATTTTTATGACCTCATGGATAAGCTTGGTATAGTGGTATTGGGCTGAAATCCCTTTTATCGGTCCTGGCGGGTATGAAGATAAGGGTTTTCGTTGATTCACCGTCTTTCCGTACCAATGGAAAAGAACAGCTTAAAAGAATTAATTCGTCAACATTATAATCATCCTTCTATTTGTGTATGGGGGCTGTTTAATGAGTTGGCAGAATATGGAGATAATCCGGTGGAGTACATTAATGAGTTGAATGTACTGGCACATCAGGAAGATACTACTCGCCCCACCACTTCTGCCAGTAACCAATCAGGAAAAATAAACTTTGTGACCGATCTTATTGCCTGGAATCGCTATGATGGATGGTATGGTGGTACCCACAAGATTTAGGAAAATGGCTGGACTGGATGCATAAAGAATATCCTGAAATTCGTATTGCTATCAGTGAATATGGTGCCGGCGCAAGTATTTACCATCAACAAGATTCGCTAGTGAAAACAAATCCCACAAGTTGGTGGCATCCGGAAAATTGGCAAACTTATTATCATATTAGAAAACTGGAAAGCGATAACCGAACGTCCTTTCGCTTGGGGAAGTTTTGTGTGGAATATGTTTGACTTTGGTGCTGCGCACCGCACCGAGGGTGATCGTCCTGGAGTTAATGACAAAGGGTTGGTTACATTTGATCGGAAAGTGCGAAAAGATGCTTTTTATTTTTTATAAAGCGAATTGGAATAAAAGAGGATCCTATGATTTATTTAATAGGTAAACGTAACATAATACGTGTGCAGCGACAACAAACGATTATAGCCTTTTCCAATCAACCTGAAGCAGAATTATTTGTCAACGGAAAGAGTTGTGGTAAAGTGGAAACAGACCGGTATTCTATCTTGGAGTGGAAACATGTGATATTGACCCCTGGAAAGAATAAAATAGAAGTGAAAACTACAAATAAGAAAACAGACACTGACAGATATGTATTATTGCATTTTATGAAAAGTATATATTATACTGGGTTGAATACATCTAATGGTCAGGAAAAGGTAATACTTTAATATCAATATAATAAAAAAACAAATCTATGATTATAAATATGAAGCAGAGCTTTTAATAGCCGCTATTGGTTTGTTATTATCAAGTTCTTTATTTGCTAAAGATTATTTGATTTCGACGTCCAAAACGTCATTGTTGATTACAGCAAATGCAGGTGAACCATCAAAGATGCAATATTATGGAGTCAGTATTGCTCCCGGGCAGATACAAAGTATCTATGATGCCGGACTGGTATTGAATGCGAACAGCTATCCCGCTTTCGGTCTCCAGACGGTAGGGGAGAAAGCGATTGCTATTACTCAACCGGATGGCAATATGTCACTTGACTTGGCGGTAGATGCGGTTACTCAATACACTTCCAAGGATGGAGAGATAACCGAAGTTCTTTTGAAAGATAAGATATATCCTGTTTGGGTGAAACAATGTTATAAGGCTTATAAAGGAACGGATATAATTACCACTTGGGTTGAGATTGGCAATGCAGGTAAGAAACCAGTAAACACTGTTTCAGTTTGCTTCCGCTTATTTGCCGATGTTTCGCGGGGACAACTGGCTGACTCATTTTCATGGAGCCTGGGGTGCGGAACATACGATGGATGAAGAGAAACTGACGAACGGGCAAAAAGTGATTGCTAACAAAGACGGACTGGCGAATACGGAAACGGATAATCCTTCTTTTATGTTGTCGTTGGACGGCAAACCGCAGGAAGAAACAGGAAAAGTCTTTGGGGGCGTTTTGGCTTGGAGTGGTAATTATAAGTTGAAGCTGGATGTTCGCAACACAGCACTGAATATAATAGCCGGTATGAATGAGGAAAGTTCACAATACATACTGGAACCGAAAGAGACATTCGTCACTCCTGAATTTGCCATGACATATAGTACCAATGGCAAAGGTGGGGTGAGTCGTGCTTTTCATCATTGGGCACGCCAATATAAAATGAATCGGGGTGAAAGGCTGCATGACATCTTGTTGAATAGCTGGGAAGGTGTTTATTTTCAAGGTGAACCAAAAAGGGATGGATGAGATGATGGAAGCTTTCTCTGCCATGGGTGGAGAGTTGTTTGTCATGGATGATGGCTGGTTCGGCAATAAATATCCCCGTAATGGTGGAAACAGTAGTTTGGGTGATTGGGAAGTCTGCAAAGAAAAACTGCCTGAAGGTATTGAAGGACTGCTTGCGTCTGCCAGGAAGCATCATATAAAATTCGGTATCTGGATTGAACCGGAAATGTCGAATACTAAGAGCGAACTGTTCGAAAAGCACCCGGACTGGATTCTGAAAATTGATAACCGTCCTTTATCTACCGGGCGTGGCAAAACGCAGGTAGTTCTGGATTTGACTAATCCGAAAGTGCAGGATTTTGTTTTTGGAGTGGTCGATAATTTGATGGCGAACTATCCGGAAATTTCCTATATGAAATGGGATGATAATTGCAGTTTGCTGGATTATGGTTCTTCCTACTTACCAAAAAAAACAAGCAATCACATCTCTATATTGAGTATAATAGGGGTTTACAGAAAGTACTTCAGCGTATTCGTGCCAAGTATCCTGAACTCGTGATGCAGCTATGTGCTGGTGGCGGTGCCCGCGTCAATTATGGATTGCTTCCATATTTTGATGAGTTCTGGACGAGTGATGATACGGATGCTTTGCAAAGAATTTATATGCAATGGGGAGTTTCCGGTTTCTTTCCGGCTATTGCGATGGCATCTCACGTAAGTGCGGACAAGAATCATCAGACCGGACGCCGTATTCCATTGAAATTCCGTTTTGATGTGGCAATGTCCGGGCGATTGGGAATGGAAATTCAACCGAAGGACATGAATGATGTTGATAAGGCATTCGCCAAGCGTGCTATTGCAGCGTATAAAGATATTCGTCCTGTGGTTCAGTTCGGTGATTTGTATCGGTTGGTGTCTCCATACGATAATAAAGGAGTATCCTCTCTGATGTATGTCACTTCCGAAAAGAATAAGGCGGTCTTTTATGCATATAAGATTTCTCATTTCATCAATATGGTTATTCCGAAGGTTTGTATGAATGGATTGGATCCGTCGAAGAATTATCGTTTGGTAGATTTGACACCTGTGGACAGTAGCAAACCTTGTGACCTGAATGGTAAAATCATTAGTGGAAAGATATTGATGGAAGAAGGCATTGCATTAAAATCATTGCTGAAGAGTGAATATTCAAGTTTGGTTCTTTACAACTACAGGCTGTGGATTAAGTTGATAAAAAGACAATGAGAATGATAAAAAAGAGAAATTCCTGTTATTGGTATTTCTACTGAAATTGATATTCCGGGAAGAATATCTGTGAAATGAAAAATATGTGGATGCTGTCCTTCAAGCGGGCGGCATCCCTTTTATTCTTACGTTTACCGACAATGTACAGATTTTACAATCTGTGGTTTCTTTCTATTGATGGTTTACTCCCTGACAGGTGGGGGAGATATATCGCCTGTGATATACGGAGAATCGACTCTTCCTGAATGTGGAGAATGTTGCCGGGCTAGGGATGACTTTGATTATGCTTTGCTGCGCTTGGCATCCGAAAGGCAAATTCCGTTTTAGGTATTTGTCGGGGGAATGCAGATTATTAATACTTATTTTGGTGGAACATTATATCAGGATTTGCCTGCTCAATATCCCTCGGAAATTAATCATCGGTCACCGGATGCGTTTATGATATTACAGCATAATGTGCGATGTTTGAGGACCGGAAAATTGTATTCTGTTACAGGCAAGGAAAGTTTGAAAGTCTCCTCCATTCATCATCAAGCCGTTAAGAAATTGGCTTGTGGATTCAAGGCATCTGCTTTCGCTGATGATGGAGTCATAGAATCAATCGAATCTGATTCCGAACATATTTGGGGTGTTCAGTTCCACCCAGAGTTGCAGGCTGTGGAAGGGGATGAAGCTATGAAAAAACTATTTGTGTATTTTATCAGTCAGGCAAGGATATTATCATGCTGATAGTGATATAAAAGAGATGATACACAGTATCTTTTACGATATTATTGTTTTTTTTTTGTACGGGATTTGTCATTGTGGTTTGTTCTCCGTCCTATCTTTGTAAACAGATAAATTAAGGACATTAAATCATATATTATGAATAAAGTTTTGCGTAATCGATTAGCTGGAACTCTTTTATTATTATTTGTTTTTTGTGTACATCATGGGCGCAGACATCAGGTTTGCGCAAAATGATTGATTTGAGCGGAACGTGGAGTTTTGCATTGGACCCTCACGGCAAGGGAGAACAAGGAAAAACTGTGGAACATGGATTTTGCAGAAACTGTGACTTTACCCGGTACAACAGATTCGAATCGAAAAGGAATAGAGAATACCAACAAGTCGGAGACCACTTATTTGTCCAGATATTATAAATATGAAGGTGCGGCATGGTATAGCAGGAATATAGAAATACCAGCCGACTGGAAAGAAAAAGCATATCGTGTTGTTTCTGGAACGTACTCGTCCGACAACCGTGTGGAATCGATGGTCGGGAAGTGGGTAAATGCAACTATTTATCTACCCCACAGGAATTTAATCTCACTCACTTCCTGGCTCCCGGTTCACATAAGCTGACTATTCGTGTAGATAACGGAAAAAGTATTCCCGGGCAGATTCGTTCAAGTTCTCACGCTTGTACGGAATCTACCCAGACAAACTGGAACGGTATTATCGGACGGATGGAATTGCAGGCAATGAATCCATTGTTTATTGAGTCCATTCAGGCTTTTCCTCAGGTAGAAGACCGCTCCGTAAAAGTGAAAATAACTCTTTCCAGTTCTTCAGGCATTGGTGGGAAGAAACTGCAGGTGTCGCTTCTGCTTTCAATACTGCCAAAAAGCATAAAGCCAGATCTGCAGAATATAATTTGAAAGAGGGGAGCAAGGAATATGAATTCACTTATCAGTTGGGAGATAATGCTGTATTGTGGAGTGACCTCCAGCCGGCTCTATATCAACTGAAAGCAGAGATAAATGGCATAGACGAGAAAACAGTTCGTTTCGGTTTGCGCGACTTTAAAACTGAAGAGACGCATTTCACTATCAATGGCGCCAAAACATTTCTTCGGGGAAAACATGATGCCTGTGTATTCCCTTTGACGGGCCATACGGCGATGGACTTGGAACAATGGTGTCGTTATTTCAGGATTTGTAAGGAATATGGATTGAATCATTGTCGTTTTCATTCTTGGTGCCCACCTACTGCGTGTTTTGAAGCTGCGGACTTGGAGGGTATTTACTTGCAGCCAGAATTACCTATCTGGGGAGGGTTTAAGAAAGAATCTGCCGAGCTGATGGATTTTCTGATGAAAGATGGAGAGAATATCATGCGTGAATATAGTAACCATGCTTCTTTTGTACTCTTTGCCTTGGGGAATGAGCTGGGAGGTGACATCGATGTGATGAAAGAGTTTGTAGATCGTTTCCGTTCCATAGAGCCGAGGCACCTATACACGTATGGTTCGAATATCTTTTTAGGCTCACGAGGACATATTCCGGGTGAGGATTTTCTGGTAACTTGTCGTGTAGGCAGTGGTGAGGGTTATTCTACTCATGCTCGTGCTTCTTTCTCTTTCGCAGATGCGGAAGAAGGTGGCTATCTTAATAATACCTATCCTAATTCGGTAATGAACTTTGATGAGGCTCTGGAAAAATCTCCTGTTCCGGTGATCGGACATGAAACCGGACAGTTTTCAAACTTACCCAAATTATGAGGAGATGAAGAAATATACAGGAGTCTTAGCTCCCTGGAATTTTGAAGTGTTTCGTGACCGCTTGGAGAAAGTCGGCATGCTGGAACAGGCGGATGATTTTTTTAAAGCATCGGGTGCATGGTCTGTGGAACTTTACCGGGCAGATATTGAAATGAATCTCCGCTCCAAACGGATGGCTGGTTTTCAGTTACTCGATTTACAGGATTATCCGGGACAGGGGTCGGCTTATGTTGGTATTCTGGATGCTTTTATGGATAGTAAAGGATTGGTTGAACCGAAGAAATGGAGAGAATTCTGTAGTGAAGTGGTTCCTTTATTGACAACTGCCAAATTCTGTTGGACAGGCGGTGAATCATTCGCAGGTACTGTTGAGATTGCCAATTATGGAGAAACTTCATTGAACGAGAAAAAGTATTTCATGGGAACTCAAAGATAGGAAGAGAAGCCTTGGCAAAGGTAAGGTGGCTATTCCATCGGGATTAGGATTATTGACTGCCGGAACTATTCGTTTGACATTGCCCGATGTGGAGCAAGCGTATAAAGCCGAATTACTTTTTGAAAGTATCCGGAACTTCCTATCAGAATAGTTATCCGCTATGGATATATCCTGCAAAGAAGCAATTGAAGGCAGGTAATGTTGTAGTTGCCCGCCAACTAACGGATGATGTGCTGAATGCCTTTTAAAGCAAGGTGGAAAGGTATTGTTGATGCCTCTTGAGGAAGACTGTAAAGAAGTAACAGTGGGGAGGATTGTTCCAGACCGACTATTGGAATTATCGTATGTTCAAAAGTATCTGTGACCGCATCAAGAAACCTGCTTCACCTGGTACATTGGGGATTCTGACCAATCCCACGCATCCGGTATTCAATGATTTCCCAACCGAATACCATACGAACTGGCAGTGGTATCCAATCATCAAACATAGCTATCCGCTTATTCTGGATGGTATGCCAAAAGAATACCGCCCTATTGTGCAGGTAATTGACAATGTGGAACGAAATCATAAACTCGGCTTATTGATGGAGTTGAATGTAGAGGGCGGTAAATTACTGCTTTGTATGTCCGACTTGGAAGCGGTACGTGACACACCGGAAGGGTTACAATTCTATGCCGCTTTGCTGGCGTATATGAATTCTTCAGATTTTAAACCGTCCACTTCATTGTCGGTAGAATCGTTTAAGAATCTGTTTGAGGCAGGTGTTCGGAAAGAGGGAATAAAAGTGCTGGATAATATCTCTTACGAATAAGTGAAGAGTAAGGAGAAAAATCGTATCAATAAAGGCAAAAAATGACAGAAGTGCTTGAATGCTATACGGAAAGAAATAAAAAAAGCAGACTTTACGATATTATTGTCCTTTTGTACGCAATTCGCCAATGTGAATCTGACCAGCGGCTATCTTTGCGATAGAAAGTAAAACGTATGGAGGATATTAACATTTAAATCAATACAGATAAACTCTTATAATAAAATGATGAAAAGACTAATTACATATTCGTGTATGGCGATTTTCGCTATGGGAAGCATGGCGCAGAATCAAAAGGATGAGGCTCAAATGAATCGTTTCATATCCGGTCTGATGGAAAAAGATGACACTGGAAGAAAAAGTGGGGCAGTTAAGCCAATGTTCCGGTGGATTTGCCACAGGTCCTGATAATACACGTATCAGTCGGACAGAAGATATAAGTAAGGGATTGATCGGTTCTTTGCTGAATGTATCCGGTGCTGCCAATACTCGTAAATATCAGGAGGCAGCTATGAAATCACGTTTACAGATTCCTTTGCTTTTCGGATTGGATGTTATTCATGGATATAGAACAGGTTTTCCGTTGCCATTGGCAGAGGCTGCGAGTTTTGATCTGGATGCTATAGAAAGAGGATCGAGATGTGCGGCAAAGGAAGCTGCGGCAGCCGGGTTGCATTGGACGTTTGCTCCAATGGTGGATATTAGCTGGGATGCCCGGTGGGGGCGTGTGATGGAAGGGGCCGGTGAAGATCCTTATTATGGCTCGTTGGTTGCTAAGGCGCGTGTACATGGTTTACAGGGAGATGATTTATCGAAAGAGAATACTATTTTATCCTGTATTAAGCACTTTGCCGGATATGGTGCAGCTATTGCCGGAAAAGATTATAATAGTGTGGATATGTCGATGGGACAGTTTGCCAATTTCTATATGCCTCCTTACAAGGCTGGTGCAGAGGCCGGTGCTGCTACTTTCATGAGTGCGTTCAATGACTTTAATAACGAACCGTCTACCGGAAGTACTTTTCTGTTGAGGGAGCTTCCTGAAGAATCAATGGGGATTTAAAGGATTTGTGGTATCCGACTGGGGATCAGTGGGAGAAATGATGAACCACCGTTATGCGAAAGATGAAAAAGAAGCTGCTTATAAAGGAATCAAGGCTAGGACTGGATATGGAGATGGTAAGTGAATGCTATTCCAAGAATCTGGTGTCTCTGGTAAAAAAGAGGGTAAGGTATCTATCAAGCTGGTGGATGATGCTGTCAGACGTATTTTTGGAACAGAAATATAAACTGGGATTATTTGATGATCCGTTCAGATACTGTGATGAAGAAAGGGAACGTACAGTGATTGGTTCACAGGAATCCCGCAAGGAAGCATGCTACGTTTCCGAACGTTCTATTGTTCTTTTGAAAAATGAAAACTCGGTGTTACCGCTTTCTTCTTCTATCAAGAAAGTTGCTTTGATTGGTGCACTTTCCAAATCGCAGAAAGATATGTGCGGTGCATGGTCCTGTGCAGAGGTTGGTAAAGTAGTAACCTTGTATGAGGCAATGGAGAAACGAGGAGTGGACATCAACTATAACGATGGCTACGACTTGAAAACGAATAAAATTGTAAATCTGGATCAGACTTTAGCTGCTGCCCGCCAATCGGATGTGGTTATCGTTGCAATGGGAGAACAAGCTTGGGAAAGCGGTGAGATGCGTTCGAAAGGAGATATTTCTATTGCTGCCGAACAACAGCGTTTGGTTTCCGAATTGGTGAAGACTGGCAAACCGGTAGTTGTACTAATGATGTGTGGTCGTCCTGTTATTTTCAATGAAGTTCGTCGGAGGCTCCCGCTATCTTATGTACCTGGTGGCTGGGGAGTGAAGCGGGTAATGCTATCTGTAATGTACTTTGGGGAGATTATAATCCTTCGGGTAAGCTGCCAATGACTTTTCCGCAGCATAACGGACAGATACCATTGTATTATCAATATAAGAGCACAGGACGCCCCACTGCATTGGGCGGATGGTGTGCGAAGTACATTGATATTCCTACGGAGCCTGCTTATCCGTTCGGCTACGGTTTGTCATACACTACTTTCAATTATTCGGATGTGAAACTGCTTCCGGGTGATGGAAAAAGGTACTTATACACGTGTTGCTGTAACGGTTACCAATACTGGAAAATGCGAGGGCGAGGAAGTTGTTCAGTTGTATGTACGTGATGAGGTGGCTTCTATCACTCGCCCTATCAAAGAATTGAAAGGCTTTGAAAAGATTAAACTGAATCCAGGTGAAAGCAAAACGGTCACCTTCGACGTAAAAGATGAACAACTAGGATTCTACAATAATCAAATGAAGTTCATTGTGGAGAAAGGAGACTTCACTTTGATGGTCGGTGGAAATAGTCGTGATTTACAAGAAATAAAATACATTCTTAACTAAGAACTAATATGAAAAAACAACTGGAAAAGATGGCTTATATTTCCCGCTCTATTGCCTTTTTTCTCTTGGATGGAGGCAAAGACATTGGAGGAAAATCAGATTCAACAATCTTTTAGACACCATTGAATACCGGGTATTTGTGGCTGTCGATAAGGCTGGAGTGAAGCATTGGGGAGGTAAAGAAGCTTATCAAGCGAAGCTGAATGCTTTTTTCGACCAAGTGAACGACTTCTGGAACAAAGCCGGCAATGGACGTTTCAACTACTATTTCCGTTATATACCGGATCTGCAGGTGATTTACAACTGTTCCTCCCGCCAATTGGAGAAAATCTATCAGAAGAGTGCCGGTTTTCCCAATCACGATGTACTGCTGATTATAGATTCTATTCTTGATTTTGACGATGAAGAATCGGCTAAAGGATGGTATTGCGGCGGTGGGGCGGACGATCTGAATATGGTAATTTGCCGTAGCCGTAGCAAGACGGAACATGAAGATCTGTTTGGTATCGACTATTTTCATAGAGGAGTGGCACATGAGTTCGGACATTATCGTGGGGTAACCGACTTGTATGCTGATAGAATCCGGGCAAAGAACAATCCGGTGAACCATATCGAATATGAACCTGACTCTTGTGTGATGAACAGTCATTATAAAACATATAAATGGAGCTCGTATGCAGTTCATATAATCAATCACACTGCCAAATCCAAACGTCGAGACGTGATTTCGACGGATTCTTCAAACAAATGTTCCCCGAAAAACATACAGGTATCTGTAAAAGTGAAAGGTAAAAAGCAAAAAAAAGGGGTAAAAAGCTGAATCTGTATGGTTCACGTGCAAAATTCAATGACCTGATCGCTACCCTTACCGTACTTATGAGACGGATAAGAAAAGGAGAATATCTGATAACTGGTGTCCCCAACTTATATGATAGCCCCGCACCTCCTTTGCATACCGACGAATTGCCTTATAATCGCTGGTTCACTTTCTTGCTCGAAGCCGAATATAAAGGGGAAAAGAAATACGTATGGCTTCCCGAATATGAGGTACAACAGGCTTTCTTTGAGAATAAGGATACCTATCAGGTGACAATTGATTTCTAAAAAATAGTAGCGCGAATGAGATAAGAAAGGTTCTATTTAGCACTTGTTCAATGCTTTATTAGCAGGAAATTCTTCCTGTTAAGCTTCCTCCTTTATCTCTGCCAAGCGGTACTCTTATGATAAATATGTAAATAAAAAACTGTGTGAAATACAAAAAAAGTATTAGTTTATGAAACGTATGATGAAAAAGACTTTTGCCGGTTCTAATGGCTATCGCACCTTTAACCATTTGTGCACAGAAAGTGTACGAGCTGAAAGACATTTCCGGTAAAGTGCAGGTGAACGTGATTGTGAATGATAAGAATGTGGAATACCCGTTCTTCACGACAACGATGTGATGGTGGCTCCATCTCCTATTTTCATGAAACTAACTGATGGTACAGCTTTCGGACTCAATCCGAAAGTAAAGAAGATTAGCCGCCGTTCTGTAAATGAGACTATCTATCCTCCCATCTATAAGAAGAAATCAATCAAGGACCAGTTCAATGAACTAACCATTGACTCTAAAGGAGGATATAGCTTGGTGTTCAGAGCTTATGAAGATGGTGCAGCCTATCGTTTTGTCTCTGAACTGAAGAAGCCGTTTATGGTGGAAAGCGAGCAGGCTTCTTTCTGTTTTCCGAATGATCCGAAAGTTTTTGTAGCTTCACCGAAAGTGCCGAATGAACGAGGGCAAGAAAGATCCTTTCTACAGTTCTTTCCAAAATACGTATCTGGAAACTGCCTTGTCTGCATGGGATAAGGAACAGATTGCCTTTTTACCGGTTTTGGTCGAGGGAAAGAACGGAAAAGAAAATCTGTATCACTGAAGCCGATTTGATGGACTATCCGGGTATGTATGTGAAACATGGTGAGCATGGATATTCTCTGGATGGAATCTTTGCAGCCTTATCCGAAAACGATAGTAGACGAAGTTCGCGGGCTGAAAGGGGTAGTAAAATCTCGTGAACCCTATATTGCTAAAGTGGAGGGAAACACAGCATTTCCCTGGCGTGTCATGGTCATTGCCAAGGAGGATGCAGAACTGCTTTTTGCAATGATATGGTATATAAACTGGCTACCCGGCGCAATTTACAGATTTTTTCTTGGATTAAACCGGGTAAAGTGGCTTGGGACTGGTGGAACGACTGGAATCTCTACAACGTGGATTTCCGCGCAGGTATCAACAATGAGACTTATAAATACTATATTGACTTTGCCTCGAAATTCGGTATCGAATATGTGATATTGGATGAGGGATGGGCAGTGCCGGGTAAAGCGGATTTGTTTGAGGTGATTCCTGAAATCGATTTGAAAGAGTTGATTAGCTATGCAAAAGCAAAAATGTTGATTTGATACTTTGGGCGGGCTATCGTGCTTTTGAAAAAGACATGGATCGTGTATGTAAGCATTATGCCGCAATGGGAATCAAAGGTTTCAAGATTGATTTTATGGACCGTGACGACCAACAAGTAGTTGAGTTTAACCGTAAAGCGGCTGAAACCGGAGCAAAATACAAATTGCTGATAGATCTCCATGG
>VOFJ01003516.1_pt1 | contig 39499 bp, 50 predicted proteins | sample 5384081 | NCBI WGS metagenome assembly VOFJ01 (sample SAMN12384729, study PRJNA508395) | human gut metagenome | isolation source: healthy gut I | host: Homo sapiens
AATGCCATTGGAGTAAAAAAAGTTTGCGTTCAACACGTTCAAAGGCAAACAGCGGAAGGTATGCCGTAATAATGACAATGGTTGAGAAAAAGAATAGGCCGACCCACTTCTTTGGCGCGTTGCGCCATGCTTTTTTCTTCGAGATATTGTTTGGGATTATCCTCACGTTTCTTAAGGATCGTTTCCAGCATAACGATAGCGCCGTCCACAATAATACCGAAATCAATAGCACCAAGCGACAGAAGGTTAGCCGGAATATCCGTCAGATGCATAAGAATAAAAGCGATAAGCAATGACACAGGAATCGTTATAGATACCAATAATGCACCACGCCAGTTGCCTAGAAACAGAATAAGCACAAGAACCACCAAAGCCATACCCATCAGCAAGGTATGGGATACGGTACTCAAAGTAGTATCCACCAAGTTGGTACGATCCAGAAAAGTATGTATCCTCACTCCTTCCGGCAATGTCTCATTATTTAACTCATCAACTGCCAACATGAATATCTTCCAGTACTTTAGACGGATTCTCATGTTTCAGAAGGAGTACAATTCCTTCCAGACTCTCAGAGTAGTTGCGGGTACGGTCCGTATATCCCAGCACTCCCTTTCTTTCAAGATTTCCATACTTCAAAGAACCTATATCATTCAGAAAGACAGGAACTCCGGAAGTAGTACTCACTACAATATGTCCCAAATCGTCCAAATTTCCGATTAATCCAATTCCCCGTACCACATAACCCAAGTCACCACGATTCAACACGCTTCCCCCACATTGGCATTGTTATTCTCAATGGCTTCAACAAACTGGCTGAGAGATAAATTATATTGTTCCAGTTTGGACGGATCTACTTCAACCTGGAACTGAGTAGTGATCCCACCGAAATTGGTTACATCAGCCACTCCCGACACTTCCTTGATACGGGGAATAATTACCCAGTTCTGAAGGTCGGTTAATTCGCGTAATGAGTGCTGGTCACTTTCTATGATATAACGGTACACTTCTCCTACGGGAGATGTCAGCGGATCAAGTCCCGGAACAGCTCCATAAGGCAGTTCTACTTCATTCAATCTTTCCTGTACGCGCTGGCGGCTCCAGTAGTCCTCTGTCCCGTCATTAAAGACAATGGTAATCATTGACAGCCCGAATGTACTCTTACTCCGCATGACGTGCATACCGGGCAGCCCATTAATAGCGCGTTCCAAAGGAATGGTTATCTGCTGTTCCACTTCCTCCGCAGCCAGTCCGGGAACTTGAGTGACCACCTGGGAAGTGACATCTGCAATATCCGGATATGCTTCTATCGAAAGCTGTTTCCATGAGTAATATCCAAAGATACACATCATCACAAACAGGCAAAGCATTACCCATCTTTTTTGTATAATTGAAAGCATTAATTCCTTCTTCATAATTTCTTACTTTAAATAATATCCTCCTTCACTGATTATCTTATCTCCGGGACGCAATCCTTCGCTGATCACCGCTATTCCGTTTTCTGTTGTCTCCACTGTCACCGACGTCCGTACGAAAACCAACGGAGCAATCTGCACAAATACATAGCTATCCTTTTCGCCCTGCAGTAACGCTTTCTCCGGGATTTGAATTTGTCTGACCGGAACACTCAGAAAGTGGACAGTAGTGTACATCCCCAGCTTCAGATGTCCGTTCAAATTATCACAGACCGAAAGTACCTGAATGGACCGGGTTTCCTCGTCTACCTCCTCCTCTACATGATACACATTGCCTTTAATAACCGTACCGGGCAATGCCGAAATTTCAATATCCAGACTACTGCCTTCATTTATAAACCGGATATCTTTCTCCTTTACCTGAGCCGCAATCCATACCTTAGACAGGTCGGCAACAATAGCTATCGGTTCGGTATCGTCTTTCAGATATTGCCCTGTTACGATGTTATCCTTTATCACTTCCCCGGGAATAGGAGAACGAACAATCATCGGTTGCCCCAATATCATTTCCGCCGGATTGTCCACCTGATATACCCGCAATGCGGCAGAGGCGTTTTCAAACTCCTTATCTGCTATCAATAAAGCATTCTGGGCTTCTTCCAGTTCTCTTTGCGAACTGACACCATTCCTTATCAGATCTTCTTTGCGTTTCAAATCTTTTTTAGCAAGTTCCCTGGACGAAAGTGCCTGAAAGTATTCCTTTTGTGCAGAAGTAAAGTCGGGGGAACTGATTTCAAATAAAGGTGTTCCCTGACGTACCGACTGTCCGATACGCACATAAGATTTTGTGACTCTCCCTGCAAATGGAGGAGCAACATAAGCATAACGGGGAGGAATGGGACGCACCACACCGGACGTTATCACCTTCTTGGAATAGGGTTTCAGTTCAGACACTGATACTTTGATCTTTTCAAGTAAAAGAGGATCTGCAATATAGACCGTGTCACCTTGTATACGATAGCCACTTTTTGCTCTGATTCCTGTTTATCCCCGCATGCGGTAAAAAACAACACACTGCCAATAATAAATGTGTGTAACTCTCTCTTCATCATCATAATTAAACATAAGTTAAGTTAGTAACCGGATTTCCGGGCACAAAGATAGACGGCTCCCTTCGGAGAGCCTGTTAGAGAATAGTTAGAATCCTATTAGAATCTTATTAGAGTAAATAAAGATTTCTTCTTAAAACAGCAGTTTTGTTGTTAGAGAGAGTACGCACAAATAAGGGGTTGACTAAAAAGCCAACCCCTCAACGGATGATATTCCGGTATTTTTATCGTAAGCCGAAAAGTTCTTATTCTTTCACACAACGTATACTTTGAGCAAAACCTTGATATGACAATCTGAAATTATGAGAATTATATGCAGACTCAAGCGACCAGGCTCCATAACGTATTCTCCTGTCATAAGGTGGATTCTGCAATTCTGATCTCATATAAGGAGGACCTACACTTGCCGACCAATAGTATCCGGTACTACCCCTACTTTCCAAAGCACCACTTGTGTTATTCAGACGACCGGCTGACGGAAAAAAGACAGATGCATTCGTTCCGGAATCGGGATTAAAATACAATACTCCCTGATAAGCAACATTACTATTTCCTAATGATACGCCATAGTTTCCATTCGAAGCCTCTTTTATCGGACGTCTGTCGAAAAATCCGTCCGAATAAAATGTATAAGTTGTTCCTTTTAGTTGTTTCCGGGCAAGCATATCTTTGTTTGCTCCGTAAGGATATGTCCCAGGACCTGTATTACCAGTTCCACCAAAAGGAGTAGTAAAAGCTGTAGCGTAGTCTGCACTTGAAGCCGCATTTCCTGCAAAAGGTACATTAAATAAAGAAACCCTTAATTCTGAATACTCTATTTGATCTTTATAATTCGTGGCAGTACCCGTAGTACCCTCATCCGGCAAATAATCATAATATCCATTATAAGATATTTTATCCGTATAGCCATCCGTCGGACGACGATATCCCGGAGGGCAAACTTCAAACTGTTCTTTATATGCAGGAATATTAGCACTGACATCTCCATCCCACATGATCGGAAATTCCCCATATCCCCAAGGGAATCCTGAAACAAGATATGACTTCGAGGGATTAAAAGCTCTGCGGTAATAATCAGTCATACCGGAAGTAGTGCCTTTCAAATCGACCGCCCACTGAAAGAATGCACCCGCCTGCGAAGGGAAGTCTACAAAACGAGCACCTTTTACGTTCACATTCTCATAATCCGGATTCGTATTCCCTGCTAACCTCTCGCTTGTCAGGTTTAAAGCAGAGAACTTAGCTGCTCCCCTACGGGCATTCGTCGATAAAAAGACGCATATCTTCTCTCACATGTGTAGTAATATCCGTACCTCCATTCCACGCTCCCCATACAGTTCCCGGAATAGCATCCCCCGGCGCATATATATAAGCACCGGCTTCGCCCTGACGAATATAAATTTTCATTGTTGTCCGCCATCCCGGATAATATGACAAATTGATATATCCAAATTTAGGATCGGATTCTTTAGGTTGGTACAAAATCGGCATTTTCCTTAACGCCAATACGGAAATATATACGACCGGTGAGACCTGAGATACTAGTACCATCTTCTCCCCTATACGGATTGAGAGTTACCGGATAATGTTCCGCATCACCTGGTGATTCTGTTCCAATATTCGGATCAAAGCTGGGAGTCGCGCTCACAACAAGCCAGTTTTGATAGGCAACAGGTACACTAACAGACCATGTTTGATCCAATCGATGCTGTCCTGTTATAATACGTTCTCCTTTCTGGTTATGTTTAAAAAATGCTGCATTGAACAAACCATGTTGATTTGCCGTAGGATTGTGAACAAATCGCAAACCTTCTTGTGTGACGGTAACCTTTATCTTCCTCTGCAATGCATTCTTACCATTAGTATCCTCTGCTGCAGATAATGTCAATGTATATGTACCACTCATATTCTCGGTCCTGTCATGCGTACCAAAACCGGTGGTATTTGTTCCGTCAACCAGTAAATCCATATATCCGCTGCCCGAAGCCGAATCATAAAAGAAACGATAAGGATCAGGATTATTATCATCTACTGCCAAACAGTTAAAGACTGTATTAGTTGCTCTTTCATTCGCTTCACCTTCTTTCTTTACTGTGCCCAACACCTTCACTACCGGCATATTGGACCAGAAAGAAATCCGGACTCCGTTCATATCCGTCATCTTAGCCTGTATATGCGATACATTCAGAACACGGACGCCTGATATTTCCCAATCATCTCCATCGTCAATCCACGGAGAAGGCTGTATATTTACTTCTAAAGGTTCTCTTATGATACCTGTCAAATCAAGTTTCGCATTTGCCGGTAATGTATAATCCGGGGCGGACAGAATCTTCAATTTGCAGGAAGGACTATACTTGTCAATCAGGTTAACAGTAAAATTTATCGCATTCGTCTCGTCGGACTTCGATGAAAAGAAGCTAGATGGCAGAATTACATTTTTTTAACTTTAACAGCCCAGACTAAATCGTTATTTTTATCCTCAGTGGTCAATAAAGTGGGATCTATTTTAAAAACAGTCGGCATTATCAGCTAATGTGAGTTTACGTTCCACATTTCTGGTTATGGCCGTTCCACCATAAGGAAGAACCGGATCGGCATACGCCCAGGAACTGGGTAAACAATCACTAGGCAAGCCATATACCAAAGGCACTCTATCCGGTATATTAGAAAAAGTAATTCCTTCAAATTCACTCGAACTGGCATCACCAAAATCGACTTTCGATTTCAAAACCACATCCACACGTGCCGCCAAGCGTCTGAGTCCTACTGTCAACTTGGTAGATGCAACACCATTTACCTCCAAGTTTCCATCAGCCAGCACTTTTTATACTATTATTTTCCGCAATCATAGGTATAACCCGTTCCGAATCGAAGAACTCCGCCGGATAGGATATTGACTTTAGTGCATCATAATCAGTTATATTGTCAAGAACCGCCTTCACAATTGTATTATGAGGTTCATTGGCCAAAAAGACAAAATCATATTCACCCTTATTAATCGGATGCCGTAGCGTATTTCCGCCCAGCACATCTCCATAATAAAAAGTATTACTTTCGCAGATGCGACTTGTCTTATTGAAAGCCAGAATACGCAGAGTTTCAACCTTATCATCGAGCCCGTCACCCGGATAGGCTCCTGTATAGGCACGTGTATTGATACCGGTAATTGTTATATATCCCTCTTTAGGTGTATCTTTATAAAACTCATCAATACAGGAGGAAAACAATAAAAAATATAACCAAAAACGACAAATGTAAATAGTTTCTCAATCTAACAACAAACATATATTCCCTTGATTTGATATTTCCTAGCACTATAATCTCATACTACAAATATCGGCATATCAAAGAAAAGGAGAAAGGGGAATTAATACTCATATAGAATATACAGAGAGAGAAACGACTCTATTATCGAAAACAACAACAAATCCAGGCACATTATAACAAATAACGGTCTTAATCATCAATATTTTTTCATTATACAGATAATCTTCTTTAAAAATATCCGTTTATCGAAAAAAAACAAAATCAGCTATTCCAAAAATCGCCAAGCCAAAATTCTGCTATTTTTTGTACCCTGACACATTCGAATTATCTTATATTCCGATACATGGACGGCTTTTAATTTAGCATATAGTTTATCCAGATTCTTCTCCTTAGAAACCAGACTTGTGAACCACCCGCAATTTTTCCGGTATTTCCGGCTCTCAGAAATCATATTCAGCAGGAAACGCAATTCGCCACCTTCACACCAAAGTTCATTCGCATTTCCACCGAAATTCAATTTGGTTTTCTTTACTTTCTCCCCTTTCAGACTACTCAATTTGCGCAATGTCCCCTCTTCTGCTTCTTTTTTCGAACTGTGAAACGGAGGATTGCAAATTGTTACATCAAAATATTCATCGGGAGCAATGATTCCGTCAAAAATCCTCCGATTGTCTTTCTGAAGCCGCAAATCAATCTTATGTGCTAATACAGGATTGCAAGTCACTATCTTACGCGCATTTTCTATGGATACCGGATCAATATCGGAACCCACAAACATCCATCCATACTCAACGTGCCCAATAATCGGATAAATACAATTTGCACCTACACCGATATCCAAGCATCTGCACTGTCGTTTTGGCTTATCTCCATTCTCTTCATTTGCCGTATTACTGACTCTCTCCAGATCAATTAAATCGGCAATATAATGAACATAGTCTGCCCTCCCGGGGATAGGCGGACACAAATAATTCCTTGGAATATCCCAGTAGCGGATACCATAATAACTTATCAGCAATGCTTTATTCAGCGCTTTCACAGCATGTGGATTAAAAAAATCGATTGTTTGTATTCCCAAAGGATTGAGAAGTACAAATTTTCTGAGCGGTGGATAATTCTCTGTCAACAATGAAAAATCATATTGCCCATTGTGTTTATTTCTCGTATGTAGTTCGCTTCTTTCTGCCATGGCGACAAAAGATACAGAGAATCTTTCTGTCTGCAAATGACTTTCATACAAATCATGAAGATACCTGATTACAACTGTAACAAGCATCTTCATAATTAATTATATAAATACCATATACCTAATCCTTCTTCACCCAAACAGCCAGGTTACGGGATTCGACAGAGAACTCTCCATTTCCTTCTTCATCTAAAGTTATTTCTTCGGATATACTTCCGGTTATTTCGTGCCAGACTTCGCCTTTATGTTTCTCACCCAAGCTCATTATTTTACTTCCCGCCTCGTCATTAGACATAAGGAAGACCAGCCCGGAGCCATTATGTTCCTCATCTCCTGTACGGATAAAGCCAATCGTTGAAGGATGGTCGAAGTATTCTATCTGATCACCGTAAGCGTACTTTCGTCTCGCATCCAACAATATATCAATAATCCGGGTATGAGGAGACTTCTCCCCCCTTTATACCATAATAATCTCCATAAAACAGACATGGATAACCTTCCTTCATCAGCAAAAAATCAAACCATAAGCCAACGGTTTAAACCAATCTCCTACATTGGATTCAAGAGAACTTCCGCGTTGCGTATCATGATTGTCAACAATGGTTACAGCCAGATCGGGATGATGTTCAACCAGAGTATCTTTTAAAATATCCCGCAAATCATAGTCTTTACCTTCCTGTGATGCCTGGAACATATTATAATGTAACGGGACATCAAATAGGTTTACTTTGTGCCCAACAGCTTCTATATAAGCATCCAATGCTTCCAGGTCACCATTCCAATATTCACCTACGGCATAAAAAAATCATTGCCTCTTTCACTCCTCACCGCATCGAGGAATTGTGCGACGAATTGATCTTTCATATGTTTAATGGCATCCAGACGCATTCCGTCGAGATTCAATTCATTGGAAACCCACTTTCCCCAACGGTTCAATTCAGATACAACTTCCGGATGGTCCAAGTCAATATCGTTACATAACAGAAAATCATAATTACCGTTTTCACTATCCACGCCCTCACTCCAAGCTTTTCCTTCTCCCTGTATCTGAAAAACACCGCTGCGCTTTTGCGCATCATCAAAAACCCGTCCCGGAAAAATGATACCAATGCCATTTAAAATCCGAATGTTTGTCCTTACGTCCGTGAAAACTATACCCGGTCCACCCTTGTATCTCAAACGGCTCACCCAAAGCCTTGGTTTCTCTCCTTGGGATCGACCTCCACTACCATAAACTTTTCAGTAAAATCACCACCCGCTTTATGATTCAATACAACGTCCAGATAAACAGCAATATGATATTTGTGCAATTCGTCAATCATTTTCTTCAGTTCATCTTTCGTACCATATTTAGTTCTTATGGTTCCCTTTTTGGTCAAATTCGCCCAAGTCATACAGATCATAAGTCGCATATCCTTCGTCTTGCTGCTCATCGGCCTTATAAGCAGGGGGAATCCAAACAGCAGTCACACCTATATCACGAAGATGCGACGCATCTTCCTTTATCTGTTTCCATAACTTCCCGTCATTCGGGAGATGCCATTCAAAATATTGCATCATAACACCATTTTCCATACGCTTCATTTTTTTTATAATTAACTTTATACAAAACAAAGATGATGTTAACAAAGTTCCTACGTTTCTATAAATTATAAGCTAACAAATACAAAAAGTGCAAAGGATAAAAAGCTGATTTACAACACCGTAAAATTACCTTAATTATTCTTTTATTATTCATATTTATCAGAGCGTGAACAGGAATTTTTGATTTCACATTTGTTTTCAGTCATACCATAACGGAATAATTCGGTTCATTTATTCCACAACATAATTATTTTTTTTTATATAGTATTAATATAAAATTAGAAAATATGAGAGAGTTGAAAAATCATCCGTCCCCGGACCAGTTGGATTCGTATGACAAGTATCCGTGCTATTATGAGAACGATTTGGAATTAGTCTATACACCCCAGCAATCCATATTTACGCTATGGGCACCAAGTGCCGATAATGTCCGTTTAAACCTGTATTCATCCGGCGAAGCGGGAGATCCGGAAGAACAACTGGAAATGGACATAGCCGACAATGGGACCTGGTGTATCCATATAGACCGTGATCTGAAAGGTTCTTTCTACACCTTCCAAATAGAAAAAGATGGAAAATGGCTGGACGAAACACCCGGTATCTGGGCAAAAGCAGTCGGCATCAATGGCAATCGCGCTGCTGTAATCGACTGGAACGAGACAAATCCCGAAGGTTGGGAATCAGACCAGTCACCCGAACTGAAAATGTATTCCGATATCATTCTTTATGAACTTCATCACCGCGATTTTAGTATTGATCCAAACTCAGGAATTGAACATAAGGGGAAGTTTCTTGCTCTGACAGAGACCGGAACTAAAACTCCCGAAGGAGAATCTTCCGGACTGGATCATTTAAAAGAATTGGGAGTAACGCATATACACATCCTTCCTTCATTCGATTTCGCCACAATCGATGAAAGGAAAATTGGAGAAAAACAAATACAATTGGGGATATGACCCGAAGAATTATAATGTACCAGATGGAAGTTACTCCACCGATCCTGTCACCCCCACCACCCGTATCCGCGAATTTAAAGAGATGGTAAAAAGCCTCCATCAAAATGGTTTTCGTATTGTACTCGATGTGGTTTATAACCATACAGCCTCAACCGAGCATTCTAATTTTGACCTGACGGTTCCGGGATATTTTTACCGCCAGAATCCCGACGGTTCCTATTCAAATGCTTCCGGGTGTGGAAATGAGACAGCCTCAGAACGCGAAATGGTTCGCCATTATATCATTGAGTCGGTCAAATTCTGGGCGAAAAAGAATATCACATTGACGGTTTTAGATTCGATCTGATGGGGATACATGACATCGACACCATGAACCAGTTAAGAGAGGAATTATTAAAAATTGACCCCACCATTTTTGTATACGGAGAAGGTTGGGTAGCAGCAGATTCTCCATTACCTTTCGAGCAACGGGCTGTAAAGGAGAATGTACGAAAAATGAAAGGTATTGCCGTATTTAATGATGAATTTCGTGACGGTCTGAAAGGAAGTACCTTTGACGAACAGGAACCAGGGTATGCCTCCGGAAATATCAACGGGCATTTTGAACCTGTCAAATATGGAATCGTTGGCGGAACACAACACCCACAGGTAGATTATAGCGGGTTACTTTTTACTGTGACGGTCCATATGCCGCTGCTCCCTCTCAAATGATTAACTTTGTTTCCTGTCATGACGGATATACGCTGGTAGATAAGCTGAAATTATCTGTTCAAGGCGAACATTCTGAAGAAGAACTGGTTCCTATTGACAAATTAATACACACCGTGCTTTTAACCTCGCAAGGTATTCCTTTTATTCGTGGCGGTGAAGAAATCATGCAGGACAAACAGGGAGAGCCAAACAGCTACAAGTCTTCTGACGCCGTCAACCAAATAGACTGGGCGTTAAAAGCTAAAAACCGTGATATATTCAATTATATCAGAACATTAATCGCACTCCGCAAAAAACATCCCGCCTTCCGTATTCCTACAGCAGAGGGCTTAGAGAAATGGCTTCATTTTCTTGATACAGGCGATTCCGGTGTCATCGCTTATACTCTAGGCGAGTATGCTAACGGTGATGAATGGAAAGAAATTCTAGTTGCATACAACGGTAACCGGAATCAGGCAGATATCAATATCCCGGAACAAGATTGGATTATAGTCTGCCATAACGGACAAATTGATCTAGACAGTCAGGAGCATTTATCGGGAGGGGATATTTCTGTCACAGCATCTTCAGCTCTTATCTTGTATCGTCAATAAAAAGGAGATCAACTTGATATTATTAAATAAAAGTACAATTATAAATCAGTTAGACTATGTTAGAAAATGAATTATGGGGAAATACTATTGAAAACTGGGGTATTTCCATTCTTATTATTTTAGGAGCAATTATTATTGTGAAATTATTATCGCTATTAGGCAAGAAAGTTATCAAACCTTTTGTTACGGGAACCGACAATCACTTGGACGACGTCATTTTTTACTCTTTGGAAGCGCCTGTTAAGTTTGCTATAATTCTGTTGGGAATCTGGATCGCTATCCATCGGTTGGTTTATCCGGACAGTTTTGTGAAAGTAGTTGACAATGCTTACAGCATTTTGATTGTTCTGGATATTACTTGGTTTTTCGGCCGTTTGTTCAGTAGTTTACTTCAGGTTTACTGGGGAAAGCAGTCCAACGGACAAGCTAACAAAATGATGCCAATCATCAAAAGAACCATCTTGGTTATAGTCTGGCTCATCGGCATCGTCATGGCTTTGAGTAATGTGGGAGTTAACATCAGCGCTCTGTTGGGAACTTTGGGTATTGGTGGTATCGCATTTGCTTTGGCAGCACAAGATACAGTAAAAAACGTTTTCGGTGCGTTTACCATTCTGACGGATAAACCTTTCAGCATCGGAGACACAATTCGCGTGGGATAGTTATGAAGGAACGGTAGTAGACGTAGGAGTCCGAAGCACAAAAATAATGAATTACGACAAACGTATTATAACTTTCCCCAATTATAAGATTACCGATACTTCTATCGTTAATATTTCATCCGAACCTATGCGCCGAGTAGTCTTGAATCTTGGACTGACGTATGATACGACTTCCGAAAAGATGAAAGAAGCTTTAGAACTATTGAAATCCATCCCCAAAAGAGTAGAAAATGTATCTTCTAACCCTTCTGATATAGTCGCTGTTTTTACAGAATACTCAGATTCCGCATTGGTTATCATGTATATCTATTTTATAGAGAAACAAGGAGATATTTTAGGCGTAACCTCAAATATGAATATGGAAATACTGGCTGCTTTTAATAAAGCAGGATTGAACCTTGCTTTTCCGACACGGACTGTCTATATTCAGAAAGACGAATCATTGAAACAAGAAAGTTAATAAACCCATCGTTCTCTTAGAAATATGTACATGCAGCCCAACATCAATGTGCTATTTTTAAGATTAAACAAAAATACAGTTGAGATAAAAATGATAAAACAAAGAATAAAGCGCATAAATTAGTGCAATAATATACGGAATAACAGATTATTATTGCATAAATTCACATGAGATATGCATCTTTTTCTATCACTAAACCACTCGTTGGTCTTAAAGGAACGCCTCCTTGGTTTTAAAACCAACGTATTCTTCCTCACCGAGGAACCTGTTTTTCCTCGGTGAGGAAGAGATAAAAAGACTATCCGGAGCTTGTTTTCACGCTGGTTAATCACAAATAGCGAAAAGGCAAGATTAAACAAAAAGTTATCCTTTCAGCCAATACATCATCTAAAAGAAAACATAAGAAGTAATATCATATCAATCTATTCAGCATACAACTTAAATAAAAAAGAAAGAGAGATTTTCATTCAAGCAAATGCAGGCGTTTTTCTACTTCTTATTTATCCGTAATGTAATTTATAGCATTCCCCTTGGCTGATTAAATATTCCTTTTTAAGAAAGTTCTTTTTTTTTCAGCAATAGGTAAGCCTGAGCAATAGTTAACGAACGACTAACAATACACAAACGATCATAGTAATTAGTAAGTCTGCAAGATCTTTTTCGAAGCAGCTTTGTTGCCTGTTGTATACGATAAGCAATTGTTTTTACTGAAACCCCGGAACTCTCAGCTATTTCCTTATAGCTCTTTTTTAGTAAAACGATGCATAACAAAAGCCTCCCTATAGGAAGCAGGCAATGCATCTATAGCTTCTTTCACTCTTTTTGAAAGCTCTTGAACTGGTAAGTCTCTGCATCATGTATCAGCTTTTCCATCTCCTCATAATACATAGTATCAGCATGATTCTTCAGCTGTTTTTGCTTGATGCAGTTAAGTGATCTATGGTAAACCGATTTGAGTAAATATCTGCCTAAGGAAGTTTCAACCTGAAGTGTTTCGCGATGTTCCCACAGCCATAAAATAGCGTCACACCGCTATTTCTTTCGACTCTTCATAGTCTACAAACCTATTTCCATACGCACAAAGAATCGGGTAGTATTTTTTAAATATACTATCAAAAGCGATCATCTCCCCTCTCCTTAGTGCCATCAATAAGTACGCATCTTCATTGCTGTATTCCATGGCTGCAATGATAATGCTTATATTTTAAATAAGCGTAAAAATAACACAGTTATTAACCATAAAGTTTATTAATGTTAATTATTTAAATAACCTTAGTAGTTTTATTTTCCCGCTTGTCTCTTTAATAAATTTATCATGGAAATGCATCATTCAACTATAGAAGACTTGCTGATCAGCTATTATGATGGTAAAGCAACAGCAGACGAAATTCAGGAAATAGAAGCCTGGATCAAATTGTCAGATGAAAATAAAAAGAAGGCCATGGACATTTACACACTTCTTCTTATGACTGACACGCAACAGGTTACTGAAAAAATGGATATGGATGAGGAGCTATCAAAAGTGAAGGGACGGATGCAAGAGAATAAGTATCATATTTCCTGGTGGGGTTGGATACAACGTGCAGCTGTTGCCTTACTCATACCGATGGCTATTACTATTTTGGTTTTGCTTAACCAACCCCAATCTACCGCCCCCGTCCATGCCCAGATATTCGAAGTCCGGACACAACCCGGAATGATAACTTCTTTCAGATTACCAGACAGCACTTTAGTGTACTTAAACTCCGGCTCAGTCTTAAAGTATCCTTCCATTTTCACCGGTAACATTCGTGAAGTGAGTCTGAATGGCGAAGCGTATTTTGAAGTTGCGAAAGACCCTGAACATAAATTCATTGTTTCGACTCCCCAAAAATCTAAAGTGGAAGTTTTGGGTACACACTTTAACCTGGAAGCATTTGATGAGATGGATGAGGTGATTACCACTTTGGTAGAGGGAAAGGTCGAATTTGTTTATGAGAAAGACGGACAGGGAAGTAAAATACTAATGCGTCCCGGACAAAAAGTGATTTATAATAATAAGGACGGACAGATTCTGTCATACAACACCAATGGCGAATCGGAGCTTGCCTGGATGGACCAAAAGGTTATTTTTGATAAAACTCCATTTAAGGCAGCATTGCATATACTGAAGAAACGCTATAATGTAGATTTTATTGTAAACACTTCGAAATTTGACAAATATACATTTACCGGAGCGTTTACAGAACAATATATAGAAGAGATTCTGGAGAATTTTAAAATATCCTCACACATACGCTGGCGTAATGTGAAACTGACAAATAATCAAAGTGAAGAAAGGAGGCAGATTGAAATATATTAAAGCCTTTCATGTTTAACCAATAAAATTATAATACGTATGAGAAACTTCCAACCGCCTTAAAAAAAGCATACAGGCAGATGTTCCCGCATCCAGCCTGTATGAGAAAGCCTTTAACCTGTTTGAATACAAACAGAGAAAATTATTTCTTAACTTTAATTCATGCAAATATATGAAGAAAAACAATTATGTCCAACAATTGTGGGCGGATAATCCCGTTTTTATTGTTTGGAAAAAAATTCCTTTGTCTATGAAACTGCTCTTTGTTTTCTGTTTTTGTTTTGTTGGGCTTCTATGTGCTAACGACAGCTACGCCCAACGTACTATGATCTCTGTGAAAGCACAAAACTTGACTGTGAAAGAAATTCTGTCACAAATTGAGGCACAATCTGATTTTAGCTTTTTCTACAATGACCATCATATTGATGTAGACCGCCGGGTATCGGTAGTTACCGAACGGAGCAATATATTTACCTTATTGAATGAAGTGTTTAAAAACACCAATGTCAAATATGCCGTACGTAATAAAAAAATAATATTATCTACGCAAATAGTGGAAGCGCCTGCCGCGAAACAAACCGTGCAGATAAAGGGAAAAGTGACGGATATGTTTGGCGATCCGGTCATTGGCGCTACCGTAATGGAAGATGGCACCCAGAATGGTACAATTACAGACCTGGATGGGAATTTCATATTGAATACAGCATCTGCCAATGTGACGATTACGGTTTCTTACGTAGGCTATATGTCCCAGACCGTGAAGGCACAGCCCGGCAAAAAGTCTGTCGGTCATCCTGAAAGAGGATACCAAGACACTGGACGAAATCGTTGTCGTAGGTTTTGGTACACAGAAGAAAGTCAACCTGACCGGTTCGGTATCTACGGTAAATGCCGAGGATTTACTGTCACGTCCGGTTTCTAATGTAAGCCAAGCATTACAAGGATTAGTTCCGGGAATGAATTTTTTTCTTATGCTTCGGATGGCAACGGTGGTGAAATTGGTGCAGACATGAAAGTGAATATCCGTGGAGCCGGTACGATCGGTGACGGTTCCAATGCATCTCCGCTGATTCTGATCGACGGCATGGAAGGAAACATGAATATGCTGAACCCCAATGATATTGAAAGTATTTCGGTGTTGAAGGATGCGGCTGCCTCTTCCATCTATGGTTCCCGTGCGCCATTCGGCGTAGTGTTGATAACGACTAAAAAAAAGGAAAAGCGGGGAAAGCCAACATTAATTATAATAATAGTTTCCGCTGGTCAGAAGCCATTAATCTGCCGGATGTAGCAGATGCCTACACTTATGCCATGTACTTCAACAAAATGCAGTTGAATGATGGTAAAACAGCGGTACAGTTTGACGATACCCGTCTTCAGGCTATCAAAGATTACGCATCAGGCACAATTACCACTACTACCCAACCGAACAGAAATACTCCCACTATCTGGGACTGGATCGGTAATACGAATACAGACTGGTATGACGTAGTTTTCGGAGGTACGGCATTCTCGCAGGAGCATTCTCTCAGCGTCAGCGGAGGAACAGAAAAAAATACAGTATTATTTCTCCGGCAACTATATGGGACAGGAAGGAATGATGGCTATCCGCCGTGATAAATTACAGCGTTATTCGGTGAGCAGCAAGATTAACGCACAGCTTTATCCGTGGCTGAACATGAATTACAGCATGAAATATATGCGGAAAGATTATAGCAAGCCTACCGCGATGACTGATAATACCTTATATCAGAATATAGCCAAACGCTGGCCGATGGAACCAACTGTAGACCCCAACGGTTATCCGATGGGTAATACGATTATCCGGCCGATTCTCTATGGAGGCGATAACAATTCGCAGACTGACTGGCTATACCAACAGTTCCAGGTGGTGATAGAACCGATCAAAGACTGGAAAATCTTCGGAGAAATCAATTATAAAGTGATAGATGCCTTCACCCATACGGATTATTTAAAGGTGCCGCAGATGAATGTAGCCGGCGAACCTTATTCCGGTGATACATGGAAAACGTCGAAAGTTACCGAAGGTGCCGAGCGTACCAATTATTTCAATGCCAACGTCTACAGTGAATATTACAGATCATTTGCCGACGCACACCATCTGAAAGCAATGGTCGGTTTTCAGGCCGAAGTAAATAAATGGCGGCAGTTGCATGCGTCCAAGCTTGGACTTGATCTCAGAATCCGTGCCCAGTATTAATGCCGCTACGGGTGAATCGACTATCGATAAGTCCAAACTGACACATTGGGCAACAGCCGGTTTCTTCGGCCGACTCAATTATGATTATAAAGAACGGTATCTGCTGGAAGTCAATCTCCGGTATGACGGTACTTCACGTTTTGCAAAAGACAAACGCTGGAATTTGTTCCCTTCCTTCTCTGCCGGATGGAACGTAGCCCGTGAGGCATTCATGGAACCTACCAGCCATATCATTAATACGTTAAAGATCCGCGGTTCCTGGGGAGAGCTGGGCAATCAGAATACAGAAAACCTATATCCGTATATCCAGTTAATGAAGTTTGTCGCCCAAGATCCCGACTCCCACTGGCTGATTAACAACAGCCGTCCCAACACAGCGAATGCACCGGATTTGATTTCAGCGCTATTAGGATGGGAAACCATGCGGTCATGGAACATCGGTTTTGACCTGGGTATGCTGAACAATCGTCTGACCGTAAGTTTTGACTGGTTCAACCGGAAGACTATCAATATGGTAGGACCAGCTCCCGAACTTCCTGTAACTTTAGGGGCAAATGTACCCAAAATGAACAATGCGGATATGCAGTCTTCCGGTTTTGAATTGGATCTAGGATGGCGGGACCGCATTAAAGATTTTGACTACGGAGTGCACCTGTTGCTTTCGGACGACCGTCAGAAAATCCTCAAATACCCAAACACGACCGGTAAAAAAATAAACACGTGGTATGTCGGTAAATATAATGGAGATATATGGGGATTCGAAACCATTGGCATAGCCAAAAGCCAGGAAGAAATGGATGCTCATCTTGCTTCACTGCCCAACGGCGGACAAGATGCATTAGGAGTCAAATGGGGCGCAGGTGACATCATGTATCGGGACCTGAATGGTGATGGCAAGATTTCCGATGGAGCTACGCTTAATGACCCAGGTGACAAAAAAGTGATTGGCAATACTTCCCCACGATTCCCGTTTTGGTCTGGATCTGAATGCATCCTGGAAGGGCATTGATGTACGCTTATTCTTCCAAGGAGTGGCAAAACGCGATGCCCTGGTTGAACGACAACATGTTCTGGGGAGCTACAGGAGGGATCTGGCAATCGGCCTGCTTTACTTCTCATCTTGATTTCTTCCGCGAAGAAGGGGATGATTTCTGGAGCGCTAACAAGGACGCTTATTTCCCGCGTATCTTGGTTGATAACTTCGCAAAAAATCAAAAGACGCAAACCCGCTATCTTCAGAATGCCGCCTATGTACGGTTGAAGAATTTGCAGATCGGGTATACCATCCCCGCCCAGATCACACGCAAAATAGGTGTTTCCAACCTGAGAGTCTTCTTCTCGGGAGAAAACTTATTCACCCTTACGGGATTGCCCGGAGGATTCGACCCGGAAACAATTAATACCGGTTATGGAGCGAAAGACGGATCGAACAGTTCAGGAAAAACTTATCCGTTGTCCCGTACTTTTTTCCACAGGATTTAGTGTTAACTTTTAATTGATGACGTATGAAAAAGATAATTAAATATTTATTTTTGCTGACAGGGGGAAGCTTTATACTCGCTTCTTGCAATGATTTTTGGACAGGGAACCTTTAGACAGTGTGACCCCGGACAACTTTTTTTTTCTTTACTGAAAATGACTTGGCTGCCTATGCTGTGAAGCATTACAACTTCACGACGCATGAGGGATTTAATGCCGGAATCTGGAAAAACGACAATGCTACAGATAATCAGGCTGCCACTGACTATGATAAGAAATGGATTCCCGGTCAATGGAAAGTTCCGGAAGCTTATGATAATCCAGCAAGTAATGATCCGTGGTATTTCTCTACCATTCGTGAAGCTAATTACTTCCTCGAAACAGTAGTGCCCCGCTTCGAAAAGGGAGAGATAGAAGGTTCGGAAACAAACATAAAGCATTATATAGGTGAAATGTATTTCCTGCGCGCTAAGAATTATTTGTTCAAAACTAGAGACCTTCGGTGACTTCCCGATTATAAAAAACACATTGCCGGATGAAAGTGAATCTCTGATTCAGGCCAGCAAACGGGCCCCCCGCTATAAAGTAGCACATTTTATTCTGGAAGATCTGGATCAGGCAATCAGTTTGCTAACCAATAATATATCCGGTGGGAAGAACCGAATTACCAAGAAATGCTGCTCTGTTATTGAAATCCAGAGCAGCTCTGTTTGAAGCTTCCTGGCTGACTTATCACAAAGGCACTGCTCTAGTACCGGGTGGTCGGGATGGCCGGGAAAGGCAGAAGACATTGCGGACTTTAATATCGATACGGAAATCGCATTTTTTCTGAAGGAGGCCAAAGCGGCAGCCAAAGAAGTGATAGGCAATGCAGCCTTGGTACAGAATACAGCAAAAGACTGCATGGATGAAACAGTTAAAACAGACGAAGACAAATATAAAATGAGCAACCCCTATTTTGCTCAGTTCTCAGCGAACAGCCTGGGAAGGATATTCAGAAATATTAATGTGGCGTGCGTATAATCTGCTTGACTATAAGATTGTGCACTCAGCTCCTTTCTATATTCGCGTAGGTGGAAATACCGGATTTACCCGGCAATATGTAGAAAGTTTCCTTTGCCGTGACGGTAAGCCGATCTATGCAACCGACCAGTATAAAGGTGACGAATCATTATTGAATGTACGCAAAAACAGAGATCTACGTCTACAACTATTCCTGATGACACCGGGTGAGACTCTCAGCCCGAATGTGATGAATGGTACTCCCGATTTGCTGCCGGAGGTTCCACAACTTTTGGATATAACGGAAAAGAGATGCGTAACAGGCTATCAGGTACGTAAAGGATTATCAGGAAACTGGTATCGGGATGGCAACACAGCGATTGAAGGGTGTCCGGTATACCGTGCAGCCGAAGCTTATCTCAATTACATCGAGGCTGACTGTATGGAACATAATGGAACTTCCATTGGTTCGGAGGCAGCAGGGATATTGGGGAGATCTCCGCGAAAGAGCCGGATTACCAAGAGACTATACAGTGACCGTGAACAATACCGATCTGTCCAAAGAACTGGACTGGGCCATATATTCGGCAGGTAAACTAGTCTCTCCTCTACTATATAACATCCGCCGTGAACGGCGTTGTGAGCTACTTGCAGAAGGTTTACGCATGTTAGACTTAAAACGCTGGAGAGCACTGGACCAGGTTAAACAATTTGTAATCGAAGGAGTTAACTTGTGGGAATCCGATTTAAAGGATAAATACATGCAGGACGGAAAAATCTTCTGATACAGGAAGGAACGGAAGGACAAACCTCCAATGTATCAAGCTATGTTAATAGCGGTAAATATCTTTGTCCTTACCGTTCTGTGAAGACAAATAATCTGATGTATGATGCAGGATACACATGGTGTGAAGCGCATTATCTGAATCCTATCGCTATCACGCACTTCAGAATTACGGCCTCAAATCCTAACGATCTGAGTACTTCTATTATTTACCAGAATCCAGGATGGCCAATTCAAGCCAATGAAGGCCCGATAGGTATTAAATAAAGATATAGGTCATTTCGGATATGGTAAAAAGTGTAGGACGCACCGGGCTAATGTTTAAGAAAAAATAAAGCTCAGCGTCCTATGCTTCAAACTATTGGAAAATTTGTACCTTGGCGGGACGAAGTTCTAATGCAAAACAAAACAGTCTGACATTAATATATTAAAGATAGATCAATCAAGCAAATCTAAGAATTATGAAAAGTACTTCAACATGGTGGAAAATCTTACTCAGTGGTCTGTTATTGGCTGGAACACTGGTAGCTAACGCCGACACTTACCAGCCATCTTACTCCACAGCAGGCTTTTTATCAGCTTTCCAACACAGGCCGCACAGTGTGTATAACATGAATCCTGCCTGGCGATTTTATAAAGGCAATATCGAAGGAGCGGAACAGCCGAGATTCAATGATAAAGACTGGAACATCGTATCATTACCCGATGGCATAGAATATCTCCCCACCGAGGCAAGCGGATGCATCAATTATCAGGGTGAAATCTGGTATCGCAAGCATTTCACTCCCGAGGAAAACTGGAAAGGAAAACAACAATTCCTCCACTTCGAAGCCATTATGGGAAAATCAAAAATATGGGTGAATGGAAAGTTGCTGAAAGAGCATTTCGGTGGTTTTCTACCTGTCATCGTAGATGTCACTTCCAGTCTGAAGTATGGAGAAGACAATGTTATCACCGTATGGGCAGACAACAGTGACGATCCCTCCTACCCTCCCGGCAAACCGCAAGATGCACTGGACTTTGCATATTTTGGAGGAATTTACCGAGATTGCTGGATGATAGTTCACAACAAAGTATTCATTACCGATCCAAATTATGAGAACGAGACAGCCGGAGGCGGATTGTTTGTCTCTTTCGACAAAGTTTCCGAGCAATCCGCACAGTTGAAACTGGATGCACATATACGTAACACTTCCGGAAAATCCTTCAGTGGTAAAATAATCTATGAACTCTATGACCGCGACGACAAACGTGTTCTCTCTAAGGAGACCGGTTTGTCGGTAAGCAAGCGATCTTGCGAAACAAATTTCTTGCAAAGTGACCGTAGAAACACCTCATTTATGGTCACCCGACAGCCCCTATCTTTACAAACTACACATTTATATAAAAAGACAAAGCCGGTAACACCATCGACGGATATTACCGCCGTATCGGCATTCGCAGCATTGAATTTAAAGGAAAAGACGGATTCTGGCTAAATGGCAAACCTTACCCCTATCCTCTGATGGGAGCCAACCGTCATCAAGATTTTGCAGTGATTGGCAACGCCTTACCCAACAGCCTTCATTGGCGGGATGCGAAGAAGTTGCGTGATGCCGGAATGCGTGTTATCCGTAACGCCCATTATCCGCAAGATCCGGCGTTTATGGATGCTTGTGATGAATTAGGACTGTTTGTTATTGTCAACACACCGGGATGGCAATTCTGGAATGATCAGCCGATATTTGCTCAGAGAGTATATAGTGATATCCGCAATATGGTTCGCCGCGACCGCAATCACCCCAGTGTATGGATGTGGGAACCGATTCTGAACGAAACATGGTATCCGGCTGACTTTGCTAAAAATGTAGTGGACATTCTCAATGAAGAATATCCGTATCCTTATTGCTATGCCGGATGTGATGTAACCGCACGTGGACACGAATACTTTCCGATACACTTCACCCATCCGATGAACGGAGGTGGAGGAGCCTTTAATACCAAAAATCTGGATCCGAAAATCAGTTATTTCACCCGCGAATGGGGGAGATAATGTGGATGACTGGAACTCTCACAACTCACCAAGCCGGGTCAATCGTGGCTGGGGAGAAGTACCGATGCTGATTCAGGCACAGGGATATGCCAAAAACGATTACCAACTCACCAGTTATGATGGACTATACAGAACTTCAAGACAACATATGGGCGGTTGCCTGTGGCACTCGTTCGATCACCAGAGAGGATATCATCCTGACCCGTTTTACGGAGGTATCATGGATGCCTTCCGACAACCTAAACTATCTTATTATATGTTCTGTTCCCAGCGTCCTGCCGAACCCAACAAAGAATTGATCGCAGATAATGGACCGATGATTTACATAGCCAATGCCATGACCCCATTCTCTCCGAAAGATGTAACGATATATAGCAACTGTGACGAAGTTCGCCTCACGTATTGCAAGGGAGGCAAAGAATATACTTATCATAAGCCGGCAAATGAAAGCGGAATGCCCTCACCCGTCATCACATTCAAGGATGTATTTGATGTCATGTATGATAAAAAGCTGTCACGCCAAAAGAAACAGGCAGATTCTTACCTTCTGGCAGAAGGATTAATGGACGGAAAAGTGGTTGCGACACATAAAGTAACACCCACACGCCGCCCGTCAAAACTGTTGCTTTGGGCAGATGACGAGAAAGTACAGATGAAAGCGGACGGATCGGACATCGTGACGGTCATTACAGCCATCGCAGATGAAAACGGAAACATCAAGCGTTTGAATAATTATGAAGTAAAGTTCGAAATCGAAGGGCAGGGCCAACTGGTTGCCGATGAAGAAACATTCACCAATCCACGTCCGGTACTTTGGGGAACTGCTCCGGTGCTGGTAAGGTCCACCACTACACCGGGAGAAATTAAAATCCGTGCATCAGTGGTATGGCAAGGCAAACATACGCCGGTTCCGGCAGAACTGATTATTCCTACTTTTCCATCAGAACATACGCTGGTAGCAGACAAAGATGAACTGACACAAGCACAATCCGCAAACAAAGATGCCGGAAATAAAATAAATGCCGCTCCATCCGATTGTGAGAAACGTGTACTTGAATTACAACAGGAACTGAACCGCTTGAAACTGAAAGAAGTCGAAAAACAACAGAGTGACTTTGAATAATGCGCATAGTTCTATCTATAAACAGAAAAAACACAAACTTATTAAAATACAGTTATGATAAATAGAATAGTATATACTTCATTTTTATTAGGAGCGAGTTTCGCCAAGTACAGAAGCACAGGTAAGTACTCCTCCCAATATTGTATTGATTTTATGTGACGACATGGGATTCTCCGATCTGGGTTGCTACGGAAGTGAAATCCAGACTCCCAACATAGACCGTCTGGCAGAAAACGGGGTACGCTTCAGCCTGTTCAAAAAATACAGGAAGAAGCTGCCCTAGCCGTGCTGCTTTGCTGACAGGACATTATCAGCACGAAGCCGGCATGGGATGGATGACGGCAGTAGATGAACACCGCCCCGGATACAGAGGACAAATTACAAAAAACATCCCCACCATTGCCGAGGTGATGAAAGCGAATGGCTACAGCACATATATGAGCGGTAAATGGCACGTCACAGTGGACGGAGCTTTTGATACTCCCAATGGCAGCTATCCGGCCCAACGGGGATTTGACAAATATTACGGTTGCCTGAGCGGAGGAGGCAGTTATTATAAACCAACACCGGTATACAGCAATCTGACCCGAATCAAAGAATTCCCCGATGACTATTACTATACCACTGCCATCACCGATTCCGCCGTCAGTTTTGTCAAGCAACACCCTACAGACAAACCGATGTTTATGTACGTAGCTCATTATGCCCCTCACTTACCCCCTCCAAGCTCCTGCCGATCGTGTAGAGAAATGCAGAGACCGATATAAAGTGGGATATGACATGTTGCGTAAACAACGTTTCGACAGGTTAAAGGAGCTGAAGTTCATTTTGGACGAAATGGATTATCCTGTCTACCAAAAAAGAATTTGACGGAAAACGTCCCTCTTGGGAAACACTCACACCAAAAAGCAACAGGAGCAATGGATTACCGATATGGCAACCTATGCCGCCATGATCGAAATTGTGGATAGCGGAATCGGTGAACTGGTGGAAACCATCAAGGAGAAAGGGATGCTGGACAATACCGTATTTATCTCTTCTTAAGCGATAACGGTGCAACCAAAGAAGGCGGATACCTGGGCCAGCTTATGGCTGATTTGAGCAATACTCCTTATAGAAGCTATAAGTCACAATGTTTTCAGGGAGGCACAAGTACCCCTTTTATCTTATCTTATGGCGATGCCGAAAAAAACAAGATGAAAGGTCAGATTTGCAGGCAACCTGCCCACATTATAGACATACTGCCTAGCTGCATGGATATTGCCACAGCTACTTATCCGTCAGAATTCAAAGAGAATTTGCCCGGCAAGAGCTTACTCCCTCCAATCCATGGAAAAAAGATAAAGCCCAGAGAATTATACTTTGAGCATCAAAGTTCCTGCGCCATTATTTCCAATCATTGGAAACTGGTACGCGGCAGCCGGAATGAACCATGGGAGCTAATCGACTTATCGGCAGATCCGTTCGAAACCAAGGATTTGTCCGCCCAATATCCGAAGCTAGTGAAAAAACTAGAGGCTAAATGGAATAAATGGGCGAAACAATGTAATGTCTTTCCACTCGAAAACAAACCTTGGACCGAAAGAATTAACTACTATCTGAAACAAAATCCGGATCAAAGCGGAATAGAATAAAATCCGGGAACAATAGCCTTCTTAATACTAGGTTTAGAAAAAAGACTGTTCCTTTTAGACGAACAGTCTTTTTTTCTGTTTACAAGACATATTGTTTGTATATAGCTGTTTTTTTATTACTTTTTGTGCCTTCAGCCCCAAAGAGCTGTAACACACTTAAATTCATGAAATATACTTTTATCTAATAATAAACACGCTACGACAATGAGAAAGAAACATTCGCTCCTATTTTGTGCCTTATTTACGATTTTTACGGGACATGCAGAAGATACGGATTATACCAAAGGACTTTCTATCTGGTTTGATTCTCCCAATACATTACAAGGAAAAAGAAGTCTGGCATAGTTCCAAACAGGATGCCAGTTGGGAATCACAGTCATTGCCTATAGGTAATGGAAAGTATCGGTGCTAATATTTTGGGTTCAATAGAGGCGGAACGCATAACTTTTAATGAGACAACGCTTTGGCGTGGCGGTCCTAATACAGCCAAAGGAGCAGATTACTATTGGAATGTGAACAAACAGTCCGCGCACATCCTGGACGAAATACGTAAAGCATTCGTAGAAGGAGACCAGAAAAAAGCGGAAAAACTGACACGCGAGAATTTCAACAGTGAAGTCCCTTATGAATTTTCCAGAGAAAAGCCTTTCCGGTTTGGTAACTTCACTACAATGGGAGAATTCTATGTAGAAACAGGATTAAGCACAATAGGCATGAGTGACTACAAACGTATCTTATCATTGGATTCGGCAATGGCGGTGGTTCAGTTCAAAAAAGATGACGTAGCATATCAGCGTAACTATTTTATTTCTTATCCTGCCAATGTGATGGTGATGCGTTTCAGTGCCGACCAACCGGGCAAACAGAACCTCACTTTCAGATATGCCCCCAATCCGGTATCTACCGGACAGTTCTCTACCGACGGTAATAATGCCCTTGTTTATACGGCTTCTCTGGATAATAATGGAATGAAATATGCAGTACGTATTCAGGCCACAGTAAAAAAGGAGGAAGCCTAAACAACACAGATGGACGGATTACAGTGAAAGAAGCTGATGAAGTCGTATTCTATGTGACTGCAGATACCGATTATAAAATGAATTTCGCACCGGACTTCACCGATCCTAAAACATATGTCGGCGTTAACCCGCTTGAAACAACACAGCAATGGATGAAGGATGCCGTAGCCAAAGGATATGCCAACTTACTGGACGAACACTACAAAGACTACGCTTCTTTGTTCAACCGAGTGAAACTTGAGTTGAATCCTACAGTGAAAACAGCCAATCTGCCCACTGCCCAACGACTGAAAAACTATCGGAAAGGACAACCTGACTACTACTTGGAGAAACTCTATTACCAGTTCGGACGCTATCTGTTGATAGCCAGTTCCCCCGACCGGGAAATATGCCTGCCAATCTGCAAGGCATCTGGCATAACAACATGGACGGTCCTTGGCGTGTGGATTATCATAATAACATTAATATCCAAATGAACTACTGGCCAGCCTGCTCTACAAACCTGGATGAATGTATGCTTCCGTTAATCGATTTCATCCGTACCTTAGTGAAACCGGGAGAAAAGACCGCTCAGTCTTATTTTGGCGCAAGAGGATGGACAGCATCTATTTCCGCCAACATCTTCGGCTTTACCACCCCATTAGAAAGTCAGGACATGTCCTGGAACTTTAATCCGATGGCAGGTCCCTGGCTGGCAACTCACGTCTGGGAATATTATGACTATACCAAGGACCTGAAATTCCTGAAAGAAACAGGATATGAACTGATTAAGAGCAGCGCCAACTTTACTGTTGACTATCTCTGGCATAAACCGGACGGAACGTATACGGCTGCCCCCTCTACTTCACCGGAACACGGCCCTATCGATCAGGGAGCTACATTTGTGCATGCAGTTGTCCGTGAAATCCTGCTGGATGCTATCCAAGCGAGCAAAGAATTGGGAATAGACAAAAAAGGAACGTAAACAATGGGAGCACGTGCTTGCCAATCTCGTCCCTTATAAAATAGGTCGCTATGGTCAGTTACTGGAATGGTCAACCGATATCGACGATCCGAAAGACGAACATCGCCATGTAAATCATCTCTTCGGTCTGCATCCCGGACACACTGTTTCTCCTGTCACTACTCCCGAACTGGCAGAAGCTGCCAAAGTTGTATTGGTGCATCGTGGCGACGGAGCTACCGGCTGGAGTATGGGATGGAAGTTGAACCAATGGGCACGCTTACAAGATGGAAATCACGCTTATACCCTCTTTGGTAATCTGTTGAAAAACGGAACAGTAGATAACCTTTGGGATACACACCCACCCTTTCAGATTGACGGAAACTTTGGTGGCACAGCCGGTATCACAGAAATGCTATTACAGAGCCACATGGGATTCATCCAACTGCTACCTGCATTGCCGGATGCCTGGAAAGACGGCTCTATTTATGGCATATGCGCAAAAGGAAATTTCGAGATAGATATGATATGGAAAGACGGGCTCTTTAGCAAGAAGCCACCCTTCTATCAAGGCGGGAGAAAATTGTACCGTAAAATATGCCGGTAAAACAATCTCTTTCAAGACTGCAAAAGGACGTAGCTATCAACTTAAATATGACAAAGAGAATGGATTAACCCAAATCAGACAATAGCACTGAATCTATTTCATTCAGATGAACACATTTACCCCCAATATCGACCATGAAAATTTATACTTGCCTTTGTTTGCTTTTCTTAGCCGGATATCTGGTTGCCCAGAATAATACTTCGGCTTTGTTGCCCATGCCCAATCAGATCACACCGGTAAAAAGGGAAACCTTTTACTGTCCGTTCCGGAAAAACGGCCATTTATTTGAGTCAGCCGGAGTTGCAGTTTACAGCAAAGACGCCGTGCAAACGATATTACAAGACAGGATGCAGGCAAAGGTTCCACTTGCTTCCGAATCCGACCGTGCGGACATCCGTTTGCTGGTTGATCCTGCAATGGAAGGAAAAGAGCATTATCGTATCAAAAAATAACCTCCAAAGGGATCACTATCAGCGGAGCTACCGCAGGAGCGGTCTATTATGGAGTCATGACGATGGATCAGCTTCTATTAGGTGACGCGTGCGCCACTGCACACAAGGAGATTTCTCCAATCCGCATTGATGATGCGCCCCGCTTCCCTCATCGGGCATTGATGCTCGACCCCGCCCGTCATTTTCTTCCAGTCAATGATGTGAAGTTCTTCATTGACCAGATGGCACGTTACAAATACAACATACTCCAGTTGCACTTGACAGACGACCAGGGATGGAGAGTCGAAATAAAAAACATCCTAAATTAGTCGGCAAAGATTATTATACGCAAGAGCAGCTTGCCGAAATCATTCAATATGCTGCCCAACGGAATATCGAGGTCATTCCCGAACTGGATATCCCCGGACACACCGTAGCTATACTAGCAGCTTATCCCGAATTAGGATGTACTCATACCGATACGCTACCTAAGATAGTAGGCAAAACTACAGATCTAATGCTTTGCGCGAACAATGAGAAAGTGTATTCCGTATATCAGGATATCATCAAAGAAATATCTTCCTTGTTCCCATCCTATTACATACATTTAGGAGGCGACGAAGCTGTGATAGAAAAGAACTGGACCCAATGTAGCCGTTGTCAGGCCATGATGAAAAAGCTAGGTTATCAGAAAGCTTCACAGCTCATGATTCCTTTTTTTCAGCCGTATGCTTTCGTTTGTTCAGGAGAACAATAAGACTCCTATGCTTTGGTGCGAACTGGACAATATTTATCCGCCTGCCAACGACTATCTCTTTCCTTATCCCAAGAACGTAACTTTAGTAAGCTGGCGTGGAGGATTGACACCTACCTGTCTTGAACTTACCCGAAAACACGGTAATCCGCTTATCATGGCACCAGGTGAGTACGCTTATCTGGATTATCCGCAACTGAAAGGAGATTTTCCCGAGTTCAACAATTGGGGCATGCCCGTTACTACTTTGGAAAAGTCGTATCAATTCGACCCGGGATATGGCGTGCCTGCCGAAGATCAGGCCCATATCACCGGAGTTATGGGAACTTTATGGGGAGAAGCTATACGGGATATAAACCGGGCAACTTATATGGCATACCCGCGCGCTTTCGCACTGGCAGAAGCAGGATGGACACAAATGAAACATCGCAATTGGGAATCATTCAAACAACGTCTCTACCCCAACCTAACTAATCTGATGAAGAAAGGGGTTTCGGTACGCGTTCCCTTTGAAATAGCTGACAAGAAATAGATTCAAATTAGTTTTTGACAAGTATCCTTTTTGCCATTTCTATTCGTTCTTTAAAATATGCGCAAACGGTTTCCCAGGGATAATAGGGAAAACGAGAAGTTGCAATGGGGAGTTTCGCTTTCTTTTTCATTCAAAAGAATCTTAACCCATACCCCACGGGCTTTATCATGGTAGAAAATCCATTGTACATTAGCAGCCATTGGAGATATCTCATAATCTTTCCAATATCGGGAAACTGAATCAGGATTGGAAATTTGAACATCCGTATTCTCTATGCCCATCAATGCCACAAAAGGGATCACCGTTTCCGCATGAGCAAAACGAAAGTTCGCAGCATTATCAGACTTGCCTTTTTTATTACTTCATCAGTAGTATAAATGAAATCTGATAACAAAGGCCATGAAATGGCAACAGGCAACATCCTTCCGACAGGTGCGGAGCTTTTTACTCATATATTGTCTCAAATTCTGAGTTTGCCAATAGCTACGCCATTCTTCCATTGTGAAAAGGTCGTCTAAATTCGTCAATAGACCTGTATCAGGAAGTATGGCAGCTATGGAAAACAAAGCCATAACAACCTCTTCCGCTTCTTCATCGGTCTCTCGTTCCGGTTCAATAAAAAATTTCTTCATGATAGAAGCAGAAGATATTTTATTCCGTACAAATGCTTCATATATAGAAAGCCAATCACCATTATTCTTATAATTTACATAAGATTTGTTTAAATCAAAAAGCGGAGAATATCATCGTATTGCCTCCCCTCATTTCGTTGTATACGTAAAGAAGGATTATCCTGCATCAAACGAGTAAGAAATGCATCCATACTATTTATACACCGAGGAACATAGGTTGCTATAGCCTCGACTTTAACCGAATTACTGAATAATTGAGGATAATGTCTCATCATACGTCCGGCAATTCCCTTTTTGTTCCAACTCTCCCAACACTGACAGTTTTTTCCCCACTGTCCCTCAAAACTATCAGATAAATGCTGTAATGTAGAGAGTAATATTTTCCCATCAGTTGTTAGTCTGTTTTCCTGTTGCCCCAGTATAAGTGCTTCTTTAGCCTTATCCAGTGCCTTCCCTGAAGTTGGGAAGCGGGCTCCATGTCTTCCCAGATGATTTATATAAAATGGCACCATATCACTAGTAGAAAGATGGAATGAATCTTCCTGAACAGGATATAGCATTGCTGTTCCTGCATATTGTTTTATTACATCCTGTCCCCAAACACTGGAAATAGAATAAAACATAAAAATCCCAATTAACAATAACCCTTTCATATTATAAATCCATTATATTTATAGGCTATAACGATGAAAACAATGATTATGTTTACCCAAACTCACACATAAAACCCTAAGATTTCAGTTTCAACTGGTCATTTATGAACAGTCTCTATATGAATAGAAAAATAAAGTTGTACTATACACACTTTCTATTCTTAAAGAGACAAGCATACCTTTCCATACAAACAAGTGAATATATATAATTTAGGGATAAAGCGTTTTTTTGCAACCATTTAAACAGTAGTATAAAACGGAAAGCATACTACTATTATTAAGTTAATATACAAATAGATACAGATCATTATATTCTCAACATGTTCTCATGCCTTTGAGAAAAAATTCTCACCATAATGAGAAAAAATACTCATGCCTTTGAGAATATTTTCTCATTGCGGTGAGAATAAAAAGTCCCTTGTAGGAATCTGATAATGATTCACTACTTCACGTTTTATAGATGCTTTAATTCATGACGGAATAAAGAAAAGGATAAACTTTCGATGCTATTACTTGAAGATTTCAAATAAGTTCTTGTGGAACTTGGTTAACTCTGTCTTTTAATAAATCCAATACTGTTTGTATTCACCAATATCATATTTATGTCTGTGCAAATATAAAACTATTTTTTTAAAGAATGATATAATAACCCCATTTTTTCTTTATTTTCCTCCTAATAAAATGTTTTTTCCAACGAATACTCATCAAAATAATACAATTTGAGTCTCTATATTAGTACTCAAAATATAATAAAAGTCATTCTTATTCATAAGCAACTCATAGACTACTATTTAGCTATTCTCCATATAATTATATCAAGTTCCACAAGAACTATAATCTAATTTGTATTTTTTATAGAAACAAAACAGCACAGTTCGGCATTGCAGAAAAAAAAAAAAGATATAATATGTTAGCCTTTTAGTATAAATAAAATAACAATAATGCCTATGGAGAAATAAATATTAAACTATTTAATGTACACACAACATTACAGAAAATACATGATTAAAATTAATCATGTATACAACGAAGCGAAATCCTATATCAAGGAAAACACAATGAAAGATTGCCTATACAGACAATAGTTTGAAATAACCTTAATAGTTTAACTAATATCAATTTCATGGAAAACACATCCTAGGACTCCACTCGGAGATCTCGCCAAGCGAGAGTTCTCTGTTTACTCCAAGTATACATTTAGCAACTTAAAATCTCTCCCTTGCCGAGGAGTATTAACATTTAAATACTATTTATGAAAAAGAAAATCACACAAACGTTACTGCCAATAGTTATGGGATTATCCCTAATAATGCAGTTTGCCTGTTCGGATGACGATAAATCAGGCGGAAATTATAATGGACCTCTAAAACTAACCACTTTTTATCCGGATTCAGGATATCTTTCCTCCAAAATTATAATAGAAGGTGAAAATCTAGGAACAGATGCTTCTAAATTGTCAGTCTACTTTAATAAAAAAGAAAGGATACATTTCACAAGCATCCGGAAATATTCTGATGGTTTATGCACCTAAATTACCGGGAGACACCTGTAGTATCATCTCTGTAGTAAAAGGAAATGATTCTCTTACTTTCGACAACAAATTCCGCTACATCTCCCGTTTTACAGTAGAAAATGTATGTGGTAAAACAGGTAGTGGATATAATATTGGCGGAGATCTTGCCAGTACAACCTTTGAAGCTTGGCGATTAAAAGTAGGATGCTGCGATCCGGAAGGGAATTATTATTCATGTTATTCTTCATTTGGAAATAATGGAGGTCTTGCGTTAATCAGTGAGAAAAAAAAAACCCCAATCAAAGAAAATCATATCAGAAATGGTTAATGATGTAATGTATCACAATGTAACCGAGAAACTGTACGCCGTAGGTACACAAAAAAACGTCATTTATGAGATTGATCCTTCCAACGACTGGAAAGTTAAGCGACGTTACTTGAAACCACAAGACCCTCCTGCCAAACAAATTGACTACAACTCTACAGCTTGTATAGCTTATTGTACTACAGATGGCTACTTTTACGGCCGTACGGCAACCAAACAATTATTCCGATTTAAACTGGAAGATATGGTATGTGAATACATCAAAAACGATGTATATAACTCGACAACTCCAGAAACAGAAAACAGCTATATTGTCAGCATGATGTTCGACCCGACTGAACCAACTCATCTATATACTTCTTACGGAGCATCTTCTGTTATAACCATGCAGGATGTATCGAAACCTGAATCTGAAGAAATAATATATGCCGGACATCTTAATGTAAGAGCTGATAATACGAGTACTACTCAAGTAATTAATGGATATCGGACAGACTGTTTGTTTAACTGGAACAACCAAATGACCATTATAGTAGACGAATCTGGACAAAAAAACATGTACATTGCAGATGCCGGAACCCAGACCATACGCAAAATTGATATGAATACGGTATGGTAACAACCGTTGTAGGCAGACAAAATGTTAAAGGTAACCAAAGTGGCACTCCACTGGAAGCCACCTTCAACTGGCCCAAGGGAGTAGGATTGACTGCCGAAGGAGATTTGTATATTTCAGACTGCGGGTCCGGATGTGTCCGCAAGTTGAGTCTGCGTTAACCCCAATAATCATATGTAAAGAAGACACTAATGAAAAAATACATATTACTATCATTACTGTTCTTCTGCAACGCATCAATAATGATGGGGCAGGAGAAACAATTAACAATTTCGGGACATGTATTCGACGAAAGCAATTAGTCGCTGCCCGGAGTCAGCGTATACCTAAAGGACCGCGCAGGAGTAGGTACCAGCAGCACCGATATTAACGGAGCCTTCAAGTTATCTGCCCAAAAAGGAGATATGATTATATTCTCTTTTTATCGGTTACAAAAAAGATGGAACATATCGTTTTGAAAGATGAAAAGAATCTGCGGATTATGCTGAAAAGCGATTCACAACAAATGGATGAAGTTGTCATCACCGGTATGGGAACAAAAGAAAAGAAGGTCAACCTGACCGGAGCTGTCACCAATGTGGATATATCACAGATACAGACACCAGCCACTTCCCTAACTAATATGCTCGGTGGTCGTGTACCCGGTATTATCTCCGTACAGTCCAGCGGTGAACCGGGCTCTAACATGTCTGAATTCTGGATTCGTGGTATTGGTACGTTTGGAGCAAGCTCGAGTGCACTTGTACTTATCGACGGGCTCGAAGGTGACTTGAACAGCATCGACCCCCCGCCGATATCGAAAGTTTCTCCGTATTGAAGGACGCTTCCGCAACTGCCGTATACGGTGTACGCGGTGCGAATGGAGTCGTACTGGTGACTACCAAGCATGGGACATCCGACAAGATGGAAGTAAACGTTCGTGCTAATGTCAAAATCTCCTATCTCACTAAGCTTCCCGAATATTTACGTGCATACGACTACGCTGTGTTAGCCAATGAAGCAAGTGCCATGCGTGGAGCACAGCCTATTTATGATGACATTGAACTGAAAGCCATTCAGTATCATCTGGATCCCGACTTTTTATCCGGATGTAAACTGGCAGGATGAAATTCTGAAACAGAACCTCGCTTCAGCAAACATATTACGCTAGTGCCAGAGGAGGTGGTAGTATCGCCCGTTATTTTGTCAGTATGAATATGTCAAATGAATCGGCAATCTACAAGCAAGACGAAAACAGCAAGTACATCAAGGATGTGCACTACAACACTTACGGAATGCGTCTGAACGTAGACTTCAACCTGACCAAGACAACCGAACTTTATTTCGGCTCGGATATCTACCTATCCTCACAAGCACTACCCGGGCAAGGAGCATCAACCGACCAATTATGGGATGCCCAAGCCAAACTGACTCCGCTCACTATTCCTGTCCGTTATTCTACAGGAGAACTGCCCACCTACAAATCGGGCGCAAAAGATGTGTACTCACCCTATGCCATGTTGAATTATACAGGTTTGAAAAACATCAATACTTACTCTGGTACCTATACAATACGCTTACAGCAAGATTTCAGTTTTCTACTGAGAAATCTGGCTCTTAACATTCAGGGGGCCTACAGCAACAGCTCTTATTTTGAAGAGACACGTTCTGTCAAGCCCGACGTGTATTGGGCGGAACGCAGGGATGAGAACGGAAATCTGGAACTTATACACACTATAAAGAAAGAAGGAACAAAAATATACTAAAAACAGAGACAGCCAGTACCGGAAATACTTTCTTCAGGCAAATCTAACCTGGAAAGCTATGCTGAACGATGAACACCGTATTTCCGCTCTTATACATTATGAAATGAGTGATAGCAAAAACACAAAAGATTTAAATAAGGACGGTATGGCTGCTATTCCTTTAAGATATCAGGGTTTGTCTGGAAAAGTCAGTTATGGGTTCAGAGATACATATCTGCTCGATTTCAACATAGGATATACCGGTTCAGAAAACTTTGAGAAAGGTAAACGCTTTGGCTTCTTTCCGGCCATATCCGGTGGTTGGGTGCCTACCCAATATGAATTCATGCAAGAAAAGCTTCCTTGGCTGAATTTTCTCAAAATCAGAGCTTCGTATGGTATCGTAGGTAACGACCGTATTTCAGACAAACGTTTCCCCTATCTGACGATTATCAATGAGTCTGCCGAAAAAGGCTGGGGATACAATGAAGCCGGAATCACTGAAAATCAAATGGGAGCCGACAATCTGAAATGGGAAAAAGCGAAAAAGATAGATGTAGGTATCGAAGGCGAATTATTCAACAGCAAACTGAGTTTCGTGATCGATTTCTTCAAAGACATCCGTGATGGCATCTTCCAGCAACGCCAACAAGTTCCAGAGTATATCGGCCTTGTCAGCATGCCATTTGGCAATGTAGGCAGCATGAAAAGTTATGGTTCGGACGGAAACGTGACCTATATACAGAATATTGGCAAAGATATGTCGGTAACATTCCGAGGAAATTTTACCCTTAGTAATAACAGGGTGAATTATTTTGAAGAGGCAGATACCAAATATGAATATAATTCTGCGACCGGACGTCCTTATGGATACCAAAAAGGACTGATCGCATTAGGATTGTTCAAAGATGACGAGGATATCGCTAATAGTCCTAAACAGACTTTCGGTAGCTATCTGCCCGGAGATATTAAATACAAGGATGTCAATGGAGACGGTGTTGTAAACGGGGATGACAAAGTACCTTTGTCATTCAGCAGTACTCCACGCTTCATGTATGGATTCGGAGTTGAATTCAGATATAAGAGACTGTCGGCTGCCGTACTATTCAAGGGAACCGGAAATACCGATGTTTATCATGTGGGGGTACCAGCTTCAAACGGCGCTCTATATGACGAAGGCTACATTCCATTCTATGGCAAACAGACTGGTAATGTACTGAGCATAGTCAAAAACCCTGCCAATCGTTGGATTTCCCGTGAATATGCTGAGAAGATGGGGCTAGATCCATCTTTGTCAGAAAATCCTAATGCCCGATTCCCTCGCATGTCATACGGAAATTTGGAAAACAATTCCCAGACATCCAGTTTTTGGAAAAACAATGCAAAATACCTGCGGCTATCAGAAGTAAACATCAATTATAGTGTAAATGTACCCAAGACTATAAAGAATTTGGGAATCAATTCTATCGACCTTTCACTCGTAGGCAACAATCTTTGCGTATGGGATAAGATTGATATCTGCGATCCGGAACAAGCATTATACAACGGACGGCGTTAACCAATTCCTGCCAGCGTGACTTTGCAGGCATACATCAAATTCTAACTATCAAAAAATGAATTATATGAGAAAAACTAATATTGCATTCAATTCTATTGTTGTCCGTCTTTTTCTATCTCTTCCTGTAATTATCTGGATGTAGACAAGTGGTTTGATGATACAATGAAATATGACTCCATCTTCTCCCGTAAAGAATACTTGGAAAGATATATGTGGAACGTAGCATCCATGTTTCCCGATGAAGGAGACTTTCTCAATAGTCCGGCGACAGCAGGACCGTTAGCTACCGATGAGGCTTTTTGAAACTTTTAATGCAGAAACCTATCTTTGGTATGGCATACGTCACGGGAGCCATTAACGAAGAAAACATCACCAATAAAGATGCTAAAAAAGAAAAAATCTATTTATCAATGGGACACGATGTACAAAATCATCCGTAAGGCAAACATTATCCTCTCACGTATGGATGAAGTGACCGCTATGAGCCATCTGGAAAAACCGGACATCTGGGCATACACCTATTTTATGAGAGCCTACGCATACTACCATCTCATCATGGATTTCGGTCCTGTCATCCTTGTAGGAGATCAGGTATATCCCTCCAACGAGCAGCCGGAAGCCTATGCAAACGTACGTGCGACGTATGACGAATCAGTAGACTATGCTTGCGAACAATTTGAGTTGGCGGCACAATATCTGCCAGAGACTCAACCGAACAGCAGCTTCGGCCGTCCCACCAAAGGGAGCGGCTTACGCACTGATTGCACGGTTAAGATTGATACAGGCTAGCCCATTATACAATGGCCGCGGACAAACATACTTCGGGAACTGGAAACGGAGCAGTGACGGAGTGTTCTACATTTCCCAGCAATACGACGATCGTAAATGGGCGGTAGCCGCAGCAGCTTGCGAAAAGAGTCATGGACATGGGGCGTTATGAACTGCATACTGTCCCTGCAGATAAAGACTCTTTTTGTACCTCCAACCAACGAGAATCAGGCGTTTCCCAACGGAGTGAGGCGGTATCGACCCGCTTAAATCTTACAGCTATATGTTCAATGGCGAAACAGATGGCAGAAAAAACAAAGGAGTTCATATGGGGAAGAACGACCGGTAATCTATGCATTAGAGAATCTTTTCCACATTCGATGGACGGATACAATGGGATGGGCGTAACACAAAAGATGGTCAACATGTTCTATATGAATGACGGAACAGACAACTATCCCGAAGATGCAAAGCCATACAAAAAGAAGACGGAACATATGATAATACAAATTTCAGCACCGAGGATGAGACCTTCTCCGAATATGTATTGAAGTCAGGAGTCTTCAACATGTACCGTAATCGGGAAATGAGATTCTATGCCAACATCGGTTTCTCCGGCCGTTTCTGGAAAGCCCCGCTCATACAGCGGAAGCGATGCTAAAAAAAGGAGCAGATGATTAAATATGACAACTCTTCTGTAACGGATGGGAAGCACTCCTCCAGTGGTAATGTGAACAACTACCCCGCCACCGGTTATGTCATTACCAAATACGTGCATGACGACGATGCATTCTCTTCGCCCGGGAGGAATATTAATGGAAAAATTTTTTCCCTATCATCCGTTATGCTGAAATCCTGCTGGCTTATAGTGAAGCACTCAATAATCTTCAGGGCAGTTATTCCATCGAACTGAAGGGATCGAACGGAGAGACTAAAGTCTACGAGGAAAGCCGTGACATATACAAAATCAAGCAGGCGTTCAACCCAATCAGATATCGTGTAGGACTCCCCGGAGTGAAAAAGATGATGCGTTGGCCAGCGTGGATGGCTTTAACAAAATCCTTCAAAGAGAAAGAGCTATTGAATTTTGTATGAGAATCAAAGATACTATGACGTGCGCCGATGGGGCATCTACGAAGAGTCCGAAAAAGAAGCGATACAGGGGGATGGACCTCAGCAAAGATGAGATGAGTGGATACTTCTATCCGGTAGTAGTAGACCATCCCTGGATAAGACACAGAGTAGTAGATCGTAAAATGGTATTCCTACCTATTGGCAAATATGAAATAAGAAAAGTGGATGGTCTGGATCAGAATCCCGGCTGGGGAGATTAAACAAATCACCCTATGAGACAATTCGTTAGCATTGAATATAAATTAGAAAAGAATAAGAATGAAAACATATAAAATAAGCATCCTGTCGCTGTTACTCGCATTACTATTTCTTGCCGGATGCAGTGACAGAAAGAAGTTCTTTGAAGATGAACGATACGAGAAAATGGTATACATTGTCAGCGAGAATAACATTATACACAATTTGGTTTACGACCTGGATGGCAAAGACGGTAATATACGCAATCTGTCGATTGCGTGTAGCGGAACCAATCCGACAGAGGAACCGGTTACAATATCGCTCACAGAAGACACAGTTCTTCTGGATGAATATAACTATACGAACTTTATCGAAGATTATAGCCGATATGCCCTCAAGATGGACCCGAAAGACTATGCGATAGAAAGCAGCACAGTTACTTATCCGACAGGAGAACCATACACGTTGGTACCTATCAAAATAGACATTTCAGTCATTGAAAGTCTGGACGGATAAAATCTACTTTATTCCCATAGCAATAGCCGACGCAACTCCTTATCCTATAAAAAAAGAAAGGAAATGCATTATTACAGATACAAAAGAAAAACAAATATACCAGTTCCGCAGAACCTGCAAGCTATAATGCATCAGGGTATGAAGGCAGCGGATACTTTGTCATCACCAAAACAATGGTACCTCTGACCAAAAATCGGGTAAGAATCAATATCGGTACTAAGAGATTACCGGCAGAACCGGAGAATCAGCCGGACTTCATCAAGAAAAATACGATTGTTATCGAAGTAGCTGATGATAACTCCCCTGACTGTAGAACCTTATGATCCTGAAGAAATGGAAGTGGAAACAGTGGATGTCAAAGTAGCCCATCCGGGTGATAACGCCTATGCACTCTACAACAACCGGCTCGACCCGACAACTACGACCTTCTGTGTATGCTATAAGTATAGACTCAAAAACAGGTAGTTGGACCGGAAGTACGGGAAGCAATACGCTTACCGGTGATTGTCATAGAGTAAACAAGCCAAATAAAGACCTATTAATATAAATCCGGAATAACCATCCGAATCAGAAGAAGTTATTGCAAAAAGTCTGTAAGCTCTCCTCCCCCTCTCCTTTTTTTTTTAAGGAGAAGGGAGAGCTGAAGACCCTGAAGAGCAGATAAACACACAAACCATTATCATATAAATTCATCCTGCCGACACCTTTCTGACAATAAGGCAGAGAAATAAAAAACAATTATGGAATAAACACAAAAAGTCCCTGTAAAGTATTAATTTACAGGGACTTTCTATTTTCTTAAAGCGGAGAGACAGGGATTCGAACCCCGGGTACCTCGCAGTACAACGGTTTTCAAGACCGCCGCAATCGACCACTCTGCCACCTCTCCAAAACTCCTTTATCAGAAGTACTTTCCCGTTGAAAAAGCGGTGCAAAGGTACGCTTTTTATTTTTAAAACTGCAAATAGTTAGGTACTTTTTTTTGCCAGAAAAAATTTCAAATCATTTTTTGCATTCTAAATAACTAACGTAAGCAAGAAG
>VOFJ01002435.1_pt1 | contig 39497 bp, 36 predicted proteins | sample 5384081 | NCBI WGS metagenome assembly VOFJ01 (sample SAMN12384729, study PRJNA508395) | human gut metagenome | isolation source: healthy gut I | host: Homo sapiens
GACGGCCGTTACTCAAACGGATATCGTCAGTGGGAGTGACCGCCTGCAAGGTGCGGAGTTTCATACTTTCACCATAATAACAGGTGAAGGCTTGCCCTTCTACACTGAACACGTTTATATCCATGTCCGGCTGACAGTCTCCGAAGCTCCAGAATAAGTTGTCGGCCTGCTGCAAGGAGGTGACCGCTACTTCGAGGATAAAGCCGCGGGTATCCGGCAGGGCTTTCCACCGGAAAGCGATTCCTTTCACTTTTTCCTGAGGCGCCAGCCAGTGACTGTCGGTTCCTTTCGATATTCCCAGACGGAAAGTTCCGGCGGGAGGAGTCAGTTGCTGCGCCTGTACGTTAATGAGGCAAATTGCCAGCAGTACGACGGTCAGTAGTTGTTTTAACATAGTCGAAGTGGATATTACTTTGTTCATTTTCCTTTAATACAATAGCATCTTTGTCTTTGACGTCCAATGTTATTTCCGATAGATTAAAGTTTCTCGTATAGCAGATTTTCCCCGGTTTATTGGTCTGCGCTTCGATGCCGTAAAGATAGAAGTTTTCCAGACGCAATGTATCATTCCAGCCCGAAGCGGAGATAAATTCATCTACATTTTCCGCTTTTACCTGCGAGAGGTATACGTCACGGAATCGCGGATACCCTTTTTCGGGTGGTTCTACCGGAGTCAGCATCACTTTCCAGTGCTCCGGAATTTCCTTGCCTTCATATTCTTTGGGCAAAGTGCTGTAGCTGTAACTCGGATTCCAGTTTAAGTCCGCCGCCAATACCTGACGGACATTTTCTGCGCTGACACGGGTCATGTAGATATTCTCAATGGTTCCCCCACGGTTCATGGCACTTTTCAGTCGCAGCACGGTATACGTGCCGACAGCTTTAAGATCATAGCCTAATACATTGCGGATGCTGCCGGAAGTTTCGCTGCCGCAGGTGATAAGTCCGGCACCTTTGCGGGCGGTGCAATTGCGTACTACCACATTTTCTGTCGGACGGTTCACCCGCAGTCCGTCTGCATCCCGTCCCGATTTGATACAGATATTGTCGTCGTTGCAGTCTACGTCACAGTTCTCGATCAGTATGTTGCAGGAGGAGTCGATGTCGATGCCGTCCGTGCTTGGACCGTGGCCGCCGATGTTATTGTTGATAGTCAGTCCGTCTATGGTGCAATAGTCGGAATAGAGAATCTGACATCCCCAGAATCCCGTGCGCATCAGGGTGAAACCGCTCAGTGTGATGTCCGAACTGCGTTCGACAAGGATTCCCCGTACACGTTTGCAGTCGTAATCCACTATCCAGCGTAACCCTCTGGCTTCGTATTCTTTCCTCATTTCCCAGTATTTATCCCAGAAGACTTTTCCACGGCAGTCCAGTGTACCTTCTCCGCTGATGGCAGCGTTCTTCTCGTCGACAATGTTGATCACTGCTGCCGGCCATGTCATCTCTATCCCTGCTATGCGCGAACGAAATTCGGGATAATGGTGAATGTCGGGGGCTGGCAAGCAGAGTCACCCCCCTTTGCCAATCTGCAGGTTTACGCCGCTTTTGACAAACAAGGCTCCTGTCTGGTAATACCCCGGTTGCAGGACAACCGTTCCTCCGCCGGAGATAGCGCAACTGTCGATTGCTTTCTGAATGGCCTCTGTGCTGAGTACGGTACTGTCTGCTACTGCGCCAAAAGAATTAGCGGATAAAATTACATGGTCTCCGGGCATTTGGCGGCTGCCTACACTATCGGCCCATGACAAATCCGGTTGTTGCGGTACTTGCCCCCATTCGAAGCTGTTGCCGGCTTGTTTGGCAGGAGTGCACGCTATCATCAACGAGCCTGCCAGAAGTAGGGGAAGGATGTTTTTTAATTCTCATATAGTCTTTTTAATATAGGATTCTTTTTAATTTCCATCCGGTTTCTCTATTTCCGTGAACGGTGAATCGTTCCAGTGGAAAGTATTCACATCGTCCGGATGTGCGGGATTGTATGCCGGGTCTATTTTCAGATGCTTCGCCAGTTCGGGAACGGCTTTCTTCATCCCTTCGATGACGCATTGGGCGATCTGGTAGGCACCGTAAGGATTAAAGTGCGTATTGTCTGCAAAATCCCTGGTCTGTCCCGGATACGTTCCTGCCGGATAGTGGACGAAAGCACGTTTGGAGGTGTCCGGTCCCAGCGCCTCGTACAGGGTACGTGTCATTTCATTGAGATCGATCAATGGAACATTCTCTTTGGCTGCCAGCCAGCGCATCGCTTCCGGATAGTCTTCGTGTGTGTCGCGGATATGTCCGTTGGCGTCGAAACTACGACGCTGGGTAGGAGTGACAAGCACCGGATGCGCTCCGCGTGCACGCGCTTCGTCAATGAATGTTTTCAGACTGGTCATAAAGGAGTAGTAAGCCCCTTTGCCCGGACCTTTTTGCTTTTGGTCGTTGTGACCGAATTCCATAAAGAGATAGTCTCCCTTTTTTTGATCATTGGCTTAAAGCCTTCGCCAGTCGTTTGGCTCCGATAAAGGTATTTGCCGATTCGCCGGATTCTGCATAATTGGCAATACAGACATGCTGTCATTGAAGAAGCGGGGAATCATTTGTCCCCAGCTTGCCCAAGGTTCATTGTCCTGATCTACTACCGTGGAGTTGCCGCACAGGAATACGGTAATTACAGATGTCGGCAGGCTCGATACTGATACTCTGACATACAGGGGCGTCACCGTTGAATTCCAGTGTCAGTTTGTCGTCCCAGTTCAGTTTCGTCTTTTCACGGGGTTTGATGCGTACCGATTCTTTGTCGGATATGCGTGGGTTCCGTTTGTTGATGATAAATGTCTCCTCTGTGAACTGCCCTTTCCTGGTGGGCAGATTATCGATGAAAAGACGGCGTGATTCACCTCGTACGGTAGTTACACCTGCCTGCTTCTTGCTTCCGAGGCGTACGGTTACTTTGTAGTTACCGTCCGGTACACGGACAGAAAAGAAGAAAGGTGCTTTGCTCCCTTTTTCGGGAGTGGGTGCAAGGTCATATCCGTAACCTGTTTCCTCGCTGTAGCGGGGGGCGTCTGCCAGTTGGAATGTGCGGGCTTGTTCCTGAGCGCTGATAGCTGTTGCTGTCAGCTAAGAAGTCCGAGAAATGTTGTTTTCATATCAGTCATCAATTAGTTTAATTTATTTTCGGTTTTAGTTCGTCAGGAGAATCTTTGGTATAGGATTTCACGTCTCCCGCCACTTTGGTGAATAGTTCCTGAATCAGTTCCGGAGCGATATTCGCTGTCGGGCGGAAAGCATCGGAGTTCATATAAGTCAAGGATTGCTTTATGCATCTGCCGGGCAACTACCCGTTTTTCCGGTTTCGAAGTGATGTCCATGCTGGTCATTATCAATTTGCCGTCCAGACGTTGGCTTCGAACAACATACCTATCTTGCGGTTTATAAACCAGGTGTCGATGCTTTGAACCGTTGGTTGGAAAGCGGGTGGGAAGTCGGTGAATTGCATCACTTGTGCACGTTCAGCAGTTCCCACCATTGCAGATTGCTGTGATATTCTGTCGGAACTCACGGAATAAGCGGGTGTATTCGTTGGGGAAGATACCTGTGGTATGAGGCGGACGCATTTTGAACCAGGAGGTGTTCCAGAATACAGGAGTGAATTGCTGGACCACTTCTTTACCATAACTCACTTTGCCCGCAGCTGTAATAAGCACATTTCCACCATTCTGAAGAATTTCCAGGGCTTTCGAATCGTCAAGGTGTCGGTAGTGTATACTTTTCCTTCGGCTATTGTCACTTGGGCGGGATAAACCCAGAAATTCCAGTCATTTACAGCTTCTGTTCCCGTAATGCGTATTTCCAGATTCAGTTTCTTTTTAGTGATTCCTCTTGGATATCAGTGTCGGAACTCACTTCCTACCTGTGCGATTTAAATTTCCGACAGGAATGTTTGTGTTGCCAATGTGCCTTGCGCATATACTTTGCCATATTCGTCTTTTAACGTATATACAATTTCTGCTTGTTTTAATGCCTCGGCACCAAAATGAGCGATTTCAATATCCGCCTTTAAAATTTCCTTGTTATTATATACAAATTTATCTGTACGCATCAGTGGAACTGTAGGTGAGCAGAAACGTCTCCACTCATCTGAGTTGATATAGCCTTTTTCTTCAAAGAAGACATCGAGAAGACCTACCAGTGCAGTTCCCTGACCCGAATAGTCGTTCAGTGCCAATAACTGGAATCCTGCATAATCGGGTGTACGGAATGTTTTCTCGATTTCGTGTTTGTAGCAGATTGCCTTGGAACTTTCCGCAAGCCATCATAAAGTCGTGCCCCATGCTGCCCATGTGATTATCGTTCAGAATATCCCGGAAGATTTCAAAGTTCTTCGCCTTGTTTACTCCGGTATATTTACGGATCTCGCTGAAATTCGGGAATACACACCATTGTCCCGTCTCGTGTGAGACATACGGTTGCTTCACGGAATCGATCTTGGCGCGGTAGTCGGACATACTTTCCGGTTGCGAGCCTGCCCAACTAAGTCCCCGTGCACCGGCTTTCACATGATACTCGTTGCGAGGCTGCCATTGCCATCCGTTGCCTACCGATGCTCCGGTATATACATGTCTGGGATCCTTCTTTTCCCAATATTCTACGAACTTGGTCACCCATTCTACCCAGCGTCCGCTAGGTTCGTTTCCGCATGCCAACATGCAATAAGAGGCATAGTTGCCGTATTCTTTGGTCAGAGCAATGGTTTCGTCCATCAGGTATCTGTCAATCGGCTGCCCGTTACCCAGTCTCGGACCGTGGTTCGGCCAGCTCGGTCCTTCCGGTTGCAGATAGAAACCAACGAGATCGGCAGCGATGAAGGCTGCTTCCGGCGGACAGAAAGAGTGGAAACGCATATGGTTTAATCCGTAGTTGCGGCAGATGCGGAAGACCCGTTCCCAGGAAGCTACGTCCATCGGTGCATAACCTGTAAGCGGGAAATCGCAGTTTTCCACTGTACCGCGGAGCATTGTCTTGCGTCCGTTGACGTAGAACCATTTGCCTTCTATCTTGAAATCACGCATACCGAACTGTACCTGTTTCTTTTCGGACTGCTTGCCGCTGGTTCAGCGTGGCTGTCAGTTTGTAGAGTGCCGGATTGAACTCATCCCATGTCAGGAAGTCTTTTCCCATCGGTAGTTCCATTTCTACCCGGTTATCTCCTTTGCCTGAATACGGAAGCTCTGCTGAACAGGGGAGATGTTGTGGCGGGTATCCGTATTAAAGCTTTCGGCAGAAAGTGTTATTTCTCCTTTGGCAGAAGAAGAGGATTTTACATTCATGCGTACCAGCGCTTTCCCATTGCTCAGATCAGGATATACCTGTATATCGTCGAAATAGACTTTGGGAGTCGTCTGCAGTTCGATTTTACCTACGATTCCGTTCCAGTTGCCCTGTGTCTGGTCGGTGATACTATGTGAATCCGGACCGACATTGATCTCTTTTAATCCGGTTTGTCAACCCGGATAGTGATCCGGCACGGCTTGCCGGGAGTGACGGCCGAGGTCAGGTCGTATACATGAGGAACGCAAAGGCTGTTTTGCATACCGATTTCTTTCGTGTTTACCCATACGGTCGTTTCAATATGCGGGCGTTCCAGAAAGAGGAGAATCCTTTCCCCTTTCCAGTCGGATGGGATTGTCACTTTCTTTTGATACCAGGCGACACCTACATAGTGCTTGTCGGGAGTCAGGAAGAAAGGTAATTTGACTTGCCCTTCTATCCGGTATTTCTCCATGTAAGGATTGAAATAGTAAGAACTGTCATATAAACTTCCTGTCCATTGGGTACGTGCGGTAACATTGTCCCCTTTCAGCTTTTCGGGCATGGAGCCGGGTAAGTTGATAGACTCGTCGAGCGATTTATTGAACCATTGTTCTTTCATCCCCGCATCTTCCCGGTCTATCTGGAAATTCCATTTTCCGGATAGGCTGAAAGAGTGGTTTTGCCCCCTGTTACAGTCAGTACAGAGGCGAATACAATGGCAATACTTACTAAAAGTTGTTTCATGATATGTAGAATTGATATGTTTTCCACTACGTTTAAAAATCTGCTGCTAAAGTAGAGCTTTTGAGTAATCTATAAAATAGAAAGATGTACAGATACATAGAATATTGTATCAAAAAAACGGCTTTTATGGCGGTTAGTGTACGAAACTACATGAATATGATAATATCTCCATCATCATTCATTTCTGAAATTCTGGGGGATACCATATCTTTGCGAAGTAAACTTTTTAATCTTAATAAGGAACCATGAAAAAAGTATTTGCCTGGATGGCTTTAACTCTTTGGTCGGTAATGACAATCTTTGCAGGTGAGACTGCTTATCTCTTTTCTTATTTTATCAATGACAGCAAGGACGGTCTGCATCTTGCCTACAGTTATGATGGGCTGAACTGGACTCCTTTGAACGGCGGACGCTCTTTTTTTGACTCCGTCTGTCGGTAAAGATAAAATTGATGCGTGACCCCAGCATTTGCCAGTCGCCGGACGGAACTTTTCACATGGTCTGGACTTCCAGTTGGACGGACCGGATTATCGGATATGCTTCTTCCCGTGATTTGATTCATTGGAGTGAGCAACAGGCTATTCCCGTGATGATGCACGAGCCGGAAGCTCATAATTGTTGGGCGCCGGAACTCTTTTATGACGAACCTTCGGAAACATATTACATTTTTTGGGCGACCACCATCCCCGGACGCCACAAGGAAGTGCCTACCAGCGAAAGCGAAAAGGGCTGAACCATCGTATTTACTATGTTACAACGAAGGATTTTCGTACTTTCTCAAAGACGAAGATGTTTTTCAATCCCGATTTCAGTGTGATCGACGCGGCTATCGTGAAAGATCCGACACAGGGAGATCTGATCATGGTCGTCAAGAACGAGAACTCCAATCCTCCGGAGAAAAACCTGCGTGTGACACGCACGAAGAATATTGCCAAAGGTTTTCCGACAAAGGTATCCGCCCCGATTACGGGAAAATATTGGGCGGAAGGACCGGCACCTCTTTTTGTGGGTGATGCGCTTTATGTGTATTTTGATAAGTATCGTGATCATCGTTACGGAGCTGTCCGTTCGCTGGATCATGGTGAAACGTGGGAAGATGTATCCGATCAGGTTTCGTTTCCGAAGGGAATCCGCCACGGGACTGCCTTTGCGGTAGATGCTTCCGTCGTAGAGTCTCTGGTAGATGACCGGAAGCATCAATCTGTAAAAGCACAAACTTCTTCCTGGTTCAACGATAAGGACCTGACATTGACAGGAGTTTATTATTATCCCGAACACTGGGATGAAAGTCAGTGGGAACGTGATTTCAAGAAGATGCATGAACTGGGATTTGAGTTTACTCACTTTGCGGAGTTTGCATGGGCGCAGCTGGAGCCGGAAGAAGGACGATACGATTTTGCCTGGCTGGATAAAGCAGTAGCTCTTGCTGCCAAATATGATCTGAAAGTCATTATGTGTACTTCGACTGCCACACCCCCGGTGTGGATGAGCCGGAAGTATCCTGAAATCCTGTTGAAGAATGAAGATGGTACGGTTCTCGATCACGGTGCCCGCCAGCATGCCTCATTTGCATCGCCGCTCTATCGGGAATTATCGTATAAGATGATCGAGAAACTGGCACAGCATTATGGCAATGATTCCCGTATTGTCGGATGGCAACTCGACAATGAACCTGCCGTACAGTTCGACTATAATCCGAAAGCGGAACAGGCTTTCCGTGATTATCTCCGTGCAAAATACAATCACAACATTCTGTTGCTGAACGACGCGTGGGGAACTGCTTTCTGGAGTGAGGCTTATTCGTCTTTTGATGAAATCACTCTTCCTAAAACTGCCCAGATGTTTATGAATCATCATCAGATTTTGGATTACCGCCGTTTTGCCGCCGGTCAGACAAACGACTTTCTGAATGAACAATGTTTGTTGATAAAAAAATATGCAAAGAACCAATGGGTGACTACTAATTATATCCCCAACTATAATGAAGGCCATATCGGTGGAAGTCCCGACCTCGATTTCGTGAGTTATACTCGCTACATGGTTTATGGAGACAACGAAGGCATCGGACGTCGCGGATATCGGGTAGGAAATCCGTTGCGTATTGCATGGGCGAATGACTTCTTCCGTCCTATACAAGGGGTACGTATGGCGTGATGGAGTTGCAACCGGGACAAGTGAATTGGGGGAGTATCAATCCTCAACCGCTGCCCGGAGCTGTCCGTTTATGGATGTGGAGCGTATTTGCCGGTGGAGGCGACTTTATCTGTACTTATCGTTATCGCCAGCCTCTGTACGGCACAGAGCAGTATCATTATGGGATAGTAGGAACGGACGGCGTAACCGTCACTCCCGGCGGAAGGGAATATGAAACCTTTATAAAAGAGATAAGAGAACTCCGGAAACATTATGCTCCGCGCGAAACGAAGCCTGCCGACTATTCTGGCTGGCACGTCGTACCGCTATCCTTTTCAACCACGAGAATTCCTGGAGCATCGAGCGACAGAAACAGAACCGTACATGGGATACTTTTTGCACATATAGAGAAGTATTACCGGACTTTGAAGTCATTTGGTGCTTCCGTTGATTTTGTCTCCGAACAGAAGGAGTTGACGGAGTATCCTGTGGTGATAGCTCCTGCTTACCAACTGGCTGATAAGGAATTAGTAAATAAATGGATTGCCTATGTGAAAAATGGTGGTAATCTTGTGTTGACCTGCCGTACAGCACAAAAAAAGACCGTTATGGCCGTTTGCCGGAAGCTCCTTTCGGTTCTATGATTACTCCGCTGACCGGAAATGAAATGAACTTTTATGATCTGCTTTTACCGGAAGATCCGGGTACTGTTGTCATGAATGGAAAGCAATATGAGTGGAATACATGGGGAGAAATACTGATTCCCGCATCTGATTCGCAGGTTTGGGCGACGTATGCCAATGAATTCTATGAAGGTGGTCCTGCTGTCACGTTCCGAAAACTGGGTAAAGGCACTGTTACATATGTAGGAGTGGACAGCCACAATGGAGCATTGGAAAAGGATATCTTGAAGAAATTATATGCGCAGCTACAGATTCCTGTGATGAATTTGCCTTATGGAATAACGGTGGAATACCGGAACGGGCTTGGGATTGTACTGAATTATTCAGATCGTTCTTATACATTCGACATACCGGAGGGAAGTAAGGTGCTGGTAGGAACTGAAGAGATCCCAACCGCAGGAGTACTGGTGTTTTCAATGTAAGGTATTGATTAATAATAGATAAGTGTAAAAAGATAAATAGGTGATGAAACAAATTGTAGGATTGGTATTGATTTTGTGTTGTACACAAATGGTGGCTCAGGAGGTTTTTCCTGATGGCAAGGCAATCCCTGAATGGTTCAGGGAAAACAAGGAAGTGAATGTGAATGCTTTAGGAAAGAAATATAGCATAACCGATTATGGAGTAGCGAACGACAGTACGGTGGTGCAGACAAAGAAGATACAGGGAGTAATTGATCTGGCTGCCCGGAATGGGGGTGGAGTTATAGTTATTCCCAAAGGTACTTTCTTAAGCGGATCACTTTTCTTTAAAAACAATACTCATTTACATCTGGAAGAAGATGCAGTATTAAAGGGAAGCGATGATATTAGTCATTTTCCGGTGAAAATGACCCGTATGGAGGGACAGACTTTTAAAGTACTTCATGGCTTTGGTAAATGCAGACGGACTGGATGGATTTACAATTTCCGGAAAGGGAACATTGAATGGAAACGGGCTTCGGTACTGGAAGTCATTTTGGTTACGGCGTTCTATAAATCCGGATTGCACCAATATGGAAGAAATGCGTCCTCGAATTATTTATTTGTCCAACTGTAAGAATACTCAGATTGAGGGAATCAGAATTATGAATTCTCCTTTCTGGAGCACTCATTTCTATAAATGCAGTTTTTTGAAGTTGTTGAATCTTCGCATTACTTCACCTGCCAGTCCCGTAAAAGCTCCTAGTACGGATGCAGTGGACCTTGATGTTTGTAATAATGTGCTGATAAAGAATTGTTATATGTCTGTCAATGATGATGCGGTAGCGCTGAAAGGGGGAAAAAGGACCTTGGGCAGATAAAGATGCCAATAATGGAGAAAACTATGATATTATTATTGAAGACTGTACCTACGGATTCTGTCATAGCGCCTTTACTTGTGGTAGTGAGTCTATCCTTAGCCGGAATGTGATTGTCCGCCGTTGTAAGGTAGATAGAGCACGTGCTCTTCTAACTCTAAAGATGCGCCCGGATACACCGCAAAAAAATATGAGTATATTCTGGTAGAGGATATAACAGGGAATGTACAGAATTGTCTGAATATAGCTCCTTGGACGCAGTTTTACGATTTGAAAGATCGTAAAGATACTCCCCTTTCTTATTCTAATAACATTACGATGCGTAATATAGACATTGATTGTAATGTATTCTTTAATGTTAAGAAGTCTGATCAATATAAGTTGTCTGATTTCTGTTTTGAGAATCTCACAGTACGGGCTAAGAAAGGAAAAGTGGATCAGAGTATAATCGATTCATTTACGATGAATAATGTGAAGATAAACCAATAAAACGACAGAACGATGAAGACATTTTCACTCTTTATCTTAAGTTTATTAATCAGTATTGGCTATTTGTCGGGAGCAGACTGGAATGTGCAAATTGCCAGATATAAACAGGATAAAGCTTGTGCTATCAGCTATACTTTCGATGATGGCCTGGCAGAACACTATACACTTCTTGTTCCCCCAACTGGAAAAGAGAGGTTTTCGGGGAACATTCTGGGTCTGTGGTTCTAATATAAATAAGGATAACGAGAACATTACCGACACTACAAGAATGACTTGGCCTCAACTTAAGGAAATGGCTGATAATGGGCATGAGATATCCAATCATGGCTGGACGCATAAAAACTTCGCACGTTTTCCTATCGAAGAGATAAAAGAGGATATTTTTTAAGAATGATAGTGCTATCTTTGCAAATACAGGTGTAATGCCCCGTACTTTCTGCTATCCCAATAATAATAAAAAAAGCGGAAGGACGGAGAATTGCCGTACAGAATCGTGTGGGGACGAGAACTCACCAGCGTTCGATTGGGAGTAAATCGACTCTGAAGGATTTGGAAAAATGGGTGAATACCTTGATTGAAACCAATGACTGGGGAGTAGGAATGACACATGGTTTAACCTATGGCTATGATGCTTTCCGCAATCCTCAACGTTTGTGGGATCATCTGGATCAAGTAAAAAGCGAGAGAGAATGAAATATGGGTAGGAACATTCCGTGAAGTGGCTTCTTATATCAAGGAAAGGGAGGAAACTAAACTGGAAGTTGTGAATAAAAAAAGAATACCTTGTTGATTACTCCGGAACTTAAGTTGGATCAGGAACTGTTCGTTGAACCGTTGACAATGGTGATTACCGGTAAGGAAATAAAGAAAGTGACTGTGAAACAAGGAAAAAGAAGATTGCCGGTACAGATCACTGACGATAAAGTTCTTTTCGATTTCGACCCGTATGGCGGTATGATTAAGGTGACACTGAAAATTCAAAAATAAAATTGATTGGACAAATTTTAATATGAGATGATAATGAAACAGAACTTTTTAAAATGGATGGTATGTATGTGTTTCGGGCTATTGTCTGTTGCTACGGTAATGGCGGGCGGTAATTATAAAACTGTCAAAGTAAAAGCTCCTTTTCCGATGCAACCGATTAAAGTCTTTATTTATCCGGACCGGGATTTTTAAGATTACGGATTTTGGTGCTGTGCCGGGTGGAGAAGTTGATAATACCAAAGCGATCGCTGCTGCTATTGACGCATGTAATAAAGCGGGCGGTGGACGTGTGGTTGTTCCGGCAGGCATTTGGCTGACGGGACCCGTACACTTTAAAAGTAATGTAAACCTCTGTTTAGAAGAAGATGCCGTATTGAGTTTTACAGATAATCCGGAAGACTATCTACCGGCGGTAATGACCTCATGGGAGGGATTGGAGTGCTATAATTACTCACCGCTACTGTATGCATTTGAATGTGAAAATGTGGCAATCAGCGGTAAAGGTACATTACAGCCGAAGATGGGAACATGGAAAGTATGGTTTAAACGTCCTGCACCCCATCTGCAAGCTTTGAAGGAATTGTATACCAAAGCTTCGACCAATGTACCTGTTATAGAACGCCAGATGGCTACCGGTGAAAATCATTTGCGTCCGCATCTGATACATTTCAATCGCTGTAAGAATGTGATGCTGGATGGATTTAAAATACGTGAGAGTCCGTTTTGGACCATTCACCTCTATATGTGTGACGGAGGTATCGTCCGTAATTTGGATGTGCGGGCACATGGACACAATAATGATGGTATTGACTTTGAAATGAGTCGTAACTTTCTGGTCGAAGACTGTTCTTTTGACCAGGGAGACGATGCTGTTGTAATCAAAGCCGGTCGTAATCAGGACGCATGGCGGTTGAATACACCTTGCGAGAATATAGTTATTCGTAACTGCCGGATATTGAAAGGACATACCTTACTGGGCATCGGCAGTGAGATCTCCGGTGGTATACGGAATATCTATATGCATGACTGTACAGCACCCAATTCTGTGATGCGTCTTTTTCTTTGTGAAGACAAATCATCGTAGGGGAGGATTTATTGAGAATATCTATATGAAAAATGTAGCATCCGGAACAGCCCAGCGGGTACTTGAAATAGATACGGAGGTGCTTTATCAGTGGAAGGACTTAGTCCCGACTTATGAAAAGCGAATCACTCGTATCGATGGCATCTATATGGATAAAGTAACTTGCGAATCGGCAGACGCTGTATATGAACTGAAGGGAAATGCTGAACTTCCTGTGAAGAATGTGCGGATAAAGGATGTAAAGGTCGGTTCGGTTAAGAAGTTTGTGAAGAAAGTAAGTAAATGTTGAAAATGTGGTAGAAAAGAATGTAACTTATCAAATGGAGGATAATAAAGACTAAGCAAAAAAGTTCATATATGAACTTTAATTTGTTTTTGAGTTCATCCCTGTTTTTTTACATGTAAACTGTACATAATTCCAGTTGAGAATGTGGATGATTCTGTACTTTTTGACCATCGCTGAACTACTAATCTGAAATAAAAGGATACTTTTCGAAGTGTCGGCATTGTGCACTTTTATGGAAGCTTGGTGAAAGATCAGCGATGTGTTTTTTGTGAACTTACAGATCATTATTTGTTTAACTAAATTCTTTTTAAAATGAAAAATGCCTTGTTTTTTCTGGCAGCAATTTTGTTGCTTACAGTTTCGTGTACTGACAATCAAATCCAGTTGAATGGTGATGAACCTGAACCGACTCCTCCGGCAGAGCGGGTCGAGCCTCCTTTGAAACGTGCATTGTGGGCTTCGATTAACGGAAGAAAAGATGCTTCTTACTATCCCGAATACAATAATAAGATATTAGTGAGCTGGCGTATGTTTCCCACCGATGATTCTTCTACAGGCTTTGACCTTTATCGGAAGAGCGGTAATGAAGAAGAGGTGAAACTTAATGAAGAACCGATTACTTTGTCGACAAACTTCCAGGATATAACTGCCGACCGTAATAAGGATAATACGTATCGGTTATGTTTTGCCGGTTCTGATGAAACGTTGGATACTTATACCATAACGGCAGTACAGGCATCGGCCGGACTGCCCTATATTTCCATACCATTGGCCGGTACCACAGGTGTCAGTTCAGAGTATTATTATGATGCCAATGATGCCAGTGTCGGTGACCTGGACGGAGATGGGGTTTATGAGATTGTACTGAAAAGGCTTTTGAGAAGCAGTTCTTCGACAGAGGACGAAGAGGATGAGTCAGAAGCCGTACAGATGGGACCTTGGCATACTACCTTGCTGGAAGCATATAAATTAGATGGTTCGTTCTTATGGCGTGTAGCTTTGGGCCCGAATGTCCCGGTGGGTAATCTGACCTCTTTTGCTGTCTATGATTTTGATGGTGACGGAAAATGTGAAATAGCGGTTCGTACCGCAGAAGGCACTGTCTTTGGAGATGGAACAGAAATAAAAGATAGGGATGGGGATGGTAAAGTCGATTATCGTGTCGAAGGCTCGGCTCATATTCATGGCGGACCGGAATTTCTGTCGGTATTGGATGGTATGACAGGAAGAGAGTTGGCTCGTACTGATTATATCGCGTTAGGTAAAAGCGAAGACTGGGGAGATAACTATTACAAACGTTCTGCCAGTTATCGTGTAGGAGTGGGATGTTTTTCGGGTACTGACCCCCTCTATTCTGATTTGTCGTGGAGTATATGGAAAGATGGTATTGGAAGCCTGGGATTTTCAGGGCCAAGAGTTAAAGAAGAGATGGCGATTTGATACTTCAGACGGTGTGCACGGTGATTATGCCGGACAAGGAAATCATAGTTTAAGTGTGGGAGATGTGGACGATGACGGGTGTGATGAAGTTGTATATGGAGGTTGTTGTATAGACCACAATGGTAAAGGCTTGTGGAACTCCAGGCATGGACATGGAGATGCCTTGCATTTAGGTAAGTTTGACCCGTCAAGAAAAGGACTGCAAATCTGGTCTTGCTTTGAGGCTTGTCCTTTTAAAGTAGGTGCTGCTTTGAGAGATGCGAGAACGGGAGAGACAATCTGGGATTTTCCGTATAGTGGAGATATGGGACGTTGCCTGGTAGCCGATATTGATCCCGATAGTCCGGGCTGCGAGATGTGGTGGTATAAAGGCAATGCACATTCCTGTACGGGAGCTGATCTCGGATATGGAGCCGGTTCCAGCAGTATGTCTTACAATATGGCAGTATGGTTCTCCAATTCATTGAATCGTCAATTATTAGACCGGAGTAAGATTGATGCGCCCAAAGAAAAACGTGTATTTACTATTTATAGATATGAGGTGACTACTATCAATAGTAGTAAAAGTAATCCCTGTTTCTATGCGGATATCTGGGAGACTGGCGCGAGGAAAATTATTCAGGTAACAAGTGATCAGACTGAACTGCGCCTGTTTACGACTTGGTATCCGACGGATTATAAATTTCCTTATTTGATGAGTGATCATGTTTATGAAATGAGTGCTCTCAATCAAAATATAGGATATAATCAACCTACGCAGTTGGGTTATTATTTAGGGTCTGATTTGTATAAAAAAAGTAAGTAATCATATTTAAAATAAAAGTCTCAGGTAGTTTGTCTCTACTTGAGACTTTTTTTTGTTTTACGGGTGATAAACGATAAATAATCTATGTAAATGTACAAACTTCTATGTACTGATATTGAAACCGGGATTATCTTTGTGCTACTATGAAACTATTAATATACACAAAATGAAAAAACTGATTTTATTATCTTTATTGACTCTTCAATTTGGTTTGCTCGCTGCACAAAATGCTGACGGGCAAGGGCGTTTATCTCGCTTGTTTAATTTCGGATGGAGATTTCAGGCGGGTGACTTGAAAGATGCCTATTCTGTAAACTATGATGATAGTAGTTGGCGTGTGCTGGATCTGCCTCATGACTTTCAAATAGAACAGCCGTGGGATAAGGGTGCAGGGCGGAGCTCGTGGTTTTAAAGCGATGGGAACCGGTTGGTATCGTAAAACATTTAAAGCCGATCCTGAATGGAAAGGAAAACGGGTATTACTCGATTTTGAAGGAATTATGTTAATAGGTGATGTCTGGGTAAACGGTCAGAAAGTAGGAAGTACAGACTATGGGTATATTGGCTTTGAAACGGACATTACTAAATTACTAAGATATGACGCAGATAATGTGGTAGCTGTCAGTGCTTCTACCGGCAAAAAAGGAGGATCACGCTGGTATACGGGAGGAGGTTTGTTCCGGGATGTCCATTTGCTGGTTAAAGACTATGTTTCCATAGCCCGTCATGGCGTGTTTATTTCTACCCTAAAATTACGGAACAAAGTGCAGATATCAATGTACAGGTTGAGGTGGAAGGTATTTCCGGGAAACAGCTGGATGTGGAAATCAATGCCAGAATCTTTTCTCCGAAAGGTGAATTGGTGACGGAAACAAAGGGAATGGCTCCTAAAAAAAATAAACTGGCTACTGTTGAAGTCCTACTTCCGGTAGTTGCAGTTTCCAATCCCCAGCTATGGTCTTGTGAAACACCGAATCTCTATAGAGCAGAAATAACATTGGTACATAATGGAAAAGTTATCGACAACGTAACTGAGAAATTTGGTATTCGCACACTTGAATACTCTCCGGAGTTTGGCTTTAAACTGAATGGTAAGAAACTATTCTTGAAGGGTATTGCCAATCATCATGACTTAGGTGCTGTAGGAGCAGCGGCATTTGACCTTGCTATTGAACGGCAGTTCGAATTGCTCAAGAAGTTCGGTTATAATCATGTGCGTACATCGCATAATCCATATTCGAAATCCTTTATGGAGTTGGCAGATAAACATGGTATTCTGATTGTAGATGAATTGATTGATAAGTGGAGCGACAAATCATATTGGGGTGGGCGGGTTCCTTTTACTCAATTGTGGTATAAGATGATTCCCGAATGGATCAAACGCGACAGAAACCATCCTTCGGTTATTATGTGGAGTTTAGGTAACGAATTGCAGATGAGGGAAGATCTGGCTGGATTCCCTACCGGTGATTGGGGTGTTACGACTTATCGAATTTTCGATGTGCTTGTAAAGCGATACGATTCTACCCGAAAGACAACGGTGGCTATGTATCCATCGAGAGCTGGTGCCATCAGCAGAAAAGATGCGGATTTCAATAAGAAAATTCTTCCTCCCGAATTGTCTACGGTGACTGAAGTTGCCAGCTTCAATTATCAATATACCGATTATGCGAAGTATCTCGAAGCTTGTCCCGATTTAATCGTTTATCAGAGTGAAGCAACAAGTAGTGAACTTACTGCTCCTTTTTTCGGTATGGACCGGGATAAGATGGTAGGACTTGCCTATTGGGGAGCTATCGAATACTGGGGAGAATCGAACGGCTGGCCTAAAAAAAGGGTGGAATTATTCATTCTTTAATCATGCTTTGGAACCCTATCCTCAAGCGTATTTGATAAAGAGTGCTTTCAGTGATGAGCCTTTAGTTCATATCGGAGTAGTCGATAGTGAGAAAGAAAGTATTGAATGGAATGATGTCATAGTAGGTCGTATGCCTCTTTCATCTCATTGGAACAGAGCTGAAGGAAGTAAGCAGAATCTGTTTACATATACAAATGCTGATGAAGTGGAGTTATTGGTTAATGGGGAAATCTTTGGGTATTCAGAAGAATAAACGTGATGATATACGCAGCCGCAATATGATTTATTGGCAGAATATCCCTTATGGCAAAGGGGGAAATATCATAGCGATTGCCCGTAACAATGGAAAAGAAGTAGCTCGTCATCAGCTGGAAACGACAGGTAAGGCGAAAGCTCTGAAGATAGAGTTGGAGAATGCAGACTGGAAAGCAGATGGAATGGATTTGCAGTATGTAAAGGTATATGCTGTTGACAGTAAAGGACGGGTGGTACCTGCTACTGAAGGTGAAGTTACGTTTGAAGTCTCAGGCGAAGCCAAACTGATTGCCGTAGATAATGGTGATCATATGACGGATGAGCTTTTCTCAGGGAACCACAAGAAGTTACATCAAGGATTTGTAATGGCTATATTACGTTCCAATCAGACTAGTGGAAATGTGAAAATCAAGGCTTCTCTGAAAGGGCTGAAAAGCGCGGAAAAGAAGATGATGACTAAATAATAAATGAAATAATAAATAAGGGGCTGTTTTAATCAAATAGCCCCTTATTTATATGCTATAGATACGACGCAAACAAACTTAAGTTCCAAGAACAATTTTCAGTTCATCGTTTTATCTTTATTTTAAGTTTTTTACTCAGGATTACCGGAAGTCAAACATCAGATTCAGATGTAGCCCTTCATCTCCCGATTTGATTCGGATATTTCCCGGTTGACTGTTAGGACCTTGTTGCTCGATCGGCTTGAACGAGCAGATAGCCGGAATATCGAGCAAGAATGAAAGATCACCTTCTGGGAATGCAGGCATGGTATCTTTTATCCGTCCTGCCGGTTCTTCGGGAGTGAATACCCGGAAGAAAGTACCGTCATTACGCGAATAAACGGTAAATGAAGTCTTTTCCCCCTCCAGTGTAGCCCAATAGAGGTTGGCATGGTAACCTTTGAACTCAGGATATATCAGATTCTCAAAACTTTCTCCGGTAATGGTGTTGTTATAATCTTTGTGCCAGATACTGTAGTTCGTTCCTGGTATTCGGTTTTTCCATACCCCTGTATGGCCCGCGTCCCATCCATTTCATACCCGAACAGTTTTGTTCCGGATAAGAGAAGCTAAGACCGAGATTGAAAACCTGTGCATCCATGAAAGCATCGAGTCGGTCGAAGCCACCGCCACCGGAACCGCGATTTAATAAGATTGCATCCATATAGAGCAAACCTTCGTTTGTCAGACGCCAGACAATGGAATCTGCCGCACCTTTATATTTGGCACAATAAATGGCACCGTCGGACGAATGGCGAGTATAGCTGAGCGAAGGTTCATATCGCATCTTCATACCTACTGCTACAGGACCATCCTTAAATGGAACTTCAGTCTCACCGGATTTAATGTGACGGATCATACCGGTTGCCGCATCGAAGGTTATGCTGACTTTGCTGCTCTTTAGTTCGATGGCGTCAGACGTTTGTCGGGCTTCTGCTTTTTGAGGAGCAGGAGTGAGTGTCGTTTGCGCCAGGTTACGTTCAAAATATTGTTTTGCCAGATGAATCGGATAAGTCCAGTTACAGATACTTTTTCCTTCTCTATCAAAGGCCTCCAGTTCGAGCACATCACCTTTCCGGAATGAATCGGGCAGTTCAAAACGGGCAGTACCTGTTTCTCCCGGATTGATGGATGGAAGTTGGACTTTTCCTTCGACAATCACCTTTCCTGCTTCTGCGTTTCCCTGGAGAGGAGTGCCACATGATAAAACCTTATAAGTCATACGACAATCTTTCAGATTGGTAAAAGTATATTCATTGGTCAGGAGGAAACGGCCGTCGAAGTGGTTAGTAATGAGAAGAGGTTTCAACTGGATAGGCGACTATTGTGCACGGATGGCATAATAGCTTCCTTCTTTCTCTCGACGTGGTCCTACTACTCCGTCGGGTGCATTGGACTTGTCAGAGTCGAGTATTCCTCCTTTATCACTGCGTTTGGGAGCCTCATCGCAATATACCCAGATGAACCCTCCTGCAAACAAGGGATTGGTACACCAGCGATCCCAAAAGTCGCGCAGGCCGGCTCCTCCTCCCTGATCGTACATGGCGTGCATAAATTCGGTCGGCATGAACACTTTATAACCATTGGTGAAACGTGCTACCCCTGTCAGATAAGTAGGATAGTGATGCGTATCCAAGTCATTAAAGTCGGCCCAGGGATGTACCATATGTCGTTTTTGTAGTCTGTCATATTGGGCAAACAAAGGATCGGTTTGTGTATTCCAGCCTCCTTCGTTTCCGTTACTCCAGAGAATGATGCAGGGGTGGTTAACGTCCCGTTCAATCATCTCCTTTACGAGTTTTGCTCCGACTTTAGAGTCGTAACCGTTTTGCCAGCCTGCCAGTTCATCCATGTAGACAAGTCCCAGTGAGTCGCACATATCAAGAAAGTGCTCATCGGGCGGGTAGTGTGAACGTACTGCATTCATATTCATTTCTTTGATGAGCAGGGCATCCATTCGGCTTAATGCAGCACTGGTGGTACGCCCTCCGTCTACAGAAAATGAGTGGCGGTTGATTCCTTTGACCACTAGTTTGGTACCGTTCAAATATACACCGTCTTGCGGGAAGAACTCTACAGTACGAAAACCGATGCGTGTTTCTCTGGTTTGTACGATTTTACCTTCGGGATTCTTTAATTCCAATTTGGCTACATACAGATTGGGATTCTCTGTAGACCAAGGAATGATGCTTGCCCATTCACCGCTAATCATCTGCTCCTTATCGGAGTTATTGATTGGATGAGTGATTGTTGTTTGTCCGTTGGAGGTATATACGGTTTTCCCGTCTTTTAATGAACGGACAGATACGATGATTTCATGTCCTTTGGCATCTCCTGCCATATCTACGGCGGTCTGTAATTTCCCATGGTGATCAGCATTTAGTACGAAATGTTCCATGTGTACCTGTGGCAGAACTTCCAGCCATACAGGACGGTATATACCGCCAAACAACCACCAGTCAGCTTTCCGTTCGGCGGCATTGATCGATCTGTTGGCTGATTCTTTGGCAACTTTCACTTCAAGCTGATTCTTTTTTCCAAGATTGAGTAATTCGGTAATATCATAATTGAAGCGATAGAAACCTCCTTGATGCATCTCACCTGCCGGCTTGCCGTTTATCATGATTTCTGCATCAGTCATCACTCCGTCAAAGAATATCTTTACCCGTTGCCCTACCCATGATTTGGGGGCGTCGAATTTATAGCGGTAAGTTCCGGTTTCATCACTGGGCGTTGTCCTTTTATGGTATACCATCGACCGTAGGTATATTCTCCGAATCCCTGTAGTTCCCAGTTACAGGGGAACCTCGATCTTTTTCCATTTGCCACTATTCTGTCCCGCAGAACAGAAAAAAAATCCCAGGTCTTGGTGTCGTCAATGCCTGTTCCCGAAAGATAAATGCGTTCGGGATGGGGAGCTTGTGCTTGTATGGTAGTCCCATTCCACATTGCTGTGAAAATCAGAGATACCAGTAAGCATCTAAATTTCTTGTTCATTCTATAATTGATATTATGAGGAATTTATTGTCTGGATACTGTAAAACGGTCTATGTCCGGTGCCCATCCGAAGTTATTTCCCATTTGCACCGTATTGTAACCTTGTTTTTAAGCTGACAGGGATAGTCACAGATTTCACTTCATTGTTACTGTTCAAATCTTTGAGTACTGTTTTCGTTCCATTGACAGAAACTTCCAGTTTGCGGTTTTTGTCGCAAGAGTAGAAAAAATAGTCATTTCATAGTTACCTCCCTTTTCGCTGTATACTTCGCTCCATTCGGCAAAGTTCTCTTCCCGGCCGCCGAGTCGGGATATTTTCATTCTGCCGGAACAATCGGAGGCAGGTACATAAACAATTGGTTTGGATTTCTTTCCCAGATCGTCGTAGCAGGGAAGATATGCCCATTCAGCCTCATAAGATACGGGTTCCAGTCGTTTTTCAGCTTCCATTTTGCATATCATTACGCTGTGTGGCTGAACAGTCTGCCGTATTTCTCCTTTCATTTTTCCAAGATCCTTCTGTTTGATTAAGTCCCGTACTTTTTACGTTACCACCCAGTTCAAGGGTTTCAAAAAAGGAACGATAAAGTCACATGGCTGGTCGGAAGGGTTATACAATGCTACCGCTCTTGTCAGTCCGCGTTTCTGTTCAATGTCCTTTACCAGTACATAGCTTTTATTTTCATGTTGAACGACGTGTGCCTGAAGTCCTAATACATCCTGATTCAGTGCGATCAGTTCTTTGTTTTTCAGTAGCTTCAATGAGAAATCGGGAATCGTATTCATGTCACATCCGATCAGCAGGGGAGAACTCATGATGCACCACATTCCAAAATGGACCTCTTCTTCGTTGGGTTTCAGTCCACGCCCGATTTCTAGCATATCCATGTCGTTGTAATGTCCGTCGGTAGCATAGGCGGAAAGATATAAGTTCTTTTCTATAATACCTTTTACTGAATTCCATCTGGGACGGATATCAGGACTGATACGCCAGGAACGTGCCAGTCGTTTTGCCCAGGTGCCGGGGAAAAGCCCATCGGCAGATATTGATAGATACATCCGTTCTTCTGTATTGGCAATAGCCTGGCAAATCGTGCTGTAGCGCTTTTCTTCATCCAGCCCCAGTTCGCGTCCGCCACAATAATCGATCTTGATAAAATCATAGTTCCATTCTTTGAGATATAAATCCATATCCTGCTGTTCATGGCCGTATAGTCCGGAGCCCACTCCGTTTGCGTCGTTGTCGTAGATAGATCCGCAGGTGTTGTCTCCTGCATCCGAGTAAATTCCGGCTTTTAATCCCAGCGAATGGATATAGTCTGAAACCACTTTCATCCCGTTGGGAAAACGGTCGGGATGCGGATGCATTTTCCCCGTTTCGTCCCGATGCCCGAAGAAGCCGTCATCTATATTGATATAGTTGTAGCCTGCCTCTTTCAGTCCGTGTTTGATTAATGCGTCAGCTTGCTGTTTTATCAACTCTTCACTGATATTTACATGATAGGTGTTCCATGAACTCCATCCCATAATAGGACGGTCGATGTCTTTCTGGGCAAAAGTATTTGCCATAAACATGGTAGATAAAATGCCCCAGGCAATCAGATGTTTTTTCATACGTTTGTAGTCTTTTGTAGAAATGGATAACTTTCTTGGCAAAGATATGCAAAGTCGTAACTTGCTCCAATGGTAAATAAGTATAGAAAGATGGAAAATCGTCCGTTTCTTGGAGAATTTGGGCGTAAAAAACCGGATTAAAGCATGAAAAGTGTATGAATTTAATGGAAAACGTATGAATTTACATGTACTGACATTACAACTGCCCTTATCTTTGCTAGCAAATGAAAAATACATAAAGTGATGACACATTTAAAAATCTTTTTTATTGTTAATCGTTTGTGCGTTGTCCGTTTTGGATGGGAAAGCACAGACTGGTATAGCGCTTACTGACGAACTTAACGGCAAGCGGATCGGAGTAATAGGTGACAGCTATGTGAGAAATCATAAAGAGCCGTTTGAGAACACATGGCATTATAAGTTTGCAAAGAAGCACGGTATGGAGTATTTTAATTATGGAAAGAATGGGAATAGCATAGCTTATTCCAGCCCGCGATGGGGAAAAAGCGATGTATCTGCGATATGCGGAGATGGCGGATAGCCTCGATTATGTCATTGTCATTGGCGGACATAATGATGCATTTAAACTGGACTCTATCGGAGGTATTGATAACTTCAAGGATAAAATGGAAATTCTGTGCAAAGGCTTAGTCGAGAAATATCCGACAGCGAAAATCTTTTTCTTTACCCGCTGGAACTGCAAGAACTTTAAAGGAAGTGACTCGGAAAAAGTAGTGGATGCAATGATTGAAGTCTGCGGCAATTATAGTATTCCTATTTTTGATTGCGCAAGAAAAGGAAGCATCTATGCCGATAATGATACTTTCAGAAGAATCTATTTCCAGAAAAGCAAGAATAATACTGATACAGCGCATCTGAACAGTAAAGGACATGACCGTTTTCTAAAAGTTGCCGAGAGTTTTCTGCTGCAATATTAGTTTGGAAGAAAATAGTGTTATTTACTATGATGAATAAAAGAGTATTTTGCATTCAGTTGTTGGTATCAACCGTTTGGTTGGGCTATTAGGACTCTGGGAATGTTCGTATTATTTACGTAAAGCATTACGTGCCTTTTTCTCTGTTTGTTATCATTCACTAATGAGGGATTGATTTACTTTTTGTCGTAATACTAATAGTATTAATCAAACGAACTATCAAACTAACTAACAGAAGAAAAACATGTACGGAAAAAATCTTAAATTAGTATTAATGGTAATGTTGCTACTTGTGAGTAAATCCACTTTCTCTCAAGTAACAGAACGCGAACGGCCCAAGGAGTGGAGTCAACTGGTGAAAGGTGCCCGGTTTATGGATCGTTTTCTGCCGATGAAAGGCAATCAACTGTCATCCGACACATGGGGAACCTCCGATGTGCGACCGCGTTATGTTGATAATGGTATTGAAGACCGTATCTGGTCCTATTGGGGTGGAAATATCCGTAAAGGAGAAGACGGTAAATATCATCTGATGGTTTGCGGATGGCTGGAAGCTTCTCCTAAAGGACACATGGAGTGGAGAAATTCATGGGTGTTCAATACCGTGAGTGATAATCTGACCGGTCCGTTCAAACCGGTTAATATCATCGGAAAAGGACATAATCCGGAGATGTTTCAGGCAAAAGACGGGCGATATGTTTTGTATGTCATCGACGGCCGTTATGTTGCGGATGATATCAACGGAAAATGGGAATATGGAAAGTTTGATTTCAATGCACGCGACCGTCGTATTATCGAAGGTCTGTCTAATCTTTCATTTGCCCAGCGTGAAGACAGTTCTTATGTAATGGTTTGTCGCGGTGGTGGAATCTGGATCAGCCGGGATGGTTTGTCGGAATATAACCAGTTGACAGACCGTCGTGTTTATCCGGATGTGAAAGGACGGTTTGAAGACCCTGTCATCTGGCGCGATCATATCCAGTATCATCTGATTGTCAATGATTGGCTGGGGCGTATTGCCTTTCTATCTTCGTTCAAAGGATGGAGTCAATTGGGGTAACTGATCCGGGAGAGGCCTACATGCCGGGAGTTGCCGTACACGAGGACGGACATTCTGAAGGCTGGTTCAAGTATGAACGTCTGAAAATGTATCAAGATAAGTATGGCCGTGCTATTCAGGCTAATTTTGCGGTCATTGATACTTTGAAACATGAAGATAAGCCATTTGATAATCACAGTTCAAAGAATATCAGTATTCCATTGAATCCGGGACTATTGCTGACAGTGTTGAATGATAAGCCCATTACCGCCGGAACGAAGACTATCCGGCTGAAAGTACAGGCAGAAGAAGGTTTTCATCCACAAACCGATATGGATATCAGTTCTTTGCGTTTTGGCGCTTCCGAAGAGGTGAACTATGGCAGAGGAAGTAAGGTATTGAAAACAGAGAATGACGGAGATGACCTGATTATCACCTTCGATGGAAAAGGAAATGGGATTACAGAGAAAGAATTTGCTCCCTAAATTGATAGGCAGATATAAAAACGGAAAGATGCTTTACGGATATGCGCGTTTGCCGTATGTTGATTATGTGGAACCGATTCTTTCTGCGCGTGCCCCTGTATTCTCTGAATCGCAAAAAGGCTGGAACGGGAATATTGAAGTACAGAACTTCGGACAAGTTAGCTCACAAAAGGCTTCGGTCAAGATAGAGTATAAGAAAGAAGGCAAAATGATAAAAGTAGCTTCTGCTGCCGTACCTGCCTTGAAACCCTATGAAAAAGCTGACATCCGCTTTGCGACAAAGGCTGATTTTGAAAAAGGTGAGGACTATAACTTCCTTGTGACTATTTATGCCGGCAAGAAAGTGCTCTCTACCTTCCGTTTGAATCGGAAGGTAGTTGAATAATTGAAAGACTAACAATTGAACGATTACCATGAAAAAGAAGATCACATTTTTATTGATGTTTGTACTGTCGTTGTCAATGGTTTCAGCACAAGGTACTTTCCGGTTTGGGACATCCGCAACACCCGAAGGCAAAACTCTTCTGGTGGATAGCAAGGGGGCTTATCCTTGACGGCAAGCATATCATTCCCGTCATGGGCGAGATTCACTATTCCCGCGTGCCGGAGTCGGAATGGCGCCGTGAAATCCGTAAAATGAAGGCCGGTGGTATCAATATCATTTCTACATATATCTTCTGGATTCACCATGAACCGGAAGAGGGAAAATGGAACTGGAGTGGCAATTATAATCTGCGCCGCTTCGTCCGGATCTGTGCAGAAGAAAATGTGATGCTGGTGTTGCGTCTTGGTCCTTTCTGTCATGGGGAAGTGTATCAAGGCGGAATTCCTTCATGGGTACATGAGAAAGCCGGGCAGAATCCTAAGTATAAGATACGTGCCCGTACTTCCGGATTCCTTGAAGATTGTACGGAGCTTTATAATACTATTTTTGCTCAGGTTAACGGACTTTTGTGGAAAGATGGCGGTCCTGTGGTCGGCGTGCAGATCGAGAACGAAAGTCGCGGCCCTTGGGATTATCTGGAGGCATTGAAAAATATTGCTGTGAAGGCGGGATTTGATGTCCCGTTCTATACACGTACCAGTTGGCCTGCGCTTCGGGGAAAAGAGATTTTCGGGCAGCTGTTGCCGCTTTATGGTGACTATGCCGACGGATTCTGGGACCGGAAACTGGAGGATATGCCGGGCAGTTATGCCGATGCTTTCATTATGAGAGACAAACGCATGAGTAGTGCTATTGCCACAGAGACATTCTCTAAGGAGGAATTGTCGGAAGATTCCCCCTCTCTCAGTTCAAAATTGTCATATCCCTATTTTACTTGTGAGTTGGGCGGTGGTATGATGCCGGCGTATCATCGTCGGATAAATATCAATGGAAGGGAGCTTAAACCGCTGGTTATATGCAAGCTGGGTAGTGGCTCCAATCTTCCGGGATACTATATGTATCATGGTGGCACCAATCCATACAATCCTCTTCACACTATGGGAGAAACGCAAGCTTCTCCGGGTACTAATCATAATGACCTGCCTCATATGACCTATGATTTTCAGGCTCCTCTTGGCGAAGTGGGACAAGTATTCGAGACTCCCTTTCATGAAGGACGTTTTATCCATCAGATGTTGACAGACTGGGGCAGTGAACTCTTGCAGATGAATGTTGACTCATTAAGCAGGCATTATGCTCGCCGGGGTGCTTTCGAATTCTATAATGACTATGTGCGTATCAAGAATGAGAGCGGGACGTCCCATGTCACTTTTAAAGACTATCGGACTGGGGGTGCAACCATTGACTGGACTACTGTAGAACCGTTCTGCAAAGTGGATGACCTTATCTATTTCATCGAAATCAGGGGTAAAAAGCCTCAAATCTCCGTTGACGGCAAGGTCTATACTTGTAAACTTAACAAGCAGCAGAAGGCGGGCAAGCTCAATGTCTGTGTGCTCTCATACGAAAAGGCAAAGACTGCCTATAAAATTGACGGTAAACTGCTTTATGCCAAGAATGGCGGTATTCTGTATAAGAGTGATTCATGCATTGTGGAGGAGGTATGGACAAAGTCTCCTGTCATTGCCGCCACAGTCACGGAAGTGAAAAAAGCGGATGCTCCCCGTGTTGTCCCCATGGGTCGTCAGGCAGTGGCTGCGCAACCTGTAGAAGAGGACTTTGCAAAAGCTGCGGTATACACTATTAACTATGATACATCTGGAATAAATAATTATGATAATCTTTTTCTCCGTATAAATTATCGGGGTGATGTGGCCCGTGTGTATGCTGACGGCAGGCTTGTAGCAGATAACTTCTGGAATGGAAAGGAGATGTGGGTTCGTATGGCAGATCTCGTCGGCAAGAAGGTGGAACTAAAGATTTTACCTTTACGTAAAGATGCCCCTGTCTACTTCCAGAAAGAACAAAAAGCTATGATTGAGGCGACCAAAGGTGACTATATGCTTGGGCTTGATTCGGTAGAAGTTATTGAGCGTCATACACTGGAGTTTAATGATGCTTTTTAATGTCACTTGTCACTTTGTGGAACTAACCGGTTCATTATCAGTGAAAAACGGGTGACAATAGATGGTGATAATAGGGTGATAATAGAATAGTAACCTCTTTTCTATTATCACCCTTATTGTATCTTTTTACTGATTTAATCTACTGATTATTAGGCTTTAAATACACCACCCGGTTCCCATATCCGCGAGTGTTAAGAACTCCGTTTTCTACCAAAAGATTCAATTCCCGTTGTGCTTTTCCCTTCAATAAACCCGTAATCTGAGAGTATTCTCTGCGAGTGATGAAGTGATTCTTTGCTAAAAAGGCTTCCAGTCGGGAACGGCGTGTCTCTTCCGGCAAGTTCGATGATTCTTGAAATCCGAATTTGGCACGGGTCACCGTCCCCGAACTGCGTCGGCGAAACCAGGGAGTGGCTCTGAAATTTACGTTGTCGAAAGAGATAGAGACCGAACGGATCTCTTTCTTGTCCATCACCGGACGTGCTTTCAAACTAGAGGAGAAATATCCGATTTCTCCCAGTTTCACATGATACCCCTCACTTAAATAATAGGATACCTTCTCTTGAAAAGCTACCATGATACCTGCCAAATCTCCCTCGGTGAAAGAAGAGGCTTCGGCTATTTCACGAAATAACCGTTTGCTGTCAATGGTTCCTTTGGATACAATTCGGGGATACAGAGGCTGTACTTCTCCGTCTCCCTTTTCATTCGGTTTTCGCCGAAAGTCATAATCTGCTGCCATAGCGTCACTTGTTTTTTGTTGGTTAATAGGATTGTTACTCAATTGATACCGCGTGTGTTAGTACAAACACTAGTAACCTTAACATGTAGACAAGGCTCGACTAATATATTTTGTCTGTTTCACGTTTTCGTTCCACGTACGTGAACCGTTCGGACTATGTACGTAAACCCAATAGTTCACATACGTGGACCGATGGGACCATGTACGTAAAACGATTTCTTATCACTACAAAGATACATTAATCTAAGTTTCTAAACAACTTAATGAACGTTTTATTTACTATTAATTCAAGGAGCTTCCGAAAGAATGGAAAGGCGGATAAATAATCTGTAATAATAATGAATAGAAAGGTTGTTTGCTGTCTGTTTTATGCCTACCTTTGAGGGATATACATAAATATTAAAGAAAAGTAATGAAGATAACACAAATCAGGGAGAAAGATGGAGTCGAAGCATTAAGTGTATTAGATTTTAACTTGTTGATAGAGAAGATAAAAACAGAGATTAAGACCCGTCCGGTGACCGGATTGCGCCAAGCCCTGCATTTTGTTTTACCCGGAGAATCTTGCAGTTTTGCCGGAAAACTTCCCAAAGTAATACCCGCTGCCGTTTTCGGACGTGTAAATGGCGTGAAGCGGATGAAAGTATATAATGGCATCGTGGAACTGACCGTAGGTCCGTTGGCGGGAAAAGTAGAAGTGGAGATGGTCAAGAAGAAAGCGGCTGAATTGCCGCAGACTATGTTTGCATATATGGGATCAAGTGGAAATTCCGTGAAGATATGGACTCTTTTTACCCGTCCGGACGGTACGTTACCGCAGACGCAGGAAGAAGCTGAAATTTTTCAGGCACATGCGTATCGTTTGGCGGTGAAATGTTATCAGCCGCAAATCCCCTTTGATATTCAGTTGAAAGAGCCGGTTTTGGAGCAATATTCACGGCTGAGTCACGATCCCGAACCTTTCTATCGGGAAAATTCCGTGCCGTTTTATCTTTCTCAGCCCTTCGGGATGCCGAAAGAAATGAATTATCAGGAGAAGCTGCCCCGGAAAAGTCTCCGTTGAATCGTGCCGTTCCGGGATATGATACGGAAGATGCGCTGGCATTGATGTATGAGGCTGCCTTTGCGAAAGACTTTTCAGTCGATGGAAGAGGGGTGGCGGCGGAATGATGATTTGCAGCCTCTGGTAGTCCGGTTGGCGGAAAATTGTTTCCTTTCCGGTATTCCGGAAGAGGAAGTGGTGAGGAGGACTATTCACCGATATTATCATTCGAAGCAGTCTGTGCTGGTTCGCGAGATGATAGGCAATGTGTATCAGGAATGCAAAGGCTTCGGCAAGAAAAACGGGCTGACAAAAGAGCAATATCTCAATATGCAGACAGAGGAGTTCATGAACCGGCGTTATGAATTCCGCTATAATACACAGATAGGTGAAGTGGAATACCGGGAACGATGCTCATTCTATTTTCGTTTCCGTCCGTTGGATAAACGGGCGCAGAATAGTATTCTGCTGGATGCGCAAAGTGAGGGTATTGCGGTGTGGGACCGGGATGTGGACCGTTATCTGCATTCAAACCGAGTATCTGTTTATAATCCATTGGAAGAATTTATTTTTCATCTTCCTAATTGGGATAAAAAAGACCGCATTACGGAACTGGCAGACCGTGTGCCATGTGCTAATCCGCATTGGACGATGCTTTTCCATCGCTGGTTCCTCAACATGGTAGCTCATTGGCGTGGGTATGACCGGCAGCATGCGAACAGTACTTCCCCTTTGCTGGTAGGTGCGCAGGGGACACGCAAGTCTACCTTTTGCCGGGATCTGATACCGCCGGGACTTCGCGGATATTATACGGATAGTATTGATTTCAGCCGGAAGCGGGATGCGGAAATGTATCTGAATCGTTTTGCGCTGATCAATATTGATGAATTTGATCAGATTACTTTGACGCAGCAGGGTTTCTTGAAGCATATTCTGCAAAAGCCGGTCGTCAATCTTCGCAAACCGTATGGCAATTCGATACAGGAGTTGCGGCGTTATGCTTCGTTCATAGCGACCAGCAATCAGAAGGATCTGTTGACTGATCCCTCCGGCAGCCGTCGTTTTATGTGTGTTGAGGTGACGGGTACGATTGATACGGCTCGCCCGATAGACTATGAGCAGTTGTATGCACAGGCTATGTACGAGATTTGTCATGGCGAGCGGTATTGGTTTGACGATAAGGATGAGGCTATCCTGGCACAGGGGAATCGGGAGTTTGAACAGACTCCGCCGGCTATTCAGTTATTCTATCGTTATTTCAAGGTTGCAGGGGATGATAAGGAAGGAGAATACTTATCTCCGGTAGAAATATTGGATTATCTGCAAAAAAGAACGACCATTACGCTGTCTTCCGGCAAGGCGCATCACTTTGGACGGCTGCTTCAGAAAGAGGGGATTCCTTGCAAATATACGAATAAAGGGACTGTGTATCTGGTGGTTAAGATATAAAAGAGGAAAAAGTAAAAGTGACAATAGAAAGCTTTATTATTTCTATTGTCACTCTATTGTCACTCTATTGTCACTCTATTGTCACTGTCTATTGTCACTTTTATTACTTTGATAATCAATTGTTTAAGTTGTAAAAGTGACAAGTGACAATAAGAATGGCAAAATAATCTTTATAGTTCTTGATTGTACTTCGCAAACATGAATTTGTGTTTATCGCATATATTTTTAATTTGTCAACTTCTTTGTCGACACAATTATATTTGAAAAAAAGTTTGCCATATTGCTTTTTTATATATGGTTATTCTTGTTTCAAGAAAAACCGGAATAAATTGTATTATCTACACTCTTTCTTATTTAAAAAACGCGTTCAGAGCATGTATTTTCGTTCAAAAGGCGGTATTTTCCATGTTTATGTACGATTCTTCATTGCTATTTCTTATATAAGTCGTTAAGTTTGCAACAGTTTTTCACAGGTATTATGATAAAGTGCCCGAAGAAAAACAGAATCTAACTTTTGTTTAATTAAAAAAATAGATAAAATAGATTTATATTGTTACTTAACAGATTTTAATATTATGAGAAATGTGATGAATCGTAAGCGGCATTGGCTGCTATTATTGCTCCTCTCACCTTTTTTTCTCTCTTGTGAGGACAAGATGGATGAGCATTATGAAAAACCCGAATGGCTGAAAGGTACAGCTTGGGAAGTTCTTTCTAATGAATATGGAGGTAAGTTCTCCATGTTTCTAGAAGCGGCAGAGTTATCAGGCTTTAAGCCTATTCTTGATGGTAAGAGTGTCGCAACTGTCATGGCTCCGGACAATGATGCGTTTGCTGCTTATCTGGAAGAACACGGTTATGTTTCAGTGAAGGATATACCGACAGATGATTTGAAGAAACTGATTGGTTATCATTTAATCTACTACTCTTATAGCAAGAGTGATCTTGAAAACTTCCGCCCGGAAGACAGTGCAACAAGCAAAGACGATGATGACGATGATGAATTGGGAGTTTTACAACCGGGAATGTATTACAAGTTTCGTACACACAGCACCAGTCCTATTACAAAGGAAGTGGATCCATCAACAAACAATACTGTAACCGTCTATCATTTAGAGCGGTTCTTGCCTGTATTCTCTCACCACATCTTTGCCTCTAAAGGTATAGATGCCAAGAAGAATTATGAATTTTTCTATCCTAACTCTACGTGGACGGGAGATAACGGGTTCAATGTGTCGAATGCAAGTGTTAAAGAATACCAAATCATAACCAATAACGGCTATATATATAATGTAGACAGGGTGTTGGAACCATTGGAAACTATTTATGATGTTTTAAAGAAAAAATCAGATTATTCCGATTTCCTCGACTTTTTATAGCCAGTACAGTACTTATGCCTATGATAAGGACTTGTCTGCCGATTATGGAAAAGCAGTAGGAGTAGATAGTCTTTTTTCTGCATGCACATTCACCAAACGGGCTTCCGAATATCGCGTTGGAATGGCCGACACCTAACTTCCGTCTTTATCCGGAATTAGCTTCTATCTCCTATAGTATCTTTGCACCGTCCAACCAGGCACTCAACACTTTCTTCAATAGATATTGGAAAGCTGGAGGATATTCTTCTTTAACTGATTTGGACCCGTTGATTACTAAGATATTGCTTTATCAATCAGTATATGGAGGTTCTATCGTTTTCCCTGACGAAATTAGCGGAATTACCAACTCTTTGGGTTCGCATTATGATTTCCAGTTGAGCGATGTGAAAGATAAGAGTATCTGTGTGAACGGTAGTTTTTATGGATTAAGCAATTTCCCGATGCCTGAAATATTCAGTACCGTGATGGGACCGTCTTTCCTTAAAAGAGATTACCTGCTTTCGTTGTATGCTATCTTTCAGAGTAATCAGATGGCTGCATACACTACCACTGCTACAAACTCTACGATGTTGATCACTAAAAATAGCGGATATGAAATCAGTGACATGCGTCTGATGTCTGATGGAGTCGGTAATACACTGGCAACATCCGGAGAAGATGGTGATGTGGCTGTTTCAACTTCGGACCTGAAAAGAATCGTCAGTGGTGGAACTGTAGTAGGAGATGTTAACTTTAATACGCCTTGGGCTGTTTATGCTACTCAGGATGGTGGAACATATTGGTTTGTGAAAGATGGGAAAATGACAACGAACTATGTGTTTAACAGTGTATTAGGTCAAGATCCGCAAACTGTTATTCCTACACTTTTCACCGAAGTAAAAGAGTGTGACCAATGATGCCGGAGGATCTTGGGCAAACGGTAAAGTATATGAATATGAAAGTGACTTCGGTGTATTCGGGAAATTGGATGGATTGGAATATACAAGCCTGAGGACAATGTTGACCTCTATTGGAGAAACGAAATATCCGAATTTTGTATTCGCCTATTTAATGAGACAAGCCGAACTGTTTGCTACTATAGACGGTGTACTTGCTTGGGATTACAGATTGGCAGGACGTCTTATCGGGTTCATTCCGACAAATGAAGCACTAAAAGAGGCTTTGGATAATGATCGTATTCCGGGAGTGAAAGGTACGATAGATTTAAGTCTGCCATCACCAACTCTTCAAGGAGAGATTACAAATCAATACTTATTACGAGAATATCTGCTCAATTATTTCTTTACGCCTACCAATGCTCCGGTTGCATCAGGCTGTCCGTATCTCGGATCACCTGACTGGCTATCGGGAGAATATCGTAACAGCAATAATATTCCTGTGAAGTATACTGATAACGGCGCTTTCATCACCTTCCAGTTGCAGAACCAGACCACCGGTCAGTACGGAAATGCATGTAAGATAGTATCATACGAGAATTTCCCATTTGCTTTTATGGACGGTGCTTTCCACCTGATAGACGCTGTTTTTAATTAACTGAATATCTAATTAATCATGAATCAGACAAATAAAGTCTTTTATACATTGGTAGCCATTTTTCTGTCCTGTTCTATAGAAATGGCAGGGCAGGTACAGAAGGTTATATCCGGTACGGTTACCGAATTGTTTGGAAAAACTGCTGAACCACTGGTTGGTGTAAATGTCAATCTAGTAAACAACCAGAACCGTTCGTTGGGTGGTGGTATCACAAACCTGAACGGGCAATATAATGTGAAAGTCCCAGAGGGAGAGAAAGATCTGACAATTGTTTATTCCTATATCGGAATGAAAACAAAGCGTATAAAGTATACAGGGCAAACTCTGCTCAATGTGACTTTGGAGTCAGAATCAATGGCGGTGGATGAAGTAGTAGTTTCGGCCCGTCGGTTAAATAGAAATGATTTGGGTATTTCGGATAAAGAAATGGTTTCGGCTACTCAGAAAGTTGATATGGAAAAGTTGATTGCCGCTGCACCTGTTGTATCTATAGAGGAAGCGCTGCAAGGACAATTGGGTGGTGTGGATATTGTATTGGGTGGAGACCCCGGTAGCCGTAGTGCTATCAGAATCCGTGGTACAAGTACGTTAAATGCATCTTCCGATCCGTTGATTGTTATTGATGGTGTGCCTTATCCGACTGAAATCAGTGATGATTTCAATTTCAGCACAGCTACGGAAGAAGATTTGGGTGCTCTTTTAAAGATCTCACCTAATGATATTGCTTCAGTTGAAGTATTAAAAGATGCATCAGCTACTGCTATTTGGGGTACTCAGGGTGCCAATGGCGTATTGGTTATTAAGACAAAACAAGGTACGGTTGGTAAAACTCGTTTCTCATTCTCCTCCAAATGGACAATGAAGGAAGATCCGAGTACTATCCCGATGTTGAATGGTAAGGAATATACTTCTCTTATGCAGGAATCTATCTGGAATTCTGCCAAATACATCGGTCTGAATAATCCGGGAAATAAATACCTCAATATGTTGTCTGATGCTCCTGCAATCGGTGACAATCCGGACTGGAGATACTATGATGAGTATAACCAAAATACCAATTGGTTGGATTATGTGCGCCAAAAGGCGTTGGTTTCTGATAACAGTTTTTCAATGAATGGTGGTGGTGAAAAAGCAACTTATCGTTTCTCGTTAGGATATATGAGTGATATCGGTACTACTATCGGTACGTCTATGAACCGTTTAAATACTTCAATGGTTATTAACTACCAATTTTCTAATAAGTTAAAATTCGGTGCTGACTTTTCTTATTCGCAGACCAATACGGATGCGAACTGGACAAACACTATTCGCTCGGAAGCATTGAGTAAAATGCCGAACAAATCGCCATTTACTGTAAATGACTTGACAGGTGCATTGACTGATGAATACTTTACTTACCACGATCCTAATTTTGAAGGTTCGTTTAATGGAAAAAGTAATTATAATCCTGTTGCTATGGCACATGAAGCTATCAACAGAACGTGCAGCGTGAAGGTAAGATAACATTCCGTGCCGATTATGAGATTTTACCGGGATTTTATTATAAAGGTTGGGCTTCTATCAATATGCGTGCAATTAAAACACGTCGCTTTCTGCCACAAGTTGTAACAGGAGTGGAACAAGTCAACAAATATGCCAATCAGAGTGCGGACGCTTATTCCGATCAATTGGCTTTGCAGACAGAGAATAAGTTGATGTATATCAAGAACTGGAATGACAAACATAATATTATTGCGAATGTATTGGTTCGTACCGGTCAGTATATCAATTCAGGCTATAATAGCGAAGTATACGGTAATGCTTCTTCCGATCTCTCCGATCCGGTAGTCGGAACTACTATTAGTGACATGAATTCAAGCGAATCGGAAACACGTAATGTATCTTTTGTAGGGGTATTGAACTATACATTGCTGAATCGTTATGTGGTACACGGATCTCTTAATGCTGAAGGTAACTCTGCTATGGGACGTAAATGAAAGAATGGGTTATTTCCCTGCTGTAGGTCTTGCATGGAACTTCCAGAACGAGCCTTTACTGGAAAAAGCAAGAGATAAATGGCTGGACGAAGCGAAATTCCGTTTCAGTATCGGGCAGAGTGGACGTGCTCCCAGCGGTGCTTCTGTTTATCTGGGCGCCTACGTGAAAGGAACAGACTATATGAACATGTCGGCTACAAAGCAGGCTCGTATGCAGTTGGATAATTTGAAATGGGAAACCTCTACCGAATATAATTATGGTCTGGATGCTTCCGTATTAAAAAGGTCGTTTAAGATTTACATTCGATTATTATTATAAGACGGTGAAAGATTTGCTGCAAAAGAACTACAAACTACCTTCAACCCACTAGTTTCGGATCGATTAGTTATTTTAATTCAGGTAAAATGGAGAACAAAGGTTGGGAGTTCCGTACAGATGTCGTAATCTTTGAGAATAAAGACTGGCGTATCAACGGTTATGTGAACTTTAGCCGCAACGAAAATAAGATTACTGAGCTACCTGCCAATATGGTACAGGAGAATTATTCACCAAAGAATGGGGCATATGCTGCCCGTGCGGAAGTTGGACGCCCTATCGGTTCGTTCTATGGATACCGTTACAAGGGAGTATATCAAAACACCGATGCAACATATGCACGTGATGCTGAAGGAAATGTAATGAATGATGCAAAAGGTAGACCAATCGTAATGAAAAACCTGACAGCTACCTGTCAGCCGGGAGATGCGATGTACGAAGATATCAATCATGACGGTGTTATCAATCAATATGATATTGTCTATTTGGGTAATGCCAATCCGACATTGACTGGTGGTGCGGGATTGACTGTCAAGTATAAACAATTTTCTATCAATACTTTCTTCCACGGACGTTTCGGACAGTCAGTCGTGAATACGGCTCGTATGAATAATGAGTCCATGCACGGTAACGCCAATCAGAGTACGGCTGTGTTGAGAAGATGGAAGAACGAAGGTGATATTACAGATATACCGCGTGCATTGTATGGCGAAGGATTCAACTATTTAGGTTCTGATCGTTTTGTGGAAGATACTTCCTTCCTTCGTTTGAAACAGTTGACACTGAATTATGCATTTCCGAAAAGCATTTGCAATAAATTGGGTATCACTTCACTGACATGTTTCGTTACAGGATACAACCTGTTTACTTGGTCTTCTTACACCGGTCAGGATCCGGAAGTAAAACCTACCGTCGAGACCGACAGACCTGGCTACGGACGGTGCAACGACACCTGTGTCCAGACGATATACTTTTGGTTTTAACTTAAGTTTCTAATACGATAACAAAATGAAGAAATTATTAATATACATAGCAATGGCCGGAGCAAGCAACTTTGCTGACTTCCAGTTGTAATGATTGGCTAGACGTACTGCCTAAGAACGAACAGGTATCTCCGGAATACTGGAAAACAAAAGAGCAGGTGGAAGAGGTACTAGCACAAGGATATCAAAACATGCGTCTGACGGTTCCTACATTAATTTATTGGGGCGAACTTCGCGGGGCATCCATTTATGCTTATTCAGGTAAATCGAAACAGGAATTACAGAATTTTCAGTTGAATTCTTCATCCGGCGAATGCAAATGGGGAGGTTTCTATTCTATATTGAATGTGGCGAACTCCATAATTAAATATGCACCGGAAGTAAAGAGGCGGGATGAAACATATCATGAGGCAGTAATGAATTCAAATATGGCGGAAGCATATTTTATGCGCGCTTGGACATACTTTACGCTGGTACGTAACTTTAAAGAAGTGCCGTTGATTCTGGAACCCTATATGACAGACGAGTATGCTGTCGATATACCCAAATCTTCGGAAGAGACGATTATCGCACAAATCAAGCTGGATATCGAGAATGCACTTTCCACAGGAGCAGCTAAAGAAATGTATGATGATGAAGACTGGACCGGCATGAGTAAAGGACGCGTCACTGTATGGGCACTGTATGCATTGATGGCAGACGTGTGTTTGTGGAGCGAAGATTACGATGGTTGTGTAAGATATGCAGATATGCTGATTAATTCAACTTCCGCTTTCCGTCCGGCATTTGTGGAAGACCCCGAACAATGGTACAATATCTTCTTCCCGGGCAACAGCAACGGTTCTATATTTGAACTAAACTTTGATCAGTCACGCAATCAATCTCCTGACGATGATGCTACAGCGAGTACATATCCTTCGCCATCTAACGTTTATCCTTGGACACAATCGACAGTTGCCAGTCTTCAATTCTCGAACGCAATGTGTAAGCGTTTGTTTGACGAACAAACTGATCAATGGGTGACTTCCAACACTGTTCGTGGTTATGGCAATACGTTTGTTCTTTCTTCGGGAACCGTTATTGGTAACTCCAATACAGAAGGCTATCTTCCCTTTAAGTTCAGAATCGGCGGAAAGGATGGATTGTCTACGACTCGTTCTTATAAAGATGCCAACTGGATTCTCTATCGCATGGCAGATGTATTGCTGATGAAAGCTGAGGCATTGATCTGGAAAGGCGGCGAAGCAAATTTCGCACAAGCTTTGGAACTTATCAATAAAATACGTACCCGTGCCAACGTCACTACATTAAGTGTTCAGACGAATGCTGTATCACAAGAAAATATGCTCGGATACTTGTTGCAGGAACGTGATCTTGAATTTGCTGCGGAAGGAAAACGCTGGTATGATCTTTTACGCTTCGGCAGGTCACAGAACTTTAAATATAAAGATCAGTTTATCAATATGATCATTGAGAACAATTCTACGGTTAGCGCCAGTTGGATACGTTCGGTACTGAAGAATACCGATGCTTGGTATTTGCCTATTAGTCAGGGTGAGATCGACAGTAACCCGAATTTAATACAGAATCCTTATTATGATGTAACTGCAAATTAATATATACTATGAAGAATATTGTAAGATTTTGCTTAATGATTTTGTGCATCACTTGTTATTCCTGTGATGATCCGTACAAGGATACGGTATTTAAAGTATATGATGTACAACCTGCGGCAACCTATCTCCAGAACCGTCCTGACGATTTCTCCGAATGGGTGAAAGTGTTGAAATATGGAGATTTGTTCAACGCTGTAAATCGTGCAGAGGATGCTTTCACTGTGTTGGCACCTACTAACGATGCAGTTCTCCGCTTTTATGAAAAGAAGGGAGTCACTTCTATCGAAGATTTGGGATATGAATATGCCCGCACTCTTGTTACATATCATGTCATCAATGACTCCATTGATCGGGAGGATTTTGTGAAAAGCGGTGAACTGCCTGGCAGAACACTTTCGGGAGATGTATTGAAAGTATCTTTCGGTAACGAAGGTGGCGATAAATCTGTTTACATTAACAAAGAAGCTCATGTTAGCGAATTAGCTATACGCACAGCCAATGGGCGTATATATGTGCTTGATGATGTGTTGAGTCCGGCAGTAGAGACTATCTACGCACGTCTTTCAGACAAGGGTAATTATAAGATATTCTGTGAAGCGTTGGAGAAAACAGCATGGAGCGATTCGCTGAGTGTTGTGAATTCCGTACTCGAAGGTCCGTTAGGCATGAGAGTAGAATTGCGTAAATATTTCACAGTATTTGCCGTATCCGATGCTGTATTTGCACAGGAAGGTATCACCAGCTTTAGTGCTTTGGCTGCCAAGGTTGGAGCATTGACCGACGATTATGAACTTCCCAATAATGAGTTGAACAGGTTTATAGCTTACCATATAATGGATGGAGAACATACTCTTGAATCTCTTCGCACATTCTCCAAACCTTTTGACAGAGAAACATGGGAATATAGAAAGATGTTGAATACCAGAGCTACAAACGACTTGATCTTGATTTCTGAAAACGGATTAAATAATGGAGTTAAATTCATAGAGGAACAAGCTGACGAGATTGTGAAAAAAACGGATATATCCAACCA
>VOFJ01002300.1_pt1 | contig 39475 bp, 62 predicted proteins | sample 5384081 | NCBI WGS metagenome assembly VOFJ01 (sample SAMN12384729, study PRJNA508395) | human gut metagenome | isolation source: healthy gut I | host: Homo sapiens
CATAAGAACAACCACGAACGAACCCTTTCAGGAGGTAGAAATATGGCAGTTGTTACGATCACGAAGGAAAATTTTGAGCAGGAGGTGCTGCAGAGCACAAAGCCCGTTCTGCTGGACTTCTGGGCCAGCTGGTGCGGCCCCTGCCGGATGCTCAGTCCCGTCGTGGACGAGGTGGCCGAGGAGCGCACCGATGTGAAGGTGGGCAAGGTGAATGTGGACGAACAGCCGGAGCTGGCCGGGGAGTTCGGCGTCATGAGCATCCCCACCCTGCTGGTGTTTGAGCAGGGCAAGCTGGTTCGTCAGGCCGTGGGTGCCCGCCCGAAGGCCGGTGTGCTGGACCTGCTGGGATAAGATCTGCCTGAAAAGGAGCTGCTGCATTCGGTGCGGCGGCTCCTTTTTTCCTTCGCTCTGTACAAACGCACAGAAAAAAATCATGCCATAAAACAGAAAACACTGGCACTTTCCTACTTTACAACTTTATCTGGATAAAGTAAAATAAGCATAGAACCAATTCCGTATGGAAAAGGCGCGGAGGTGCCGCGCAAAGGGATCGCCGGGCAGTGGGGCCCGGCGGATGAGATAGAGGAGTCGAAAAGTGCCGGAGAACGCCGGCGATGGATGTAAGAAACAGGGGGAACCGACGATGGAATTCAGCCTTGCAAACCTGCAGCCCAAGGAGCGCGCCTCCTTTGCGCTGCGCGCCTTGTACGAAGCGGCGGGCTGCCGCAAGTACCACATGGGCCGCTTTGAGGAGTACGGCCTGTATCAGGAGAACCGCAGCTTCCTCTCGTCCGAGCAGGTCATCACCTTTACCGACCTGGACGGCCGTCTGCTGGCCCTCAAGCCGGACGTGACCCTCTCCATTGCCAAGACGGCGCAGCCCGCGCCAGGCGAGACACTGCGCTACTACTATCACGAAAACGTCTACCGCCCCTCGGCGGAGAGCCACACCTTCAAGGAGATCGGCCAGATGGGCCTTGAGATGCTGGGCGATGTGGGCCGAAGAACAGGTGCGGCAGGCGGTGTGTCTGGCGGCGCGGTCGCTGGATGCGCTGGGGGCCGAGTGGGTGCTGGAAGTGAGCCACATGGGCTACCTGTTCGGCTTGTTCGACGCGCTGGGCGTGCCGGATGCCGCCCGCGCAAAGCTGCTGGAAAAGCTGCGGGAGAAAAACGCCCACGAGCTGCGGGCTGCAGCCGGAGCCGCCGGTCTTGCCGATGCCGCCGCCGACATCCTGTGCAGTGTGCTGAGCCTCTGCGGCAGCTATGCCGATACCCTTGCAAAGGCCGCTGCCCTGTGCCGCAATGACGCCATGCGCGCGGCTGTGGCCGAGCTGGAAGCACTGGCTGTGCCGCTGGAAAAGGCAGGCGGTGCCATCCGGCTGGACATGACGCTGGCCGGTGAGATGGAATACTACAACGGCCTTGTGTTTTCAGGGCTATCTGAAAGCCCTGCCCCGCCCCCCTGCTCAAGGGCGGCCGCTACGACCTGCTGATGCAGAAAGTTCACCCCCGGTGCCGGAGCCATCGGCTTTGCGGTCTATCTGGACGAGCTGGATCGCCTGAGCGCCCCGCTGCCGCCGGTGCAGAAGAACGGCACCGACAGGGTGATGCTGAACGTGGCCCTGCCCAAGGGCCGCCTGGGAGACAAGGTTTACGACCTGCTGGCGGGCGTGGGCTACGGCTGCCCGGAAAACTACGCCGACACCCGGAAGCTGGTGGTGGAGAACCGAAAGGCGGGCATCCGGTACTTCTTGGTGAAGCCCAGCGACGTGGCCATCTACGTGGAGCATGGCGCCGCGGATGTGGGCATTGTGGGTAAGGATATCCTCACCGAGGCTTCTGCTGATGTGTACGAGCTGCTGGACACTGGTCTTGGCAAGTGCCGCATGTGCGTTGCCGCCCCGGCCGATTACCAAGACGACCCCAGCCGCCCGGTGCGGGTGGCCACCAAATTCGTCAGCATCGCAAAGAGCTATTACGCATCCATGGGGCGGGACATCGATATCATCAAGCTGAACGGCTCCATTGAGCTGGCCCCCATTCTGGGCCTCTCGGACGTCATCGTGGATATCGTGGAGACCGGCACCACCCTGCAGGAGAACGGCCTGAAGGTGGTCACCGAGTTCATGCCCATCTCGGCCCGGTTCATTGCCAACAAGGCCAGCTACCAGTTCAAGCACGCCGAAATGGACACCATGCTGGAAAAGCTGCGGGCAGAACTGCAGAACAAGGAGGAAGCAAAATGATCAAGCTGTATAACTTTGACGAGCTCAGGCCCGAAGAGATTCTGAACCGCGATATCCGCGCGGAAAAGAACGTGGAGGACGTGGTGGACGGCATCATTGCCGATGTGCGCGCCCGGGGCGATGAAGCCCCTGAAGGATTACGCGCTGAAATTTGACGGCGCAAAGATCGATGCCCTGCAGGTGACGCAGGAGGAGATCGACGAGGCCTTTGCGGGCATGGACCCCTACTTCCTCGAGACCCTGCGCGAAGCCGCTGCCAACATCGAGAGCTTCCACCGCCAGCAGGTGCACAAGAATTTTGTGGTGAAAGATAAGCCCGGCATCGTGCTGGGCCAAAAATATACCCCCCATTGAAAAGGCCGGTGTCTATGTGCCCGGCGGCACGGCAGCTTACCCCTCTACCGTGCTGATGGACGTCATCCCCGCCAAGGTCGCGGGTGTGGACGAGATCGTCATGACCACCTCCGCCGGCAAGGACGGCAGGGTGAACCCGGTCATCCTTGCCGCCGCTGCTACCGCAGGCGTGACCAAGATCTTTCAAGACCGGCGGCGCACAGGCTGTGGCGGCTCTTGCCTACGGCACCCAGAGCATCCCCGCGGTGGATAAGATCGTTGGCCCCGGCAACATTTACGTGGCCACCGCCAAGCGAAAGGTATTCGGCCGCGTGGGCATCGATATGATCGCCGGCCCCAGCGAAATTCTGGTGCTGGCCGACGGCGGCTGCAACCCTGCATGGGTGGCGGCGGATCTTGTTGCTGAGCCAGGCCGAGCACGACAAACTGGCAAGCCCGGTCCTCGTCACCGACAGCTGGGACCTGGCCAAGGCCGTGCAGGCCGAGCCGGAAGTGCAGATCCCGCAGCTGCCCCGCGCCGCCATTGCCCGGGCCAGCGTGGACGACAACGGCAAGATCATCGTCTGTGCGGACCTGCACAAGGCCATTGAAGCCTGCAATATTATTGCACCCGAGCATCTGGAAGTGTGCGTGGAGGACCCCTTCGGCGTGCTGAACGAGATCAAAAACGCAGGCAGCATCTTCCTTGGCCGCAACGTGCCGGAAGCGCTGGGCGATTACTTTGCAGGCCCCAACCACACCCTGCCCACCAGCGGCACCGCCCGCTTCTCAAGCCCCCTGGGCGTAGACGACTTTGTGAAGAAGTCCAGGTTCCTCTACTACACCTGGGAGGCGCTGGGCGAAGTAGCCCCCCGCATCGCCGATTTTGCCGAGCGCGAGGGCCTGCACGCCCACGCCCGCAAAGCGTGACCATCCGGTACGAAAAGTGAGGATTTGAACCATGAGTAAATTCCTTTCTCCCACGCTGGCCGCTGTCACCCCCTACACCCCCGGCGAGCAGCCCCAGGATCAGCAGTACATCAAACTGAACACCAACGAAAGCCCCTATCTGCCCTCCCCGGCGGTGATCGCCGCCGTGAGCGAGCACGAGGTGGAAAAAGCTGCGCCTTTACTCCGACCCCGCCTGTGCTGACCTGCTCAAGGCGGCCGCAGCCCACTTCGGCCTGCAGCCGGAGCAGATCATGCCCGGCAATGGCAGCGACGAGAACCTCTTCTTTGCGCTGCGTGCCTTCTGCGACGCAGACCACCCGCTGGCCTATGCCGACATCACCTACGGCTGCTACGGCGTGTGGTGCGGACTGATGCACATTCCCAGCCACATCATCCCGCTGAAAGAGGATTTCACCCTTGACCCGAAGGACTACTACGGGCTGAACCAGACCATCGTCCTTGCAAACCCCAACGCCCCCACCGGAATTGCACTGCCCCGGGCGGAAATTGAGGGCATCCTAAAGGCGAACCCTGACAATGTGGTGATCGTGGACGAAGCCTATGTGGACTTCGGCGGCGAGAGCTGCGTGCCCCTCATCGACCAATACGAGAACCTGCTGGTGGTGCAGACCTTTTCCAAGTCCCGGCAGCTGGCCGGTGCGCGTCTGGGTCTGGCCATGGGCAATGCAAAGCTCATTGCTGACCTGAACCGGGTCAAGTTCAGCCTGAACCCCTACAACATCAACCGGCTGACCCTGAAGGCCGGACAGGCTGCGCTGGAAGATACGGCATATTTTGACACCACCCGCGCCGCCATCGTGGACACCCGCACCTGGACAAAGCAGCAGCTGGAAGCCCGCGGCTTTGCAGTGCTGGATAGCCGGTCAAACTTCCTGTTTGCAAGTACGGACCGGAAAGACGGCGGAACACTATACAAAGAGTTGAAGAAAAACGGCATTCTGGTGCGGCATTTTGACGCACCCCGCATCGCCAACTGGCTGCGCATCACCATTGGCACATCGGAACAGATGAAGATATTCGTGAACACACTGGATAAGATCATGGAGGAATGAACCATGCCGAACCGAATGATCTCGCTGGAACGCAACACCAATGAGACCCAGATCGACCTGACCCCCCCTTGATCTGGACGGCACCGGCCGCTACGAGGTGGACACCGGGTGCGGCTTTTTGAACCACATGCTGGAGCTGTTCGCCCGCCATGGCCGTTTTGACTTAGTGCCCACCTGCCACGGCGATGTGCAGGTGGACTACCACCACACCACCGAGGATGTGGGCATTGCACTGGGTCAGGCCTTTGCACGGGCACTGGGCGATATGCGCGGCATCCAGCGCTACGGCAGTTTCTACCTGCCCATGGATGAAGCGCTGATTTTGTGCGCCGTCGATCTTTCGGGCCGCTGCACCCTGAACTGGGACGTCCATTGCAGCACCGAAAAGGTGGGCGATTTTGACGTGGAGTGCGCCAAGGAATTCTGGCTGGGCTTTGCCCGCAGCGTGCCTGCCACTGTCCACTTTGTACAATTTGCGGGAGAAAATACCCACCACATCCTCGAGGCCTGCTTCAAGGGGGCCGGACATGCGCTGGGCGCGGCCGTGAAGATCGACGAAGCCCACAAGGACGAAATTCCTTCCACGAAAGGACTGCTGGTATGATCGCCATCATTGATTACGGCGTGGGCAACCTGTTCAGCCTGAAGTCCAGCCTGAAGCAGCTGGGGCTGGAAGCCGTTGTGACTGCGGACGCGGACACCATCCGCAAAGCCGACCGGCTCATCCTGCCGGGCGTGGGCGCCTTCGGGGACGCGATGGCAAAACTTGAGGCCACCGGCCTTGTACCGGTCATCAAGGAGGAAGCGGCGAAAAAGCCCCTCCTTGGCATCTGCCTCGGGATGCAGCTGCTGTTTGAAAAGAGCTTCGAGTACGGCGAGCACGACGGCCTTGGCTTTGTGAAAGGGCGAGGTCTGCCCGCTGGAGCCCGACCTTGCGGACAAGAGCCTGAAGGTGCCACAGATCGGCTGGAACGCCTTGCACATTGTAAAAAGGACGACCCGCTGTTCCAGTACATCCGTGAGGGCGAATACGTCTATTACGTCCATAGCTACTACGGCAAGAACTGCGCCGAAACACGCTGGCCGTGAGCGACTATTCCATTCCCGTCACCGGCGCGGTGCGGGCAGGCAGGGTGTACGGCACCCAGTTCCACCCGGAAAAGAGCGGCGACACCGGACTGCGAATTTTGAAGGCGTTCAGCGAATTGTAAAGCGGGCTCGCCCTCTCAGGCGCTAATTGTAAGGGGGAGAAAAACCGGAAACTTTGCCGTACTGCCAAGGCCTCTTTGGGAGAGGTGGACACGAGCAGTGCGAGTGGACGGAGAGGGCGAGGACGCGAAAGGAGAAACAACGATGCAGCTATTCCCAGCCATTGACCTGCGGGGCGGCCAAGCCGTGCGCCTGACCCAGGGCGATTACGACCGGATGACCGTCTACGGCGAAGACCCCTGCGCCCAGGCGCGGGAGTTCCTTGCAGCGGGGGCCAAAAACCTGCACGTCGTCGATCTGGACGGCGCAAAGGACGGCACCCTTTCCAACTACGATACCATTTCCGCGCTGGCAAAGCAGGGCGGCTTATACATTGAGGTGGGCGGCGGCATCCGTACCGAGGAACGCATTGAAACATACCTCTCCCTCGGCGTGGGCCGCTGCATTCTGGGCAGCGTGGCGGTGACGGATTTTGCCTTTACCGCCCGGATGCTGCAAAAATACGGCGATAAAATTGCCGTGGGCGTGGACGCCAAGGACGGCTATGTGGCCATCCATGGCTGGAAGGAAGTGAGCGCCGAGCCGGGCGTGGACTTCTGCAAGCGTCTGGCCGCCGCCGGATGCACTGCCATCATCTACACGGACATTGCCTGCGACGGTGCCATGAAGGGCACCAATCTGGGCCTGTACCGCCAGCTGGCAGCCAAGGAAGTGCCCGGCGTAGCCTTTACGGCCAGCGGCGGCATCTCGTCCGAAGCAGAGCTTCTGGAACTGAAAAAAAATGGGCACTGCCGCTGCCATTTTGGGCAAGAGCCTGTACACCGGCGCACTGGACCTTGCGCGCTGCGTGCAGCTGGTACAGGAGTGAACGGAGGGGAAAATGACATGATCACCAAACGCATTATTCCCTGCCTTGATGTGCGCAATGGCCGCGTGGTCAAGGGCACGAACTTTGAAGGCATCCGGGACGTGGCCGACCCGGTGGAAATGGCCCGCATGTACAACGCTGCCGGTGCCGACGAGCTGGTGTTCTACGATATCACCGCCAGCTTCGAGGGCCGGGCGCTGTTTACGGATATCCTGACCCGCGTCGCCAGCGAAATTTTTATCCCCCTCACGGTGGGCGGGGGCATCCGTTCGCTGGAGGACTTCGACCGCGTGCTCAAGTGCGGTGCGGACAAGGTGAGCGTCAACTCGGGCGCACTGAAGGACCCCGGCCTTATCCCGGCGGCGTCCAAGCGGTACGGCGACCAGTGTGTGGTCCTCTCCGCCGACGTCAAGCGGGTGGACGGCCAGTTCCGCGTCTTTGCCAAGGGCGGGCGCGAAGACACTGGCCGGGACGCGCTGGAATGGATCAAATGGTGCGTGGACAACGGCGCAGGCGAAGTGTGCCTCAACAGCATCGACACCGACGGTGTGCGGAACGGCTTCGACCTCGAGATGCTGGATGCAGTTGCGGCGCGGGTGAACGTGCCCATCATTGCCAGCGGCGGTGCGGGCAAAAAAAAGGAAGACTTTCTGGAGCTGTTCCATCACAAGGGCATCGACGCGGGCCTTGCGGCGGGCATCTTCCACCAGAAGCTGCTGACCATCCGCGATCTGAAAGAATACCTCAACGCAAACGGCGTGGAGATGCGGCTGTAACGCCGGGGTGTTTCTCCCCGACGCGGGGAAAAGCCATAATGCGAAACTGGATTTCCGCAAAAACAACCCGCAAACTCTTGCGTTTGCGCACCGAATACGCTAAACTAGTAATATCCCCATCCGGGGAGGGAGAACCGTTATGAATCTGAAATTTGATGAAAAGGGCCTGATCCCTGCCATCGTGCAGGACCACTACACCAAAGAGGTGCTCACCCTCGCATACATGAACGCCGAGACGCTGGCGCTCACCATCGCCGAGGGCCGCACCGTGTTCTGGAGCCGCAGCCGTCAGGAGATCTGGCGTAAGGGCGAGACCAGCGGCAACGTGCAGCGTGTGGTGTCCATCACCGCCGACTGCGACGCAGACGCTCTGGTGGTGGAAGTGGTCAAAACCGGCCCCGCCTGCCACACCGGTGCCGAGAGCTGCTTCTTCAACGAAGTATACGTCTCGCCGGAGCTGAAGCAGTTCAGCTGGCAGGGCCTGTATGAGCTCATCAAGGGCCGCAAGGACCCGCCAAAGAGGGCAGCTATACCACCTACCTGTTTGAAAAGGGCAAGGAGAAGATCCTGAAAAAGGTGGGCGAAGAGTGCACCGAGGTCATCATTGCAGGCGAAAAAGAGGACAAGGAAGAGACCGTTTACGAGATCAGCGATCTTGCCTACCATGTTCTGGTGCTGATGGTCAGCGCCGGCATCACGGTGGAGGACGTGACCCGTGAACTGGAAAAACGACACGTCATTGACCATAAGGTCAAGCAGGAAAGGATGCAGTGAAGCAATTATGGCAGATTATAAGAAGTCCAGTGTCCATTGCCACTCCACCATGTGCGATGGCAAAAAATACCTTGCAGGATATGGCAAGTGCTGCGTGTGCGCAGGGCTTGACCACGCTGGGCTTCACCGGCCATAGCTACACCCAGCGCGACCGCGAATACTGCATGAGCCCCAGCCGCACCGCCCAGTACAAGGCCACCATCGCAAAGCTCAAGGCCGAGTACAAGGGCAAGGTGGATATCCTGTGCGGCATCGAGTGGGATATCCTGAGCGAAGATAAGCGCACCGGCTACGATTACTGGATCGGCAGCGCGCACCACCTATACGGCAAGAACACGGGCAAGTATTATGAGATCGACTTCCGTCCGCAGGACCTGTGGGACTGTATCTACGATGACTTTGACGCCGACCCCTTGCCGCTGTGGAAGCCTACTTTGCCGAGGTGGAAAAGGTTGCTGCCATGAAGCCGGACATCCTGGCCCACATCGACCTCATCAAGAAGCTGAACGCCGAGGGCGAGTTCTTTGAGGAAGAATCTCCCCGCTACAAGGCAGCTGCCCTCAAGGCCCTGCAGGCCGCAAAGGCAAACGATTGCCTGCTGGAAGTGAACACCGGCGGCGTCTACCGCGGCTACCGCAAGGACTTCTACCCTGGCCCCTGGCTGCTGGGTGAGTGGCAGAAGATGGGCGGCAAGGTGATCATCACCTCCGATTCCCACGACATTGCCAGCCTGACCTACGGCTTTGACGAAGCTGCCGCCGCCATCAAGGCTGCAGGCTTTACCAGTGTGCAGGTGCTCACTGGTAACGGTTTTGAGACGCAGGAGCTGTAATTTTATGGCACGGACTCCTTCCGTCACCTTCGGTGACACCTCCCTCTGAGAGGGAGGTGTTGACAAAAACCAGAAACTTTACCGTCATGCCAAAGGCTCCCTCTTTGAGGGAGCTGGCAAATCCGGAGGATTTGTCTGAAGGAGTTCAGGCCCGCAAAAGATCGATCATCTGCAATGCCTTTTCCTGTTTTTTATAAATCGGGAAGGGATTGCAGGTGTTTCGTTTTGTGTACAGATATCTTAAAAGTTATAATTTTGGAGGAACCCTATGACCCACGCGCAGCCCCAAAAGAAAAAGCGTCTTCAACATGAACGTAGACCTGATGCACGGGCCTATTTTTAAAAAGCCTGCTGCTGTTCATGCTGCCCATTCTGCATTTCCAACCTGTTCCAGCAGCTGTACAACACCGTGGACACCATGATCGTGGGCAACGTGCTGGGCGACACCGCCCTTGCTGCCATTGGCTCCTGCGGCTCGATCTACGAGCTTCTAGTCGGCTTCGGCCTTGGTATCGGCAATGGCCTTGCCATCGTGGCAGCGCGCGCCTACGGCGCTCAGGACGAGGACATGCTCAAGCGCACGGTGGTGGGGTCGGTCGTCATTGGCCTGATCGCCTCGCTGGTCATTACCACGGCAGGCTTTTTTTTTCGGCCTGCGTGCCCTGCTGCAGCTGCTGGATACCCCGGCAGAGATCCTGGAAGAAGCCTACAGCTACATCATCGTCATTGACCTTGGCGTGATCGTCATGTTCCCTGTACAACCTGTGCGCGGGTCTGCTGCGGGCCATCGGCAACAGTTTGATGCCGCTGGTGTTCCTGCTGCTCAGCTCGGCGCTGAACGTGGGGCTGGATCTGTGGTTCATTGCGGGTGTTGGCATGGGCGTGCGGGGGCGCAGCGGTGGCAACGGTCATTGCACAGGGCATTTCGGTGGTGCTGTGCATCCTGTATGTATGTGCTGGCAAAGGGTGCGCATCCTCATCCCGGAGAAAAAGCATTTGCCGTGGGCAGTCATCTCTATTGGGAGCTGTTCAGCCAGAGCATTTCCATGGGCCTGATGAGCAGCATCGTGTCTCGGCGGGCTCTGTGGTGCTGCAGTACGGCATCAACGGGCTTGGCACCCTGACCATTGCGGGGCACACCGCTGCCCGCAAGCTGTTTGCCTTTACGGATATGCCGCTCATCTCCATGGCGAACGCCGGTTCCACCTTCGTTTCCCAGAACCGCGGCGCAAACCAGCCCGACCGTGTGCGCAGGGGAATGCGGCAGATGTATCTGTATTCCGTGGTGGTGATGGTCGCGGCGGTCTTGCTGATGAAGTTTGGCGCAGAATGGATGGTGCAGTTCATCTCCGGCTCTTCGGAACCCATTGTGCTGGAAAACGGTGCGCGGTACCTGCTGTGGAACGCACCGTTCTATGCGGTGCTGGGGGTGCTGCTGTCCACCCGCTATGCCCTGCAGAGCCTGGGCGAGAAGGTGCTGCCGCTGTTCTCCAGCGTGATCGAGCTGGTGGGCAAGGTGATCTTTGTGCTGGTGTTCATCCCGAAATTCCAGTACAATGCGGTCATCCTGTGCGAGCCCATCATCTGGTGCTTCATGGCCCTGTATCTGGTGTTGGTGTATCTGCACGAGCCCTTCGTGTTCCCGAAAAAGAAAATGTAAAAACAGGGCTTTGCAGCGATAAAAGCGACTGCAAAGCCCTGTTGTGTTTTGATGAAAAGTATGCTATCATAAAACTGCCGCTTTGGCGGCAGGGCGCTGTGCCACAAACACAGGCGGCTCTCCTTACCGGCACCTGAGCGCGCCGGGTAAAGAGATTTTTCTTGAAATCTCGCTCCCCCGGACGCTTGAGGGCGGAAAGGGGGGGATGCACCATGACGTTTGAACAGGTCGTATTGCTGCTCACGCTTCTCGGCGGAGCGATCTACGTTACGTTTGAAATTACATGGACTGTTTCTCACAGCGATAGACGCAAAGAAAAAATGACCGCCTCCAGCTACCAACTTGAACGGTCATTTTTCTTGATCTGATTCAGTAAAGGAGCGAGCCGTTTGCGGGCCAGCGCCTTTCTATTTATAGTATAATCATTTCACAAAGGGACTGTCAAGGGCGCATCCGTGAGCACTTGACAGCCTTTTTACGTTACAGCGCCGAATAGCCAAAGCTGTTCACCAGTGCATCGATGTGCTGGCCGGCCTTGCACATGGGGCAGTCGCGGCTGTCGAAGCTGGCGTAGTCCGGCAGGCTGGAGGGGTCGAAGATCGAGGTGACCTCATAGCCCATGCACTCGTGGGTGGTGGCGAAGATGGCAGAAAGGCCCGCCACCATGCCGCCGTAGTAGTTCACGGCTTCCACAGCGGCCTGCACGGTGTAGCCGGTGGTGAGGGAAGCGGCCAGAATGAGCACATGCTTGCCCTTGACCATGGGGGCCAGATTGTCGCGCAAAGGAATGATCTGGCTGCCGGTGGTGTACTCCGGCGTGATGACATAGATGGTCTGGTGGGCGTTCATGTTGGCAAAGCCGTCCTTGGTCAGCTCGTTGGCAAGGCAGGTGCCGATGACCTGCGTGCCGTCCAGACAGAGCACGGTATCCACGATGGTGTTGTGCTGATAGGCGGAAACCAGCTCCTTTGCCACGGCTCTGGCCTCGGAAAGACGGGACTTCTGGGTAGTGACGTCGATGTAATAGTTGATATGGCTGTGGCTGGTGGCAAAGTGGCCCTTTGCCACGCGCAGGAACAAGTTGCTTTTTTTTTGGTGGGAAGCTTTACCATGTTGATCATCGAAACAGCACTCCTTTTTTTCAGGTTCTTCGGGTCGCCCCTCAAATGCAAAAAGCACCGCATCCCTGCGATGCTCTTCCATGCTTTTTTATATCCCTATTGTACCGAAAAACAGCCCTGTGCACAAGGCACAAAACAACTAAAATGTCTTGGCTGCTTTACAGCATTAACTTCCAAAAACTGGGATACAAAGGCCCGCACCTTGCGGGTGCGGGCCTTTGATGCATCAAGAAAATCAGGTGCGGGGGAACAGAGAGGTGATCTCCCAGGTTGCGTAGACATCGCTGTAGGAATCGTTATCTTTGCCCAGAGCGTTGTGACGGGGAAGTACTGGATGTAAACAGCCTCAGCACCTTCCACAGCATCCTTTACATCAGCCGGAATGGTAACGGTTACCTTAACCTGCGTTTCTTTGTTGATTTCCAGACCAGCACCACCACCCTCGGCCGTCAGAGCGCCAGCAGCACTGGTAATATAACGGTTTCCGTCCGCAGTAACATACTTCAACTGATAGTAGGCAGCTGTGGCGCTAGTGCCTTCCGAAACAGGATAGTGGGTGAATTCCAGCTTGAGAGTGTCAGAAGTATACGAAGCACCCTTCTTCAGGACGAGGTAATCCTTAGTGCCGCCAAAGCCCAAAAAGCCGCCGGACTTACCGCTAAAGCTCAGCTGGGAATCCTCAGCAGCATTATAAACAGCGAAAGGGCGGTTGGGGTTGGAGATGCTGCCGCATCCGGTGAACATGCTGGAACCGGCAACGGCAACTGCTGCAACAGCAGAGTACTTCATAAAGTCACGGCGGGAGAATGTATAGGACATAATAATTCCTCCTTTGAATAAAAGATCATAATAAAGCCTTGCGGCATTACCTATAAGATAGGCGAAAACGGGGCAAAAGTCAATGCTTTTGGCAAAAAATAAAAGTATGAAAATTTGAGCAGCAACGTACATTCCGGACGAAATTTCGTCCCGGAAAACCGTTCTCTCAGGCGCGGGTCATGTCGGCGGCGGTCATGTTGAAGGTGATGGTCTTATCCGCCACAAAGGTGGGCATGTAGGTGATCTGCAGGTTCTGCCAGCCCTTGGGGACCATCAGCATCAGCTGCAGATAGCCGGTACCCTGCGGGGGCAGATTGGTGGAATCCGAGAAGGTCTGAGAGTTGGAGTTGTACAGCGAGATGTTGGCACCGCACTCCACGCTCTGGCCGTCGCAGGAAGCAGAGAAAGTCGGTAGAAGCTGCTGCCAGTGCGTGGAAGTTTGGCATCCACGTTCTCCTGCGGGGGCACGGGATAAGCAGCATTGATCTCGGCCAGATTCTGTGCGCCGATGTTGAAGGTCTGGTTCTTGGTGCGGTTGACCACGGTGACCAGCACAGCGATATATTCATAACCCTCCTGTGCGGGAGCGGTATCGATGCGGAACAGGCTGGTCAGCATCACGCCAAGGCCATTCCAGTTGCTGATCTTATCGCCGACCTTGACATCCACGATGGTGTCACCGCCACTCTGCTGGCATCCGCCCAGCAGGCCTGCTGCGCCCAGAGCAGCAACGGATGCGCCGGTGCACTTGAGGAACGTACGGCGGGAAATGGGATTCGACATAAAAGAGATCCTCCTTATCGATCGGAAAAAACGTATTCCAGAATATTCTAATTTGTTTATACCCTTTTTCTGCCCGCAAGATGCAAGGGTTCCGGGGCTGAATTTACAGCTTTTTCACAGGAATATCACCCTTCGTGGGAAAGGCCCTTCACATGTGTTTCGCTGGTTTTGACCAGATTTAACAGGCTGGGCGTATAAAGCGGGAACTCACGGGTCAGGCTTTCTGTGGTCATGGTCAGGCAGGCCGGGTCCTTTACGCCCTCGCCGCCGTTCACATCCTGTCCGTCCAGCAGGGCTTCCACGTTGGCTTCGGACATGCGCATCACGGCATCGGAGCAGCCGCGCCAGCGGATGGGCTCGATGCTGAACATACTGGCGGCGTTGTGGGGCTCTGCCGAGTACAGCAGGCGGAACATTTTGCTACCGCCATCATCAGGTAGGCGCTCCCCTCGGTGGTCAAGGGCCTTGCTGTGGCACTCGCCCACCTTGGCGTAGAGCACGTTCAGGCTGTTGGAGATGAGCTTTTTGTTCATCGTGGGCAGGACGCTGCCGTGGTAGATGTTGTTCCTTCATCTTGTCGGGGTTGGGGATGTCCTCTGCCGAGAGCATCATGCCATTGCGCTCTGCACTGCGGCCCAGAAGATAATCGCAGGAGACATTATAATAATCGGCCACACGCACCACAAAATCCAGACCGCATTCGCGGATGCCTTTTTTCGTAGTGGGAAAGCAAAGCCTGCGAGAAACGCCCAGATCCTCGGCGGCCTGCTTCTGGGTGATGCCGCGTTCCTTGCGCAGCAGCTTGATGATACGGTTGAATTCCATGATTTTTGGCTCCTCAAAGTTCGGTGTAAAGGGGAACATCCTTGTTTTTTGTTTACAGCAGGTTGATTATACACAACGGAAAACCTTTTGTAAAGCAAGAAAAGTGACGATATTTTTCGTTGATTTTCGTCATTTTTGTCAAAAGGCTTGCTCTGGACACCATATCTATGTTAAACTAAAGGTATTAACGCATACATTTTGTGGCCTGCGCGGAGCGGTAGCCGCCGCCAAAGGTGAGCAAAAAATCTGGCAGACGACACGTTTTTCTGCCAGATTTTTTCTCCGCAGCGGACACGGCAGCCTGTTTTCGTGCAGGCCGCACAGCGATAAAGAGAGGCACTACCCATGAAAACTTTCAAGCTTCACCTCATCCGTCACGGCATGACTGCCGGCAACCTGCAGGGCCTGTACATCGGCAGCGGCACGGACATCCCTCTGTGTGATGAGGGGGCCGCGCTCAGCTGGCGGAGCTGAAAGAGCGGTTCGAGTATCCTCAGGTGGATACCGTCTTCTCTTCTCCCCTCATGCGCGCCGTGGAGACGGCCAACATCCTGTTCCCGGATGCAAAGCACACCTTTACCGGTCCACGACCTGCGGGAGGCCGGTTTCGGCGTCTTTGAGAACCATCCCGTCAAGGAGCTGGTGAAGAACGAGGACTTTAAAAAGTGGATCACCCCCGGCTCCGGCTATGTGCCCGAAGGCGCAGAGCCCACCGACCAGTTCCACGCCCGCTGCGCCGCCGAAAGCCTGATGAAGCTGTTCGAGTATATGATCCGCATGGATGTGACCGAGGCCGCCTGCGTGACCCACGGCGGCGTCATTATGAGCATGCTCAGCCAGCGCGCCGTGCCCACCCGCCACCCGGAGCAGTGGATGGCAGACCCCGGCTGCGGCTACACCGTGCAGACCGATGTGCAGCTGTGGATGCGGGACCGTCTGGTGGAAGCCATCGACATCGTGCCCTTTGGCTATGCCGATACCCTGCGCGGTCAGGCTGAGACCGAGGAAAACGAAGCCTTTGAGTAAGAAGCCGCTTTTACAGTTGAAAGTGCGGGTAAGGAAACAGTTACAGTTTTGGCCTATCCCTTGACAGAAACAGCGCAATCCTTTATTGTATAAGGGAACGATTATTTTAGGAGGAAGTTCCATGTCCCAGTCCATTTCCCGCCGGTCATTCCTGAAATGTGCCGGCTCCGGTGCGGTCAGCCTTGCGGCAGCGCTGCTCACCGGTGTATCTGCAGCGGCGCAGCAGCCGCATCTTGCAGGCGAAGCCTGCCCTGCTGGACGGCAAGGCTGCCGTGGAGCTGCTGGGCTATGCCCCTGCGCAGGAAATGGGCAATGTGCTGGTGTACCTCTCGGTGGAAAACCTCTCTGCATCCACCCTGCCGGTGGGCGCAAGCTATCTGCAGAGCCGTGAGGTGTGCACGCTTGGCGACCTGTACAGTATGGGCACCGGGGTTACCGCTGTGTGCGACGGCAAGCCGGTGCGCTGCGGCAGCTTTGCTGCGCCGCTCTACGGCGAGAACGCGGCGGATGCTTCGGTGTTCACCCTGAACCTGACGGCAGGCCGCGGCGCGCTGCTGCACTGCTTCTGCGCAGTGCCGGACAACTGGCAGACGCTGGAGCTGACCTATCACCCGGATTTCGCGGCAGGCCGCAGCGTGACCTTTACGGTCAACCGCAGCACCGACAAGGCTGTTCTGGGCAGCGTGGTGGCCTGCCTCCTTCAGTCTCGCCGCTCGACAGCTCCCTCGGAGAGGGAGCCTCTGCCGAAGTGGGCAGTGTAGTGGATCTGTAAAGGCTCCTCTCAGGCGGTACTCAAAACGTTACAAAAAGACCATCTGAGAAGCATTCAAAATGCCTCAGATGGTCTTTTTTTTTGTTTTGTCAATTCAGCACATTCTGCCCGGCGGAATCCAATACCGTCAGCTCCTGCCCGGTCACGCTGGACACCAGCGCAATGTAGCTGCGTCCGGTGCGGATGGTCAGCGGCCTGCCGTCGGCATCGTAAAAGGCAAAGGTGGAGTCTGTGCCCTGCGTCCATGTGATGTGCCACAGCTGGCTGCCGTTCAGCCAGACACCGCCGCCAAGGGACAGGTCGTAGTCCAGCGTGGTGCCGTCGTCCCGCAGGCTGGAAGCGGAGTAAAGGACCAGCAGATTGTCGAATTGCGCCTGCGCGCCGGTGTTGGCATCCAGCTGGGCGGTGCCGTCGGCACGGAGCATCCCGTAGGTGCCGCTGGCCGCATCGTAGGCAAAGCCGGTGGTGCTTGGGGCGCAAAGTTGATCTGCACCTGTTCGGCATCCCGGGAACCGGGCTCCGGCAGGCAGGGGCTCTTTGGCCTGCGGCAGCAGGGCGGGCAGAGCGGAAATGGCAGAGCTGTCCTCGGCAGTGCTGGCCGAGGAGGAAGCGCTGCTGCCGTGGTCGCCCAATGCGCCGGAAAGGTTCAGGCTGCCCAGCACGGAAGCGATCTCCTCGCCGCTGGTATGCCACAGCGGCGCGCCGCTCCAGACATCATCGCAGGAAAAGGCGTTGCGGCCCACTTCCAGCGCGTCCACGGCCCGCAGGTTATAATAATCCAGATAGTTGCGGGCAAACTGGCCTGCACCCCGCTGGATGGGCAGTACTTCCTGCCCGCTGAGCAGCCGCCAGTAAAGGTCCTGCCCCAGCGTCACCGGGCCGACGGTGGGCATGGCCGATACCGAAGGATAGGCCAGACACAGGCTGGTGGGCCGGCCGTTTACGGTCAGGGCCTCCAGCACCACCGAAGCGCTGCCAATGCCCCACTGGGTGGTGCTGGAAGCGGCGCATTGTCGATGACGACAGCGGCGGTGCGCTCGCCGGGATACTGCAGCTCCTGCCCGGTCAGCGGGTCGGTGGGCGCTGCACTGTCCGGGCAGTGGGGCCGGACAGCGCACCCGCACAGCAGGACTGTGCACAGCACCGCAGTGCCAAGGGCCAGATTCCAGATGCGTTTCATGCGGTTCCCTCGTTACTGATAGCTGAAGTTGGACCACTCGTCGTCGTCCACGATGGCAAGATAGGTCTTGCCGCGGTTGAAAAGCATCTGCGCACCGGTCTTATCGTAGACCAGCAGCGGGTGCTCCGGTGAAGACTTCTCCCAGCGGCCATGCTGTACAGCGCCGCGGCTGAAATAGTAGGCATCGCCGCCGGAGATGTAGCTTACCTGCTGCACATCGCCGGAGTCGCCGGAATAGCGCTCGATGGGAGCAAAGCAGACCAGCAGGTTGTCAAAGCTCAGCTGCTTTGCGTTCAGCTCGTCCACGGTGTTTTCAAACTTGCCGGAGATGCGGCTGTACATCTGCATTTTATAGGTGCGGGACTGCGAATCATAGCGGAAGCTGGTCTTGTAGTGGTCCGAGTGGGTGATGCTGACCGTCCTGCCGGATGCTGCACCCTGCATGGCATTCTCCTCGCCGGTGCGGTAGTCCGCAAAGCGGAAGAAGGTGGCGTCGTAATCGTATTTCAGGCCGATGCCCGCGTTGGAAGCGGCCTGCCGGATCTCCTTGCCGGAGGTGAACTCGGTGTGTTCATAGGCCACATCCCGGCCCCGGCTGTCGCGGTGAGCCACATGCGGATGGGTGGGAGTATTAAAGTAGCTCTTGCCGCCGATGTTCAGGCCGGAGTAGTTGTATACGCTGATGAATTTGGTGCAGGCGGCACTCTCACCGTCGTGATAGTACAGGGCCTGATAGGGCATCAGCAGCTGCAGGAACTGGTCGCGGCCGGAGCGGAGCGGGCCCACCTCCGGGATGTCATTGGCATCATGGAACAGCGCGCACAGGCGGGTGATACCGCCCTCTACCTTGCATTCAATGAGCAGGTCGGCAGAAGAAAGGCCGCGCTGCGGGCGGGCGTTCTGCCGGGTGGTGTTGGAAATGTTGTTGACCATCACGCCCACGATACGCCCATTGCTGCGCTTGGCTTCGCCGGTCAGCGGGTCGGCATCGTAAGCGGGCAGTGCGGCAAGACTGGCAGCGGGCTGCTCGCCTGCGCCAGCGAGGAAGCAGCTATGGCCTCCGAGGATGCAGCAGAAGAAGCTGCGCCGGAAGAACTGACACCCAGTGTCTGCTGGAGCCAGCTGGAAAAATTGCTGCCCAGAATGGCACTGCCGGAAGCACTGCAGCTGGAAAGCGCCAGCGAAGCTGCAGCGGCACCGGTAAGACGGAGAACGGCACGACGAGTGAGCTTCATACGAAAAACCTCCTGCTCAAAAAACGTATCGGCGCGGCCCGGCAGAATGCCAAAGCCGGGAAAAAGTTTGCGGGTGCAGTGCGGCGGGCGCACACTGCCGGGCAGTAAAACGCAGCGCACTGCAGACGGATTTGATTTGATTGTAACGGTTCTGCCCGCGTTTGTAAAGAGGAAGTTATCGGGAGGAAGCCCCCGCCCTCTGCCGACACCGGAGCATCTTCGACCTGCCGCACGGATGGAAAGCGGAAGCCCACACCGATGCAGGAGCTTTTTGCGCCTTTTTGTCCGGGAACCCTTGCATTTTTGCGCAAGTTGTGGTAATATTATTCGGCAGTATGTTCACTGCGGAAATATGCGCTCGTAGCTCAGCCGGTAGAGCATCTGACTTTTTAATCAGAGGGCCAGGGATTCGAGTTCCCTCGAGCGCACCAAAGAAAAACCCACGATTGACCGTTGAAAACGCGGTACAAATCGTGGGCTTTTCTGTTTTGCAAAGGGGTGCGAAACAGTCAAAATGTTGCCTTATTTGTGCCTTACTCTTGAAAAAATGCCTTGCCGTGTGCCTTACGCTGTGCCTTGCTTCTGATGCCCGGCGGCGTGGGCGGGGCGGTTCAGGCTGCGAGATTTGCGGGCGGTCTGGGTGCGGCTGCTGTGTGTGTTGGATGGTGTCCGCCGGGGCTGAGGCGGGGGTGTGGTGCTGCTAGAGCGTGGCAGCTATGTGGGTTTGGGATTCTTCCCAACAAGTCCTTGCAACGCAAGGGGCCGTGTATGTACAGGGCCATTGCTTGCAAGAGCAGCGTTTGTATAAACAGCTGCACTGCTTGCAAGCTCTAGGCCCTCTGCAAAGCACACGACTTTCCGCGAAAGTCTGGTGTGTTACACCTCGCCGCCGGGCGAGGTGTATGTTCTCGGTGTGCTCCCGGGTGTGTTCGTCATCCGATTTGTCGGATTCCGTGGGCGGTCTGGCTTTGCTCTGCAGGGGCCGGGTCGCCCTGCTCAAAAAGTACCGGGCTAGGCTGTCCCAGATTGACAAGCCACATATGCCCGGCATTTACATACCTGATTTTGCCTGTCTTACAGAGCCGCCGGATATAGGATGGTGACAGCCCATAGATTTCAGCGGCTCTTTTGACGGTTCCCATGTTCGGATAGCGGATTGTATTGTTCAAGCAATGCACCTCTTTTCCTGCTGGTCGGTTTGTGCCGTTCTCTGTGTGCCTGCATTAAACCATGAGGCGGGCCATTTTGCAAGAGGGCTGAATGTGGGCTGCGGTGCAGCGGGATGCAGCATTGATGATCGGGAATCTGTTCGGTTATTCGGAACAGCGTGGAATCTCTTTGCATCTGGTGCCATGGAGTGCCGCCCTGTGCCATGGGATGCCGTATCTTGCACCGGGCTTTCCCGGCGGAATATGGACAGATGGAGCAGCTTTTCGCAAGATTGAACATTCAGTGAAATCTTGTCATCTTGAAATGAACAAGAATGTCGCTAAAACTTGAATATCTTCCGTAGAAAACAGCCCATTTGAGCGATTTCCGACCCGGAAAAGGTACAAAAAACCCATAATGACACCAAACCAGCGCATTTCCGGTGCGGAAATATTCTAAAAGCAAAAGGCCGCTGCATCTCTGCAACGGCCTCTTTCTGTTCGAGAATCAGGCGGGGTGACGCTTCCCGCATCTCCTAACGATGGGTGACGGCTGCCTGTTCCGTCCTCTGGTTCTCTTTGCAATTCTATTATACCAGAACACGAGAAAATGTCAATTCGTGTTGGTTCGTTTAGTATTGCTTTAATGTGCCTTTTTCAATGAAGTTTAGAACGCGGTTTGTGTTCAGGCGGTAGACCGACCGGGCAAAGAGCTGACCCCGCGCGGAGACCCGGACAGCGACCTTGACAAAGACGCTGTTAACCTGCACTTCCTTTGACATACTCAATAGAGCCGTCCTTTGCATTCAGGGCCACATAGTCCGGCGCGGCCAGAATCAGCGGGATATACTCCCCCATAAAGGGCAAAATCCGCCGGGTGGCGGCTGACCATGTGGGCTACATTGGATTCACCGAGTAAGATACTCTGCCCCTCTGTCATGGACAGCCCCAGCAGGTCAATAACACGCTGGCACAGTATACCTACCTGTTTGGCGTGGTCTGGCATTGTTCAACATCCTTTCCCAGCCTTACAGCCCTTTGATGCTTTCCAGCAGGGCGGCCCGCCGGGCTTCTGTATCATCGTCCGGGGCATTCCGGGCGGCGTGGGGCTGTTCCGGCGCGGGGTGTTCGTCTAAAAAAGGTTTTCACGGCCTGCTGCAAAACCGCATTGGACGTTGTCCCCTGTGCAGCACAAGCGGCCTTGAACTGCTCCGCCGTCTCCCGCTTGACCTTGCAGGCCAGAACGACCATGTTTTCTTTGTCCCATTTGGCATTGGCTCTTTTTTCTTGCCTCAGTAACCATTTCTTTCACTCCTGTTCTGTAAACAGTATATCACAAAATCAGAACGGTTAACAGTACAAATATACACAGAAATACACTGTAAACCTTGTCAAATCTGTCAATAGACTTGTACGGTAAACAGTACTATAATAGAATCACAGCAAGGGAGCACGACCGGAAGGCAAGGGGCGAAGGATGTACCGGGAGCGCAAGAGCAGAACGCCAGCTAAGACAGTAACCCACTCCCGCCGCTGTATATGAAAAAAATGACCCGGTGAGAGCTACCAACTACAACACCGAGCCAAACCCAACAACAGGGTCAAGCCCAGTATAGCAGGGCTGGCCCGCAATGTAAAAGTGAGGTCATCATATGAAGTACAATCTTTCTGAAATCATGCACAAGGCATGGAAGCTGTACCGCAAGGGCGTGGGCAGCTTTGCTGAAGCCCTGCACAGGGCATGGAACAGCGCAAAGGCCGCCCCGGTCAATGCCCAGCGCATTGAGAAAGCCCAGCAGACCGCAGGCGTGGCCGAGCAGGTGAACACATGGACAGGATGGAAAACCGCCGGGTTTGAAGTCCTGCACGGTGCAAAGCGGCTCTGTTTCAAGTGGTTCTCATCCACAGCAGCAAGGGGGACAGCCAGACTTACCGCGCATCATTCTTTGGGGCATCTCAAGTGAAGCCCCTGAACGCCTGAATTGAACCGCTGACCCGGCGGCGCAGAGAAAGCCCGCCGGGGATATTTTGAAAGGTGATATAAAATGCGTACTTATGATGATTATGTCGAGAGCCGACAAGAGATGCCCGACATTGCAAAGGCAGAAGATGCTCTATCGGCATTGCTCAAGCGGATTGATAACAGCGAATTAAGGGATGCTATCGACCGTGCAGCGGGTCATGTGGCATATCTTAGGGAAAAATCCGCATTTGAGGCCGGACAAAAAGGCCGAATGCTTATAACAAAAAGCCGGGAGTGAATTTTCACCATTCCCGGCTTTTAATACGTCGGCCGCCTAAAACGGTCGGCGTTTTTATGTTCAGGTGCTCGTATCATTCCAGTTTATACCGTCCGTTCCAAATGCCAGCACTAGCAACCTATCGATTGCGTGTGCGGTAATGGCATCATAATTGGGGCGGTCCCGATTTATGTGAAGCATTTTACAGATTTTCTGCGTAGATAGCCTTTCAGCGGCGATATACCGCAAGATGATTAAATTGTGATACCGTTTTTCCTGCTCATTGTGGGCAATGTTTCGGCTTTGTTTCAAGAATGCGGTCAATAAACAGCCGTTTCAATCGACAGCCGGTATAGTATGGTAGTTTTCGAGAACCTCTGTAAACCATTCCTTGCGCATTTCGTAAGACGTCATAATGCTAAGAGCTCCTTTTCCTTATTCGACAATTCAAGCCGTTTTAAGGCATTCAGGTCTTGTTTTATAAGAGAATCTGCCCGCCTTTTCCCGCTCTCGCTGGAAGAAAACTCCGCAAAGAGCCTTTCCGTATTTTCCGGTGCGAATAGAGCGAAAAGCAGCCTCTTTCCAGTTGTACAATGTTTGAGGGGGTAGTATGGTATTCTTCTGCCAACTGTCGAAAAGGTTCGACCGTTAAAGTAATGCCGTACGATAAGAGAACACTGTTCGCCGGGAATATCGGCGAGGGCTTCAAACAAAATCCGGTGTAGCTCTTTGTGCCATTCTTGAGATATTACAGTATTTTCCATATCGGTATCACTGCTCAAGAAATCCAACAAAGAAGCGTCTGAATCTTCGCCACTGCACTCTATTCCAGCTTCAATGCTAGTTGTTTTCATACGGTGAAAGGCTGCCATAGTCCCGGCTATAATAGAATCGGACAGTCCCAACTCACGGAGCGCGGCTTCTATACTCACTTTCCGGCTGAGTGTGTTTTCTAGTTGCTGCTGCTTTTTCAGGCATTCACGAAAACGACGCTTCATAAAGGCCGGGACGCGAATTGTATAGCCGTTGCGCTCATAGTACCGGCATATCTCCCACTTTATGCGTTTTGCAACATATGTTGAAAATTTTATGTCTGCCGCCGGGTCGTATGTATAAATAGCCGCATGAAAGCCGAAAAAAGACTGCTGTTCCATATCATCAAACCCGGGCTCGCCTGCGTTCAGCCCTGTTACATTGTGGACGATTGTTTTTACAAGCCCACAGTTCTGGACCCACAGATTTTCTATAAGTCGCGTTGATTCTGCCGCCCCACGCTCGAGAGCCTGAATCTTTTTTCACCTGTTCTTCATTGGTAAGTGCGTCCACAGTGTTTGGTGTCAAGGTAACAATCCCTTTCTGTCTGCCGAAATCGGTGTACTTTTGGTACACTCTTGGTATACGATGGACTATCCTTGTTTTGGCTGCCCAAAGATACGGATATAGTTTTCAGTGAAAATCCCGGCGGGGTGTTCATCCATGAAAGTTTTCGCATCAGACTTTGAAAGGACTTTTACAGTAATCGTGTCCGCAGCATCATTTTCTACTACGAAAAACCTACCATTCGGGCTTTGATATAGAGTTGCGCTGTGGAAAAAAATCCTCACGCCTACACAGAGGCGTTGACTTGTCAACAGTGTAGGAATAGCCGCCAATAAAAAACACATTCTTCTTGCTGTCAGCCATTGTCGTTCCCTTTCTGATATGAAACAGTTGTATACTCTTGTCCTACTTTTTGTATAACCGCTTTTTTCAAATTTTGGCTGGGTCAAATTGACCCAGTACAAGCACTGTATGTGTGTCATTTTTTGGCCCAGTGCAAAGCCATTTTCTACGGTCGCACTGCGTCAAATTGGCCCAGTGTGATGACGATAATACGTTATTTGACATTTTTGCACACTGGGTCATTTTGACCCAGATATACTATATATAGCCATCCATTGACAAAAAAATAAATCAGAAGATAAAGAGGTCACTCAAGGGTGTCTATATCGAATGCGGTTTCTTGTCCCTCGCATTCCTCAAGAGCTGTGCGGACTGTTTTCAGTTTTCGAGCACTCGAACGGCTGCGCGAAAGTTCTCGACGGTAAAAGCGCAAAAAGTTCTTGACGCCCTTTTTTTCGCCGGGAGATGGTCGGGAAATATCCGCCGGGACGATGTGTTGAAGAAAAGACAGAACGAGCCCTCTTGCAGTTCTTTTTGATATTCTAGCGCGGCATTCGCGCACAGATAAACCGAGTTTTTGCACTGAGAGCTTTTGCTGAGATAGCGTTTTTCTTCTCCCCGGGGAGAATATCGAAAATCTTCATAACGGTGCTCCTTTTTGTTCAAGGGGATTGTACCAATCAAAACAGAATGAATAATCGTTTGCGGTGCGGGTAGTTTTACCGCTTCTGTTCAGTTGGATAAATCCGGCGTCTATCAGCTCTTGCAAGTAACGCTGAAATGATTTTCGCGGGATGCCGTATTTTTCTGCTTTAGATGCGGGAATTTGAAAGTTGATTCGTCCGGCCGCTTCCATGGAACAACAAACGTATAGTTTGAATGCGCCCGGGCTCAAGGCTTTGAATCGTTCGTTGTGTAAAAGCGTATCGCCAATTTGAACGAACCGTGTCTCTCTGCAATCAGGAGCGGCGGACATCCAGCGGGGAAGCGGTCTCGCGCTTTGCTTTCGTGCCATCCATAACTACCCCCCTGCCGCCGGATGCCGTGGGCGGTCTGGCTTTGCTCTGCAGGGGCCGGGTCGCCCTGCTCAAAGTACCGGGCTAGGCTGTCCAGATTCACGAGCCACATATGCCCGGCATTTACATACCTGATTTTGCCCTCTTTGCACAGTCGGCGGATGTAGACCGGGGACAGGCCGTAAATTTCAGCAGCCTTTTTTGACTGTTCCCATATTGGGATAACGGATAGTGTCGCCCATGTGTCAACTCTCCTTTCTATCTTCCAGCAGGCTTTCCAATGAAACGCCTAAAGCCTGCGCGACACGTCTTGCACTGTTGACGTTGCAGCTCTTGCCGCCGCGCATGGCTGTAATAGTCACACGGGACACGAGTGCTTTTTCTGCTAATTCCTTAATATGTATGTTCTGCCGGGCCATTTCGGCAATCAGTTTGACACGGTCAACTCTCATAGTATCATTATCCTTTCTTTATCGTATGCTAACAATATAACATTAGCAAAAGAGTATGTCAAGGCGAAAACATTATCTTATGCTTTATTTCTGCTAAAAATTATGCTATACTGATTTCAGAAAAGGGGGGATGTTTGGCAATGACGACCGGCGAAAAGAATCAGGCAGGCTCGAAAGAGTGCGGGCATGACACAGGCAGAACTTGCACATAAATTGGGGATTTCTGCGGCTGGTATTGCCCAGTGGGAAAATGATTTGCGGAATCCTAAAAATTGAAACTTTAAGAAAGCTCGCGGATGCCTTGGGGTTACGCCCGGTTATTTGCTTTACGGTGACACAGACCCGGTGCAGCGTTCTCTTTTTGATGCAGAGGATACAGCCAAAGCACTGAAAGGGGAGCTGCAAAAAATCGCTTGAAACAGGAAAAATAACCCCGGCATTAACTAACGGCAAGGCCGCAAAGGCACTTTCTGTCCTTGAAAATCAAATGTGGACCGCCGTAGACGAGATAGGAAAAGAATCCGGAAGCGCACTTTTGCAGTTGTTCCGTTTTTTGCCGCCCGACTTGCGGGATATTGTCGTTTACTATGAGGAACTGAATGCAGACGGTCAGCGTGTTGCAAGAGAAAGAATTGAGGAACTTACTCAAATTTATAAATATCAGCGAGAGGAAAAACATCCACCAGAGAACGCACAGGATGCACAGGACGCCGCCGGGGATGCTCCCAAAGATACAGACCACAAGAACAGCTAAAAAGCCGCCCGGGGGCTTCTCTGCCGCTGTCAGCGTGGGCGCAGTCCCACAGAAAGTGTAACCACATGGCAAAGATAACAAAGCGGGTGAAGAAAGACGGCTCCTGCTCCTACTGCATCCGGGTTTCCAATGGATATGACCGTCTGGGCCGTCAGGTTCTGGTAAACCGCACCTATACGCCTCCGCCGGGAATGACTGGGAAGAAGCTGGAAAAGAGCTGAAACGGCAGGCGGACGCATTCGAGCAGGAAAGTGCGCAACGGCATTTCGCTTGAAGCCTCTATGAAGATGGATGATTTGATAGAGAGGTGGTTCACCGAGTACGCAGAAAAGAAGCTCAAGCCCAAGACGGTTTACAACTACCGGCGTTTGGTGCCGCGTATCTCCGCCGGGCTGGGGCAGCTCAAGGTCTGCCAAGTCAAGCCCTCGCACCTCATGGCCTTTACTCGAACCTAGAGGAGCATGGCGTGCGGGGAAGATAGCACCTATACGGCAACGCCTGCCCTGCTGGAACTGCTGCCGCACGGCAAGCGGGGCGAGATTGCAAAGGCGGCAGGCATTGGGGGAAGATACCATGCGGAACGTACACAGAGGCGCAAATGTGAGCAAGAACACGGCGGAAAAGGTTTCCCGGGCCGCTGGGCTTCCGCTTTCCAAAGCGTTCACAGAGCACACCAGAGAGGGCGGCAGGCTCAACGGAAACACAGTGCAGCACTATCACCGGATGTTGTCCAGCGTATTCACAAAGGCGGGTACAGTGGGGGGCTTGTGCCGGAAAACCCTTGCAAGCGGGCAGAAGCACCCAAAGCCGAAGAGATAGACGTGCAGGCCCTCGAAGAATTGGACGTTGCCCGGCTATTGCAAGCCTTGCAGGATGCGCCAACACAATTCAGTGTCATTACACAGCTTGCCTTGTTTACGGGCGCACGGCGCGGCGAGATTTGCGGCCTGCGCTGGTCTGATGTAGATTTGGACGCGGGTACAATTTCCATTGAACGTACCTTGCAATACATCCCGGGCAAAGGCACGGTGTTCACCTCGCCTAAAAACAAAAACGCTCCCCGACGGTGCATCAAGATGGGCGCAGACTGTGTGCAGCTCCTACAGGAATACCGCAAACACCAAAAGGCGGAACGGTTCAAAATCGGTTCCGAGTGGGTGCGCAAGGTGGAAATAGAGGGTAAGACTGTGGAAAATGACCTGTTGTTTACCAAATGGAACGGCGCACCCATCGACCCCAAGACGGTAACAACGCGTGGTTCCCGGGCTTTCTGGCCGCGCATGACCTGCCGCTTGTACACTTCCACAGTCTGCGGCATACCAACGCCAGCTTGTTGATAGCCGCCCACGTTCCCGTTACGGCGGTTTCTGGCCGTCTGGGCCACGCCAAGACAAGCACCACCACCGATATTTACGCCGGGTTCATCCGTTCGGCGGATGCAGCAGCGGCGGACGCGCTAACGGATGTATTCACTCGGATTCGGGAAGAGAACCACGCATAACTCGGAAACAAAAATACAGCCCACAGGGGCGGGGATAATTCCGCCGGGTCTGTGGGCTGCTTCTTTTCTGTTCATTGTTGGGTGTCCTCTAGAAAGTGCCTTATTTGTGCCTTATTCACTAAAAAGCCCGGAAATAAGAATGTGCGACCAAGCACAAAAACAACGATAATTCTATGTAAAAATGAATGACGAAAAACAGCCGAATCCTAGAGCGGCCATTCTTTTTTAATCAGAGGGCCAGGGATTCGAGTTCCCTCGAGCGCACCAAAATCCCACGAAGAATCGTAAGATTCCTCGTGGGATTTTCTTTTTATACGCCATTTGCACGGTCTCTGTACGGTTTTTGCACGGTCCGCATTTTTCGTGTCAGATGGAGTAAGTCTGTGAATTAATCTGCAATTCGTGCTATTTTTTGCAATTCAGGTCAGCAAAGCCAAGCGGAGCTGCGCTTTTACGGCAGGGGCTGCGTCCCTCAGAAGCTCCAACAGTGCCGACACGGAGATGGTCGGTTCTGCTTCAACCGGAGCAGCCTGCACAGGTGTTGTTCCCTGTACGGCTTTCACATCACCGCCGGAGATCATCAGTTGGTAAGCAGAGCGCAGGCTGCGCGATGGAATCGCTGAATAGCACAAAGGCATGTTGGAGTCCAGATGTAAAAAAAAAACGGCAAAGCAGATAAAATCCACTTTACCGTTTTATAGCAATTCAACTTCTTCATGCAACAGCAACAGCGTTGAATTGCATATCGCAAATTGCTGTTTTAACGTTCCACTGATTTTTTGCCTTACGATCAAGAAAGTACCTCTGCTAAACGCTCTACATTGAAAATGCAATCGTACACTGCTATAATAAAATTGTGGTATTATCACCAAAAATTCAAGATGCAAAGCGTTTGCGATTGGCAAACATTCAGGAGGAACGCATGGTAACAGGAGCCATTAAAAAAATAAGGTAGACAAAATCTGGACGGACATCTCGGCGGGCGGCATCACCAATCCCCTGACGGTGATCGAGCAGCTGACCTATCTCATGTTCATTCGGTCACTGGACGAGAAAAGAGCTTGCCACCGAAGATTTTGAGAACATGGCGGGCGAAAAGATGGAGCACATCTTCCCGGCCAGCGCGGCAGGACAGTCTATGCGGTGGAGCCGCTTCAAGGATAAAGATTCCCGCGAAATTTTTTCTGACCATGCAGCAGCGGGTGTTCCCGGCCATCAAAAAAGATGAAGTATGGCCGTCTGTCGGACTTTGATGCGAACGGCGAACTGGTGGAGATCGAGGACGACCCCACCCGCCCGGACGAGGGCAACACCGCCTTTGCTCGGTATATGGATGATGCCATGTTCCTCATTCCCACGCCGCAGGTGCTGCAAAAGAGCATCACCGGGCTGGAGGATCTCTACACCCACGACATTGCTGACCTTGATATGCAGGGCGACCTGTATGAGTATATGCTGGGCAAGCTGGCAACCGCGGGGCAGAACGGCCAGTTCCGCACGCCCAAGCACATCCGCGACATGATGGTGGAACTGGTGCAGCCCACGCCGGACGACTTGATCTGCGACCCCGCCTGCGGCAAGGCGGGCTTTTTGATGTCCAGCGCACAGTACCTCCGCACCCACTACGAGGACAGCATGACCCCGGAGCAGTGGCAGCATTTTGCCGGCCCGATGTTCACCGGCTTTGATATGGACCGCACCATGCTGCGCATCTCGGCGATGAACCTGATGCTGCACTCCATCACAAACCCCGGAGATCGACTACAAGGACAGCGTGTCGAAGCAAAACTCCATTTGCAGCAAGTACACCGTCTGCCTTGCGAACCCGCCGTTCAAAGGGTACTGTGGATGCCGAGAGCATCAACGATGACCTGAAAGCCGTCACCAACACCAAAAAAGACGGAGCTTTTTGTTCCTTGCGCTCTTCCTGCGGATGCTCAAAACCGGCGGACGCTGCGCCTGCATCGTGCCGGACGGCGTGCTGTTCGGTTCCAGCAAGGCGCACCAGAGCATCCGAAAAGAACTCATTGAAAACCATCAGCTGCGGGCGGTCATTTCCATGCCCTCCGGCGTGTTCAAGCCCTATGCAGGCGTGTCCACGGCGGTGCTGGTGTTTACCAAGACCGGCGCGGGCGGCACCGACAAGGTGTGGTTCTACGATATGAAAGCCGACGGTTTCTCGCTGGACGACAAGCGCACCGAGGTGAAGGAAAACGACATCCCGGACATCATCGCCCGGTTCCATAACCTCGAGACGCTGAAACTGACCGCAAGCGCACCGAGCAGAGCTTTTTTGTGCCCAAAGAAGAAATTGCCGCCAATGGGTACGATTTATCCATCAATAAGTACAAGGAGACCGAGTATGTGCCGGTGGAGTACCCTTCGACCACGGAGATCCTTGCTGACCTGCATGAGCTGGAAATGGAGATCACCAAGGGTTTGGCAGAGTTGGAGGAGATGGTGTGATGGCGAAGTTGGGAAGGTTTGCATTCAGATTACAGATGGTAGTCATAACCCGCCATCGGGTGTTGAACAGAGCGGAGTACCTGATGCTGAGCGCTCTTTCTAAAAAATCGATGATGACTTTATTAATTGATTCGCCACGATTTTTTCACATAGTGACTACATCGCAGAAAATAAGCGAACAACCGTTAGCGAAGGCGATTTGCTAATGACGATTACAGGAACGATTGGCCGAGGACAATTGTTCCGGAAGAATTGAAGGGCGTTTGTTTGCAACGACTTGTTGCATTAATCAAGCCCGAGCGAGAAGTTGTAAACAATCGTTATCTGATGTATCAACTCCAAAATATTGCGGCCGTTTTAGAAAAAGTGGAAGCTCGTGGTGTAGCACAGAAAGGAATTTATCTCAAACAGGTTAGTCAACTGGATATAAAATCCCTGTTGCTTGAACACCAAATGCAAATTGTAAAAGTTGGATAAGGCATCAAAGCTAATTTTTCTTCGTAGGCAACAACTTGCCAAACTGGACGAGCTGGTAAAGGCAAGGTTTGTGGAGATGTTTGGAGACCCAGTAAAGAATACTATGAATTGGGAAATAAAGCCTTTATCGGAGTTAGGGGAGCTTAATCGAGGAGTATCTAAAGCGCGTCCAAGAAATTCTCCTGAGTTACTTGGCGGGCCATATCCGTTAATTCAAACAGGCGAAGTTGCCAATGCTAAGACATATATCACATCGTTTAACAGTACCTATTCCGAAAAAGGACTTGCTCAAAGCAAAATGTGGCCTAAGGGGACGCTATGCATCACCATTGCGGCAAATATAGCACAGACAAGTATTTTGACTTTTGATGCGTGCTTTCCAGATAGTGTTGTTGGTTTTATTTCCAGAAACATGACGAATGAGCTTTTCATCCACTACTGGTTTTCATTTTTTCAAAAGATTTTGGATGAACAAGCACCTCAAGTTGCACAGAAAAATATCAATCTTAAGATTTTAAGTGAACTAAATGTTATTGTACCGCCGCTTTCCCTCCAAAATCGCTTTGCTGCCTTTGTGGAGCGTGTAGACCAGCAGAAGCAGACTATACAGCAAAGCCTTGAGAAACTGGAACTGATGAAAAAAGCACTGATGCAGGAATATTTTGGGTAACTCCCTCAGCCGCCTGACGGCGACAGCCCCCTCAGAGAGGGAGCCTTAACGTGGCCGCAAGGCAAAAAGCCTTCCTCTTTGAGGAAGGTGGCACGGCGCAGCCGTGACGGAAGGAGTGGGGTTAGAAAGCAGTCCTCATTAAGCACAAGTGCTCAAAAAGAAGCAAATTGAGAGAATGTTTCGTGCAAATGGCAAACTTTTCGGCTTTTTATGGTATAATAAGGAAAATTCGGAAGATTAACCACACGAATTCAAATCAGAGAGGAGCACAGCTATGAACCAGTTTTATAATCAGATGTTTAATCCGACCTATGTGAATCAGAGCTTTTATCAATCGATTCCATCGCAGACGATGTGGCAGTATCAGCAAGACCAAAATGCAGAGGTTCAAAAGGCTGTAAAAGCTACGCGTGATCTGTGTGAAGCTGTAAATAAGTTGGATGCGGAACATCAGCAGCAGGCGTTTTATGCCTGTTTGACGGTACTGGCCGGGGAGCTTGGATGGAATCAATAAAATGCCAAGAGAAAGGGCGAAGTATAATGAGCGACTATACTGTCTATATTGACGAAGCGGGCGATTTGGGCATCGGACGCGGAACCCGATGGTTTGTGCTGTCTGCTGTTATTGTTGCCAAAGAAGATGAATCCCGCTATCCGTGAAAAAATGAGACAGATCAAGAACCGTTTGAATGTCAGAGAAATACATCTCCGGAAAATATCGGAGTTTCCCAAAAGGGCTTTTATTGTTCGAGAATTGAACAGTCAAAATTATACGTATATCAATATCCTTGTCGATACAACGAAATTCGACGAAGCGAAAATCCCAGACCCGTTGAAGGCATACAATGATGTTTGTAACTATCTGTTGGAGGGGGTGTCACTGTTTTTTGGAAGAACGGGGAAAAAGTTGCGGACATTATGCTATCGGCGCGTGGAACTTCAAGGGATGGCGATTTAATAAAGTACATAAAAAGAAAAAACTTCTGCCTTACGAAAAAAATTCCATCAACTCCGCTGTTTTTAACAAAATAACCGCCAGAGGTGCAGGAGAATGGGAACTTTTGCAACTGGCGGATGTGTGTGCAACAACGATGTTCTTAACGTATGAGGTGAATGGATTCGGTTTTTCCACGCCGTGTTTTTCCACTGCAATGTCAAACCATTTATATCGGTATCGTGGTAGTTTGGAAAAATTATGGTATCAAATTCTTTACAAATGATATGAAACCCAATCTGGAGCAGCTAAAAGCAACCAGAGTTTGCAGCAAATAAAAAGAAAGAACTCCCGGCACGACTACCACATACTCAAGTATGCTGGTGAAACACCCTCGTGTTGTTCCGGCGACGTTCTTTCAATTTCAATATACCTGATTTTGAAAAGAAGTCAATTTGCATTTTGCACAAATATAACGCTAAATATTTGGGCAGAATTGAATTCGACAATATATTGTTGAAAAGGGAACAATTATGTTTGAAAAAATAAGCAAAAGGTTTGTTTCTTCTTTTTTGAGCGATATATCGTTTTTTTGAAAGGAGCCCTCCCCATGTCCAACTTCTCCTATCTCTCCACCCGCCCCCGAATATTCCCTCTTTGCCAATTCTGCCATCGAGGCCGAGAAAGTGTTCTCCACCTCCCCGGCGATGTGCAGTGCGGTGGGGTGCCGGAAGGCGTTGGAGTTGGCGGTGAAGTGGGTGTATGCGGCAGATAAGACCATCACGATGCCCTACAAGGACAATCTGCAATCCCTGCTGCATGAGCCGAGTTTCCGGTTTGCAGTGGACCGCAATGTGTGGAGCGTGCTGCCCAGCATCGTGAAGGCGGGCAATCTGGCGGTACATACAGGGCATAGCGTGTCGGCGGCGGATGCAGTGTTCAGCCTGCGGGGGCTGTTCGATTTCATCCAGTGGGTGGATTACTGCTACGGCACGGACTATGTGGAGCGCTCCTTTGATGAAACAGCCATCCCCGACGAAAAGGTAGCACTGGACGAAAAGAAGATCCGGGAGCAGGAAAGTTTACTGTCTCAGAAGGATGCCGAACTGGAAGCATTGCGCACGCAGGTGGAGAGCCTTTCGGCGGCATACACGGCCAGCAAACAGCAGAACCAGCTGAGCCGCAGTTTCACTGCCGCCGACCTGACCGAGGCCGAGACGCGGCAGAAGATCATCGACATCGACCTCAAGGCCATGGGGTGGAAGTTCACCGGGCCGTACGCCGATGTGCGCACCGAGTACGAAGTGGACAATATGAACGGCGTGCTGGGGCAGAAGGGCTATGCGGACTATGTGCTGATGGGCAAAGGACGGCTTGCCGCTGGCGGTCATTGAAGCCAAGCGCAGCACCAAAGACCCCAACATCGGGCGCAAGCAGGCTCAGCTTTATGCAGACTGTCTGGAGCAGAAATTTGGCCGCCGTCCGATGCTGTTTACCACCAACGGCTACACCACCTATTTCTGGGATGAGCAGAGCGGCCCACAGCGTGCCGTGAGCGGGGTGTCCTGCAAGGACGACTTGCAGAAGCTGATGAACCGCCGCACCGAGAAAAAAAGCCGCTGGACACCATCGAAATTGACGATAAAATCACCGACCGTTACTACCAGAAAAACGCCATCCGGGCAGTCTGCGCCCATATTACGCAGGGCTTCCGGCGCAATCTGCTGGTCATGGCTACTGGCACGGGCAAGACCCGCACCGCATCCAGCCTGACCGATGTGCTGAGCCGGGGCGGTCATGTGACCAACGTGCTTTTTCTGGCGGACCGCACCGCGCTGGTCAAGCAGGCGAAGGACGACTTCAAGAAAGTATCTGCCCGACCAGTCGCTGTGCAATCTGTGCTCCTCTAAGGACGATAAGGCCGCGCGCATCGTGTTTTCCACCTATCCCACCATGCTCAACGCCATTGACAACGCCAAGACCAAGGACGGCGTGCCGCTGTTTTCGCCCGCCCACTTTGACCTTATCATCGTGGACGAGAGCCACCGCAGCATTTTCAAGAAATACCGCGCCATTTTTGATTATTTCGATGCGATTCTGGTGGGCTTGACCGCCACGCCGAAAACCGATGTTGACCGCAACACCTACGACTTTTTTGAAATGGAGCACGGCGTCCCCACCTATGCTTACGATTACGACACGGCGGTCTACACCGACCATGTGCTGGTGCCTTACTACAACTACGAGGTCAAGACGAAATTCACAGAAGAGGGCATCCACTACGACCAGCTTTCACCGGAGGATAAGGCCCGCTACGAGGACGATTTTGCCGAGGACGACACCCTGCCCACCTTCATCCCGTCCGAAAAGCTGAACAAGTTCATCTTCAACGCCAACACCGTGGACACGGTGCTGCAAGACCTGATGGAACAGGGCATCCAGACGGCAGGCGGCGACCGCATCGGCAAGACCATCATTTTTGCCCAGAACAAGCGCCATGCGGAGTTTATCCTGGAGCGCTTCAACAAGCTCTACCCGCAGCTGGAGACCCAGTACCCGGGATTCATCCAGCGGGTGGTCTGCGATGACGCCTATGCACAGTCCATCATTGACGACTTCAAACAACCGGACAAGCCGCCGTTTATTGCGGTCTCGGTGGACATGATGGACACGGGCATCGACGTGCCGGAGTGCGTGAATCTGGTGTGTTCTTCAAAAAAGTGCGCAGCAAAACGAAGTTCTGGCAGATGATCGGCCGGGGTACGCGGCTCTGCCCATCCCTTGCCTGCGTGGATGCCATCGATGGCGAATATACGGGCAAACGACGTTTTCTGATCTTCGACTACTGCGGCAACTTTGAATTTTTTCCGTCAGAAACCCAACGGCTACGAGAGCGCGGACACCAAAAGCCTGTCCGAGAGCATTTTCTGCAAGCAGGTGCGCATTGCCGCCGCGCTGCAGGATGGAGCCTATGGGGACGAAAACTACCAGAACTGGCGCAAGATCTTAACGGAGACCTGCCGTGCCGAAGTGGGAGCGTTGAATCCGGAGCTGGTATCCGTGCGGCTGCACCGACAGGCCGTGGAACACTACCAAAAGCCGGAAGCCTTTGTCAGCCTGACCGAAACGGACAAGGGTACTCTGATAAAAGAGGTGGCACCGCTCATCTCGCTGGACGACAAAGATGAAGCCGCCAAGCGGTTCGATATTAACTTTGTGTATGGCTTGCTGCTCTGTGAACTGGAAGGTCTGCCGGGGCTGGGCCGCGCCCAGAAACAGCTGCGCAGCACGGCGGCAATGCTGGAAGGAAAAGCTACCATCCCACAGGTGCAGGCGAAGCTGCCCCTCATCCGGGAGGTGCAGACAGACGAATTTTTGACCTCGCATGACCTTCTCCGCTTTGAGGAAATGCGGCAGGAACTGCGGGAACTTATCAAGTTTCTGGTGGACGGTGTAGAGGGGCAAAAGCCTGTCTACACGGCCCTTGCCGACCCGGTACTGGAACAGACCGAGGGCAAAACGCTGGATTCCGGCTATGATTTCGGCGAGTACCGGGAACGTGTGAACCGCTACATCATGGAGCACCGCAGCGATACGCTGGCCATCCACAAGCTGACCCAGAACATTCCGCTTTCCCGGGGCGACTATACCGAGCTGGAACATATCTTCACCTGTGAGCTGGGCAGCAAAGAGGACTATGCACGGGAGTTTTTCGGGATACACCCTTTGGTCTGCTGGTGCGTAAAGTGGCAAAGCTGGACCACGATGCTGCCATGCAGGCATTTTCCAAGTTCATCAACGACGAATCGCTGAATGCGAAGCAGATCGCGTTCGTGCAGAAGGTCATTCATTACATCGAGCAGAACGGTTATGTGGAAAGCAAAGCGGTGCTGATGAAACCACCCTTTGACCAACCCATCCTGTTTACCCGCCTGTTTGATGGAAAAACAGGGAGTGAACTGATGGATACGATCAATTCGGTGAAAGAGAATGCCACCCATGTGACGGCATAAAGTAGTGGAATGTAATGATAAAAACCGGTATAATTCAGGACTATCGAAAAATGAATATCCTGCAACGCAGGATGGCAAGTCAGGGAATTTTGAACGATACGCAAACGACCCTGGCTGATTACCTGATGAGCATCGCACAAATTTCCGTGGAGGATGCCGGAGTGATTTATATCGAGTTGAGCAGCATCCGCGGCAATTTTTATGGCAAACATCATTCTGCGCATGATTGAAAATTATCACTTCCTGCCCGATATGGCGCAGAAACTGAAAAACAAACAAGCACTGGTGGAAAGCGTAATTGCAAATGAACAGCAGGAGCCTTCCATTACGTTGTCCATCAAAGATGTGTATGATGACCTTGTCAACAGCAAACTGGATATGATCGAGGGCCTCGTGCCGATCTCTGCCATCCAGTATGATGCTAAGATGCAGGAAGCAGAAAGACTTTAAGGGGAGTGCGACTTGTAGGATTGCTTTAAATTATCGAGTTAATCCGCAGGCTGAATAGATTCACTCGAATCGAATGAAAACGAAAAAATGCCCGCTCACCGTGGAGATCCGGCTCCATCGGTGGGCGGGCATATCCAATAAAACACCAGGATACTATTATGCTTTTCGTACTTCAGCTGGGATCTTGTTCTGGCTCAGATATCCCACAGGGAGGGCGCAGAGGTGGAAACTGCGGCGGCACCTGCGCGCATGGCGGCCATGACATCGGCTTTGTCCCGCAGCAGGCCGCCTGCAATGACAGGCACCTGTGTGCGGGCGCTGATCTCGGCGATGACCCGGGGCATGATGCCGGGAAGGATCTCGACAAAATCCGGTTTGCCCTGCTCCAGCTGGCCGGACAGGCTGGTCAGCGAGAGGGAGTCCAGAATGAACGCCCGCTGGACGGTCAGCAGGCCCCGGTGACGCGCCCGGCGGATCAGAGCGTCGGGCGGGTGGAAATGATGCCGTCCGGGCTGCACAATGCGATGAGGGAATCCACTGCGATCTCTCTCGACGAAAGGCCGTCCACAAGGTCAATGTGCACCACGGCCAGCTTCCCCGCCTCGTGTATGCGGTGCACAAGCCCGTCTACGGTGAGCAGGGTGCTCGCCAGCAGAAAAACGGCGCTGCAGGGCGAAGCCAGCGCAGCAGTCAGGGCTTCGTCCGTTTTCACGGCGGCGATCACCGGTTCGTCCAGCAGGGTTTCAGCAAGAGGATGCATTGGGTAAGACTCCTTTCGAGCCAGATTTACAGAGATAGGGAGCAATCAGAAGATACGGCCCTTTCAGAAAACTCTAAAAGGGCCGCACCATGCGTAAACCAAGTTTATAAAAAATTGAGGGGTTTGTAAAGAGGATTAAAGAGGCATTATTTATGTGCCTGCACGGCTGCATTATTTTTCTTCAGCAGTACAGCGCATGCTATGGTAACTACAAAGCCGATCGCGATCAGTGCGTAGACCAGAGCAGTGCCAGCGTACTGTGTTCCGGGGTGTGCACGCGAATCTCGCAGATGCCCCACTCGCTGACAGCTGCAAGAACGCCGCAGAAGATGCCGCCAAGGTAGGGATTGCCCTGTGTGCTGGTACAGGAGACGACAAATCAGGATCGCAACAAAGATGAAGCCGGGCAGCGCATACACTGCAGTTGCGGCAGAAGCCAGACCGCCGAACATCGGGTTCGAGCCGGTAGCCTTGAAGATGCCGTAAAACGTAGCAGAGGACGAACAGAGTGGGAACCGATGCGATAAAGCTGATCAGAAGGTTAGAAAGCAGCTTGTTTTTGCCGAGCGCCGTGCTAAAGTTAAAACTGTTGACGCTGATGGACATGACAATGTAGTACACGAGATACATGGGTACAACAAGGAGCATACCCGGGATGCGGTTGGCTCCAAACTTCATAAAGCCCCAGTAAACGATCAGGAAGTTCACATCCACAAAATAGTCGACGGCAAAAACCATCAGGATCAGGGCAAAGACTGCAAGCAGGGCCGCGCCGATGGATTTGAGGAGTGCATGCCCGGAAATAGCGATGCCGGTATTCCGGAAGGAAAAACCGTGTTTTTTTGCCGTAGGCCATGTACCACACCGTGCACAGAACAAGAGTCAGTGCGCCGCACAGCAGAGAGATCAGGCCGTGGTACGCAGGGTTGGCCGAGTGGAAAAGTGCATCACGGTAAGATGCCAGTCCCTGCTTGTTCAGGAATCGAATCCCATGAGGATGGACAGGACGGCACTGATGATCTGGATGCCCCCGAAACGAGTTGTCAAGGACTTTTTTATCAAAAAATAAGCAACAGTATTATCTGTTGCACTATGCTTGTTGTGTATGTCATTTGGCTGTATAATTAATAATATAAATTTTACTGACGAGATCGGAGGTCATTGCAAGTGGATGATACTGTTTTATTTTTAAGCGCATATAATTCGACACAGTATAAAGCGACAAACTGGTTTTTACGAAAACTTCGTAATGTTATCCCGCACAAAAAAAGAAGCAGATGCAATCCTTACTGGAAAAGCATCATCTTTCTTTCGTGGCAACAGACGAGACTATTACTTCTGTTGATGGGAAAATGGAGGTAACGGCCCAATATGATTATGTACATCAAGCGACTACATTTTCCTTCAAATCAAAAGATTCAGCTGAAAAAAGAAAACGATGCAAGTGACTCTTTGAAAGATTCCGGTTTCTATATCAATCTTAGGCACGCACAAATCTATCTTAGTTGATGAACGATATTTCAAAATCGAATTTACTTTCTGGCTAGAGCCATTTTTAGTTTGGATAAATGGTCAGATGTATCAAATTGATGCCGGTGCCTTTATGATGAACAGTGTTTTGTTCATTGTTTTTGAAGTCATAAACTACAAAACAGGAAAACCACTTGCCAAAGATGATGTCGGGGCAAAAGCAGAAAACTACAACCTACTGTCTGTGGAGAAATATCAATTCTTTTGATGAAGAGAAACCTGTCGAGGCAGGAATGAAAATTTCTGAAATAATATATGAAAATATTTCTGAGTTTATCTGGGAATTGACAAATAAGTGTTATCGTTCCCAAGAATATTTCTTTGTGCATGACACATTGGTCTTTTCGAATAATATTGAAAATATTTCAGATTACTTTTGCAAACTCATTGATACGAAAGCGCCTGCTGAACCAATTAAGGACATTAGTACAGTGGAAATATACCAATATTATCCACAAGCTGGTTTGTAGTGTAGTTTCTGACTTTGATTGTGATAACTTTCACCCAATTTTATATTCGGCCATTATATTGGAATCGCTAAAACTCTATATTCATATTTTTTCAAAAACTCTAACCTTTGAAAATGAAACAGATCTTCGGCGGTCGGTACGAAATGATATTTACTTGCAGAATCTTTTTTTTGCTCTCCTAATCTTCCAATTGAAACTCATAATTTATTGAACTACATTAAGGAAAGCGAGCCTTACAAAAAACACGCAGAAGCTCTTCACCTAAAAATATCCTATTTGACTGCACAAAATGAACTAAAGAAAAGCAGAAACTCTGCGATTTTGAATGTTCTGCTATACATTATTTCTTTACTCAGTGCTATCGGAACTCTTGATGTCATAGAAGCACATTTTGGTGTACCATTCAAATACAGCTTTATTATTGTGGTCACGCTGTTTATTCTCGGACT
>VOFJ01003149.1_pt1 | contig 39466 bp, 49 predicted proteins | sample 5384081 | NCBI WGS metagenome assembly VOFJ01 (sample SAMN12384729, study PRJNA508395) | human gut metagenome | isolation source: healthy gut I | host: Homo sapiens
TTCTGCATTTGCGCCATCTGGTTATTCCAGACGTTCTGCAAGGGGCGCTGTACTTAATAACCGATTCATCGGTCATTATACGGATAAATGGAATGGCAACGGAAAGAATGATTACCCTAACAAGGCAATCCTGTTAAAGCGGTGAAATGTTTCACGACTTAACAACAGTCTGTAGAACAGATAAAAACTGCCAGACAGACAGACGATTTAAGGATATATACAAAGAAGTCTCCCATAATTGTCAGTTTTTATTACCTTGTTCCACTTCGTCCAACAACTTCCGAAGTTCATCCACAGAGATATCCTCTTCCTTGATCAGCGTAGAGACAACCCCCAGATAAGAATTATTGAAATATTTGGCAATAACATTCTTCAATGTACCTTTGCTGTACTCTGTCTCAACTAACGGCGGCATAATACTGATAAGTATTGCCGAAAGTGTTATGTGAAAGGAACTTTATCCTCCAATCCCCCGGACAATCGTCGATAATGTATTGAAATGAGGTTTAGGCTCCTCGTAATATTCAAGTAACTCTTTCACGAACAGTGGGCCTTTCTGCCAGAACCAGCCCATGATTTCTTCTTCTTTCACCGTAAGTCGTTTCATAACCTTATCTTGTTTGCGACAAAGTAACTAAAACTTTTAGTTACCAAACTAATTTGTATAGTTAATAAACTAAAAGAGATAGTTTATTCATTGATCCAATCAAAAAAACCGCCCCGGGAATGTCCGGGACGGCCTCTATTATATCCAGATGTTTGAATGATTAGGCGACAGGAATCGTTCCGCCAATCAAGATCACAACCAATAAGGCCAAGATAGCGTACAACTCTGGGAATACGGCCATTACCATCGTAGCACCGAATACGTTGTGTCCGGCACCAACACCAGCGATACCATTCGCGCAAACTTGAGCTTGGCGGATTGAAGAGTAAAAACCAGCGAAACCTAACACTAAACCAGCGCCGAAAACAGCCGTAGCGGCCAACATGGAAATATCAGCGACCAAGAACTTCTGCATCATAAAGTAGCCCACGAATCCATACAAACCCTGTGAAGAAGGCAACGCACTTAAAGCGATGTACGTACCCAGAGCATCCGGATTTTTTCTTCATCGCACCTACCACCGCATTACCTGCGATCGTAACACCATAACTACTGCCGATAAAAGTTAAACCTGTCATCAACGCAATACCTACATAAGCTAATAAAATTGGTTCCATAATAAAATGTGTTTTTAAATTATTCTTTTATTGTTTTATTTTCTCGTTTAATTGTTATGCTTTTCTGAATGGCTCATAGGCCTTACCTCCACCTTCGAACTCCGCGTTCTTGTAATATTCCACGAAGATCAAACGAAGCGGGTGTACCAAGGAGCTGATCGTACAAAGAGCGATATTGATGGAGTGACCCACTAACAAGATCAATAACATACAGATCGCACGTGCCATGATATTCATACCGTCTGTCATCGTAACCGCCAACGTATTAAATACGCCACCCAAGATGGAACCGGTCAGACCGATAGCGAACAAACGAATGTATGATAACGTATCCCCCAGCAATCCGGAGGCCATATTGTACGTGTTCCAAAGTCCGGTACCAAAGTTCAAGAATACGTTCTTGCCCGGTGTATTGTACAAATAAGCGACAACCAGACCCAAGATGGCGATTCCGTAACATACCATAACGACAGCGTTCGGCAAGTGAACGTTCAACATCGGAAGTCCGAACGCCAATGCCAAGGATATGATCACGAACACCCAAGCGAACGGAGCGATACTGTGTTTCGTTCCTTTCTGTATCTTGATCTTGTAAGCAGCGACACATTTACCGAATATGATCTGTACCAAACCGATGACAATAGAGAATGTCATCAAGTTGTCGCTATTCACAAAGTAGTTCTTGATCTTTGACAAAGCCGGGATATCCGCCAAGGCCACTCCGAAGAAAGATCCCGTACAAGTACCCACCAATAAGGCGGCAAAGCCTAAATACTGGAACAAGGTCAAATAAGGCTTGAAATCCGGGTTCACCTTCTTCTTCAAGATCGTACAAGCGATCATGACCAGCAAACCATATCCGCCATCGCCGAAACAAAGTCCGAAGAACAGCATAAAGAACGGGGCGAACAACGGGGTCGGATCAAGTTCACCGTAATTAGGCAAGGAGAACATCTTCGTGATAGGCTCGTACAGCTTACTGAATTTATTATTCCGTAGCTTGATAGGCACCTTATCCCCATCCTCGATCTCTAATTGCTGGAAGAAATAACCTTGCTTATCCAGCTCGTGCTCCAAGGCCGGAGCGTTTTCCGTCGGCACCCAACCTTCCAACAACATGAGCTTATCACCCGCTTGCCGATCTGTCTGCACTAACGCATTAGAAAGATTAAACTCGTCCTGCAGGTTCTTATCGAATTCCTCCAACGTTTTATAATCCCCCACGGCACGATGTTTCAGCTCATCCTCCACATTCTGGATATCCTTGGTACGTTGATCCAGACGGGCACGCAACTTCGCCAATCCTTGAACCGGCATCTTCGGACGTTCAGCGTCTATATCGATCAAGGTACCTTCCTTGGTAATCGTGATAAAATACGTTACCGATTGGAAGTTATTGATCAGAATGGCGTTATACAGCACGCCCCATTCCGGCTCGTACTTAGCAGTAGGACAGGTAAAGAACGTAACATCGTATCCCGCTCTTTTCAGACGGTTGATATTCTGATAACTGAACTCACCCCATATTTCCATATAAGCCAGATCCTTCTCGATCGATTGCTTGGAAGCGATCAATTGCGCTTTCTTATCTTGCAATTCCTCTATCTTACGCACCAACTTCAAGCCTTCCTCTTTCGTCAACTCACGGGCCGGGGCAAACTTAACGTCTTTCTCCGCCGCATGGAGGTTCTTAAAGTAACGCATCAGCGTATTGATCTGTTTACGCTCAGCCAGAAGCTCTTGCAACCTCTCGTTATCCATCACGGAGTTTGTCTCCTTGATATGGACGACACCTAAGTCACGAAGCGTAGAAAGGAACGTATCATACTCCTTATGGTACACCATAAAGGCATATTTACTCATCTTTACTATCATACCTCGGCCTCCTCTTTTTCTTCTTTTTTTGCCTTACGTTTCTCCTGATTGGCTCTCATGATCTTCTGTGAGGACTTAGAAAGACTCTCCTCGTCTTCCATAAACCGTTTCACCTTACGGATCGCATCCTTATAACCCGGAATCTGTACCTTCTCAAACAGGTTCACCTTCTGAGTGGTCTTTTTCCTAGCATGCTCCAACAACTCCAGCTTCATGCCCGAGAACTCCGCCTCGATACCGGTACGAGCCAGCTTTTTTTCAGCAACTCGATACCATCCGTATACCATGCGGGGGCATTAAAGAGACTATAGTGTCCGATCTCGAACTTGATCTCGTCCAATAACGGGACGATCACGCCGGCGATCTTCTTCGTGGAGAGCGTAACGTCCTTCACGGAGATCAGCTCCGGATTGAACTCGTTCCACAAAGCCACCATATTCTCGTAACTCTGAATCTCTCGTTCTAGCTGAAGTTCCAATTTATTCACTTCGTCCTTGGTCCGCTTCACCTCGATACGCAGGGCGCTCTCCTTGCTCTTGATCGTAGGCAGGGAGCGTTCACGCATCTTCAGTTGCTTTTCCAATTGCTGAAGAGAGGTTTTATTATATTGAAACTTTATTGCCATGTTTATTTAATTTACTTCCAGTACTTATCAACCAATCCTTGTTTGATATTTACCTCCTCCGGGCTGAAATATCTAGCGAACAATCCCCAAGCTACGTCCAGCATCTCCGTCGTATCCAAGTTTACGTCGATAGCCAACAGCTTAGAAGAATAATCCTTGGCGAAAGACAAGGTACGGTTGTCGTAGTCGGTCAAGTCGAAACCATTCTCCAGCTTGGTCTTAGCGTTGGCGGCATCGGCATACAAACGTACGGCGGCGTTCATTACCTGTGGATGATCCTCACGGGTCTTCTTTCCGGTTACCAGCTGTTTCAAACGAGACAAGCTTCGGAACGGATCGACGATGACCTTACCCACATCGCTATCACGACGCAAATACAACTGACCTTCCGTGATATAACCCGTATTATCAGGTACGGCATGCGTGATATCACCACCGGATAAGGTCGTTACGGCGATAATCGTGATGGAACCTCCCGCCGGGAATTGAACGGCTTTCTCGTAAATCTTCGCCAAATCCGAATACAAGGAACCCGGCATAGAGTCCTTAGACGGGATCTGGTCCATACGGTTTGATACGATCGCCAAGGCATCGGCGTAGTTGGTCATATCGGTAAGCAATACCAAGACCTTCTCGTTCTTCTCCACGGCGAAATACTCAGCGGCGCTCAACGCCATATCCGGGATCAAGATACGCTCTACGGACGGGTCCTCGGTCGTGTTGATAAAACTAACGATACGGTCTAGGGCACCGGCGTTACTAAATGTATTCTTAAAGAACAGGTAGTCGTCGTTCGTCATACCCATACCTCCCAAGATAATCTTATCGGACTTCGCACGCAAGGCTACCATCGCCATAACTTGGTTGAAAGGCTGGTCGGGGTCGGCGAAGAACGGGATCTTCTGACCGGTTACCAAGGTATTATTCAAGTCGATACCGGCGATACCCGTAGCGATTAATTCAGAGGGTTGTTTACGACGTACCGGGTTCACGGACGGACCACCGATCTCGACCTCACGTCCCTCGGGGATCGGACCGCCATCGATAGGCTCGCCATAAGCGTTGAAGAAACGTCCGGCTAACTGGTCACCTACTTTCAAGGAAGGGGCCTTCCCCATGAATACCACCTCGGCATTCGTACGGATACCTTCCGTTCCGGAGAATACCTGCAACGTCACCTCGTCGCCGATAATCTTTACCACCTGAGCCAGCTTTCCGTCTACAGAGGCCAACTCATCATACCCAACTCCCGTTGCTTTCAGCGAACAGGTAGCTTTTGTGATCTGGGTAATCTTCGTATATATTTTTTGAAATGCTTTTGTTGCCATAACTCTTTTAATTTTCGATTCTCTCCTTCAAAAGTTCATCCAGTTCCGTATTAAACTTCTTGAATTGGTCACTCTCATATTCCGAATAGTTCATCTGCTTAAAGATGTTGATCATCTTCTTAAAGTAGTCCATAACCTCAAGGAAGTTATCAAACTTAAACTCTGAACGGCAAACATTTACGACTCTATCCAGCATGAATTCCTGACGTTGCAACGGAGTAACCGCATCAATGGCATCGAAAGCATCCTGTTGCAAGATCACGAAGTCGATCAACTCGGACTTCCAGAATGTAACGTGATACTCGACAGGCACACCATCATCACCCAAGATATTGATTTGCTCGGAGATCTCCTTACCACGCAACATACGGGTCTTGATCTCGTTTACTTTCTCGATCCATTCCGGGGAGATATGTTTAGCGATGTATTCCTGAAACTCCGGATACTCGATATACTTGGAATAACTCTCGATCGGGTTTACGGCCGGATAACGTTTACGGTCGGCACGCTCCTGCTCCAAGGCATAGAAACAACGGGCCACCTTCTTCGTATTCTCGGTCACTGGCTCCTTCAAGTTTCCACCGGCCGGCGATACCGTACCGATGAAAGTGACGGAGCCTGTAGCGTTGTTATTCAAATGAACGAATCCCGCACGAGCGTAGAAGTTCGCCACGATAGCGGACAAGTCCATCGGGAAAGCATCCGGTCCCGGCAACTCCTCCAAACGGTTGGACATCTCACGCAAAGCCTGTGCCCAGCGGGAAGTAGAGTCGGCCATCAACAGAACCTTCAAACCCATGCTGCGATAATACTCGGCGATGGTCATCGCCGTATATACGGATGCCTCACGAGCGGCTACCGGCATGTTGGATGTATTGGCGATAATGATCGTACGTTCCATCAATTTACGTCCCGTATGCGGGTCTACCAATTCCGGGAACTCCGTAAATACCTCTACGACCTCATTCGCACGCTCACCGCAGGCGGCGATAATCACGATATCCGCTTCCGCTTGTTTAGAGATAGCGTGCTGAAGCACCGTCTTACCCGTACCGAACGGACCGGGGATAAATCCGGTACCACCCTCAACGATCGGGTTCACGGTATCGATCGTACGAACGCCCGTCTCCAGCAATTTGAATGGACGGGGCTTTTCCTTATAACAAGTGATGGCTTTCTTTACCGGCCATTTCTGGATCATCGTCACGTTTACGTCCGTGCCATTTTCGTCCGTAAGGACAGCCATCGTATCATTGATGGTGTATTGTCCGGCTGGAACCACCGACTTCACAATATAAGATCCCTCGAACTTAAAGGGGACCATAATCTTATGAGGTTGGAAATTCTCGTCCACCTCTCCCAGCCAATCACCGGCGCTCACGGTATCGCCCGCTTTAGCCAGAGGCTTGAAATCCCACATCTTATCATTGTCCAACGCAAACGTATAATCGCCACGTTTCAAGAATACACCTTCCATCTTGTCCAAGTCATTCTGCAAACCGTCATAGTTGCGGGACAACATACCCGGACCCAGCGTAACTTCCAACATATGCCCTTGGAATTCAGCCTCGTCGCCGACACGCATACCACGTGTGCTCTCAAATACTTGTACAAAGGCATTCTTTCCTATCACCTTGATTACTTCCGACATCAGCTTCACGCCTCCGACAGAAATGTAACAGATCTCATTCTGAGAAACCGGACCATCCACCTCTACGGTTACTAGGTTGGATACGATTCCTTTTACAATTCCTTTCGTAGCCATAATTTATTTTATATTGTTTCTTTTAAATTCTTCCAACGCATTCTCACTACCCATCTTCATGGCGCCTACCAATTCACGGAAAGTCTTCTCGCCTCTCGCCTTATCCAAGGTTACCCAGCGCTCTATCATCTCCAATTTCAATAAATAAGCGAATACACTCTCTATGTCGAACGTCTTGAAGAAGGTATTATCGTCCAGCCATTTCCATTTCAAAAGATCGATTTTCTTCTCACGAACGATCAGATCGGTCTCTTCGGCGATGCGTTGTAACTCGGGCAAATATTCCACGGAATCGCCCAAGCCGAAATCACGGGCGTTCGACGTACGGATATTTTCTGCTATCTCATTATGCCCCACGATATAATTGGCCTTATCAAATCCATATTTACGGCAAGTGATCGCAGTAAGAACATTGTTGATATTCAGGTTAAGCTCGAACCAATCGGCCACGAACTTATTCCCACATTTCATGGCATATTCATAATATAACGCAGCCAAGCGGTCTTCCCATGATATATATTCTTTCTCATTTTTGGTGTCCTTAGCCTCTTCGGCTAGATACAGTTTAAAAAGTCCACGAAATAAGGCGGGAGATTATCATTTTTGGGAATTTTTTCCTCATCCTTCAACGCTTTATATAAAGTATTGAACTCATCATACGTTATTCTTCCTCTTTGATCCGGATCGGAGTCCGGTCTTTTAGCGTGAGCCAGCAGATTTATATTATCATATTTCAAATAAAATAAATCAATCAGCCTTTTATCCTTAGAAGATAGCATATCCTCTATTTCTGTCCGGAACTCACAGACTGAATAGGCTAGTTTACTATCATCCAACGCTATGTTAGGAAGTCCGGAGATTAAGTAGTAATACTTACTCATATCAGAACAGCATTTCTACTAATTGCGGACGCAAGAACTCTTTAAAGAACTCGATGAACTCGTCTTCGCCAAACGTCACTTTATAAGAGCCATCCGCCGGGATAATAGAGAAAGACGCTTTCTTTCCGCTTACCTTCTCGATCTTATACCCTTTCTCCAACAAACCTTTGGCATTGGCCTCAAAATACGCCTTCAAGCCCTCGGCATCAGAAGCTTGGATGGTCAAGAACTCATTAGCGGGCCAGCTTTTCACAAGCTCGAGGATCACTTTCTGCATATAGGCGGGATCCATCAACGCCGCTTTCACATTCGAACTAGCGATATCACCAGTGATAAGGTTTGTCACCTCGCTCTTTAATGCCTCGACAGACTGGGTGGCGAACAATTTCAATTCGGCTTCCGTATTCTTCTTCAACTCGGCAGCTTGTTTCTCGGCAGCCGCTACGATACGTTTCGCTTCCGCTTCCGCATCTTTAAGAATCGTATCCTTTTGAGCATTGGCCTCAGCGATTATACGCCCCGCTTCTTCGTTCCCCTTCTCTACACCTTCCTTGTAGATCTTGTCTGTTAGTTCCTGAATCTTTGTATCCATTTCCTATTATGTATTTGAATTGTATTTTTCAATAGTAAACGCCCACAAAGTTATTATTTTTCACGGATTAACATCAAAATAAGTGTGAAATCAAGCTAAAAAATAACACTAGTCAAGTAAAATTCTATTTACATTCGTCTATATTGTATTTTTGTTCGTCTATTTGTATCTTTGTCCCTAGAAGTTACGAAAAGAGTGTAATTTATTGGAAATGAGCTTAGGTTAATTACTCATAATAGTAATAGGTTACGATTTAGTTCGTTATCTGCTGCATTATTCTTCTGCGCGTTGCGTAACCTTCAAAGAACTCTTCGTATGCAAAAGTAACAATAAAACGGGAGATTTTGAAATGAATCTCCCTGATTTTTTCTTTATCATATAGGTTTTTCCGTAAAAGCGATTTTATCCGTCGGCACACCATCGTACAAAAGAATTTTGAACGAACGTGTGCCGACTACCGCATAAGCTGAGAAAAGGGCTTTGCCTCACACCTAAACAACTGTTTAGACTAATGAGGCAAGGCCCATTTCTTTTGTGCTTATGCCAAAGAGGTGCTTTTACGGCTTTTCAGAGGATTTTTCTTTTTCGCTGTTCCTTTGAGCCGTAAGCGGAAAGCCGTGTATGACCGCTTGCCCATGAATGGCACAAGCCGTCACCCACAGCAGGCAAACAGGGAAGAATGGTTTTATCTGCCCGCCCCGACACGTCCGGCCGGACAGATAAAACCATACTTCCTTGCAGGTGGTTTGCCGGTTTCACGCTATCGGCTATGTCCTTTTTTGGGGGGACTTCCTTTTTTCACGGATTTCTCTTTTGAAGTTTTCTGTCTAATCGGCCTCTACTTCCGTTTACCTCCATTTTCGCGCCTTTCAGTGGGCCGCATCAGGCAGTCATTTTCGTTCTGGGCGCAAAGGTAACTCCGGGATTGGACGGGAAAGCAAGGTCAAGCCTCCTGTTTTCGGAAAAAATCTCCAGCCCTGCGGGTAGTATTTTTCCCGAAAAACCTTGCATTCCCTAATCCCTACCTTTTTAAGCACTCGAAACGAAAACGACCGATGCGACAGAAAGACGCATAAAAAAAATGTCGGATAAACGAGAGGCAGATAAGATAGTTTGAAACTCAACTCCCTCAGCTCTTGAATCCGCATAAAAAATAAAAATCAAAAACAGAACAGATATGGGAACAACAATGGCAACAAAATTCGTGGCTTGGGAAGTGCCGACATTGGAAGCACTGAAAGGCAGTAAGGTTTACATCCTTCGTGAAAAACTGAACAACGGAGGACAGATGAACCGAGAGGAAAAAGATTGGCTCACCGAAAAGGTGAATAGCAACACCTATTTCAAGAGCGCAGTCCCCCTGCAAGGCTGGAGGTTTGACTTCTCCGATGTACTCCGCACGTTTCTCGTGTGCCAATACGGACGTTGGACGGAATACAAGGCAACGGACAAGACCGGACTTCGCAGATACCTATACGGCAGGATAGACAACATTGTAGAACTTGAAAAATAGCGAGGATATGACAGCAACGGCAGACTTCAGACAAGTGGCGCAATACATAGGGCTTGCGATATGCGCCCTAATCATGCGCACCGCCCTTTGGGTGTTCGGCATCCTTTGGGGTATCGTCAGAGAGATAGTAAACGGAATGTTCCGAGTGGCGATAGGCATAATCGTGGCAATCTTTTCCACTATCGCCTTCTTCGGCTTCATCCTTTGGTTATTCACCCTTTAATCCTTACCGACATGAACAAGACAACGGAAAAAATGCCTACATGGAGTTTATGTTACCTCATAAATGGGGACGCAACAGGATTGACGGACAATGAAATCCTCTTGATTGATAAATGGATGAATGATTGGCAGGTACAAATCGTTTCACCCATTACAGATGAGGAAGGAAACGCACAACCATACTTTTCACGCTATCCGCTTTTCGGACTTCCTGCCGAAGTGGAGGACTGCGACATACTTTATTTGAATGACAACCCATCAAAAATATAGCGATATGAAAACGACAGACCATTTCAAGAGAACGATACAGATGTATTTGGAGCAACGTGCGGCGGAAGATGCGCTCTTTGCCAAGAACTACCGCAACCCTGCCAAGAACATAGACGATTGTGTGACCTACATTCTGAACTATGTGCAGAAAAGCGGTTGCAACGGCTTCACGGACGGGGAAATATACGGACAAGCCGTACACTACTATGACGAGAACGAGATAGAGATGGGCAAGCCTATCCAGTGTCATGTAGCCGTGAACCATGTGGTGGAACTCACCGCAGAGGAGAAGGCGGAAGCACGGCAGAACGCTATCCGACAATACCAAGACGAGGAAGTCCGCAGGTTGCAGAACCGCAACAAGCCGAGAACCGCCACCAAAGCGACCGTCCAAGAAGTACAACAACCCTCATTATTTGATTTAGGCTTATGAAACCGAGAACACAGATACAGCAGGAAGTCGCACATCTGAGCAAGCGACTACCGAGATTGACCGCCACGCAAAAGGCATACGCTTTCCGTCATTGCTTCAAGCATTACGCAATCAGGAGGGCGGACGGCACGAATATCTGTACCGAGTGCGGACATTCGTGGAAGAGCGACCATGACCTTGCGGACACCCTTTGCGGATGTACCTGCCCCCTTTGCGGTATGCAGTTGGAAGCGTTGCGCACCCGAAAGAGCGTTTTCAGCGAGAACGAATATTTCTCCATTGTCACGACCAGCAAGCAGTACCAAGTGATACGTTTCTTCTTCGTCAAGTCCCGATACAAGGCAGGGCAAGCAGCCGAGTATTCCATTTATGAAGTGGTGCAGAGGTGGATTTCACCCGATGGAAAGACAACGACCGTTGCCCGACTGCGTGGTATGTCAATGTTGTATTACGACCAATGGGCGGAATACAGCGACATGGAGGTACGCAAGAACAACGGACTTCACGCATACGATATAGCACCTATGTGTACCTATCCCCGACAGCGTTTCATCCCCGAATTGAAACGCAACGGCTTCAACGGGGACTATCACAACACACTGCCGTATGACCTTTTCACGGCTATCCTTTCTGACAGCCGAGCCGAAACACTCTTGAAAGCAGGGCAATACGCCATGTTGCGCCACTATATCCGAAGTTCCTTTGACATGGGACGGTATTGGGCATCCGTCAAGATTTGCATCCGCAACGGTTACACCATTTCGGACGGCTCCGTATGGTGCGACACCATTGACCTCCTGCGTCATTTTGGCAAGGACACGAACAGCCCGAAATACGTCTGCCCTGCCGACCTCAAAGCGGAACACGACAAGTTAGTGGCAAAGCGCAACCTGCAAAGGGAGCGTGAGCGGACGGAACAGCAACGGCAAAAGGCGATTGAGGACGAGAAGAACTATCTGAAAGCCAAAGGCATCTTCTTCGGACTTGTGTTCTCCGACAGCCTTATCTGTATTAAGGTCATAGAAAGCGTGGAGGAAATGGCGGAAGAAGGGCGGATGATGCACCATTGTGTGGGCGGTTATCACAACAAGGCAAACTCCCTTATCCTATCCGCTACCATTGACGGCAAGCGGATTGAAACGATAGAAGTCAGTTTGAAAACGCTGAAAGTGGTACAGAGCAGAGGGGTATGTAATTCCAATACCGAGTACCACGACCGCATCATCCGACTTGTGGAGGACAATGCCGGACTTATCCGTCAGCGGATGAACGCAGCATAATATCAACCTATAAAACAGAATAATATGGAAGTAAGGCTTGAAAACATGATTTGTTTGTGGGACGATAAAATCCCCACGATGTTCCTTGAGTTTATGAACCTCCTCACTTTTTGTCAGAGTGAGGAGCAGTTAAGGGCAAGCGTAAAGGACTTTGCCGAGAAGCACGAACTTGACAAGTTCTTCCTTTACGGCTTCGGCTCACACCATTTCTACATGCACCAACGCTACACGAGCAACCCCGAAATAGTGATGCAGAACAGAGTGTTGTCAGTACATTTCTAACCATCTAAAAATAACGATTATGAGTACACGGATGACCATCAACGGAGTAAGCACCTGCACGCAAGCAGGGACAGAGAAATACGAGAAGTCCCAAACGGGTATCGGCAGACGTAAGCGGACACTTATGCAATACGACTACCGCCACACGGACGGGGAATTGTTCTCTTGTGTGAAACCCACGTTAGACGAGTGCCGAGCCGCACGGGACAAGTGGCTGACGGCAAAGGAAGGAAAGGAGGACAAGCGATGAACGAAGCAGGCTACCAAACGCTGATAGTCAAGTTCAGCAAGTCCATCACGGAATTGGACGGCATCTTTGACGATGCCGGAGCGTGGGGAGTTGAAACCCTTAAAGGATGGGTAGAGGACTACGAGAGCAGTCGGTTTACCGCTATTGACCGCCATACGGCAGTCATCACAAGCGAGTACAATATGGAGTGTGTGAAAACATGGTTGGAAAGGAACACCCCCATAGCCGAGAAAACAGAATTTTGAACATTCGGGCGGTGTCCGCACCGCCCGAACATAACACCCAAAGAAGAATGAATATGATAGCAAAGACAATTTTGGAGCAGATAGGTGGCAGACGCTTTGCCGCCATGACGGGAAGCAAAGACTTCATAGACATGGGCAACGGCTTACGCATGAGCCTTGCGAGGAACAAGACGAGTGCCAACCGCCTTGACATCATCTATGATGCAGGGGCAGACCTCTACAATATGCGCTTCTACCGCAGGACGTTCAGCAAAAAGACATTCGAGTGCAAGACGAAAGACATAGAAACGCACGAGGGGATATATTGCGATATGCTGGAGGAAATGTTCACGATGGTGACGGGGCTTTACACCCGTTTTTGAACGATGGGCGGCGAAAGCCGCCTACTTTCTTTCAGTGAGCATGATGGCGGACAAAGAAAGTAGCAAAGAAACCTTTGTTCCAATCTTCGATAGTATTCACAAAAACAAGTTTTAATCATGGAAACAATCAGACAAAACGGAAAAATCATCTTGCACAGCAATGACGAAACAAGCATAAAGATGATTTTCAAAAACCTCACGGGCAGAAATTTTCAAGGTCAGGAATATGTGGAGTATATCCGGCATATCGCAATCGGGGACATGGGATTTTCTCCCGGCATTATCGAGCATTGCAAGGATGATGAGGTAATCGGTAAAGGAACAATCCCGAATGTATGAAAGTGGAAACTCCGATGAAGTTGCGGTTTCATCGGAGTTTTAGCTATATATCCCAATCCGGTTTTACAATTTTTGGATAACGTTGTTGTCTAACAGTCTTCAACTTTGCCATATAAAATAAATAAATCTCCTTATATGAGCCAAATCCGGGCTGTTGCATATCCTCTTTGATGGATAAACCACCAAATACAAGTAACCATAATTTTACAGCAACTCCTAAGTATCCCCAAAGTGGATCCATTTCATGTAAATCCAGTTTAGCGACTAAATTTTCTATTCGGACATCCATATCTGGATGAGTTCCACCACCAGAAATAGAATCTTCACCCATCAATAAAAGGGCTGCTAATACAGTTGCAACTCCCGCCTTATATGTATTTCCCCACGCAGAATCATATTCAGTTTGAATAAAACTAATTGCTGTATCATCAGCGTCAATTTCATCATCTACAGTATGGGAAAGTGTCTGCTGTATTTGTGTATGACCTAAATAATTATGTGAAAATTCGTGGGCATATATAAATGCTATTGCAGCGCAATATACGCCATTCGCATGATTTATAATATTTTCAAATTGTTGGGGATTACAGATATTGGGAGTAACCCAATACACATCCCTATTGAAGTTATGCAATAATTGACGTCCCCTAAAAAAGCAATCATTGGCATACTCTACATCAACCATATTGGGTTTATATCCATTTTTGTTTATGCCAACTGTGTTCATCATTGGAATATGTATGACATTCTCAAAATAAGCAGTAAGATAGATACAAACCGACCATAAATATTGGCAAAAGTTTTCGTTGATATATATATGGTTTAATCCATCACTATCTTTTTTTATTTCCGCAACGTCACTAATAGCTTTTCCTTCTCTTATAAAAAGTAAATCGGCGGGAAAAGTTATTGATATTGCAATCATCTTTTATAGCATCTAATAACTCAAAAACTTTTTCAATACATTGAATAGCATCATCAGATAACTGTTCAACAGGTAAAAAATAGATTTCTTTCGGTTCTTTCATTTTACGGAATTTGTATGCAAAGGTAATGTGTTTATTTGTACTGGATGCAAAAGTTCCTTGCGATATTGTTTATCGCAAGGAATTTCAGTCGGATTACGGAATACACAGCATTGCAAACTCCGCTTTTCTCCGTTTGAGTTGCATGGCGGGTCTTTCCCTTGTAGTTGCAGATAGCGTATACTTTTGTAAATGTTCCTGTCGGCCGCCCCTAAATTTCGGATTATCGTGCTTGTTATATTAGTTGACACCTGTCAATTTCAAAGAATCAACCAAATCGATTTTATTTAATGCAGATTGCAGACCATAAAAATTATATCTTTTTTGACTTTCATAAGTCAGAGCTTCGTTTAACTTCGCCAAGTCAAACTTTTTGCTTTTAATTGGGAAAACCATGTCTGATTCAGAATCTACTTGTTTTCCCTTAAAATCCGGTTCGCGTGGAATTCCTCGTTGTTGGTAATTATACTGGATTAGTAACGTAGCTACCGCATAAGAGATATGGTGCATTATAAAATTATCATCAGAATGGAAAATAGGTTCTGGAAGATTTTTTTCTATTGCATCCAACAATCCTTGAATAGAAAATTCACCAATTTTAATTTGATTATAAAATGGTCTGTTTATTACCTTGAAATAACATAGTAAAAAGAACAAATCGGCTGAAAAATGCTGCGCGGGATTATATCCACTAAGTGCTAAACGTGTGTATGCAAATATTTTATTAGCGGCTCTAAGACTAATATTGGAGGCAACTGTTATGTCGCTGGAAATATAATTAAAAACCTGTCCTTCCGATTGCAAGTCTCGATTCCTCATCCGAGACTCATGGTTAAAGAAAGTTCCAAAATCATATGCATCGAATAAGAATTTGCAATATTCTTCCATGTTAGGAGCCGGAAGTGTGTATTCTATATCAATAAATCTTCTAAGATACTCTTTCCCGTCAATATTTGATGAACCATAGAATCCTTGTACCGCATATTGAAGTTGATTTATATTTACAGCTAAAACAAAGATTATGTTAGGAACCTCAAATAAGTGCTTTACTCTTTCAAGGAGTTTTACTGCGTAATGTGGATTGCAACGGTCTAATTCATCAATAAAGAAAAATACAGGCTTCCCGTTAGCCTCAGATGCTACAAATTCAGAAAGCTGATTTCTAAAACTCTCTAAGCTATCTTTCTTGCTTTGATATTCTGACATTTGCTGATAGCATTGGTCAACTAATTCATCAACACCAGCTTTAATCAGGGCTGCATCAACACCTGTTGCTTTATGTAAAATACCTTTTGCAACTTCTCCAGCTACTTTCAGTCCTATTTTTGCTCCACTTTTAACGACCTTACTGAATGTCTTTGATTTTTGGAATACCTCATCCAATTCTGACATAATAGCGATAAACGGGTCATCTTGAAAATCGGTATTCCAAGCATTAAAGTATATAGATTTATATGTCCGGTCTAATAACATTTGGTGCCACATACGAACAAAGGTAGTTTTTCCTGATCCCCATTCTCCATCTAAAGCAATAACAGCACCAGTATCGGCATACATATTTGCAATATCGGTAAGATTTTGAGCCAAAGGTTGGCGATTCAACTTATCTTCTGCAAATGGATTTCCCGACACAACTGAAATTTCTATATCTTTACATTTCATCTTAACCAAGATTATAGCTGATTTGCAGATACAAAGGTAGCGTATTTATTTGTATTGGACGCAAAAATTCCTTGCGATATTGTTTGTCGCAAGGAATTTCAGTCGTATTACGGAATATACAGCAACGCAAACTCCGCCTTTCTCCGTTTGAGCAGCATCGCGTGGCGTTTTCCCTTGTAGTTGCAGAAAGCAATATACTCGCGGTAGATGTTCCTGTCGCCCGCCTCCAGCTTCGGATTAGCGTGCTTTTGGGTATCTTTCCCTCTCCCCAAAAGGCGGTACGGACCGACATTGTAGGCAAGCGTGGCAAGGAGCAGACTATCCTTCCCGAACTGCCGGAACATCGCGCAGAATTTCCGCAGATCTTTCCGCAGAAGCGCGTCCGCCTGCCGTTTCGTCATGGTGCGTGCCGAAAACCTTTCGCCCGGCTGCAACCGATGTCCATACCCTACATACGGGTAATGTTTTTCCGAATGCCAGCCTTCAAAGTATTTCGTGCATCGCACAGCCCTCTCAAATGGTGGCAGCCGGTAGATAGCCGCCTGCCCGTCCGTTCCCTCATGGCGTCTGTCCCGTGCGGACACGGAACAGACCGTCAGAAGCGAACAGAGGATAGCCATGAATACACGCATCATCGTATGATGGGCTTAAAGTTGCCGATGGGGATAACAGAAAAGACCCCGTCATCCTTCACGTTGCGGTTGTTAAAGTCAAACTCCAGCTCAAAGGAGTTGTCGAAATTGTCCTCCACCACCACGATGAAGTTGTGCGCTTCCTCGCCCGCCGCCGTGTAGTACAGCCGGAACTTCTCGTTTTCGAGCAGGTAACGGTCATTGGGCAGGAACGTGATTCCGTTGTCCATTTTCAGCGTGCCTTCCCCCTCGAACTGGAAATAACGAATGGTGTAGAGGGTGTTGGCGAAGTCGCCCGTCTTTTTCAGCTCACAGCGGATTTCCACCGTCTGCCCCTTCGTCACCTTGTTAGGCACGGGCATCGTTTCCACCGTGAAGGGATAGGATTGCTGTATGTCCATGTCGTCGTCACACGATACGAGCGTGAGCGACACGGCAGCGAACAGGCAGAGTGCCAACGTCTTGAAAATTGATGTTCTCTTGTTTTTGTTGTTCAGTATGTTCATTGTCCTTTGATTTTTAAGTTATTGTTATCTTTTGGTTGTCAGTTGCAGATACTCGTTCAAGTCCTTGCAACCGTCATAGAGAGCGGAACGGTCATAGACACGTTCTCCATAATGTCCTTTCAGCGTTTTCAACGTGCGCCGTCCGGCTCGTCATGGTCGAGATAACAGTCTATGCACCCGCACCGTCCAGATGACCTCATTGCCTTTTCCACGTTGGCAACAGAGTTCAATACGAGGCACTCACCCTTTTCCAATCCGAACGTGGCAGCAGAAAGAAGTCCATGAAGCCTTCAAAGATGCTGCACACGTCAGCCGGAGAGCCTTCCGCCTTGACCAGCGACACATCTTTCGGAGGCACGCATCCTTTGAAGAAGCGGCTGCGGATCTCATATCCACCCGTTACGTTCGGGAAACCGACGGCAAAATATCGTTTGCCACGCACACAATAATTCAGTCGGCAGCAGTAGCGTGATGCGACAACGTAAGGATGCTCCGTTCCGCCAGATAGTCTGTCAGTGGAGAACGAAGCAGAGGGACGGCTTCCACTCCCTCAAAGGCAGGTTCTGACGGTTTAGGCAGGAAAGTCGGTTTACTCACTTCGGGAACAGGCATAACATATTGGCGGTTTCCGCTATGAATTTCACTTGTTCCATGAAGTCGCCGCTTCCGATAAACTCCCTGGCAAGCGTGAAGATGTCACCACCTTTGCCCAGTCCGAAGTCGTACCAGAGCTGTTTCATCACGTTCACACGGAAAGAGGGCGTGCGCTCGCCCCTGTACGGGGTGAGATACCACAATTCGTTACCGCTCCTTCTGACAGGCTCATGCCCCAGCCGTGCGAGAAAAACCGCAATGGGCATTTGTCTGATGATGTCTATTTCCGTCCGTTCCATGTCTGCGTCAGTTGATGATGAACTTGACGCCGACCCCGAACTGCGTATGAAACTTCCTTGTGTCGCCACCCCACAGGCAACGCTCACGGAGGTTGGCGAGCAGGGAGATACGGTCTGCCACGTAAAACTCCACATCGAGCGTCAGCGCACCGCCGTAGATGAAGGCGTCCCGGTCATGGAGCGTGGAGCCGTCATGCAGTACCTTTTCGCCCCAGTTCACCGATTCATATCCGGCAAGAGCCGAAGCTCCTGCATAGACGAACACGATTTTACGGGCATCGGAAAGTATCTTGAAGTCGTAGCCGCCCTCCGCCGTGAACTGCGCCACGGGTATCTTCCCGTCCTTGTAAGGGTTGTTCTTCAACAGTATTCGCCGCCGAACACCCATTTGTTCCCCTTTTTCGTGTAGGTGGAAAGAGCCGCCCCGAAACTGTACCCGCCGTCGTTGCCGCCGGGATTGAAACGGTCCGCCATGTTCGCCCTGACCTCGATGCCCTGCATCTTCGGCAGGCATCGCTGGGCGTGCGCCTGCCCCGTAAACAGGGCAAGCGACGCGATGATTATTGCGATGTACTTTCTCATGGTCAGCGCACTTGAAGTTCGTTGATAGTATTGGCACGTACCAAGTCCTCGTTCTCAATCACGAAAGACTGGTGACGCCCCCCGTTCTTCTCGTTGAGTTCCACCACGAGGCATTTATCGTCGGGGATAGTGAACTTCGCCATCGTGAACACCGTGCGCTCGCTCTTCTTGCCCGGCACGAGTGTGGCGTAATTCTGCGCACGGAGCGGCAGGATGATCTGCTCCTGCACGGCGGTACGCTTCGCCACCTTCTTGTCCACGATTTTCCATGTGATGTAGTCCACATCGAAAGGCACATTGCTCTGGTTCTTTATCTCCGTGTGGAAATAGAGCAAACCATTATGCGTGTAGATACCTTTCAGCAGATACTGGATACCGAATCGCTTGCAGCCGATGTGCTTCACCTCGCGCTTGTTCTGCTTGTGGATGGACTTCATGATAAGGCGTACCAGCATTGGGCTTTCGCTGCCCAGTTCCTTCAGATAGATTTCCTGCGCATTATTCGGGCGGTTCACCTTCTCGCCGTCATGTATGAAGTCGTACATCTCCACATTGAGCAGCAACGGTTCTGAGGCATATTTCACGTTGAAGGTATAGAAACTCCCGTCCTCTGTTATCACGGACATATTGGTTTCGTTCGGGAAGTTCCTCACGGTAGCCTTCACGCGGATGACGTTCTCCGCTCCGTCGGCTTTGCCCGCAATCAGGTCGGGCGAACCTAAATCGACGTAGCGCACCTCCGAGGGGAAAATGACGTGGACGGTCTTGTCGTAGGTCACTTCCAAGCCGTGCGGAGGGACCATGCGGTCAAAGGTCAGCTTCTTTGTCAGCCCGTGATACAGGTCGCCGTCCGCCTCCTTCTGCGGATAGACCTCCTTTGTCAAGGTCGGTTGTTCACTTCCGTTGTTCGCTCCAACGGTTACGTTCTCCTGCGCGTTGGCAGTTGCGATGCCCATAGCGAGGGCAAACATGATGATTACTTTTCTCATTACTTTGGATTTTAGTGGTAAATAAAAATTGGATTGTTGTTACTTTTTATGTTTTCAATTCCTGTCCTGATAGAGCATTACCTTATACCCGGCTTTCAGATGCACCTTGACGGTACGCATCTTCTTGGCGATATACTGGCTTGTTCCTTGTATCAGCCCCTTGCCCAAATCGGAGGCAAGCTGCGCCCCGGCGTTGGTGGATATATTGATGCTGCTGCCCAGCGAGCCGCCCATGTTGGCGGCAACCTCCCTGACGGCATTCATTTCCATCGAGTTGGGAATAAAGATACCGCGTTGCCCATCCGTGTCATACACCGCCAGCTCCACCGGTATGATCGTACCTGCGTACTCCAGCGACGTGATTTCAATATCGAGCCGTTCGCCCTGAATCTTTGCTATGCCTACCACCACCGCATTACGGGGGATAATTTTGTCCGCTACCTCCATTGGCTCCAGCAGCCGGAGTTTGACAGCTTGCCCGTCGGTCACGCTCTGCGCCCCATAGATGCATGCCGAAATGGTATTCTTGTCTGATACGGTCGTGACGCCCACCGCCGTATTGAAACTGCGGTTACGCTCCTGCGAGAAGGAAGCGACAAACTCTGCATTGCTCATCGGCTGTGAGAGCGAGGAAACCACCTGATGCGTCACTTGCCTGACAGATGCAGCCATATTCTTTCCGGCTTTCTGCACAGGATAAGGCTCAGCCGCCTGCACCGTTTCCGGTGGCTGTGCTGCCGTTCTGACCGCCCATGTACTTCGCCGCCAACTCGTAAGACTTCTCCATGAGTGCCACTTGGTCATCCACAGCGGACGCCTTGTCTTCTCGCTCTCAAGTTTCGATTCCAGCGAAGCGATGCGCTCCAACAGTTCATCCATATCCGCGTTGTCGTTCTTCGGCTGCTCGTAGAAGTTGCCGAGCGTGGCATTGAGGTCGCGGTAGGCGGCTGCGGAGGATTGGATGGTTTTCGGAGCGGATGATGTTGATGTTGCTTCTTCTGCATTTCCGGGATTAGCAAGGTCGAAGTCCCTGCCGCCGTCCGCTTCCGCCACCTCGCGGTCGAACATATCGCCCAGCTCCTGCATGGTACGGCTGCGGTTTTCCTGCCGTTCTTCCATCGCCCCCTGCTCGTAGGCTTTCGCCTTGTCGCCGATGATCTGGCGGTTCGCCTTGTCCGCATCGGGCATTTCGATGTTGTAACCTCCCGTCCCCGATTGCTGCTCCTTGTCGGAAGACGGGGCGAATATCAGCCACATAACCCCGATAAATACCAGCACCATAGCGGGCAACACTATCATTTTCTGACGTTTCAGCCTTTGGGCTTCGGTCTTGCGCGGCTTCGCGCCTTGGCCATTGCGCTCTCCTTCTTCGGTTTCCCGTTGTCGGGAGCCGCCTTGTTCTCGTTTTTGGGTTCATTCTTCGTCTGTTCCATACAAATAAGGTATTACATTATGATTGTTGTCCGGCTTTACGGACAGTTCCACTTGTCCGGCATGGTCTGTCACCATACGGCTGCCGTCATTCCTGCCGATGTCATAGACGGCTTTTCCGAAGGTGTAGAGGGCAAGCACCGCGAAGGCGGCGAGCATCGTCAGCACGATGCGCTTGCGTGTTTCGGAGGCAAACCGTCCAGATAGCCTTTGAGCCTTGCCACCAGCATTTTCTTTTTGTCGTGGAGTTTCCAGTACGCACGCCAAAATGATTTCCTGATTTTCTTCATGTCCGTTACCTTTTGATGGTTTGTAAATCCTTGTTCTCGATGATGGTGAATCCCTCGATGGTAAAACCGTTGGGATTGTCGTCCGAACGGGACGAGTTCAAGAGGCGGCACGTCGTCACGAGGCTGCGCTCGGTGACGTTGCTTTGTCTGATGATCTTCTGCGTGGCGTAGGTCACGGCACGGTAGGGATAACCGTTGAAATCGCACACCACGCTGTCCACCTTCAGCACTTGGTTGATATTCCCGGCGATGATACGGTTGTAGTACCCTTCTCGGCGAAGTCCGAATAGTAGTTGTACACGCTTTTGTCCGCTAATAGCAGGGCGCGTTTCACATTATGCTCTATCGCGCTCTTTTCGGGTGAGAGCGTGAAGAACAGCTCGTGGAAGCGGCGCACGTGTTCCCTTGCCTCCGCCGGACGGTTCTGCGACAAGTCCTGCGAGAGAGCCAGCATCAGCGACTTGCCGTTGTCCAGCACGTAAATCTTTTCCCGTTGTCGCTCAGCGAAGCGGTAGGAACTCCACACGCTCCATACCGTTATTACGGCACACAGCGAGAGGAAGACGATACCGAACAGACGTATCTGCCTGAACGATGATTCGATGTTTTTGAGTGACTTAAATTCCATTGTTTTTTATTCGTTTTTAATTGTCAGTTGATTATTTCAGCAGTTTCCCGGCACGTCCGACCATGTTGCCTGCGGCTGCACCCGCCACGCTGCCCGCCATGCTTCCGGCTCGTCCTGCCGTCTGGTTCACGTTGCGACCATAGCTTCCCATGCCTCCGGCTTGGATAATCCAGCCAGCCACCGTCGGGATGGTGAAGTAGCCGATGATGCCGATTATCATGAAGACGATATACACCCCGTCGCTCGAATCCAGCGAAAAGTTCGGGTCTGCCTGCATCCGTTCGATGTCGCTTTGCAGCATCAGCACTTGGATTTTAGCCAGTATGGTGCTGAACATATCCGACACGGGCAACCACAGATAGACCTGTATGTAGCGGCATATCCATTGCGTGAGCGTGCTTTGGAAGCCGTCCCATACCGATATGGCGAAGCTATCGGACCGAGTATCGCCAGCACCACAAGAAAGAAGGTGCGAATGGTGTCTATCACGAGTGCGGCGGCTTGGAACATCAGTTCCAATATCTCGCGGAAGAAGTCGCGGATGCCCTTCTTCATGTTGTACATCCCGCGCTCGATATACATTCCCGCCATCGTCACCATGTCGCCGGGCGACCAGCCCAGTTCCTCCAACTGTTTGTCAAACTCCTCGTTCGACACGAGGTAGGCGGTTTCGGGGTTACGCATCATCGCCTCGTATTCCAGTTTATCCTTCTGCTCACGGTATCGGTTCATGTCCAGCGTTTCCGCCTCCAGCATCTTTGCCGTACCCTGCACGACGGGCGACATGAGGCTGTTTATCGTACCTAATACCACCGTCGGAAAGAACATGATGCACAGACCGATAGCAAAGGGGCGGAGCATAGGGAACACGTCTATCGGTTCGGCTCTCGCCAGCGACTGCCACACCCGGTAGGCGACGTAGAACAGCGCGCCCAGCCCGGCAATGCCTTTCGCCACACCCGCCATGTCCCCGCATAGCGGCATCATCTGCTCATAGAGCGAGCGCAGAATCTGGTGAAGGTTGTCGAAATTCATAGGCTACCAGTATCTTTCGTTCATGTTCCCGTACAGCCCCATGATGCGGTCGAGGTCGTTCTTCTTCTTTGCCCGCAGGTAGCTCACGCTGATGTTCTTGTTGGTGTAGTAGCTCACGAGGTTGCGGTAACGCTTCATTTTGGAGTAACAGCGTTCCACCACATCCATGCGCTCCTTGTCCGTCATGGAGAGCGTGGTGATGTTCACCACGTTCTTCAGTTCCGTCAGCACGTCGTTGGATTCCTCCAACAGCTTGGTGTAGCCAAAGGCGATGGCTCCCAGTTCCTCCACCGTGAAGTTGTCGTCACGCATCATCTTCTGGAAACTGGTCACATAGGTGTCGGTGATGTCACCCACCATCAGGATGGTCTGCTGCACCTTCCGGGCGTCTTACCAGATTGTTCACGGATTTGAGCGCGTCGTAATACTTCTTGCCCTGCTCGTAAATCTTCACCGTCTCTTGAAAATTTTTTATCATATTCTGGGCGGTCGTGGAAGTGTGTACCACGTTCTTCGAGGTGTTCACGATGCTCTGCGCGATGTTGGACGGGTCTATCACCGCCCACTGTGCGCTTGCCCTGCCGACTGCAAACAGGCACAGGCAGATAATAAGTGTTATTCTTGTTCTCATGTTACTTTGGATTTTAGTGGATTTCATTATTTATTGCTTGCCTATCGGATGGTCCGGTTTCGGGTTCACGCGCACATAGTCCCCGTTGGGCGAGAAGGTCAGGATGTCCGTTGCTTCGTTGTAGGACACGTCGATACGGAAGCCGGTGTTCATGAACAGGTTGCCGTTCTCTTCCTGCAAGAGATAGGTTTCCGGCTTCAGTTTGCGGCGCAGCCCGCTACGCTTGAACACCGTCACCTTATAGGCTTCGCCCTCCTTGTAGATAAGCACGTCGGGCTTGCCCTCTACGCTTTCCCAGTTTCCGCAAAGCAGGTCACGGCGGTTGTCCGCTACATCGCAGGATTGCAACACCATGACCGCCAGCCCGATTAAACACTTGCTGACTTGCAGCATTTTCGTTCTTGATATACTCATACGCATTTTCTTTTTTAGTTGATGAATCTGTTTTTACTTATTGCCTATTCCTTGTTTCTCCGTCTTTCGGCAAGCTGCCGGATGGCGGCTTCAATGTCGCCGCCCAGCTGCTCCGCCAGACGGTACACCTCTACTTTTTCCGTTTCTTCGGTGGTGTACGCCAGATACTCTTCAGCACTAACTTCGGTGGCATAGACTGCCGACTGCGTGCCACCCAGTCCGATCCAGACTTCCTTGTAGAGCCTTGACGGGTTGTTCGCCATGTTGATGGAGAGTATCTGCGACTTCTCCTTCTCCGTAAGACCCAACAGGGACTGTATGGCATCAAACTTGTTCATGTATTTCCGCTGGTCGAAGGATTTTGCAATCGGAGTTGTTGATGATGCTTTCCTTGACCACAGGCGAGGAAATGATGTCGTCCACCTCCTGCGTCACCACGATTGCCTCCCCGTAATACTTGCGCACGGTCTTGTACATATAGCGCAGGTACTCAGCCATATTCGCCGAAGAGAACGCCTTCCAAGCCTCTTCCACAATCAGTTGTTTGCGTACGCCTTTCAATCGGCGCATCTTGTTGATGAAGGCTTCCATGATGATGATGGTCACGACCGGGAAAAGCTCGCGATTCTCCTTAATACTGTCAATCTCGAAGACGATGAACCGCTTGCCGAGCAGGTCGATGTTCTCCGTGGAGTTGAGCAGGAAGTCGTAGCGTCCGTCCCGGTAATACTGCCGCATGGTGGTGAGCATATTGTCGATGTTGAAGTCTGACTTCTCCACCTTTATCTCACGTTCCGCCAGTTCGCGGCGGTAGTCGTCGCGCATATATTCATAAAAGGTGTTGAACGAGGGAACGATGCTCCGGTCAGCCCTGATACGCTCGATGTAGGCGTTCACCGCACTGCCCAGTTCGCCGCTTTCCGTCTTCGTCACTTTGTCATCCTCCGACTTCCAGAGCGTCAGCAGCAATGTCTTGATGCTGTCCTTCTTCTCCACGTCGAACACGTAATCATCGGTGTAGAACGGGTTGAATGAAATCGGTTTCTCCTCCGTGTAGGTGAAATACACGCCATCCGCCCCGTTTGTCTTGCGCCGGATCATCTCGCACAAGCCCAGATAAGAGTTTCCCGTGTCCACCAGCACCACATGCGTACCCTGCTCGTAGTATTGCCTCACGAGGTGGTTCATAAAGAAGGATTTGCCGCTGCCCGAAGGACCCAACACGAACTTGTTGCGGTTGGTGGTGATGCCCCGCTTCATCGGCAGGTCGCTGATGTCGAGGTGCAACGGTTTTCCCGTAAGCCTGTCCACCATCTTGATGCCGAAGGGCGATAGTGAACTGCGGTAGTTGGTTTCCTCCGTGAAGAGGCACACCGCCTGCTCGATGAAGGTGTGGAAACTCTCTTCCGCCGGGAAGTCCGCCGCATTGCCGGGCATCGCCGCCCAGTAGAGTGTCGGGCAGTCGATAGTGTTGTGGCGGGGTACACACTCCATGCTCGCAAGCTGGCTGCCTACGTCGTTCTTGATATGCTTCAGTTCCTCCGCGTCATCGCTCCATGCCATGACGTTAAAGTGCGCCCGTACCGAGGTCAGCCCGTAGGAATGGGCTTCGTTCAGGTACTGGTCTATCCACTCGCGGTTGATGCTGTTGCTCCGGCTGTATCGGGAGAGCGACTGCATATTCCTCGCAGACTTCTCGAATTTCTGAAGGTTTTCTTCACTGTTGTCGATAATCACATACTGGTTGTAGATGTGGTTGCAAGAGAGCAACAGCCCCACGGGAGAGGCAAAGGAGAGGCGGCAGTCGCTTCGATCCGTTGAGAGTTTCTCGTAGCGGATGTCAGTTGCCACCTTTCCGGGCATATCCTCCGCGTCAGAGAGGGTGTGCAGGCACAGGCGGTTGTCGCCGATGCGCATTTCCCTTGCCGAGAGGTCGATGTCTTGCAAGGCCGTGTCGCCTTCGGGCATGAGCGAGAAGTAACGCTCTATCAGTCCAGCGGACTTCTCCGTCCCGACAAGCTCGTTGGTGGAGAGGCGGCGCAGCCTGACAAAGCCGCTGTCGTTCATGATGCGCTCGAACTGTTCGGCAGCTTCCATGAACTTCCCGGCGGTTTCCCTGTCCAGCTCCTTCGGGATGATATGTCCACGGCACAGCGTGCTGAAGTTGCTCTGCATCCGGTTACGCTCCTTCGTCGTCTTGGTCAGGTAGAGATAGCAGGAGTGTTTCAGGTACGGACGCTCATTGAAGTGTCGTTCAAAGGAGCGGCTCAAAAAGCTCATGTCATCCTTTTGCAGTTCCGGCTTGTAGCGTTCCTTGATGAACCAGTCCTGCTTATGCACGACGCAGAAGTCCGGTAGCACCTTGGTAGCCTTGCACCAGCAGCCGTGTATCGCCTCGTACTCCGCGCCCGTCACGGTGTAAAGCTCCGGCAGTTCCACCTCAAAAGCCACCGTGATGTCGGCGTCTTTAGAAATGATGCAGCCATGCTCCACCGCCAGCAGCGGGAACTTGTTTTCCAGTGTCGTCATTTTGGATGTATTTCTCATGTCGTTTCTTCCTTTCGTTGCCGTTTGAATAATCGGGTGATCCGCCGCCGGTTGATAAGGTATCGGGGATGGCTCCTTACCGCTCCCAACTTCATCAGCCCGTGTTCGCCGTACCGGGCGTTCAGCGCGAAGGTCTGCCATACGAGGACGGAAGACGATGCCGCGCCGAAGCCGATACATATCCACTGGTCGATGCCGACCATGTAGAGGATGACGAACAGGACGAAGAGAGCCAGCAGACCTCCGCAGAATATGAAGAGGTACTGAGCCTTCAAACCCTTGAACTCGACCGGACGACCGATACCCTTGTTTATCGGGTATTCAGCCATACATTGTTTATTAAAGGAAGAATGAGCGCAGGATAGTCGCAGCTACAATTAAAAAAATACATGCGCCGAACCACGAGGCTGCGGTTTTCGAGGTATCCGGGTCGCCGGACGAAAACTTGCCATAGACTTTTACGCCTCCGATAAGACCTACGACCGCGCCGATGGCGTAAATCAGTTTCGTGCCTGGGTCAAAATAGGAACTCACCATAGAGGTGGCTTCGTTGATGCCCGCGATGCCGTTTCCCTGCGCGAAGGCGGAGGCGGTTGCGGCAACCAGAAGTGCCGCGGAGATGATGAACTTTTGTCTGATGTTCTTGTTCATAAACTGTTCTTGTTTTTGTGCCGTCCAAAGGGTGGATAGTCCTTTGGACGGCGGTTGATACTGGATTACATTACTTTGGTTTAGTGGATTCTCCCTTTGTTTCCACGGACTTGGGAGGGTCCGTTGCGGACGGGCCGTACCTTGTACCGCCGTGCCGCGTGGTGTGATGTTGTCTTACGTTTTCATTTTTTCTATCGTCTTTCGTTACACATACTTCCGGATGTCGAACTCCTCGATATTGTCGGGGACGGTAAATTCCTTGTCCGGTTTCTTCAGCCGGATTTCAATAAGCCCCTTGATGCGGATGCTCAGTTCTGTCGAGCCTGCCATCAGTTTCTCGTACAGTTCCGTCCCTTCCATGTCGGTGAAGACCTTTGCTGCCCGGTCCTGTTCCGACGTTGTCGCCTGCGGATTCTTGGCGGTCTTGACGGCATCGTCTATCTCGTCGAAGCTGTTGCCTGAAGCCCGTGGCAGATCCGGACCATTCTCTTCCGGTTCGTCCTCTCCGAACTCCAGTTCCGAAGGCTGCATGCTCGTGAAGGTTTCGTCGAGCTTCTCTTCCGGGACTTGTGCCGGACGGTACACGGCTTCCGCGTTTCCGTCGTCAAAAGTAGCGTCTTCTTCCGCCAGCCCAATGCCTTTTTCCGAAGTGGCGGCTTCTTGCGTCGGTATGGCAGCGGTTGTCCGGGTTGATGCCATCCTGAAACGGCTCCTGCCGATGATGTCCGATGTTTCTGCGGGAGGTGTTTCCCGTACCGTTTTCTGCTTCACCTCCGTGCCACCCAATGACCGCCATAGCCCGGCAATGCCTTTAAGGAAGCGGACGAATCTCGTTTCCATGATGCGGTCGTAGAGCAGCAGGAACAGGAACCACAGGTTACAGCCGACCGATACAGCCAGCAGAATGTCAGTCATGCTTATTGTTCCATTCATGCGCGTTCTCTTTTAAGGTTAGAATACTGCATCGTAATTCCGGGCGTAAAGGCTCTTTATCACCTCTTCGCACTGGTTGAAGTGGTGTGTAAGCACATGGTCGATGTAGGCGGATAGCGAAAGCCTGTCATGCCCAATCACACGGGTGATGCGCATGATGCGGTCGTGATACTCCGGGCGCACATATGCCATCTTCCCCTCGCGTGCCTTTACTTCGGGTTCACGGATGAAAAGCCGTTCATAGTCCTTTTTGCCGCATTTGCCACTTACCGGCACGGGCGACAGGATTTCCACACTCGCCTGCACTTGGGCAAGCATACCTCCGCCGTCATGGTGCGGACTTCTGTTTTTCTGATTCTTTTCCTGATTCATATCCATATTCAAATTAAGTCTTCACGTTGTTTCTTGTACAGTTCGTTTATTTTCTCCTTGTGCTGTTCCAGATGTTGGCGCAATACAGTGTCCACGTAGCCGCCTACCGAAATTTCCCGTCCGGCGATGTCATTCACGATTTTAAGAATCTTGCTGTGTACGTCGCGGCTGATATAGACGCACTGGCGTGTCTTTATCTCGTTGCGGCGGAGGAACAGACCGGAATAGTCGTCCTCCTGCCGTTTGCGGCGGGCGGTGTCTTTCTGCACCTTCTCCCTTGACGGGGATGCCGTGGGCGGTGGTTCCGTTTCCGGGACGCTCTCTTCTTTGGGGGCAGGCACGGGCGGCTCCTGCGCACGGTACAGGGTCCCGTCCTGCTTGCGTCTGCCGATGGAGGCTATCAACAGTTCCTCGTCAATGCCTTCGGTGTTCACTTTCCTGCTGCCCATGCTCATTGAGGTTTGATGATACGACTGATCTCTTCCGAGAACTCACGGATGCCGCTCCCTTTCAGCAGGGATGCGTCCATCGGGAAGATGGTCGAGCGAAAAACGCTCTTGCGCTCTTCCGAGAGGTCGCGCCGGAACTTCTTGCTGTCGGGCAGGCGGGTGGACAACACCGACAACCCCATTTCGGCAATCACATCTTCATACAGGTCGTACAGCCCGTTCTTCTCCCTGCCGTCCACCATCGTCCAGAACAGGTACAGCCCTTTTGTTTTCGCCTGCCCGGTCGTCATGAGATTGTCTCGGAACATCACGGCGAATTGCAGGGTGCTTTCCACGACGAAGCGGTCGGCACTCATAGGCGCGAAGATGTAGTCCATCTGTGAAAGGGTCTTTACCACGCCGTTGCTTTTCAGCGTTCCCGGCATATCGAAGAATACGATGTCCGGTTTCACTTCTTCTTCGGCAAGCATCCTTTCGGCATCGTCAAGGGCGTTGAGGGCGTCGCTTGCAATGACCGGATAGGCGTTCTTCCTGATCTTGCGGAAGTGGTCACACGCGAGTGCCTTGAAATAGAGGCTCTCGTCGATAAGTTTCGTTTCACGTTCACGCAGTCCGTGGATGCTGTGCTGCGGGGCATCGCAGTCTATGACGGCGACATTGTGACCTTGCACGTTGTGGAGGTAGCTGGCGGCAAGTGCCGTGACGGTAGATTTTCCGATGCCTCCCTTTTGTGTTGCGAATGCAACGAAGATTTCATTACTCATGGTTCTATTGCTTTTAATGGTTGATGAATTGTTTTCCTGTTCCTGTACGGAAGCGGTGACATACATATCCGCGTCCGTGAAACACTGACAGATTGGTTCGTCACGTATCCGCTTCAATGGTGAAGCCGGGATTCGGATAACCGATGAATGACGGCATTGCGTCATGAAGTCATTGAATCCTTGAATCACCGCGTCACTGGAAAACCGGGTATCCGACGGTTCGGATATTCGGTTTGGCAAATATCCGCCGAAGCGGTTTGCCGGATATCTGAAAGTTCCTTTTTCCATATCTTCAAATCGTTCGTTTCTTGAATCATGCTGCAAATAAACAAGGATATTTTTGAATCCGTATCACTTCTCCGGCAAGTGGCAGCACGTTGCGCCGGTTGGCACTGATTGTCCGGGTCAAGCCCCTGTTCTATACCGCGTTAAGAGTGTAACTTTGCACCCGAACGGCAGGGTTCGCCGCCCAGAGTTTGAAAGGCATTCCCCCAATCCGTCCCTGACGGATTTTTATGTTCACCTGAACATAGCAAGGTATGTTTTCAGCCGCTCAAAACATTTTGAGCAGCCATGAAAACGCCTTGCCCCCGGAGGGGGCGGGCTTCCCCTCCGAAGTCGGGAAGCCTTTCAAACCTGCGGTGGCTGTGCCCCAAAGCGGCGGCTTATGCCGTCAAACCGCTAAATCCAAATAATATGAGTGAAAAAAGAAGAAACAAAGGCGGGAGAAATCCCAAACTCGATCCGGCGGTGTTCCGCTACACCGTCCGTTTCAGTGAGGAGGAACACAACCGTTTCCTCTCCATGTTCGAGAAGTCAGGCGTTTACGCCAAGTCGGTTTTCCTGAAAGCGCACTTCTTCGGGCAGCCGTTCAAGGTGCTGAAAGTGGACAAGACGCTGGTGGATTACTACACCAAACTGTCCGATTTTCATGCGCAGTTCCGCGCAATAGGTACAAATTACAACCAAGTCGTGAAAGAACTGAGGCTGCATTTTTCCGAGAAAAAGGCGATGGCGTTGCTCTACAAGCTGGAGCAACAGACTGTCGAACTCGTAAAACTGAGCCGTAAGATTGTGGAACTTTCAAGGGAGATGCAGGAAAAATGGTCGCAAAAATCAGTGTAGGAAACTCGTTGTATGGCGCACTTGCCTACAACGGGGAGAAGATCAACGAGGCGAAAGGGCGGCTTCTGACAACCAACCGCATCTACAATGACGGTACGGGAACGATGGACATCCACCGGGCTATGGAGGACTTTCTCGCTCTGATGCCCGTGCGGTCGAAGGTGGAGAAACCGGTGGTGCATATCTCGCTCAATCCGCATCCCGACGATATTTTGACGGACACGGAGCTTCAGAACATCGCACGGGAGTATCTGGAGAAGATGGGCTTCGGCAACCAGCCGTATCTCGTTTTCAAGCATGAGGACATCGACCGCCACCATCTGCATATCGTGACGGTCAGGGTGGACGAGAACGGCAGGAGCATAGACACCCGGAACAATTTTTACCGGAGCAAGCAGATAACACGCGAACTGGAACGGAAGTACGGGCTGCATGACGCGGAACGCAAGAATCGCCGTCTTGACACGCCGCTGCGCAAGGTGGACGCTTCTGCAGGCGACGTGAAGAAGCAGGCGGGGAATGTGATTAGAGAACTGAACCGCAGGTACAAGTTTCAGACGATGGGCGAATACCGCGCACTCCTTTCCTTATATAATATGACGGTGGAGGAAGCGCATGGCAATGTGCGCGGACGCGAGTATCACGGGCTGGTCTATTCCGTCACGGACGACAAGGGCAACAAGGTCGGCAATCCTTTCAAGTCCTCGCTGTTCGGGAAGTCCGTCGGCTATGAAGCCGTACAGAAGAAGTTTGCCCGTTCCAAGCAGGAGTTTAAGGAGAGGAAACTTGCCGACATGACGAAACGCACCGTCCTTTCCGTGCTGGAAGGCACGTATGACAAGGAGAAGTTTGTAGCCACCCTCAAAGGAAAGGGCATCGACACCGTACTACGCTACACGGAGGAAGGGCGCATCTACGGAGCCACGTTCATCGACCACCGTACGGGCTGCGTGCTGAACGGCTCACGCATGGGCAAGGAACTTTCCGCCAACGCCTTGCAGGAACACTTCACGCAGCCTTACGCTGGACAGCCGTCGATTCCGCTTTCCGTTCCGGTGGAGGGACCGGAGGACAAACAAGGATATTCCGGAGGGGAATACGAGAACCATTCCGGTGGTATGAACCTGTTTGCCCGAAGGTCCGGCAGTGGATGCCGAAGAAGAAGCCTTCATCCGAGCGATGCAGCGCAAGAAGAAAAAGAAGAAGCGCAAGGGCTTGGGAATGTAATCAGGAGTATCAACAATCAAAAAAATCAATGTATGTCACAGCAAGAAGACGATTTGAGGGCATTGGCGAAAATCATGGATTTTCTGCGTGCCGTGAGTATTATTTTAGTGGTCATGAACGTGTACTGGTTCTGCTATGAAGCCATCCGGCTTTGGGGTGTGGACATCGGCGTGGTGGACAGAATACTGATGAACTTCAACCGCACGGCGGGGCTGTTTCGTTCCATCCTGTACACGAAACTGTTTTCCGTTCTCCTGCTTGCCCTGTCCTGTCTGGGGACAAAGGGCGTGAAAGGTGAGAAAATCACTTGGGGACGAATTTGGACGGCTCTTGCCGTTGGCTTCGTGCTGTTCTTCCTCAACTGGTGGATATTGGCTTTGCCGCTGCCGATAGAGACGGTGACGGGACTGTATATCATGACCATTGGCGCAGGTTATGTCTGTCTGCTGATGGGCGGTCTGTGGATGAGCCGCCTGTTGAAGCACAACCTGATGGACGATGTGTTCAACAACGAGAACGAGAGCTTCATGCAGGAAACAAGGCTCATCGAAAGCGAGTATTCGGTCAATCTGCCGACACGGTTCTACTACAAAAAGCGTTGGAACAACGGCTGGATCAATGTCGTGAATCCCTTTAGGGCTTCCATCGTGTTGGGTACGCCGGGCAGTGGTAAATCCTATGCGGTGGTAAACAATTTCATCAAGCAGCAGATTGAAAAGGGCTTTTCGATGTATGTGTACGACTTCAAATTCAGCGACTTGTCCACGATTGCTTACAATCATCTGTTGAACCACCCGGATGGTTACAAGGTGAAGCCGAAGTTCTATGTGATAAACTTTGACGACCCGCGACGCTCGCACCGTTGTAATCCCATTCACCCGGACTTTATGGAGGATATTACGGATGCCTACGAAAGTGCCTATACGATAATGCTCAACCTCAATAAGTCGTGGGTGCAAAAGCAGGGCGACTTCTTCGTAGAATCGCCCATCATCCTTTTCGCGGCTATCATCTGGTATCTCAAAATTTTCCAGAACGGTAAGTATTGCACGTTCCCCCATGCAATTGAGTTCCTTAACCGCCGTTACGAGGATATTTTCCCGATTCTGACCTCTTACCCGGAACTGGAGAACTACCTCTCGCCGTTTATGGACGCATGGCTCGGAGGAGCTGCGGAGCAGTTGATGGGACAGATCGCGTCGGCTAAGATTCCGCTCTCGCGCATGATTTCCCCACAACTCTATTGGGTAATGTCGGACAGCGAGTTTACGTTGGACATCAACAATCCCGAAGAGCCGAAAATCCTGTGCGTGGGTAATAATCCCGACCGTCAGAATATTTACGGTGCGGCACTCGGTCTGTATAACTCCCGTATCGTAAAGCTCATAAACAAGAAGGGAATGCTGAAGTCGTCGGTCATTATAGATGAACTACCGACGATATATTTCAAGGGGTTGGATAACCTTATCGCCACCGCACGAAGCAATAAGGTTGCCGTGTGTCTGGGCTTTCAGGATTTCAGCCAGTTGGTACGCGACTATGGCGATAAGGAAGCCAAAGTCGTGATGAACACCGTCGGCAATATCTTCTCCGGGCAGGTGGTGGGTGAAACTGCCAAGACACTATCCGAACGTTTTGGAAAGGTCTTGCAGAAACGGCAGTCCATATCCATCAACCGACAGGATGTTTCCACATCCATCAATACGCAGATGGACGCGCTTATCCCGCCCAGCAAGATTTCCGGCTTGACGCAGGGAATGTTTGTCGGTTCTGTGTCCGATAACTTCAACGAGCGTATCGAACAGAAGATTTTTCACTGTGAGATTGTCGTGGATGTCGAAAAGGTGAAGCGCGAGGAAAAAGCCTACAAGAAGATACCCGTCATTACCGACTTCACGGACGAAAAAGGTAACGACCGCATGAAGGAAACGGTGCAGGAGAATTACAGGCGAATCAAGGAGGAAGTCAAGCAGATTGTTCAGGAGGAACTGGAACGGATTGCCAACGACGAAAATCTGAAACATCTGTTACAGCAGAAATAGCCGAATTATAGACAACAAAGGAAACGGGCGGAGTAAGTTTGATACCTTACTCCGCCCGTTATTCTTTGGGGTTTTATCGTCAGCCTATCTTCTCATACGCTCCATCTCTTCGTCACGGAGCATCTTCTCGTTCAGTTTTTCCTGCATTTTGTCAAGGAAATAGGTGCGACTCTCGTTCTTCCGGCGTTTGATGTCGATGTAGAAACGGTAGCAGTCCTTTGATTCCACACCGAATATCTTGTACAGAAGTGGGGCAAGCTGTTTGAGCGGCATATTGCCGTTGTTGATACAGCCCATCTCGTTGATGCCGTATATCAGCTCCACGAGGTCGATGGCGTTGCCTGTCCATTGCAAGGGTGAGGCGGTATTATCGTTTGTGTTGTCGGTGGATGTTTGGATAGGGATTAGTGGCGGCACTTGGGGAGCGGCAAGAAACTTCTGCATCTTCCTTACGAAAGAGAGAGCCTTGCTGACATAGTTGGCTATTTCCTTCTTTTCTTCGGGAAGGTTATGCACGGGATGATGCTGTAACTCGATTTCGATGTAAGCCAATGCGATGATGGTCCGGTTCGTGTCCGGGCTGCCGATACACAGTTCAATCACTTGGGTGGCGAAAGCCGTGTATGCTTTTTCCATATTGCAGTCCCCGGCTTCGTTTATCCGGCGGAAGAAATCGGTTTCCGCCAATAAAAAATAATTCATGTCCTGTCAATTTTGAAATTTTACACTCTGTTTTCGGTATGCGCACATGAATAGTATTGGCAAAAATCGCGACCAAAAAGCAAAAAATCCGGCACGGTCTTTACAACGTACTGGATTTCAGCGCAATAATAATTGATATTTTTTATCCGGCATGAATTATGGCTGTCTTAAAATGTTCTTTTTCAGAACATTGCTTTATTAAACGGATTATAAAAGTGTTCTTCTATGGAACATCCCGGCTATTTCATGGTTTCCATGCGTGTGTAGATGCTCCGGTACACACCGTTGGAATAACTCTTTTGTGAGGAGAGTGTCCAGCGTGCTTCGGGCAGTGCCGACTTGAAAAAAATGCCGTCCCGTTCCCGATATGAAAGGCACGGTATATAGGATAATCTCATCCACCACCCACATACGCAACAGCCCGCTGATATAGTCCGAATTATCGGGAGTGGCTTCTGCGAGATAGCAGATGTTTGTATTGTCTTTCCGCCATTCGTCCAACATGGAGATGGAGTAGTCCGGCGTGACATGGTAAAGCGCGTTTTCCCTTATTTTGTCAATATCGCAGCGGTCAAGGCGTAAATCCTCATACGCTTTGCCATATAATTCTGAAGAATGACACCCGTCCATCGTGAGGACGGCAAGAATCTGAACTTTACCCATAGTCTTTTTCCTTTCGTTGGGCAAGGTGCAAAAAAGTAGCGTGCAATCCACACTACTTTCAAGCGACGGCTCTGGTAAAGCCTTTTACGGAGAGTACGTGAATGCACGCTATGCGTAGGCATAGCATAAGCATCACGCAATCGTCTCCGTAGTGTCAATTTACCAGATTTTCGCTCGAAACGCCTTGCGGTCTTATGTTATATATCGGCGGCGAAAGGCTCTCCTATCGCCGTTTACCTTCAAATGTTCATGCAAAGATAGCTAAATTCAGTGAATTACCGGCTATGATTGCCTGAATTTGTATTTCAACCCATACTCTTCCAACTTGCTGTACAGCGTTGTACGTCCTATTCCGAGCAGTTCGGCGGCAACCTTGCGGTTCCCGTTCGCTTGCTTTAACGCACGCAAAATCCGTTCCTTATCTTCCGCGTCGTTACGCAGGGCGAAGCTGACGGGTGAAGTCGGTTTCGTCACGGCAAGTTCCAGATGTTCTTTCGTGACAAGTCCGGTCTGCGCCTGTAACACCGCACCCATGATTTTCTGTCGAAGCTCACGGACATTGCCCGGCCAAACATGGGTCAACAATGTTTTACGGGCTTCCCCGTCAAATCCGATAACGTCGCATTCCAGTTCTTTGTTCGCTGCCTCACGGAAAAATTCCGCCAGTGGCATGATGTCCTCCTGACAGTCGCGCAGTGGTGGAACTATTATCTCGAAGTCATGCAGACGATATAACAGGTCTTGCCGGAATCGCTTTTCGTTCACAGCCGTCTCCAGATCTTCGTTGGTGGCGGCGATGATACGGACATTGAAACTTTTATCCGTCTTATCACCTATCGGGCGGTATCTCCGTTCCTGTATGGCTCTGAGTAACATCTGCTGGGTTTCCATTGCGAGATTACCAACCTCATCCAAGAACAGCGTACCGCCTTCGGCTTCATGGAAATATCCTTTCTTGGCACTGTCCGCACCGGTGAATGCGCCTTTGACGTGTCCGAAAAATGCCGATGGAGCAAGCTCTTTGTTTAACGATCCGCAGTCCACAGCCACGAACGGCTTGCCGGAACGTTTGCTTTTATCATGCAGATGGTGGGCGATATGCTCCTTGCCCGTGCCGTTCTCTCCGAATATCAGTACGCTCATGTCGGTTGGTGCTACCAGCCTTATCCGGTGCATGATTTTCCGGAAGGCGGAACCGTCACGGGCAAACACGGGCATACGGCTCCGCCCGATATTCCGCTCTTTCAGTATGGTACGGAGAAGAGGCACGAGTTTGTCCTCCACGAGTTGTTTGGGTATGTAGTCCAGCGAGCCGAGTTTCATACTTTCAACCGCCGTATGCACTTCGGCATAGTCGGTCATGATGATGAACGGCTGCATCATGCCTTCCTTGCGCATCCAGCGCAACAGGTCGATACCGTTGCCGTCGGGCAGGCGCAGGTCGGAAACCACGATGTCCCCGTCAGCGGCTTGTTGCAGAAGTTTCCTCGCTGTCGAGAGGTGGAAAGCCTGCACGGTACGGAATCCCTCACGTGCCAGCAGGTTACAGACAAACTCGCAATATACGATGTTGTCCTCCACCACGATGATTTTTATCTTATCCATTGTTGTATTTCTTCCTTTCTTCTTTTGCCAGCCGGATTATCTCCGAACCCTTATCCAGCACAGCTCTTACGGCATTGCCTATTGCTTTGTCGTCAGGTGTGCCATTGTGATGAATCAGTTTATAAAGTTCCCTCAACGGTCTGTCGGCACGGAGTATCTCCCAAGAGCTGCGCAGGTGGTGTGTTAGGGCGTCCAGTTCCGGAAGGTCTTTCCGTTGTTCCGCATACCTGAGCGACTGCATTTCCTTTTCTGTTTCCGTTATCAATTTCTCCAGCATGACGGCTTCATTGCCGTAGGATAGCAGGGAGGTGAAACCCGGCTTTTCATTTTGTGCCGCATTCATGGCGCATTTATTTGAAATCTCCATCAGTTCAGATATGGAGAACGGCTTGAACAGGCATTCTGTGAATCCATGTTCTATAAGTTCCTCTTTGCCGCAACTGCCCGAAGCGGTTGTCACGATTACCGGGATATCCCTTGAATTGCCAACGTTGGAAGTGCGCAACAGTTCCAGCAACTCGAAACCGTTTATATCCGGCATATTCAGATCCGTCAGAAGAAGGCTGTATTCCTTTTTTCGTATCAGTTCCATCAGCTCCGCAGCATTGGTGCAGGTATCGCAGTGTATCCCTTCCTGTGCATACATTTCTTTCAGCATCAGGAGCAGCACTTCGTCATTGTCGATGGCAACCACATCGTGGAATGTATGGTTATGATGAACCTGTGTTTGATTTATCCGTTCCGGTAGTTCCTCGGCTGTCTGCATGGGGATTTCCACCGTGAAACGGCTACCTTTGCCTTTATCGCTCTCCAGACGGATTGTGCCGCCGAGCATTGTCACAATACGCTGAACAATGGAAAGACCTAATCCGAAGCCATCCTTTGCGGCAGCGTTTGACAGACGTTCAAACGCCCCGAATACCCGTTGCTGTTCCTCTTCGGTCATACCTGTACCCGTATCTTCGACGATAAGTTTCAGCAGACCGTTATCATAATCTGCCCGCAAAGAAACACTGCCGTTCTCCGTGAACTTGATAGCGTTGGACAGCAGGTTGTTCCCGATTTGCAAGATGCGTTCCTTATCTGTACATACAAAGGCATCCTTGTGGCAATGTATTGTCAGAGTCAGTCCTTTGTTTATGGCGATTGGCATAAACTCCGTTTCGAGCGTATGTGTGATTGCGGAAATCCTACATGCGGAGAAATTAGGCTGTTCCTTGCCGTTGTCCAGCCGGAAAAAATTCAGCAGGGTGTTCAGCATTTCACGCATGCGGTCAGAAGATTCCTGAATGTTTCGGATATACGTCCCGGTTTTATCCGTATTGCAGTCTTTCCGCATCAGTCCGGCATAACCCGTTATTGCCGTCAGTGGTGTACGTAATTCATGGGTAATGGTATGAACGGCTTTCTTGCGAGAGGCTATCAGTGCCTCGTTTCGCTTTGCCATTTGTTGCAGTCGCTCAATTAAATCTGCGGTTTCCTGTTTATATCGCTTGATGCGGTTGGCATTTCGGTGTATGATGATATATGATATGACCAGTAGCAGTATAACGAACCCTGTCAAGCCCCCAATCTGAATGAACGACCGTTCCCGCATGGCTGTTATCTCGGCTTCCCGCTTTTGTAGGTCAGTTTGTACTTTCCCGTCTATTTGAACAACCAGTCCTTGCAGTTGCCTGTTAAGTTCCGCATTTCGTGCGGCAAGGCTATCGGCATGAACCGATAAGCGACGGCTTTGCGCCTGTTGTTCGGTTCTCATATTCCGGTTAAAGGAACGGTGCATCGTGGTAGTCACAGTTGGTTTCGCTTCTTCCTTTTTGCCGAAGATGCCCAAGAATCCTTTTCGTTTAGGTTTCTTGGGTTGTTCTTGCACACTTTTCTGCGCGATTACGGGTACTTGACGGGGTATCTTATCGTTGATGGCTTGTTGCTGTTCAAGTATCTGCACGATTTGGCACATCTGCCGTTCCTTATCTTCGAGAAGATGGCGTACGCTGTCTATACGCTCTGCCGGATAGGTAGCTTTGAAACGGCAGAGCATACTGTCCATTGCCATACGCTGTGCATGGTAATGTTCGATATCTTTATCGTTCCATTCCAGTATTGTTTCACCAAATAGAGAGAATTTTATCATTTGAATATTGATATTGTTTATCTCTTTTTTCGGAACTCGTCTATTTTT
>VOFJ01001794.1_pt1 | contig 39464 bp, 52 predicted proteins | sample 5384081 | NCBI WGS metagenome assembly VOFJ01 (sample SAMN12384729, study PRJNA508395) | human gut metagenome | isolation source: healthy gut I | host: Homo sapiens
TCAATCAGGACCTGACAGAAGCGGGCAAATATCTGTTCCCCAGACTGCTGCAAAAAGTTCCTTGTTTTTACAGACCGCAGCGGGAAAACCAGTCTGGAAACCATGCTGAAACGGTGGTACACCGCGCTGGAGAAGGAATACCGCAGCCAGATAACGGGATAAGGTGGCAACAACATGACAGAAGAAAACAGAACCTATATCACCCATCTCAAGGTCACGGATGTCCCGTGGCACCGGCTCACCACCGCCTATGGCCGGGGGGACGGATTTTCCCGCACACCTGACAGTGCTGGAGCAGATGCGTGATTTGGCGTCCGTCAAAGAGTCCCTCTATGAGCTCACCACCAACATGGAGCACCAGAGTACCCTGTGGCACGCTTCCCCCTTCGGCATGGTGTTTTTGAGCCGGATTCTGGGGAAGGCCCTCAAGAAGAGCGGCCAGAACCCTGCAGCCCGTTTCCTGGCTGGGGAACTGCTGGACTTTTTCGCCTGCATCCTCCCAGTGTTTCCATGATGGAGATGAGATGGAACACGCCGATCCGCTGCCGCTGTTCTCCAATCTGCTGAGAGAAGAATACCTGTGGTCGGAGGAGTATGACGAGGAAGAAGATGAAATGCGGTACGAGGAGGACGAGGTCTTCCCAGATGACCTGTTTTACAGCTTCTATTACTACTCCTGGCAGGCGGTGCTGGCCTACCGGGATGTATTGGAGCAGGCCCCGGCGGAGTTTTCTGGGCCTGCCGCCGCGGTGCTGAAACTGCTGTAAAGGAGGACACCCGATGTTTGAAGAATTCTATGAGATGTACGAGCCCGAGGAGCAGGAAGTGATTGCTCTGATTAATCGCTGCATTGGGGGCGGATATAACTGGAAAGGCAACTTTTGGGAAATGACCGTTGTGACGCTGGGCATGGTGTTCTGTGACACCGGCAAGGTCAGCACCAAAGAGGAACGGCTGGATTGGCCGGTCACCGATGAGGAGCGTAACAGCGAAAAGGGCTGGGGACGCTTTGGCAAGGAGCAGATCTGCCGCCTGAAGATCCGCCGGATGAAAGAAGAATGGGCAAAGGATCTGGTGGTGCGGCCCTGGTGTATCTCCCAGGTGGTCAAGGCCCACGAGGACTGCCCGGAACTTCAGGCCGTTCTGGACGAGTACCACAAGCCGGTGGTGATCCAGGACGAGGTGCTGGGAGAGCTGACGCTGGACAAGGACTATGATACCTTCGAGGGTGAAATCCAGTGGTGCGGAAAGGGTGTAAGCCTTTCTCTGGAGGTCAATGCCGAGAGCAAGCCCTCCTGGACCCGCGCCCGCAGCGCCGCCAAGAAGCTGCTGGCCGACTGTGAAACCTGGGACAAGGCCATGCGAGAGCTTGCAGCCAAGGAACTGACCGGGCTGGCCAACAACTGGCTTTCCCAGGATGAGGAAAATCCCCGTAACCCGGAAACCGACCCCATCTCAGAGGAAGAACTGGCCCGGCGGATCAGCATGACGAGCCTGTCCGTCACCTCCGGTGGCAGCTTCACGGCCTGGTTTGACTGCGACGAGATGTTCACCGACCATGCAGTGACAGTCTACGGCTCCTTGAAAAAGGGCCTCAAAACTGCCAACATTGAGGGGTAAGGAGGATAATATTATGAAACTGAACTGTAAACGCATTGATTTTACATATACACCCGGCGAGGAAATCTTCAGCTTTCCCGATGAATCGGGACTGCCCTTTCTCTTCGATGTGGAGGAAGAACTGACGGCTGATTCTGCCGCTATGGATGCGGTGGGAGAAATGCTGGATGAGGCGGAGAAATTGGCAGAAAAGGCCAAAGCTGCCATCAAAGCGGCGCTGGCGGACGAGGACAGCCGCTACCATAGCGTTGTGACATTTTTCATGGAGTTCCACCGGGACGAGGTAGGCCCAGATATTGCGGCGGAACTTTTTCCGGGAACCGATCCATCCAAGCTGTCCTTTGCCGAGATGGTAGACTTTTTGAAGCTCTAAGCGGTTCGGCAGCCTGGTGGATGACGAGATGGATCAACAAGTGTTCATCATGGATTTGTCCTTCAACCCGGAGATCACTGACGAACTGATGGTGATCTACTTTGACTTGAACAAGGAGATTTTCTGTATCACACATGAGAGCTGAGGAACGAAAAAAAAAGAGAAAAATATCTGCCCACGCTTCTGATCCAGCAGATCCGCCTGCAATGGTATAAAGACTACCGGGGAGGAAACGCCGCCGCACAACGGAACCAGTATCCCAAAGCCATGCGGCTGCCTAGAAAGACTTCTTCTCTTATTATTCCTTTGGCCTGCCTACACACTTTGTATCTATCTTACAGAGGCCCGATGGATTTCAGATCGATAGGGACTGTCGCAGGCTGATGGAATGGAAGCCGAATGGCACAATGCGGCTTCATCCTTTTGAACTGATTCAGAAGGAGTCCGGACTCCAGGTGCGTTACCGCTATGATTGGCATATTGGTGCAATGCCGGAGCGATATACCTACGATGAGACCGGGCAAAAACAGCCCCTCAATGAGCTGGCATTGGATTTGGCTCCCGGTGAGTATGGGAGAGCTGTCTGCAATGGGCGGTTCGGGACTGGGATACAGGAATCTGGTATTATGTACTGGATATTTTGAATGTGATGCCGCTTACGGAACCCACCGACTCATTGACCAGTTTTACGGACAGAGAGCCTAATAAGATATATACCCGGATCGCCCGGCTGTGGTGACGAAAGACAGGAGGATAGCCACATGATTTCCACAAAAGATTTATCCGGCCTGCCCAATGCGGAGCGTCTGAAAAACTTCTGCAAAGGGCTGGCAGCTCTGGACATCATCATGCTGGAGGAGGAATGGAGCTTCATCCGCCACTATACCTACAACCCCGCATGGCGAAAAGGCAAGGAGGCATTCTTTTTGCCACTGATGGCAGTGACCAGATCATGATCGTCATGTTTGCGCCGGAAGGCTGTGTCATCAACGGCGTGGATTCCGATAACTCTACGACTGGGAGGAAAAACTTCCCCGTATCGAAGACCTGACGGATGGAATGCCCTCTGCTTTGCAAAAAGCTCATGAGCAGCTGTGAAGTCAAAAAAAAGATGAAAAGCACCTTCTGCGTCTGGACGGAAGATGGCACCACCTGGCACTGCAATCCCATGGACGGCGAGGACGCATCCAAAGATCTGCTCTCCACGATTGATGGTAATCCACAGAGCTATGTGGATTACGGGAAGTGGTTTTACCCAGCAGACCTGCCTTTGGAGGCTGTGCGCCAGCTTGCTGATGGGGTTCCGGTGACAAAAGAACTGGTCACTGCGTTGAACCCGAAACGCAGCGAATGGGAAGAAATCAAGGAGGGTCTGGATAAGATCGGGTATCCACATGAACTTTGATTCACAGCAGACAGGAGATGATTTGAATGATTAAAGAACGCATTCCCATCTCCGGCGACCTCAAAAGCAAGGTCAGGCAGCTGATGGAGTACGCCGGATGGTCAGGAAAGCCGCAGTGTGGATATTTCCATTGCGGAGCAGTATTACGCCGATCATGGCGTCCCGATGATGAAGACCACCCAGCGGTTTTACCGCAAGTATTTCGGTCTGTGCTGTGAGTGGTACTTGGAGCAGAAAAAGATGAACTGGGCAGCGGACTTTCAATTTGCTTTGTTTCCATACCTTGTCAACGGAATCAAAAATCATTTGGAGAAGCCTATTTTCGGGATATGTCCGGCTGTGAGCTGGCGGAGATCGAACAGGCTGCCGGTCAGAAGTGCCAGCCCATCGGTCATATCGGCTACTACTACCCGGCAGAGGTCTGGATCTCGGAGTACGGGAAACTGTATGCGAAATATGAGTATCAGGACGAGATCGAGTGCTTCCCCGATGTGTTTGCCCTAATCGAACGGGAACTGCGGCAGTACAAATTTGATTCCGCTGCCATGAAAACAGTGGAGGCACTGGACGGAAAACTATGAAACAGGACTTTACGATTTGGCGCCCAATCAAATATTGCATAATCCACGGGACATTTTACCGCTGAAATTCGGAATGTCGCAGGATGAGGTCATAGAAATCTTCGGGAAGCCCGATGCCGTTTCCACCATGAGAAGCGACGGGAAACCTTTGATCCTCAAATACTGTGACATTGAACTGCATTTCGATAGAAAGGATCCTCATGAACTCTACTTAGTTTACAGCGACGATGAGATCGAGTTGAGCATGACAGCCGAGCACGGAGAAATGCTCCAACCGCTCACCAGCACAGAGCCGGTGGACAACGAATTTTTCCTTCGGGATGGAGCCGTCTATTTCTCCGGCCTATATGAAAACGGCTTGTTGAAGGGTGTTGCGCCCAAAGACTTCTGCTGCTGGCATTACTGGGGTAAATCCTCTACGGCCTGCTTTCTCGGCGGGATTCGCCTGCGTGGAGCAGACCCGGCATCGTTTCGGGTGTTAAACTATGCCTACGCGATGGACAAAACAGCCGTCTACACCACCAGCGGGAGAATCCCAGATGTAGAGCTGGCAGCCTTCCAGGTATTAGACAACGGCCAGAACGATTCGGGTGCGCCCCAGGGATATGCAAAGGACGGCCGGCAGGTCTACTTCCACAATGGTGACGGCAAGGTGAAAATCATCAAGGGCGCGGAAGTTTCCTCTTTCCGCTCGTTGGGCGATACCTATTTTGCCAGGGATGAGAAACGGATCTATGCCTACGGGAAGCAACTCTCAAAAGCGGATCTGACTTCATGGGAACTGCTTAGTCACTGGTATTCCCGCGATGCCAAGCGGGTGTAATATCTCAACCGGGAAATCAAGGGGGCGGATCGGGACAGTTTCACAGTCTGCACTCCTGTGGACGCAGCTCTACTTGCCGATCATCTGGCCCGCGACAAAGACCATTTTTACCAAAACGATGAGATGATCGAAGAAACGCTGTGGCTGGAACAGCTGTGCAAAATGACCCAAGAACCGTAAACGGAGGAAAACGACACTGGACTATTTGAAGATATTACATGAAAACCCTGATTTGGCAGAGGAATTTGATTCGCTGTTTGACTTCTTCCTGCTGGATGAGTTGTCCCCGAGGGATGAGGCGGAAGGCCGATGCACCTTCTCTCTACCCGGCATGGCGTTTGCCAGGGATGGCTCCGGCGGAGAATACCACCTGTTGGAAGATGGCTCCATCGGATATTACAGCAGCGAAGGTGAGGCGGGCCGTCTGGCCGAGAGCATGGACGATCTTTTTTCCCTGCTTGTGAGCTGTATTTGCTGGCACGACTGCTGTGACACAAAGCTGTATGTGGATTCCAAAACACTGGAGGAGTATGGACAGAGACAGCGCAACTGTAACTTGGAAGATATGGATATGGACAGCTTGCAACGGGTGTCTGATGCCCTCGGCATCCCTGACGGTGAGCCGCTGGCTCCGGTTCTGGAGCGGTTCCGCAAAGCAACCCAGCGTGAGCCTCTGTATCAGTGTATATTCCACGAGGACGACGGAAGCTTGACCGAATCATACGGTTTGATGTTTGAATGAGAAAGGAGCGCTCCCTATGAAAGCATTTGATCCAAATTATAAACTGCTGGACGAGATGTACCAGGACGAATACTATCCCGATTTTTTGGTAGACAAGGTAAAGGAAGAGCTCCAGAAGGTCATCGACCTGCTGGAGAGCGGCGAAACCGACACCGAAGTGGTGCAGGAAACGCTGGACGAGGCGGTCTGCGGCATCAATGATCTCCAGGAGGAGTTTGACGAGAACGACAGCGAGATCGAAACGGTAGCACGGGATTGCATTGGCGCAACTGTGGCCTACATTCTGGAATGGTTTGGCATCCCCATTGACACCGAGGAGGCCATCCGGGAACGGGACTGGTGAGCCCTATGGCAGAAAAAAAAAAGAACTGGCTCTTTGTGATGAGTGCGGCAGCCTGTTTTTCAAAGGCTCCTCACAGATGATGGGCTGTGCCCGGAATGTGCTCATGTGTTCTCTATGGCTACCCGAATTGTGACCATCATTTCCAGAATGGCCGGTGTGTGAACTGCTATTGGGACGGCTCAAAGAGTGAGTACATCAAGAAACAGAACCAACAGGAGGAAACGAGTATGCCTACAACTGAATGGCTGAACAAATACGAAGCAATCAAGAACAAATTGACCTGTAAAGATGACTTAGAGGCCCATTTCACAGAGAAAGTGATTGGGAATAGGGAAGTGGATGTGCTGGACATCGGCACCGTCCATTTTCCCAGCGGGCCGATTTTCGCCTGTGATCCGCTGGTGGAACTGGAGGATGCCCTGCCGTTCCTTCAGACCATCCCTGCCGGAACTTACCCGGTAAAGATCTGCGTGGTGCCCAGTGAACAATACGGCGACCGCTATGCCTGCGTCAAGGTGGAGGTTTCTCAGGAAAAGCCTGTCCGCTATGAGCTGGGAATGGTGGGCAACGAGGATCTGGACGCGGCGCTGGGAGATGACGACTACTTCGGTTTCGGCGTGGACGCCGGGATGGGGGTGCATTGCGGACATCCAGACCCAGGCGGCCTTTAAGGCGTACTGGGCCAAGCGGCTGGAGGAAGACCCGGACATCGACCCCTATAACGACCTGTTCTGCGACTTACTGGAGGAAAACGCCAAAGCCCACCCCAAATATCAGGGGGACTGCGGCGACTGGCTCAACTGGACGGTGCCGGGCACGGACTGCAACCTGCCCATCTTTGCCTCCGGCTGGGGGGACGGCTACTATCCCGTCTACTTCGGGTATGACGCCAAGGGCGAAGTCTGCGCCGTGTATGTGCGGTTCATCGACATTGAAGCCAGCTATAGGGAGCAGGCGTAAGGAGGAACGCTATGGAATGGCCGAAACGGGCGCGGACAGCGGACTGGGAAAACGGTGTCCTGACCTTGGACGGAGAGAAGCAATTTGAAGTCCCGGAGCTGACCACAGAGATCATGGAGCGGCTGGCTGGTTACACCCTGGTGGGCTTCCATGTAAAAGGCTATCCGGTGACCGATGAACTGCTTGCCCCCTTTGCCGGGCATAAAAGCATGGCCAACTTCGGCGTGGAGGACGGGGCGCTCACCGACGCCTGTTTCCCCGTTTTTTCCGCTATGCCCAAGCTGCGCTATCTGCTGCTGGACGGCAACGCCGCCATCCACGGCAGCGGCCTGTCCGCCCTGCAAGGCTGCAAGCTGGACCTTCTCACCCTCAACCGCACCGGGCTGGACGATGCCGGGCTGCTCCAGGCGGCCTCCATCCCCAAGCTCTCCCACATCCAGATCGACCATACCGCCGTTACCTATGAGGGCCTGCTGGCCATCGCCGGCAACAGCCGCATCGAGCCGGTGGCCCATGTGCAGTTCACCAAGGAGCAGATGGAACACTTCTCCCAGCTCCAGCGGGAAAAGGCCAAAAAGCCCTTCCAGCTGGATGAGCAGGCTGTGGAGGAATGCCGCAGGGTGTTGTCCGCTTTCTTTGCAGAAATGACGGAATGGGAGCAGTACATGGAGCAGGCTGGGTTTGAAGATGCCGAGGCTGTGCCCCGCCTGCTGGCGATCTGGGAGAAGTATGTGAGCGAAAAGCCCCGTCCGGGCTTCCGACCCCTGGGCCTCTCGTACAGCGCCCAGGGCACCTACAACGGGGAAGAATTCCTTGACGCGGAGCAGATCACCAAGAACAAGCTCTACATCTACACCAGAGAGAAAAACACCGGCTTTGACCGCCGCTTCCTCATGAAGCGTGTGGGCGAGGGCTGGAGGATCGACGGGGTGCAGGAGCGACTGGACGGCTGGCAGCGCACGGGATTGTGAGGCATCACATGGCTTGGGAATATGAAACCTTTGGCCCAGACGGTCAATGTAAATTGTTCGGTGTGAACATCTTTGACTACAACTGGCAAACCACCGGCAAGCGAGTAAAAGTCAAAGACCCAATCTATCACCAAGACCATACCTTCGAGGTCTGGCAGGTGGAGATTGACGGGCAGATCCACCGCTTTGCCGCCGGGGAGTTCTCCAACTGCGTATGGGGATTCTATCTGGAAAAGAACGGATGAGAGGAGCGTGGCGCCATGAAAGTCAGCGCCGGAGAGGTCTATACGGTCTACAACCAATATCTGAAACGCTACACCGCCTGTCAGGTGGCCTATATTGCGCCGCCGGACACGGTGAGCAAAGAGTCTTGGGCGGTGATCCTCTCTCTGGATTGGGTGGGCGACGCCCCTCTAACTGCGGAGGAACTGCCCCATCTCCGCCCGCTCTACAAGGACTTCATGTACTGGTCCCGCGACCTCCACCTGCTGCGGGTGCCGTTGGAGGTCCCGCCCCAATATAAACTGGTGGGCACACTTCCGCCCTTCACCGACCAGCCCTGCCGCTCCTACGGCGGCTGGAGTGACGGCTATGATGTGTACCTCCAGATCCGGTGGCAGGCCATCCCGGAGGAACGGCGGCGGGCCTTCAAGGAGGCCATGGAGAGTGACGAGCAAACGGAGATCGGCGGCATCCAGCTGAAGGTCAACAACCATCGTGTGACGGACCAGTATGCACCATTCGATTCGGCGCTGGAACTAAAGGCACTGCCCTGCCTCTCCGACCTCATCTGCCAGCGGTGGCACCCGGATCTGCTGGAGTTTTTGCGGGAAACCCCCTTTGTTGATGAAGTGACTTTGCTGAACCACAGTCAGAGGACACTTGATCTGCGGGGCACCAGCATCAGAAAGCTGATGCTGGACATGACCGGGCTGGAGGAGCTGTGGCTGTGTGAGGGAACGGAGCTGCTCCTGTTCCAGAACAAGGGGCCGGACGCCTGTGCCATCCATGCCCCCGAAGATGGCGGCGGTCTGACCCTCCAATTTATCGGGGAATACCGCCCGCACACGGAACTGCCGAACCTTACGGTGGGGGCTGCATGGCATCCAGCTGAAGGACTTTGATCTGAGCGGACTGGCTGCTGTCCATCCCCACTTAAAGGAACTGCGGCTCTCTGGGGCGCGCCGGGAAACCTGGAGAACTTCTCCGCCGTGGGAGGGGCTCGGGAACTGACGAACCTCTCCACCTTCGACCTGTTCGGCTTCGGCGCAGCTGACATCCCCACCCCGGAGCAGATGCCGGAGCTTCGCTGGTTCTGGATGACCAGCCTGCCGGAGACGGCGGCAAAAGCGGCAAAGCAGATCTGGAAAGGCAAGCCGGGAATGGATCTGCGGATCACCAAGCCCCGGAAACCGGAGTGGCTGGCGCAAAACCTGGACAATCCCTTCCGAGGCTGGGACGGCGCGGAGCATATCCCTGCTTCTGCTGAACGAAAAAGGCAGCCAATCAATACCGAAAGACTCGTTCCCAGCTGATGCAGCTGGCCGCTAAACCGGGCGAGGACGCCCAGTCCCAGGCGCTGGATGCGGTGACAGCCTATACCCAGACCTTCAACAAGATGGGCTTTATCGAAACCGAGGAACGGGATGAAATCTACATGGCCCTGCGGGGTATCCTGGATGCTCTGCCGGGCGAAACGCTCCAAAAAGATGCTCTGCTGGAGCAGTTTGAACAGCTGCGGGATTTTTTGAGAAGGTAGCGTAAAACCGCGAAAAAACAGGAGCAGATCATGAAACGGATGCGAAGCCTGAAAGAAAAAATGAGGAAAACAATATGGCACTACAAGATAAGAAAATAATGCCTCCCCCCTTGGCTGGCCCACCGGGAGATCGAGCGATACTCCATTGGCTGGCGCATGGGCTATGGGGAGGATTACATAGACCGATTTGACGATTGGAGTACAGCATGGCAGAAATGAAACTTTATGAACTGGAAATGCTCCGCAGCAGGATCTATCACGGGGAGCAGGAACTGATTTCCACTCTGACACCAGAGCAATTCTTTGCCCTGCTGTCTCACGACTATGATACTGGTTTTGCTGCTGGAAAGGCCTCCGCACAGAAGGAAATTCTCTGTATGCTGGCGGCGGACGGGATGCCTGTTGAGAAGATTCACGCGCTTCTATTGCAGATGAAGACAGAGTTGGTGCGGGAGATCACAGCTACCAAGCAAGCCCACATTGAGAAATGTAGAAAGAAACTTGAACAGGCGGTGAAGCAATGAAAGACCTTTGCCAATACGGAAACCGGCCAGAGGACGAATGGGAGATCCTGCCCTGGATACCTGACCCGCGCCCGCCATTCAAAATTTGGGTAAAGCCGGAGCAGATCGCGCCATTCTTTCTCGTTCCCCACCACCCCTATGCGATCTCCCTTCTGCTGAAGATCAGCGACGGATTCCGGACAGAGGAATTCCGACGGCTGGGACTGACCGGCAGCAGCGCGGATTGGGAGCGGCTGGTCCGGGGCGTGATCCAGGAGTTCGAGGAAAATAACAGCGGCGTGGATCTGTTTCACTTCGACTCCGACGAAGATGTGTTCTGCGTGTACTCCCAATACATCGATGACCTGATGCTGCTGTCCAAAATGATCCGGGCGGCCTGTGACAATGAAAAAACGATGGGGATGTATCTGAACATGAGCGAGGCTGCGAAAGCATGAAAGATTTGACCACTCAAACAGGGATTATAGTAAAATGCAGTAAAACGGCCATTGAATTTTTCCAAAATGCTCAGTCAGCGGATTCCTTTTCTGCGCTGAAAATTCCAAAGGAATTCCAAGGTATAGCGGTTGAGTTTTATGATTTGATTATGGAAAACGACCATCCTACAGCTTTGCTGGGCTGTCGTGGCAATTATGATATTGCGGTACAGATAGATGAAGTAACCGGCACCATGACGGGGTGGCATTGGTTCAAATGAGGGAAATGGAATGATGGAGTACATCAAGCTTTTTTGGGAGGACGCACCGGAGGGAGAACCGTCGGTCATCCTCTAGGAAGTTGATACAGGAAATGAGCGGCTGGCCCTCCGCTCCATTGACATCTTTATGAACGGCCACACCCGCAACATCTCTGACCTTTACGATGGAGCTATTGAAATCACGCCCATCCCCACCGTGGAGGAATTAAACGCCCATATCTGGGGCGAGGAGTTCCACGCCTGCGTCATAGAGAAAGCGGAATTTGAGGCTATCTGGGAAAGCCACACCTATGATGGAGCGTTAAAGTAGGCAGGAGGAGACACTATGAACAAACCTATAAAAAGCCAAAAAATCTGCCGTTGTTCTCCATCATTGACCTGGACCAGCTGCGCCGGGAAAAACATCTGGAGGGCACAGAAGTGACAGACTTTTTTCACGGCAAGGGATGGAAAAGTCTATCTTCTCATGGAACAGCCGTCCGAAACACAGGGTAAGGACTGGCTCAGCACTCCTTCCACCTATACCGCAGTGGAAATCCAGCTGGATTGGGCGGAACAGCGGGTGCTGGAAACGACGCTGTTTCCTCTTGGCCTCTTGAAGTTCCAGTTTCATTATTTGCGGCCCGCAGGTGATCACTTCCTCCTGCTGGGGGCAAGATGCGCCTATCGGGAAAACGGCCCCGACCAGAACGCCTGGATCGTCAGCCGGGACGGAGCTGTGCTGTCCCGTTTCTGCCTGGGGGATGGCATTCAAGACTGTGTGGTAAAAAAAAAGATGGCACCATCATTACCAGCTACTTTGACGAAGGTGTATTTGGTAATTACGGTTGGGATGAACCTCTGGGTGCTTGCGGCCTGATTGCATGGACATCGGAGGGAACTCCTCTCTGGAAGAATGAGAACTATTCCATCTATGACTGCTACGCCATCAGCCTGGACGAAGAAGAAAACCTGTGGTTTTATTATTACGATGAATTCCGGCTGGTGCGGACGAACTTCAAAGAGGACTTTGTGTTTGAACTGCCAATCGAAGGAAGCGGAGCTTTTTCTGTTGCCCCGTCCGGCAATACCTTCCTGTTTCAAGGCGGATACCAGCAACGGGACAAATTCTACTTCCTTACCTCTCATGGTGGTCGCCTTGGGAAAAAAAACAGAAGGCTATTCCCACCTGTGACGGAAACAAGGTCGCTGTGGAGCAGTGCAGCCTGCTTCGCAGCCGGATGTTGTTCCTTGGAAAAGATGGTGTGCTCTATGGAGGTATTTGGGGGAGCGATGGCCAATGAAACAGTCTGATATTTATACCGAGGCTCTGACCTGTCTGCGCTCCATCCTTCTGGCAGACCATCCAGAGTTCCAAAACTGGATCGACTGGTTGGAGCGGGACATTCAGGACTGGAACCAGCGGCGGGAGGTTGCCCACCATCTTCGGGCATACGGAGGTATGGGCTCGTTCAACGACCTGCCCAGTATGCGTGGAAATCACGACTATATTTTCGACTTTCTAAAGTCTGTGTGCTATGCCTTCGGCCATCTTTATGGCAAACGGGAAGGCATTTCTCCGGAGGCATTGATGGAGGAGTGCCTGCACGATGTAGAGCAGGCAGCCTATCACCCCCATAAGGCACTGAACCAAGCCATTGCCCAGCACTTGATGCAGGGCGATTTACAGGAGAATCTGGATAGGCTGTAGGAGGACTTGCTATGAACAAAAGACTATTCCGCACCCAATTCAATCAAATGGACACCACCGAGAAGCAGACGCTGATGGAAAGCCTGGCTGTTCGTTATAATATGGCCTTTCTTGATCTACATACTTTTGAACGCTGGGGCCAGAGCTGCACCACCGGCATCTTCAAGAAAGATGGTCGGGAGTTCGTCTTTGTCCCCGGCGATACCGTCACCCTGGGCTGGGAGCAGTTTGCCGTGGGATTGAATCAGGAGAGCCGGGAGGAATTGGAGTATCTGTTCCAAGAGTGGGAGATGGAGCGGAACCCGGAGGAGATGATCCGGGAAAGCATGGCTCCCGTTCGGCAGGCGGTCATTGGACCCATGCTGGTGGGCCGGGAGCTGGAGGAAATCAACTGGGAGCCGGTCAAGCTGGATGACCCACGGCTGCGCCCGGAATGGTTGGAAGATTTTCGCCAATTCGCTTTGACTGACAGGAACAGTCTTACTCTGGTAGGCCGTGCCCGTTTCGAGCGGGATGGCGACAGCTGGCAGGCAAGCCTCTATCACGAGGTAGACTATCCGGACTTTCAAAACCGGCTGCAAAAACAGGGTTTCTCCCTGCCCACGGCGGACGAGTGGGCCTACTGTGTGGCGGCGGATGCCGGACCCTGTTCCCATGGGGAGATGGGTTAGACTACTCCATGCGTCTGCGCTGGTTTGAGGACATGGATGAGGATGAGAACCGGCCCTATGACATGGAGGAACCCAACTTCTTCGGCCTGTCCATCGCCTACGATCCCTATATGCGGGAAGTGGTGCAGGCTGATAGGCTTACCACCTGCGGCGGCGACGGCGGATGCAATATCTGCGGTGGGCTGGGCCCATTTCTCGGTTTCCTACCCTGTTCGCCCCACTGTAAGCCGGAAGTGCAGGAGGACAATGAACTAAACGGAGATTATGACTTTTATCGGCCTATCATTCGGCTGGAGAACTATGATTGACAATAGAAGCTTGATACAAAATAAAGAAAGAGAGGTGCCGACATGGGAGCATGGGGTATAAAAGCATTAGAGCGTGACGAAGGGCTGGATGTACTGGACATCCTCAAAAATGAATATGTACCGGAGCATCCGGTAATGGATCTGGGCGAGATGATCGAACTGATGAAAGAGGAAGTCATGCTGGGATCTGACTTCTCACAAATCGACTTTCTCTTTGACAATACTGCGATGGCTCTGGCGGAGCTGTATTTCCAATGGAAGGATAACAGCAAGCTGGACTACGATCATGAAGAAGCTATATGGGATAAAGTCACCGGTTTCACAGCATCCAAAGAAGCCCTTGCTTTCCTGCTGCGGCAGCTCACCGACATCAAAAACGAGGTGCCGGACGAGGACGGCATCCGTGAGATTGTGGATCTTTGGAAGAACGAGGACAGCGGTGAGATCGCTCCTGCGTGGTTGGAACACTTGAATCAGCTCATTGATCGACTGGATTCAGAACAGGAGGCACGACAAATGGTATATCAAAAAAAAATATTGGGGCAACTTTATTGGCGGTTCCGATGACAGTCTGAACCTTGTGGCATTTTTAGAGGATCAGAAAAAGGAGGAGATCCCCCTCAGCGAGATTTTCGCCAAGATCGGTCTGGACAAGCAGAACTGGGACTTTCGCCAAACCGTGGAGTACCTGGAGTTTACACATTCCGATGGCGTGGAAATGGACTTCCACTTCGCCATTGATGTGGTCACCGACCTGGCCGCCATCCTGCTGGAGTGCAGCGTCAGTGGCAGTGTAAACCTTCAGGATCTGGACGAGTACAACACCCCCGCCCGCCGTATCCGCATCACCGCCACGCCGGAGGAGCATGACGCCATGAACAAGGCACTGGCGGATTTTGCCCAGAATCCGCTGGAATATGACCTCAGTGAGATGATGGACAACGAGGAGATCCAGGAGATGGCTCGGGATGTGGAGGCGCTGCGGAAGGAACTGTACGAGGCCGCTGGCCGCAACCGGGACTACCATGTGAAAGCGGAGGATGTGAAATCTCTGCTCCCTGACTGGAAGGGTGCCGATGGCTGCATCGCCACCAACCGCATCACAGTAGAGGGCCGCAAGGTGGGCTACTGCTACAGGGGGGAGGAGCCGGACGGCGGCTGGGACAGCGGCTGGCGCTTTACCGCCGGTGATGAGAGCGACGAGTACATGGACGACCCTAACAACGCCGGGATCTACAAGCTGAACACGATCTGCAATGACGATCCCGACATCATCCCTTTGCTGAACACCCCCGCCCCTGCGCCTTTGAGCGGGATGAAAATGGCGTGTTCCAGCAGATCAAAGACTGGAAACCAGAGATGAGGACGAGGAGGACCCTGATATGGATATTTTGAAGCAGTGCCAGAAGTGGCATGAGGAGGACAAACACCAGAAAATCGTAGACGCGCTGGAGGCCATCCCTACCGAGGAGCGTACCCCGGAAATGGATATGGAGCTGGCCCGAGCCTACAACAATCTGGCGGACTCCAGCGAACCGGAGGGAAGAAAGCAGCTTCACCGGGCGCTGGAATTGATGCAGTCCCACGAGGAGGAACTGGGAGATACTTATTCCTGGAATTTCCGCATGGGGTATGCCTATTATTATCTGGATCAAGAGGGCCGCGCCCTGCGGCATTTTGAAAAAGCTCTGGAACTGCATCCCGGTGATGATCCGAAACTCAACACCCGACAGGACATGGAGGAACTAATCGACTCGTGCAAGAAGAGCATTTCTCTGCCTCAGTTCTCACAGTGCTTCCGGGAGCGGACAGTGGACTGGTGGGAAACCTTTGCCGAAATGGAAGCCCAGCTGCGCCAGATGATGGACGACGACAAGGATCACACCCGCGGCGCGGAGATCGTGGCCCAAATGGAAGATACCTTGAACCTGGTCTTTGACGAGATTTCCTTCGAGATGGGCTTCAATGGCGAAAAGCATGAGCTGATCCTCACTCCGGAGGGTGACAAGGTCAACGCTGTGTTTGAGCTGGTCTACTTCCAGAAGCACGCCCCAAGGAGGTGCTGGAGCACTGGAACATCCTGGTGGGCCGTCAACCTTTTCAAAACATCGGTCTGCGAACCAATGATGGCTGGGAGATTTCCGGGGATGATGTGCAGATCTGGCTGGAGGAGCAGGGTGAAAACAGCTTCGCCATCTCCGCCTACTGTGAAAAGCTGCTGCCTATGCTCCGGGAGGAGGAAGGCCGGGCCTGGTGGATGCTCACCACCTTCACCGACCAAGTGCTGGGCGAGATCTCCCACATGAGATACATAGACAGCTTTGATGTGCTGGAGGAACCCAAGGCAGAGCCGTCCTTCCTCCTGTCCCAGCTGCCCGACAAACTGCGGGAGCAGGGCCTGGAGCTCTCCACCGACCCGGAAGCCTATCTGGAGAGCTATCTTGGTTACAAAATGGAACCCAACCAGGACCCGGATGCCGACTGGCGGCTGGATGTGATGGCCGGTTCCACCTGCTGTGTGCCGCTCATCAACGGCTATCTGAATGCCGACAATGACTTCATGGACAATCTCCATGCCGACGGCGCAGTGGCGGGTTTCTTCTGCTATCCCCTGGATACCCTACGGGAAGAAGAAGGATCGGAGAAAATTTTTGACTTCCGGGATAAGCTGGAAGAAGTGTTTGCCACTGATGAAGGATCGGAAGTGCTCACCCTCACCGGCGGAGCCACCGGTCTCTTCTGCGGCTATGTGGACTTCATCGCCTGGGACATCCAAACGGCGCTCCAGATGGCCAAGGAGTTCTTCGAGGACAGCGACATCCCCTGGGCCAGCTTCCACACCTTCCGTCGAGAAGCAGGTTCTGTGCCCTTAAAGCAACAAGATGATGGGCCAGAAACTGAGAATCAGGATGACGAGTTGGACGAGACGCTGACAGGCATGGACTATATTCCTTATACCCAACAGAACGCCGAAGCATTCTTCGCTCAGCTGGAGCAGTGGAACGACGAGGACGAATACACCCGCTGCATCCAGGCCTTGAACGCCATCCCGGAGGATTGGCGGAACTACCGCATTGCCTATGCCATGGCACGGGCGCTGGAGAACTACGCCATCATTGGGGACCATGACGAAGGCACTTTGAAATCCAAAGGGAGACAAAGCCCTCCTGAGGGCCATTGAGGTGCTGGAGTCCGTCCAAGAAGAGGGTCAGGACAAGGCAGAGTGGAATATGCGGATGGCCTACGGCTATCAGTATCTCTACGGGCAGGAGGAAAAGGCCATCCCCTACGCCCGGCGTTGGGCAGAGCTGGACCCGGAGGACGAAAATGCCCCGGCGGTGATCCAGGAGTGCAAGGCGGAGATTCGGAAACGCCGGCACAGCCGGAACAAGAAGGCCAAATTCGTGCCCGGTGATACCCCCTTTGAGGGCTTTGACCTCACCAACTTCTGGGATGATAATTGGTATGCACTGAAAGAGTATGTCAGTGATCCGCCTTCCGATGATCTGATCGCCAGCGTGGAGGAGGAGCTGGGCTATAAGCTGCCTGCCTCCTATATCTGGCTGATGAAGCAGCACAACGGCGGCATTCCGGTGAATACCTGCTATCCCTGCGATGAGCCTACCTGCTGGGCAGAAGATCATGTGGCCATTACCGGCATTTTCGGCATCGGACGGGAAAAGCTGCTCCCTCTGCGGGGAATTGGGCAGCCAGTTTATGATCGACGAGTGGGAGTATCCCGCCATCGGCGTGGCCATCTGCGACTGTCCCAGCGCCGGGCACGATATGATATTCCTGGACTACCGGGCCTGCGGCCCCCAGGGAGAGCCTGCGGTAGTCCATGTGGATCAGGAAAACGACTACAAGATTACCCATCTGGCAGACAGCTTTGAGGAATTTATCCGCGGACTGGAACATGAATCTCTCTATGATCCGGATGAAGATGTAGAGGATCTTGAGGATGACGCCGACGAGGAGAAAACTGACCGTAAGGGCTCCTTTGCCGGGTCTTGTGCTCCTCTCCAAAGCAGAGTGGGACAAGGAGCAGTTGATCCGGGATCTGCGGGAAGAATGGGGCATCGTAGATGAGGAGCCGGATGAGGGCGACGAAGAGGATGAGAACAGCGATGACGCTGTGGTGATGCGGGTCGGCAGCATGATGCTGATCGTGACACTCTTCCACGGTCACATCCCGAACAATGAAGCAGAGGTCAACGCCGAAAACAACTACATGTGGCCAGAGGCCGTAGAGGCGGCCAAAGCGCACAAGGCCCATATCATGGTGGCTGTGCTGGGCGAGGAGGAAAAACTGCTGGAACGAGGTAAGCTGTTCACCAAGGCGATGGCAGTGTGCTGCAAGCAGAAATACGCCGCCGGTGTCTACACCAGCGGCGTGGTATTTGAGCCTCGTTTCTATGAGGGCCTTGCCGATATGCTCAAAGAGGACGAACTGCCCATCTTCAACTGGGTTTGGTTCGGCCTGTACCGGAGCGAGGGGGGCCTAAACGGCTACACCTACGGCATGGATGTGTTTGGCAAGGAGGAAATGGAGGTGTTGAACACCGACGCTGAGCCGGAGGAACTACGGGACTTTTTGGCAAGCCTTGCCTCCTATGTGCTGGCGTGTGATGTGACGCTGCAAGACGGCGAGACCATCGGTTTTTCTGCGGACGATAAGCACACCATCACCCGCAGCCCCGGTGTCTCTCTGCCAGAGGAACAGATGACCCTGAAGATCGGTTACGAGCCTATAAAGGGAGATCCAGAGGATGATAGCTGCGACCACTCAGACAATGATGACACGCAGGATGAGGAAGAATTCAGTAATCCCGAAGTCTACACCGAGGAGGAGATGGAGGCCATCGAGGGGCACATCCAGCAGTATTTTGGTGATATCGAGCATGTATTCCACGAGCTGGCCTCCCCGGACATCCATGTGGACATCTGCGTGGTGCCCCCCTCTGCGGAGCAGGACTACTATACGCTGGTCACCATGGGCATGGGCGCCCACCGGATGCATGTGCCGGAGGAGCTGGCCGAATACAAGCTGGAGCGGGCGGAGCTGGCCATCGCGCTGCCCAAGGACTGGAAGCTGGATCAGGAGTCCATGAAAGACGAGCGGTGGTACTGGCCCATCCGCCTGCTGAAAACCCTGGCCCGCCTGCCCATTGCCAGCGACATCTGGCTGGGCTTCGGCCATACCATGGACCATGAGGAGGACTTTGCAAAAGACACAAAGCTGTGCGCCGCCATTCTCACCGGCCCCCAGGGGACGGAGGAGGGCAGCGAGGTCTGCATTCTGCCGGGCGGCGAGGAGGTCAACTTCTATCAGGTGATTCCGCTTTATGAGGACGAGTTGGACTATAAACTGGAACATGATGTAGACGCTCTGCTGAACAAGATGAGGGGGATCAGTTTTGTCGTAAACCCTACTCGCCAGGATGCTATCACCCGTGGCACCCTTTCCAATGATGATTTTGACGGTGAGATGGACGACGCTTCCTATCACCTTGAGAGCATTGAGGAAAAGGAACTGCCTATTGATCCTATCAATGCCTACAACCACATGGCCATCTACCTGCGCTGGTGTATGGAGCACGACCTGATGGGCGAAGAATTCCTCACGGAATACGGGGAGGTAGTAGAAAAGGTCAAAGCTGATCCTGCCAGTGTGGACCTGCGGGAGTTTATCCGGGATGAGCTGGACGGCTGCTTGTTCTCTGTGCTGTTCAATCAGCAAGGCCGTGCCTTTGCAGGCTATTACTACGGAGAGGGCGACAGCCCCTACTATCCTGCCGACATTGATGACTATGCCCTGAAATATTTTGGTCCGTCCCGATACCACTCCAATGAATTTCAACAGGAGGCATACTTATTCATCCCCTTTGACGAGGACTACTATCAGGCCATGGCAAAGGTGATCGAGGAACGCTTCACCAACTGGCAGGGACAGAACTTCGACGAGGACACGCTGGAACCTTCCGAGGTGGCTCATGCCATCATGGAGTATCTGGACTGTGAGTGTACCTATTTCCCGTCTATGGCAGATGATGATCCCATCATGTCAGCATACAGCTACGCCCGGCGGCTGGGGGTACGGGAGGGCTTTGTTCCCGTACTTATCCAGGCGGATGATGAAACGCTGTTGGAGTGTCTGGTGATGAACGCCGATCCGGAGCACAATGCGGACTTCTACGAATTTGACCTCAAAACAGTAGAGGAGTATCGAAAGAAGATGCTCTCCGCTCCCATCAAGGACGGAAAGGCGGTTCTGGAGGAATTGACCGGCCAGCGCAAGGAAGAAGCCGAGGACGATGACCTGGACTGGGATGAGGAAGTCCTGGGCGAGATGGAGGGCGGAGAACCCAACGACCGCTTCGCAAACTATTGGAACGATGATACCGGAATGACCTATCCGCTCATTCTGGCCAAAATTCCGGTCAAGAACCCCTGGGAGATATTCGCCTGCCTGCCCTTTGGAAATTGGAATGAGTGCCCCGACACACGCCGGACCTGATGGCAGTGGCGAAATACTGGTTCGAGCAACATGGTGCCATCCCTGCCGCCATGAGCCACGATGAATTGGAGTTTGAACTTCCAACTCCGATTTCCAAGGAAAGAGCTATGGAGGTGGCTGTGGAGCAATATGGCTTCTGCCCGGATCTGGATCAGAATGAGGATGGAAGCATTGGCTCCTTGGCAGATGCACTGTGGCAGTCCACCGTCTGGTACTTCTGGTGGGATTGATGGGAGGTGCGACCAATGACAGAATATCAAAAAACCTATATCGAACTAAAAAAAAACAGTTTGTTGCGACCAATGAAGGTCCGGACAGTGTCCGCGCTCTCTATACCTTCAAGGAGAAACTGGAGCAGAGTGAGGATCAGCAGGCCAAGGAAGTGCTGGTGGATGTGTATGATCTGCTGGACTTCAAGAAAGATGCCTACGAACTGCTCTGCCAAATCGGAAATCGTTCCGATAAAAAGACACTCAAGCGGCTGGGCACGCTGAAGGAATATGCGGAAAACTGGGGCAATCATTATGCCCTCCCCAGGCCCAAAACGCCGGAGGAAAAGCAGAAAGAGAAGGAGCGGCAGGCCCAGCTGGGCCTGCCCGCCTTCCGGTATCACCCGAACCCTCTGGAAACCGGCGCTTTTGAGGAGTCCGCAGACGGCGTTGTCTGCGACTGCTGCGGCAAGACGACCCATATTTTCTATACCAATCCGTTCTTTTCCGTGGAGGATATTGCATATCTGTGCCCAGAGTGCATCGCCAACGGCGAAGCAGCCCGGAAATATGACGGTAGTTTTCAAGATGATTTCTCTGTGGATGATGGTGTAGACGATCCGGAGAAGCTGGACGAGCTGATCCACCGCACCCCCGGCTACTCCGGCTGGCAGCAGGAATACTGGCGCGCCCACTGCGGCGACTACTGCGCCTACCTGGGCCATGTGGGCGCCAGAGAACTGCGGGCCCTGGGCGTGCTGGAGGAGGTGCTGGACGATCCCATGTGGGACGAGGAGCAAAAAGAAATGATCCGGGAATCGGTCAATGGCGGCCATCTGCAATGCTATCTGTTCCAGTGTCTCCACTGCGGAAAACACATGGTCTGGATGGATTTTGATTGAGGTGGCAACATGGAGAAGAAGGATTTTCCCAAGGGAACCAAGCCCCGCGAGATCTTCGTCTATATCTGTGAGCGGATCGCGGAGCCCTTGAACCCGCTGGGTTACAAATACCGCAAGAGCAAAAAATGACATCTACAAAAAAAAAAGACGGCATCTTTGTGTTCTTTCCTTTTACTTTTCCCCCTCCATCCGCTTTGGCTCCACCACTTTTACTGCTTTCTTCGATGTGAGTTCCCCGGTGATTGCCCAGTGGCGCAGTGAGCAGGAAGGGACGGAGGAAACCTATGATGGTATCGTGGGTACCTCCATCGCCCGGCTGACCCACCGGTATGATGACTTCCCCCGCTATGAGGTATCTACTCTGCTGGAGCGGGAACGCTCTATCCAAGAGATTTCCGGGCAGATCCAGGACTATGCCCAGCCGTTCTTTGCCCGGTTTTCCGATCTGCCCAAGCTGCTGGACGATGTGGAACAGGAGGGGTTCTTCCCCCATCGGAAGGGGTTCGATGTCCCAAAGCGGAATCGGGAGTTCATCGAATGCTTCCGGGAGTATCTCCAAAAGCAGTAGGAATCAGCAGAAAGGAAACAACACCTATGTCAAACAGTCGAGTATCCACTTGGAGCGGGATCCGAAACAAACTGGAGAATGACTACCTGTGCCCGGCGCTCCGGGGCCACATCCAGTATTTTGCCACCAGTTACAGCAAAAGCGCCGACCATGAGGGCCGGGCAGCCATTCGCATGGACGGTGTGGAAGTGCTGCGGAGCAACTACTACACCTATTTTGAGAATGTGTGGACGAAATTTCATCACCTGCGGTCCACAACGCTGAAAGATTGCAACTCCGCAAAAGAGGCCATCAACCGGGCTCATGTCCTATGCGCTGGAGCAGGGCACCTTTGACCAAAAGGTGTTCTATGAGGCGTTTGGTATCTTTGATAACCAGAGCATTGAGAAAAGCCTCGTCAGCGAGAATCCCCTTGTCCGCATCTTTGCCCTTCTGGACCGCAGGCTGGGAAAGCGCTGCCTTTTGGCTTTGGAGGAATCTATGGAGCAAGAACTGGACTGGGTGCGGGCCTTCTATGTGATCCGGTTGCAGGCCGAAGGGCTGATGGAAAAGAATAACATTCAGGAGGAACTGCCATGTCACAGATCGCATCCTTTTATCTGCTCAAAGACGGCCAGCGGCAGGAGCTGTTCGACGGCGACTGCTCCGGCGCGGTCTACATGGCCATCTGGGACTGGTGTGAGAGCGAACTGGACCTGGATGTCCGTTTTCCTGCTCCCCAGACGGAAGACACCCTGGACTGCGCTCTGCTGGAGGGAGAGCTGGCGTCTCAACTGCTGGCAGCTCTGCGGGAGCAGGATCTCTCGGAGCTGGCCGCTGAAATTGCCCCGGACTGGGATCTGCCCACCGAGGCGGTGCAAAGCGGGCTTAATACGCTGCGTTCCCATCTGGAACTGGTGCAGGGCGACGCTGCCCTGCTGTATGAAATGTTATAAGAACGGAGGGATACCATGCTGGCAAAGCGGTTTGAACACATTTTACATGATCTGGGCATGGCTGGGCTGGAACACCCTCTGTTCTACCATGCGCCGGTGGGCATTCGTTTTGAGATCGGCGGGGAGGAACCAATCTATCTGGACAGGCGTGCGGCGAAGCTGAAAACCAACCCCGCTTATGTTCAGGGGGCGCTGGACCGGGCCGCCGCGATCTATCGGGCACTTCCGGCGGTGCCGGACCTTCTGCGGATCGACGGGTATCCCGATGAAGAACCCGCCGAGTCCCTGCTGACCGTTATCCGGCAGCGAATGGGACTCCCGGTTCCCAATGAGCAACTTCCGGTCATAGAGCTGGACGAAGATGGGGATACCCATGCACAAGTACAGTTTTACTGGGATCTCAGCAAAATCAGCTTTCAACCGGAGCGGCTTCTCCAGGAGATCATTCTGGGGGACATCGGCGGCTGGAACGGCTTTGTGTCCAGCGTCTATCTGATCGGGCCGGGGCCATTCCTCTACCATCTGTACGATGACCGTGGGTTGGATATACTGGGCGGCTCACGGGAGCTGCTATCACGCTTTTCAAAGAACGAGCCGGAGTTGCGCGCAGCGCGCAGATAATCCCGGCAGTTAAACAAAATCTGATCAAGGTTGAGAGCTTTTTCTTCAGCCTTCGTCTTTGCCATGGCGTTTTTCTCCAATCTGAAAATTACAAATTGCGGACAAAAAGGACGCATTGTTGTGGCAAGCAGGGCTTTTGTCTATACAAACGCCATTTTTGCGTTGCAAAATGCTTGTTGGGCTGTGCCCAATCCCCTTCATTCTGCACCGTTCCGATGCAGGCTGCGCGTTTTTTCAAAACGCTTCTATTTATATAAGGTAGAGCTTCAAGACATTTGCACTCTGCAATTTTGATGGAAACATCTCAAACCAAACGAACAGCCAGCAACGGCCTCAACAGTAAGTGAGGTCATGATGCTGGCTGTTCTTCGTTCAGAACGGAAAACATTCGACATTTTCGCTGGTTCATGGTACACTACATCCAATCCATGCGAATCAGTTGGAGGTGATTGTGTTGCTTTCCCTGTACTTAGCTGTTCTTGACGATCAAAGCAAAGAAGAACAATTTATAGATGTATATAATATCTACAAACGGCTGGTCTACCATACCGCTTACAAAATTATGGGCGATTCGTATCTGGCAGAAGATGTACTGCAAGAGGTGTTTTTGTACGTTGCCAAAAAAATTTTTCTAAAATTCATCGAGAAAACTGTCACGAACTCGCTGCTTATCTCGTTAGTTGTAGTAGAAGCCGTGCATACGATATGCTTCGCAAGCAGCGAGAAGAACCGCTGGAAGAAGTCCCGGACGCACCAGATGATGCCCCGGTGCCGGATGATGCAGCAGTCAGCACCGATAACATCCAATACCTGACAGAACTGATCGGACAGATGAAACCGATGTACCGTGATCCACTGCGCCTTTTGGCGATGGGCTACACCAACCGGGAGATTGCCGAATCGCTTGGACTGACAGATGAAGTGGTTCGGATGCGGCTTTTCCGTGGAAGAAAACTATTGTGGAAGGAGCTGAACAGCCGTGAGTGAGCGGACAGAGATTTCTTTTGATGCAGCTTTGATGATGGCACTCCGTGCAGATGCACAGAAAGAACTGGACGAGCTGCCAACTCCGGCCCAGTTTGAGGAACGCTACCCGGACACTTCCCGATGGGATGCTCGCCTGAAAGCGGCATTGCATAAACGCTGTCCGGTGCTGAAACGAGTGCTTGTTGTAGCCATGACGCTGGTAATTTTAACTCTCGGCGCGCTTGCAGTAAGTGCAGACTTCCGCAAGGCAGTCTACACCGATGATTCAAAGAAGTTCTTGCCGATTGAGATGCAGCTGACGTATCAAGTGGACGGCGAACCGTTGGAACGATTACCGGATGGATACAGCGACCATTATGTGCCGAACGGCTTTGAAATGGACGATGTGCAGAAATTTGAGCGAGCAGAAAACTTTTTACATGTTTACTCGTCAAAAGAAACAGAGGAAAGCTACACAGTCCGTTGCTCAATTATCCAGCCAGGGCAGCAGTCCCTGTTTGATAATGAGCATACAGTGTACGAAACCGTAAAGGTCGGAGAAGCAGATGGTGTACTTGGACCCAGTACGGATGAACATGGAAAGAATGTTTATACTCTAAGTTGGGAACATCGGGGGATTACACATACCGTTATGGGAAACATTCCATACGATGAGATTATGAAAATTGCGGAAGGTATCCGTTAAGAAAGCTGGACACTTGTGAGAGTTCACAAATGTCTGGCTTTCTTTTTTTGTCTGAACTTACAAAGATGGAAAATTTTGAAAAAAATTTCTCCTGAAAATTGAAACGAAGCGAATGCGAATTGCGTTGATTATACAAAGGCTCTTGATGGGAGCAAAAAAAAAACGGAGGTGTATGTCTATGTCGAAAAAGCGTTTGTTGTCCATTGTTGTTTCAGCGGTGATTCTCTTGAGCTTTGCCTGCACCGCAATGGCCGCTGAAAAGTCTGAACGGTATGTAGGCGATAGTACGGTCAACGGATCTATTTACCAAACATACTATCAGGTTGATGCCCAGACTCGAACTGGAGTAAAGAAAATCAGCGTTTCAGGCGTTCTCTATGAAAAGGGAACAATTGGAACATGGCAAAAAGTAAGTAGCTGCTCGAACAGCAGCACGACCTCAACCTGCATGGTGAGCAGTAACTTTAACACTAAGCCCGGAAAATCTTATAGGCTTGAGTATTCTGCGACCTTTAGCTATTCCGATGGACGGAGTGAAACCATTACTGGAAGTACCAGTAGATAAGTGAGGTTATTCATTTTAAAAAACTAATCCTAGAGATGATAGGTGAAGCCTTATCTTTGGAATAGAACACCTAAAGTATACCATTTCTATTAGAATAATCTACAGTGAGGGTTAATTATGAGAATTTGGAATAGATTCATATCGTTTGCACTTGCAACCACGCTTTTGCTAACCGTTCCTTTGGTCTCTTTTGCAGCAGGAACTAAAAACAGCACGAGTTCTGACTTCACGACCGTACAAAGCGCGTCAGGTGAATTGCTTGTTAGAGCCTATGATCTTGACAATGGTGACTCGGTTTTTGAACAGTACAATGATGGAAAATTGGTAAGCCGTTATACGGTTGACCGATCAAAAAAATGTTATAAATGAATTGGTTTATTCTTCGGATGGAACATCAAAACAGCTGCAGCGATTTATTCCGACAGAGAAGAATTTTGATATAGTCTTACCGCAATCTACAATGTCGCGTCGGTTGGGGAAGAATTCGTTTCCAATATACAGATGGAACCGGGAACGGGAATCTGCGGAGCATATGTGGATTATGTGAAAGAAACAGGAAACAAAAAAAAATATGATATTAATGGAACATATAGAGATTTGGCAGGGTTGGCATCAGTTGTAGCAGGTGCCTTGTCATTACCTGCTGCTCCGGCACTTGCAATTTCCAAAACTGCACTCGCATATTTTGGTTTTGCTATGACGGCCGTGCAATTCACCATTCCACAGTGTAACCTTAATTCGCAGTATGAACAAATTGAATACACATTGACTGATATTAACCACTCTTCTCACAAAAATAGTTTTAGGGGAACCAAGTATGTTATAACGGAAAGTGGAAATAAGTTTAATAACACCTACACGGATGGCGAGTATTACCCCACAACATCTTGGGGAAATCAAAATTTTGGAATGACAATCTATAATTATCTGTTTACATACAGTAATTGGAATATTTATGCGTGGAACTAAAAAATATAAGATTGTTAAATGTTTCAGACATTTCGGTGCTATTATAATATTGCTATGGCTAATTTCTATCGTAAGATTTCCGTATTCTTTTGATAAATTGCAAGTGTTATCAAATAAAAATTTTGAAAGCGTTTCAAATTCTATGTTAACTCTTGTTGATTGTAAATCGACCGAATCGAAGTCTTCAATTGATTTTTTACTAACCGATGGAAAGCAATATTATATTATAACGGCAAAACGTTTCTTTATATGGAACCGATATGATTTATCTCAGCTGATGCCCTTCTCAGAAGAAACAAGTTATAGCTATACAGATTGTTTCACCAAGGTGAATGTTGTTCAATCAGGCAATACATTGTGTTTATATGAGGAAGGATATGTTCAACCTTATATCTTATCGTTTCTCTTTTTGTGCGTTGTGTTAATGCTCAATATTTTGGGAGATAAATCCACTCCAGAGGAATAGAGATAATGAAGTGCATTTATTGTGGAAGCGATATGCAGCTTGGAGGAATCGTCACGCAGGGAGTTTCAGCGATCGTGGTGGTTTCCTCAAGAAAGTCTGAAAAAAAAAAATCACGTCTTTCAAAAATCATTTTTGAAGGCGGGATAGCTATAGGAAAGAAAGACTATTTATGGGGGACCGACGATACTAACAGATGCTTATTACTGTCGAAAATGCAAAAAAATAATAGGAGTCTTTAGCATATAAATGCTTCAGATGGAGGTGATTCCAATGCAGATAATTTCCTTGAAAACAAGTTGAGCATGAGTTGAGGTACATTTATGAAATTTAGCGTACCGGAAATCTTGACAATTGTATCGACAGCAACAGTCATGGCGATTGCTTTTTTCTTGTGATTGCAAAGTACCTTATTCGATATGCTGTCACATTTTATGCAAAAAAAATAAAAGGAGATGACTCAAAATGACCTTGAAGAAAAAAAGATTGCTTGCGCTTTGTATGGCGGTGGTTATGGTCTTTTCGCTTTGTTCTATCTCTGCTTTTGCAGCGGCCCCAACGGATGACAAACAACCTGTTGTTATTGGAAGGTATGATGCACCTCTAAGCGAGTGCTTGGAACCTGGCATGGCTATGCAGGTAGGAATTGCTAACGTTCGGGTTAATTCCTACGCAACCTATGATAAGAATGATGGCGTACAGGTTCATGTTGAACTTTACGTTCCGTGGTACTCATCGCCAAAGCCGGAATTTACAGGTATGACAGGAAATGTCAAACTTACCATGAATGGCCAATCGACAAGTAAATACTTCTCTGAAGTCGCAACCGGGGACGAAACGATTAGTACAGATGTGGATACCGGTAGGAAAGCTAGTAGCGGAACAAGCGGTACAGTATTTGTTTCTGGAACTGCTGTAGCATTGAATGCTTTGGCAAACGGTGGCCAGTTCTCCATTTCCTACGACATCACGATTCCGTAATAAAAGCATTAGATAATGGGTATAAAAGCCACGATTCTTTTAGAGTCGAAAGAAAAGAATCGTGGCTTTGTACGTTTGAATTATGGAGCAAGCCAAATGAATAAGAAAAATTGGATTTATTTTTTAGCAGTATGGCGGTTGCCTTTATAGTTTTGATATTGGTCTTTCTTTGCATTCGTTTTTCAGGTCAGGGAAAATTTGCTACACATAGAGGAACCAATCCGTCTGATGTAAAATGTATTTATACTTCAGTTTGGCCGGATAATGAATACACTAGGCTTATTTGTGAGCCGGAAAGTGGAACGATAGAATATATATTGGATGGTTCTAATGCTGGGTATTATGCAATCTTTTTTTATAATAATATCTCTGAAGAAGAAATACAAAAATATATTGACCAATTGAAAACCTTAGGATACGCTGAAGAGGCATCGGCTTCAGAAAGCGTTTCGACAGGCGTTTTGCTAAGAAAAGATGAAACATGGATAAGCATTGCATACTCAGAGGGAGGATTTGGAATCCGGATTTCAGTAGAAAAATCCTGAATAAAAGAGATGCTGGGGAATTCCGGTTATCCCTATGATGCAGTGGAAAGAAAAAATAGATTGCTCAATATGGTATGCGAGCCTCCATGACTTGATTTTGATGTTCGGTCACTCAAACCAATGCCGTCAAGTCGGTAGGGGATTTGTATGGTTCACTTTTTTTGGTTTGACTGAATGATTTTGGCGTTTTGAATATTAAAGGATTGTATGTAAAATGACTTGCTTAAAAAATTGTGGTTATGAAAACAAGTTGGATGTTCGATATTGCCAACGGTGTGGTCAATACATTGAGCCTAAACGAACATTGGCACAAGAAGTAAAATCGTGGGATTTTAGAAGCCTCGCTGGTGTTGGACGCCGTAGAGAGAGATGTGAATATTGCGCCGCTGTTTACTGCATCACCCGTTCAAACTCCAGCAAAAGCACACCAAACGCCCTCGCCTGTTGAACCGATGCCAGACGGAAGATGGTATTGCCCGGACTGCGGAACATTAAATGCTTCTTCTGAACGGTTTTTGCAAAAACTGTGGAAAAGTCCGATAAATGAATAAGTCGGTATGAGAGGTTATTTTGCATCCGTTAAGCGCTTTTGAAAATATGAAGTTTATGTTATGAAAGAGATAATTATTGAACTGCATATTGGAATTGGACAATTAAAATTAGGCATGACGTCAGATGAGCTAGAAAATGCTCTTCTACAAATGAAGAAACAGTGGTCGAATTCTTCTGATGAAGCAATGCAAATGGAGCGTTGTGCTGAAACTGGTGATCCTAATTTGATAACCGGACGATATATGGATAATGATTCGTTCTTTCTGGTGCAGTATCGGAACGGAAAAGCTACTGAAATCGGCATCCAGAGAGAGATTTGTCTAAAGTGGCATCAATAAAATTGTTCGGGATGGATATGTTTAATACAACCGCCGAGTGTATTATTGATAGCTTAATGAAAAAAAAGGACAACGTTATTTGCAACGAAAAGGACTTGCAACTGGGAACGGAATATTTTTCCCTCAAATTGGAGTCCGACTTTGGAGAGAGCGAGCATTTCATCTCAAACTGTTGAAAGACCCGTTATACATGGAAGAGATGCAGGCTGTATTAGAAGACGAATATCAGTATCAGTATTTTCAGATGATTACTATAATAGGCTAAACTGCTAACTAAGCAACAGCCCTCTATTTGCAACGACTGCAAGTAGAGGGCTGTTTTGTCTGCTTTGGATATTTTAATTAAAGGTTAGTCTTCCATTCTACCGTGGTCACAACCAAGTGAGAGATAGTGCTCAATCTCACCAATCAGCACAAGCTGGGCGTACTCCAAAGGATTATTATACAGCAGCGCATCCAGTTTTGCCCGCTGTGTGGGGCATGGCAGTACTTGCTCATCAAAGATCAACGCGGTCGTCCACTGTATTTCAATACAGAAGCAGACGACCGCATTGACTTTTTTTTTACGAGATGAGGTCTTTTTTTCTCTCTTAAGTCACCTAACCGCACTACCTTGCATCACAGGCATTGACGATGATATCCACGTCGGAGCGGTTCATCAGGTCTTTCAGGATGCCAAACTGCTTTTTTGGTACCAGCAGACACCAGATTTTCATTATCTATCTTTTTTGTATTAAGGTCTACAGCAATCTAATCCCACATTAAAACGAGAAAATGCTTAATTGTTCTCCTCAAAGTTCTCTACCTGTTCCATGACCTTTTTGAGAACTTCGGGGCTGTACTGCGGGGGATATCACGCTTTTTCAAAGAACGAGCCGGAGTTGCGCGCAGCGCGCAGATAATCCCGGCAGTTAAACAAAATCTAATCAAGGTTGAGAGCTTTTTCTTCAGCCTTCGTCTTTGCCATGGCGTTTTTCTCCAATCTGAAAATTACAAATTGCGGACAAAAAGGACGCATTGTTGTGGCAAGCAGTGCAACTTGGTACCAACTTGCGATTTTTGAATCGGATTTTTCAAAATCCAAATTCAAAACGCTTGTTGGGCTGTGCCCAAACCCCTTGTGTTCTGCATCCGGTGGATGCAGGCTGCGCATTTTTTGCAAAATGCTTTTTTGATCTGAGTGCCAGATGATGCCTGGTGGTATCGGCACTTTTTGCACAGATGAATTCCCGGAAGCAGAAAATAGTGCTATGCAGCACATCCGGAATTGTGCTATACTTGATTTACATAAACCTGTTTGTCCTAAAAAGTTGGAGGTGTTCATGGCTACACGAACCATTTGTTTTCCCATATCCGGCTACCCCTATTGCAAAGAACAGCCGGTGACATTCACATGGATAAAAGGTAGCAAGCGGCAGAATATCCGTGCCGTCCATGATGCCGTCCATACAACAGAACCGGATGTTTCCATTCTGGAAGTCAGCTCTGCATCCGTTCAGCCGGAGGGTGAGGCTGTTTCTTCTCTGCGGCTTCTGCTGCGTCTGGATTCTGTTGCGCAGGATGTGCCCATCAGCACGGTTTTTGAAGCCGCCAAGGTATTTGAACATGGCGGTCCATTCGCTGACCTTCTGACCTGTGCGCCATCCAAAGTCCATAAGGACACTCGGCTGCGAACCAATGGAAAATTGCTGCGCTACTCTCTGGAAGGAAATGAGTATCCGGCAGAGCCGTACCCGGATTCATTTTTTGAGTGGCTCTACTGCCGTGCGTTGAAGCAGTTCCCGGAAAAGGCTGCGCAGCTGAGCAGATATAATGCCTTTTTCTGATATCGCTGCCGCAGCGGATTCTAAAAAAGTATTATGGCGATTCCTCGGGCGGGCGGCTGCAATCTATGTAGGACTTGCAGCCGCTGGAAAACTTCCGTGCATCGATTCCTATGAATCATTCATTGCGGAAGTTTACACGGAGCCAAAGCCCTTGCCCAAATCTGGGAAGTCTGAGACTGCTTCAAAAAAGACGCCCGAGGTTTCTGCACCAGCAAAGGAGATTCCGGCAGACGAATCGTCGCAGTCCGATAATGCAAATATCCCGGATGCTGCGCAGATGGAACATATCCTTGAGCTGCCCAAAGCGACCTGTCTGCTCCTCTCTTTGGCAAAAAATGCTGGTCTTTCTGCAAATAATTCCAGTGAGCTGGCGTATAAGGGAAAGGAATTTTTTCTTGACGCTTATCAGAAAGCACTGAAAAACAAAACGCTCCAAATCAATATTCATAAGAACAAGATCACATTTCCGATGGAGGAGCCTGACAGCGGATTTCATGCAGTTGGTGTGTTGACCCGTTCGCCCGCTTGGGAATACGGATGGAAGTTTAACTATCTGACCGAGAATACATCCGGAGCAGAAAAGTCCGAAGTCAAAGCAAAAATCCAGAAGCCTTTGACCGCATTGGAGCATCTGGAACGCTGTGGGTATAGAATCGTTCAGCAGGTCGTACCGAAAAAGCTTCCGCCGATTGCCGTTCAGCGGATGGCATGGAAAACAGGCGAAGCTCTTTGCGACCCGGTAGTGGTGGATTTCTTGCAGTTTATTCGGACACATATGCAGAGTGACGGCTCTTTTTCGTTCCGTATCCCAAAGGGTGCGTCAAAAAATCGTTTACCACACTTTCAGAGATCGCGCAGACGTGGGACAAAATGGGGCTTTTTGCAGCCATTGTGATTTATCCGCAGAATATCGTCTATGAGCTTGCGCAAAATGAGACCGTCCGGCATTTTTTGAGCGGAAAGTGGCTGGAACTTTTTGTGGAGCATCAGGTTCAGCAGATTTTGAATCGCTATCAGGAGGAGCAGGGCGCAGAAGTTTCGGTTTGCTCCAATGTGGTTCTTTCAGAAACGGCATCCGTAGGGAGCACGCATGAGCTGGATGTCGTGTTCTCCATCAATGGAAAATTTTTCTGGGTAGAAGCCAAATCATCCAGTCGAAGCATTGATTATGGAAAATATGCTTCTCTGTGCGAAAAGCTGAACGTGACACCAGAAAGCTTGCTTTTGGTCAACAGCGATTTGTCCGTGGAAGAGTGCGAAGGTGTTTCTTATTTCTGGAATTACCGTGTTGCAAATTGTGCAACGATCACGCAGGAACTGGAAAGCATGATTGCTAAACAAATTGAAAGCTACCGGAAATGCCTGTTCCGAGTACAGACTGAGCAATAAGCAAAAAGACCCTGAGAACCCTGCCGGATAAGCGGCAAAGTTCTCAGGGACTGTTTTATCGGATCTGCTCGACTTGCTTGGAGTCCTTTTCCTCCGCAAAGAACAGTTCCACATTCTTCTGTGCTTTTACGATTTCCTGCATCTCATCCCGTGTCTTTCGGTACTCTGGGTAGAGTGCTTTTTTTCTTGGTGAGCAAAGCCGAATACTCTGCATTCAGGTCTTTCACTTTGGGCAGCTTTTTCAGGCCGGATTCATTGAAAGCGGCTTTCGCCGTCTTATGCAGCGTGACTTCTTCCCGGTGCGCTTCCAAAAATTTGGAGCTGTACCCGGATTTGCGGTAAGCATCGTATACAGGCCGGGTCTTGGCATAGTTGACGATGTGCGCCCGGAGGACGGCGATTTCTGCCATACGCTTCTCGGCGGCCTTGATGGAATCGCCCAGTTTGTGATAGCGAGAAAGTGCAGCATCACGCACGCTCTTTCAGGTCATCCGCACTGCCGATTTTCTGCTCCTGCAAAAAATCAGCGTTTTGGACATCTCTTTCAAGTTGTACTTCTTCGCCCAGCGTTCGTAGCCGCCACCCTTTGCCCTCGGCAAGTTTTGCTTGAATGTCAACCAGCAACTGGAACGGCTGCTCTTTGGGGAGGTTGCTTCTGATGTGGGCGGTGTTCGGCTTTTCCGGCAATGACTGCTTTGATTTCATCCTCGCTGTACCCGGCACCCAGTGTCTTTAACCGGATAAAGCGTTTCTGCCGTGCGCCTTTAACGGAAGTGTATTTGCCGCGTTTGATTTCATAGCCCTGCTGTTCCAGCTTTTTGCAGAAATTCTTCGTAGTCGGTGGGTTCCTGCTGCAAAAAAATTTCATCGATGATACCGCACAGCCGGTCGCGGTTGCTTTCCCTTGGCGGGTAAGTGATGCGCTTCTGCCGCTCCCGGTAAGGCTTCTTTTCAATGACTGACAGCTGATGCTCCAGACAGATCAGGTCGCTCAACCGCTGCACTGCCAGACCGGAAAAGAAAAAAAATCCCGGAATTTTCTTGTGCCGTCCAGAGTGGTCGAGTTATAGATAATGTGATTGTGAATGTGTTCCCGATCGGTATGCGTTGCAACGATAAAAGCGTGTTTGCCTTTCAGAAACCGGGAGGCCAGTTCGTAGCCGATGCGGTTGGCTTCCTCTGCCGTGATTTCACCGGGCCGGAAGGATTGCCGTATCTGATAGGCGATGACATTGCTTTTTTTGGCTGCGCCCGGTGGCCTGCTCGTACAGCTTTTTTTGTGAGCATGAACTCCTCGTCCACAGTAAGCGGGCTGCATTGATAGCTGCTGACAAGTTCGCCTTTTTCAGTCTTGTCAGGATTCTGTGCATAGTTGGTGCGGTCTTTCAGGCAGGCGGCAATAGATTTTCCTTTGTGCTGATGCAGTGCGATCAGACGAGTAGCAGCCAGAGCAGATCACCTCCTAAAATGAAAAAAGCCGCCCGAAGGCGGCAAGAAGATTCAAAATCAAATCAGGTCCCGGAGCCAACCGCTGAATTTCTCAACGCCCTCCACCATTGCAGTTGCGCCGACAAAAAGGACAAAGCAGAGAAATTCGGCAACCAGCAGAATCAGAAATTGATCCCAAGTCTGGCGGTAGACGGTGTAGATGCCGCAGCCAAAAGATATACAGCATCAACGGCGCGACAACATAGCTGGACAGAGTAAGCAGCCACTTTGCCATCAGAGCCAGAAAAGCCACGAACAGAGAGATCGGGGCAAGCATCATCTTGAATAAAAACCTCATATCAAACACCAGCCTTTCTTTTTTTCGCCCCTATTATAAAGGTATCGCCCCTTGCCTTGCAAGGGTGTCAACCGTTATGTAAACCCGCAGCCTCCTACTGCGGGAAATTTTTTAGAGTTCGGTGAGTTTGGCGAGAAGTTGCTTGCCAATAGCTATCAGCTCATCCAACCGACTACGCAAGTCCTCTAAATCGGCGGCATAGAGCTGCCCGCTTTCACTGGCCCGTTTCGCCACCTGATTCAGGTTGTTGCTGCAATTCTGAAGAAGGTACGCCATCCGACGCAGCTGTGGTAAATCAAGATTCAGGCAGTAACCATCCAGAGCCATTTTTCGCAGATAAGAGCCAATGCTCAAAATACCGCAACTTTCCATCTTCTGACGAATGCGTTCCAGTTCGACTTTGCTGACACGAAAATGGATCTGCTGGTCACGGTGCTCCGTCACCGGGCATCACCATCCTTATCCAAGTAAGATTTGAATGGTCGGACAGGCTCCACTTTATCAGCCTTTTCTTCCAACGCAGCCAGCACAGAGGGGCGGGCATCCGGCTTTTCTTCCGCTTCGGGTTCTGTCCGGCTGGACTGATGCTCCATGTTCAACAGCGCATCCAATTCTGCAAGGCGGGCAGACTTGGTTTGCAGTTCTTCCTCCTGCGCAAACGGCTTGGCGATTTCAACCTCTGCGGCCTGCTTCTGCTGTTCCAGAGAATCCAGTGCGGCATCAGCATCGGCAATGCGGTCGGCAAAATTGCCGATGGCATTGTCCAGACGGACGATGTTGCCGCGAGGGTCATCGCCCAGCGGTACCGGATAACTCAGCTCGCCGCGGAGAACGATTTGATGCTCATTCTTGAAACTGTCAAAGCGAATGTTCAGCTCAAAGCCGCGATAGGTGCCCAGCAGCATCATATCCGCATTCGGCATCTCCTTGCAGGCGAGCATCAGCCGCTCACCAGCTTTTTTCTCATCGAACACCATGCCCTTGATCGTCATGCCGCAGAAGTTCTCCTTATCCTGCGGGTGTGCGTCTGCGATTTGGGCATCGTTTTTCAGAGCCGCAATACGGTTCTTCGCTTTCTGAATTTCCTCCGGGTAATGCTTGAGCAGCTTATCTTCCAGAGGATATTTCTGGTTCTGGTAATCCGAGCGCAGCACCTTGAGCTTTGCTACCTGCACATCCAGATCCATCTTTTCCCGGATGCGCGGGTCGCCTGCGCATAGGGCCTTGACCTCGGCATACGAAAGAGCCTGCTCATCCACATCATCACAGGAGCGCATCGGAGATTTGCTGGTCATGACCTGCGAGATAAACTTCTGCTTGTTTTCCAGCGTTTGCCAGAGGTAGGCATCGAATGTCCCCTCCGTGACGTAATTATAGACGTAAACTTGTTTGTTTTTGTTGCCCTGACGGATGATTCGGCCGTTGCGTTGGGTCATATCGGACGGTCGCCAGCCTACATCCAGATGATGCACGGCCACCAGCAGGGTCTGGACATTGGTGCCTGCGCCCATCTTTGCAGTGCTGCCCAGCAGGACACGCACCTTGCCGCTGCGGACTTTGGAGAACAAATCCGCTTCCTTACCTTCAGTATCAGCGTTGTGGATGAACTCGACCTCCGATTCCGGCACCCCGGCGGCAAGCAGCTTTGTGCGAATATCATCGTAGACATTGAACGAGCCTGTCTCCCTTGGGCGTGGACATATCGCAGAAAATCAGCTGCGTCAGATTATCCTCTTTGGTTTCGTTCCAGATACGCAGAACATTGTCGACGCAGGCATTCAGCTTGCTGTCCGGGTCATCCGGGGTGAGCGGATTCATCAGCCGCTGGTCAAGGCCGATTTTACGTCCGTCCGAGGTGATCTTCAGCATATTGTCCACCGAGGGGTCAACCGCACCGCTATGCACCTCAGCAGCACGTTCGCTCAGGGATTTCACCATGTCCTGCTGGATTTCCGAGGGTTTGACCACGACAGTTTCAAACTTGGCTTCCGGAACAGGCAGATGCAACTGGTCGGAAGTCTTGATGTCCGCTGCCTCCTTGAACATATTCATCAGCTCCGGCAGGTTAAAGAACTTGGCAAAACGTGTGCGCGCACGGTAGCCGGTTCCTTCCGGCGCAAGCTCAATGGCCGTGGTGGTCTCGCCAAACGTAGAAGCCCATGCATCAAAGTGGGTCAGTTGTTTCTGCTGGAGAGTGCTGTACTGCAAATAGCGCATCAGGGTGTACATTTCCGTCATGGAGTTGCTGATGGGCGTTCCCGTTGCGAAAATCACGCCGCGCCCGCCAGTCACTTCATCCAGATAACGACACTTGCCGAACATATCGCTGGACTTCTGTGCTTCGGAGGTAGAAAGGCCAGCAACATTGCGCATCTTGGTGTAAAGATATAGGTTCTTGTAGTTCTGGCTCTCGTCCACAAATAACCTATCTACGCCTAATTGTTCAAATGTGACCACATCATCCTTGCGGTCGGTGGACTGTAGCTTTTTCAGTTTCACCTCCAGTGTTTTCCGTGTCTTTTCCATCTGTTTCACGGTAAAATGCTCACCGGACTGTTCCTTTGGCCTCTGCAATGGCATTTTCGATTTCCTCGATCTGATCTTCGATGATCCGTGCCTGCCGTTCCGCAGAAAGAGGGATTTTCTCAAACTGCGAGTGGCCGATAATGACGGCATCGTGTAGTCGCCGGTTGCGATGCGGGCGCAAAAACGCTTTCGATTGGCGGGTTCAAAGTCTTTCTTGCTGGTAACGAGCAGCTTTGCATTGGGGTATAGCCGCAGGAACTCGCTGGCCCACTGCTCGGTCAGATGGTTGGGCACCACGAACAGGCTTTTCTGACACAGGCCCAAACGCTTAGATTCCATTGCCGAAGCTGCCATCTCAAAACTTTTGCCGGCACCCACCTCGTGGGCGAGCAGGGTGTTCCCACCATAAAGCACATGAGCAACTGCATTGCGCTGATGTTCCCGCAGATTGATCTCCGGGTTCATACCGACAAAATGGATATGGCTTCCGTCATACTCGCGGGGCCGGGTACTATTGAACAACTCGTTATACTGCTTCACCAGCAGATTCCGCCGCTGCGGGTCTTGCCAAACCCAGCCTGCAAAGGTATCCTTGATGGCCTGCTGCTTCTGCTGGGCAAGCATCGTCTCCTTTTGGTTCAGGACACGCCGCTCTCTTTACCATCCTCCTCAATGGTATCATAAATGCGGCAGTCCCGCAAATTCAAGGTGTCCTCCAAAATCTTGTAGGCGTTGGCCCGGTGGGTGCCGTAGGTTTCGGTGGACATGATATCATACATTCCGGCGGCAGATTTGTTGCCGATGCGCCATTCGGACGTAAATGGAGAGTAGCGGACTTGGATCAGGTTGTTATAGCGGATGCGGTAGGGCGGCTGAAAAGTCTCCATCATAAACTGCTGCACAATGGCGGGATTCAGCCATGTGGCACCCAGTCGGATGTCGATTTCTGATGCTTCAAGGTCCTTCGGCTGCGCTTTGGTCAAAGCCTCCACATTGATCTTGAACTCCGGGTGGCTTTCAGCGGCAAGCTGAGCCATGCGCAGTTTATTCCGCACATTGCCGGAAAGATACTCGTCCGCAGGTTGCCAGCCGGCTTCCGGGTCGTCTGCATCGGCGGCGGGATCTTTGAAAATCACACCGGACAGTTCGGTGGTAATGCGCCTGTACTCGCCGGGCGTGCCCAGCAGCTCCGCCATATAGGGCAAGTCCACTTTGCCATGCTCTCCGATGGACACCGCCAACGCTTCGCTGGGGGTATCCACGCTGGTAACGGTACGCTCCGGGCGAATGGTTCGTTTCGTAAACATCGCCGCTTTGGATTTAAGTTGTCCCTGCTCGTCCAGATTTTCCAGCGAACACAGCAGATAATAGGAGGAATCCTGCTCAAACAGCCGCCCGTTTTTGCGGTCGTTCAGCAAGCCGTACTTTGCGGTAAAGGCATCGTAGGCGGCGTTCAAACGCTCCTGTGTCGCCTTGATGTCCTCGTCCGGGAAGTCGTTCAACTGCTGGTCAATCAGCTCGTTGACGATCTGCCGTAGTTCCACCATGCCGGTGACACGGCTTTTGGCGGTGTCGGACAGTTCCACCTGTGTCATCACGGAGTTTTCCCGGTAGTACACCTCGCCGTCCACCACGGCATAGCTGTAATTCTTCACCGTCCGGGTCGGCAGGCAGGGGGGTGCGCCGGGCGGTTTCTTCCTCGGCAATGTCGGGAGCATCCACCTCGGCGGCAGTGAACTGTCCCTCGATGTGCTGTACCGCCTCGGCAAGCTGGTCTGCAAGCACCGCACCCTCTATGGGGGCGCACAGTACATTCTTCTTCCTTGCCGTACTGGGTGCTTTCCAGTTCCAAATTTCCCAGCACCATTTCCGGGTGGTCTACGAAATACTGGTTGATGGCAAAGTCATCTTCGGTCTTGCCAAGCTGCACCCAGTCCGGCTCGTGGTCGATGGGGCGGTCACGCTTTTGCAGAAAAAAATAATGTCGCTGACAACATCTGTACCAGCGTTAGCACGGAAAGCATTGTTGGGCAAACGGATAGCCCCCAGCAGGTCCGCACGCTCCGCCATGTGTTTGCGGGCGGTGCTGTCCTTGCTGTCCATGGTGTAGCGGCTGGTGACAAAGGCCACGATACCGCCCGGTCGCACTTGGATCGATGGCTTTCGCAAAGAAATAATTGTGGATGCTAAAGCCAAGTTTGTTGTACGCCTTGTCGTTGACCTTGTACTGACCAAAGGGTACGTTGCCCACAGCGAGGTCATAAAAATCACGGCAGTCGGTAGTCTCAAAGCCAGCCACGGTAATGTCAGCCTGCGGGTACAGCATTTTTTGCAATGCGCCCGGTGATGCTGTCCAGCTCCACGCCGTACAGCCGGCTGTCTGCCATACTGGTGGGCAACATTCCAAAGAAGTTGCCCACGCCCATAGACGGCTCCAAGATGTTGCCAGACTGGAAGCCCATGCGCTCCACGGCATCGTAGATGGCACGGATCACGGTGGGGCTGGTGTAGTGGGCGTTCAGGGTGCTGGAACGGGCGGCGGCGTATTCATCCTCAGAGAGCAGCCCTTTCAGTTCGGCATATTCCTTTGCCCAACTGTCCTTACTGGGGTCAAAAGCGTCTGCCAGACCGCC
>VOFJ01002032.1_pt1 | contig 39452 bp, 54 predicted proteins | sample 5384081 | NCBI WGS metagenome assembly VOFJ01 (sample SAMN12384729, study PRJNA508395) | human gut metagenome | isolation source: healthy gut I | host: Homo sapiens
TCAAATACTTCGTTCAGTTACGTACTTCGATCTATCGAACGGTCCGAGACCATGGCTCGTCCACAACATGCGCAAGAACTATATTCCGGCCTGGTATGCGGGCTTCGAACAGGGCAAATACAAGGGTCAGCTCGATGTCGCGGTCATCACCGATCCCGAGTCGCGCTGGAACAACTATTACCTCGAAGGACTGAACTGGATGATCAAAAACATGGGCATCGACGGTGTCTACATCGACGACAGTTCGTTCGACGGGGAGACGATGCGCCGGGCACGCCGTATTTTCGACGCGGACGGCAAACGCCGCCTGGTAGACCAGCACACATGGAACCACATGAACCCTTACGGCGGCTATGCGAACTCCATCAACCTCTCGTTGGACCGCCTGCCCTACGTCGACCGGCTCTGGATCGGCGAACTGTTCCGCGACTACAACAAGCGTGATTTCTGGCTTGTCGAGATGTCCGGGATTCCGTTCGGGCTGATGAGCGAGATGCTCGACGCGCACAACGTTTTCCGCGGCATGGTGTTCGGCATGCTGCCGCGCCTGCCCTGGAGCGGCAATCCGGTTCCGATGTGGCGCGCGCTCGACGCTTTCGGGATCGACCAGGCGAAGATGTACGGCTACTGGGACGACCGTAATCCGGTCCGCAGCGACAACGAACTGATCCCGGTAACGACCTACCTGCGGCCCGGCCACTCGGCCATGCTGTCGATGGCCAATTGGGACAACGACAATGCGCAAAAGTGCCGCATCCGCATCGATGAGAAGAAACTCGGGTTCCGTCCGACGCAGGTCTACCTGCCGGAGATCGACGAGTTGCAACCGGCCGGAGAGATCGACCTGAACGGGGAGATCGAGATTCCGGCGACCAAAGGGCATATTGTCATCCTGAAATAGAAAACCTAAACCCAGTCCCGGAGCCTCCCTGCTCCGGGACTTTTTTATGATAGGGAACCCGCCAACTTGACGATAAAAAATCCGGCAAAACGGACTTCCTATTTTCCGGGATTACGGGTTTACGAACCGCCCGGCTCTGATGCTGCAACCGTTAAACATCCGCTCACTACATATATCCGCTCCACCATGTCCAGATCTCTTCTTTTACCTTTGTTCGGCGCTGCACTCTGCCTCTGTGCGCCGCTTTGCCACGGCACAACCGGCAACGGACAAACACCCGGCCGAAATACGACGACTCCGGCACCCGGCCGTTCGTCGGTCCGGGTGGTCGAACGAGAAATGCTCACCTACCCCTACTCCGCCCCCAAGGAGGTTCCCGATTTCGGACGCATTTACCCGTACCACCGTTACGACGGTTACACGGCCGAAGGCCGCATGCAGAAATGGGAGATGGTCGAAATGGAGAACGACTACATCAAACTGTGGATCATGCCCGGTGTGGGGGGCAAGATATGGGGTGCCGTAGACAAGCGGACCGGACGCGAATTCATCTACTTCAACCATGTGGTGAAGTTTCGCGACGTGGCAATGCGCGGGCCGTGGACTTCGGGCGGAATCGAGATGAATTTCGGCATCATCGGCCACTCGCCGTGGTGCTCGGACCGGGTCGATTACGCAATTGCGGAAAATGCCGACGGCAGCGTCAGTTGCACGGTTGGAGGAACCGACCTTGCATTGGGCACCGACTGGCGCGTTCGCATAACGCTGCCGCCCGACAAGGCTCTCTTCGAGACCGACGTGCTGTGGTTCAACGGATCGGGATGGGACCGCCCGGCCTACCAGTGGATGAACGCCGGAATCAAGACGGTCGGCAACCTCGAATACTCCTTTCCGGGCGTCCGCTACCTCGAACACGACGGCACGAGCCGCCATTGGCCGACGGGTTATCCCGATTACCGGTTAAACCGTTACGAAGAAAACAACCACGGCCACTATAAATCATACCACGTCACGGGCGAATACACGGACTTCTGGGGCGGCTACTGGCACGACGACGGGTTCGGATTCGGCCACACGGCGGAATACGCCGATAAGCCGGGCAAGAAAATATGGATATGGGGACTCTCCCCCTACGGCATGATCTGGGAGAAGCTGCTCACCGATTCCGACGGACAGTACTCCGAGGTGCAGTCGGGACGCCTGCTGAACCAGAGCATCGGCACCAGCTACCGCACGCCGTTCAAACACGGAGCCCTGTCGCCCTATGTCACGAACGCGTGGAGCGAACGGTGGTTTCCGGTACGAGGCACGGACGGTATTCTCTATGCGACCGATGAACTGGCATTCAACATCGTACCGGGAAACGGCCAGCAAACGCTGAAAATCTATGCGATCGCTCCCGTCAGCGGCGAACTGCTGGTGACATCGGACGGAAACAAAGAGATCTTGCGCAGCCAGCTGGAGCTGGATCCCACCGATACCCTTTCGCTGCCGCTCGGTGTGCAGGAGGTTCCGGATTTTCTCGATTTATACCTCGACGGACGCAACCTCTACTGTTTCGAACTCCACGACACGCCGCTGATGCGGCCGCAACGGCTGCCCGAAAACTTCGACCACGGGTCGGTCTACGGGCTTTATCTGCAAGGCCGTGAGTTCGAACGGCAGTTTTTCCTCTCCGCCGCAGCAGACAAATACCGCGAAGCGCTTGCCAAAGATCCGAATTACCAGCCGGCGCTGGTGCGCCTTGCAGGCATTTGTTTCCAACGGCACGAATCGGGCGAAGCCCTCGAACTGTGTGCCCGGGCGCTGGCGATCGACACTTACGATGGTGCGGCGAACTACCTGTGGGGCCTGCGGGCCGCTGAAGAGTTCGATCCCGCCAACGCCATGGAAGGTTTCGCGCTGGCCTCGCAATCGACCGAATACCGCGAGGCAGCCTGCACCGAAATGGCACGGCTGTGGATCAGCGAACAGCAGGTTTATCCGAAAGCGCGCCACTACGCCCGGCGCGCCCTCGAATACAATCCCCGCAACCTGACGGCGTTGCAACTCGAAGTGCTGCTGGACCGGATCGAAAGGGAGCGCTCCGTAGCGAATGCGTCAACAACCGATACGACCTCCATATCCCGTACATCCGCCCCGTCCGGAACCGCTCCGCAAACCTCGCTCGACCGCCTGCAACAGATCGATCCGCTGAACCACTTCGCCGCGTGGGAACGCTACCTGCTGAGCGGACGCGAGGCGGACAAAAAGGCTTTCACCGACGGAATCCGCAACTCGTTCGCTGCAGAGAGCTACCTGCACATCGCCGACTTCTACTACCGGGCCGGCCGCTGGCGGGATGCGCTGACCCTGCTGGCCGCCGCGCCGGAACATCCTAAAATCCTCTGCTGGCAAGCGTGGCTTTGGATGTGCCTCCAGAATTTTAACGGACACAACGATGAAGTCGAACGGCTGCTGACGAAGATTGCCGCGACCCGCCCCTCTCTCGTTTTTCCGTTCCGCAGATCGGAATACGACCTGTTCTCCTGGCTGGCCGACACGCTCCCGTCGTGGCAGGGTAACTACTACCTCGCGCTTTGTAAAATGCAGGACGGTCACCGCGACGAGGCGCTCGAATTGCTGAACCATCCCAAAGGCGATCCTGCGAAAATCGATTTTTATCCCTATTTCGCCCTGCGGGCCTCGCTGCAAAGTGACTCCTCCCGAGCCGAATCGGATCTGCTCGAGGCTTTCCGGATCGCGCCCGACGATCCGCACACCACATGGTTGCTGGCCGACCACTATACGGGCCGCAACCAATGGGCCGAAGCACAAAAATACCTGACCCGGCGGCTGTCCGTGGATAAGAGCGACTACACCGCCGGCATGAAACTGGCGAAAGTCCTTGCCGCACAAGGCGCTTTTCAGCAAAGCATAGCGCTGATGCGCAGCCTGGACGTGCTGCCGAACGAAGGAGCGCAGGAAGGACGCAACCTGTGGCGGGAAACGAACCTCGATTACGCCTGCGCGCTGATCGGAGCGAAACAGTTCCGCAAGGCCCTCGACGCCATTGCCCAGGCGCGCCTCTGGCCCGAGAACATGGGCGTCGGTAAACCGTACGACGACCTGGTCGACGAACGGGTCGAGGATTTCCTCGAACGGTACTGCCTGCTACAAATGCACCGCAACGGTGAGGCGGCTGCCAGCCGGATCGCGGCACGGATCGAAACACCCGGCTATAAACCCTACCGGGCCGCAGACCTGCTGTCGGCACTGATGCTGCGTGAAGCGGGACAGGTCGAAAAAGGTGACCGGCTGATGGCCGAATGGTTGCACAGCGCTCCGGACAAGAAATCAGCCCGTTGGAGCGACGCCGTATACCGGGGCGATTGGAACGCCGCCGAACGCATCGCGCAGGAACCGAACGAGGTACTGAACCCGCTGCCTTACGAAATCCTTTTCGACGACCGCGACTTTCTATTGTTGATGCGACACCAAAACCTACTGAAACCCGAAACAAAACCCTGACCGAAATGAAAAACAGACTGTCACGCTCCCTCACTGTACTGTTTTGCTGTACCGGACTGCTTGCAGGCACCGGCGTTGCCGGCACCGCCACGGCAAAGACTGCCGGAAGCACAAAATCAAAAACTGCCGGGACAACCGCATCCCCAAAAGGAAAAGCCGCTTCACAGCCCGGCTTGTACGAAATCTTTAAAAACCCGGAGACCAAATACCGGCCTTATGTCCGGTGGTGGTGGAACGGGGGACGCCAGACCAAAGCCGAAATCGAACGCGAACTCGACCTGATGTATAAGGCGGGCATCGGCGGCGTCGAGATCAACACCATCGCATTCCCGGGCGGCGATACGCTCGGCTGCCCGGCATTGCCGTGGCTCAGCGATCCGTGGCTCGACATGGTGCAAACCGCGATCGAAGGGTGCCACAAACGCGGTATGGTAGCCGATATCATCGTCGGGTCGGGTTGGCCCTACGGAGCAGAGTTCCTCACGCGCGACCAGCAGTTGCAGATGCTCACCATCGAGACGATCGACCTCAAAGGCGGAGAAAGATTCACGATCGACCGGGATGAAATCCTGCGGCGGGTCAATCCCAAAATACATTCGGTATACGGCGACTCTCAAAAAAGAGCTGCTCTACCTGCGGCTGATGCCCAAAAAGATCGACGCTTTCACCGAAGGAATCCGTTACGATTCGCTGACCGGACGCCACTCCATCACGATCGACGTCCCGCCGGGCGACCATGTGCTTTATTGTTTCGTCAAACTGACCGGCTATATGAGTGTAATCCTCGGTGCTCCGGGTGCCAAAGGCCCCGTATTGAACCACTTCGACCGCGTAGCCGTCGAACAGTTCCTGAACCGGATGTCCGACCGGATGAACACGAAGCTGGGCAGGATGGGCGGCAGCAACCTGCGGGCCGCCTTCACCGACAGCTTCGAACTCGAAGGGGCCAACTGGGACAAAAACATGCTCGCCGAATTCAAGCGCCGGCGGGGCTACTCGCTCGAACCTTACCTGCCCTACCTGATTTTCAAGGTAGGTGAAATGGGCAATCCGGTCAAGGAAAAGTACGGCTCTGAATTTTCGCTCGAAGTCCAGGAGGAGGTGATTAACCGGGTCCGCAACGACTTCGACTTGACCCAACGCGAATTGTTCCACGAAGCATTTACCATCCCCTATAACAAATGGTGCCACCGCAACGGCATGCTCTCCCGCGTACAGGCTTACGGCCGCGGGTTGCACACGCTCGAATCGAGCATGTACATCGACATCCCGGAATGCGAAACCTGGTTCGGGCACCACCACGGCACCAGTTTTCCCGACAATTCGATGGCGGGCCGCGGTTACACGATGGTCAACAAGTTCGTATCGTCGGCCGCCCACCTCGCAGGCAATCCGAACGTGAGCTGCGAGGAGATCACCAATACCGGATGGGTTTTCAACGCGACGCTCGAAAAACTGAACTGACGGGCGATCTGAGCAACCTGTCGGGTGTAAACCACTCGATCTTCCACGGCTTCAATTACTCGCCCAAGGAGGCGCCGTTCCCCGGCTGGCTGCGCTACGGCACCTATTTCAGCGAGCGCAACCCGTGGTGGCCGTACCTGCGCCACTGGATGGACTACAAGGCGCGCCTCTCGGCCGTACTGCAGAACAGCGAACAGCAGGCCGACGTGGCGATCCTGCCGCCGGTCGAAGATATGTGGTCGAAATTCGGTTCGCAACGCGATCCGTTCCCGCAGCTCACCTACCCCACGTACGCCAATACGATGTGGGAAGCGGTGCACCAGAACGGACACGGCTGCGACTACATCAGCGAAAAAATCCTTACCGAAGGCCGGTCGCGTAACGGCGAACTGCGCTACGGCCCGCGCGCCTACAAGACGATCCTGTTGATGGATGTTGAGAGTATCCGGCCCGAAGCGGCCGAAGCGCTGGAAAAGTTTGTCGCTGCCGGCGGCAAGGCGATCTGTATCGGAACGGAACCGCACCAAAGCGTCGGCCTGCAAAATGCGGCAGCGAACGACCGCCGCGTACAGGCCACCGTCGCCCGGATCAAGGCGCGTTATCCGCAACGGTTCACCACCGTCGCGGCCCCCGACAGCACGGCATCCGTGCTCGACTGGTACCGGAACCTGCAACGGCAGCAACGAATCACCCCCTATGTTGGAATCGACCGCCCGTCGCAACTGTTCAGCCAGAACTATTACAAACACGGCAACCGGGATATCTTTTTCCTGGTCAATTACGATGCCCGGAACGAACGGACGCTGCGACTGGATTTTGCGCTCCCGGAACTGCAAAACAAAACCGCCTGGCTCTGGGATCCGGAGACTGGAACCCGCAGCCGGATCGCCGGATGGAACGGCAAGGAGCTGACGATGCGCTTCGGTCCCGAGGAATCCAAACTGCTGGTGTTCGAAGAGGTACGGATCGATGATCCGAATGCGGAAACCATAGATGTTTCGGCCCCGGGCCCGTGCAGCGGTACACCGGTAAAGACGCTCGACGGACTCTGGAATGTCACGATGACGCATGCCGTAACCGGAGAGAAGAGTACGCTCTCGCTCGACAGCCTGGTCGATTTCAATACGCTGCCGATGCCCGGACTGCGCCACTTCGCCGGAGTGATCGATTACACGATCGCGGTAAACATCGACGATCCGCAACAAATGACACGACTCGATGCCGGAAATACGTACAACGGCGTTACGGAACTGCTTATAAACGGACAGTCGGCCGGCATCAAATGGTACGGCGAACGGATATTCGACATCGGCGGCAAACTGCTTCCGGGTAAAAACACCGTTACCGTACGTGTCACGACTGTACTCGGCAACTACTGCAAATCGTTGAAGGACAATGCTACGGCACAACAATGGACCCAACGGCAACCTTACCTGCCGCTCGGACTCGGCGGCCCGGTACGGTTGTTCTGACCGTTATGTGCGGATACGAACAGATAAAGAATGATGCAAAATCCCGGACCCTCGATATGAGGTCCGGGATTTTTTAATTTTTCCATATTTCCCTGCAAATATTTTGCAGTTTAAAAATATTCGTTACATTTGCGGTGTATTAATAGACTTATTAAACATACCTATTAATCCAAAAATGGGGGACAAATATGGAACAGACACGGGAACAATCGATGGAAAGCATCATCCTCGAAACGGCCGAAAGGCTCTTTCTCGACAAAGGATTCGCACTCACCTCGACCACCGAAATCGCACGTGAAGCCGGCTGTAACCAGGCTCTCGTGCACTATTACTTCCGCACCAAAGAGCAATTGTTCATCCGTATTTTCGAGGAAAAGATCAAAATTTTCGCCGGTGCTTTCTTCAGCATCGACGAAAAACCGGGAACTTTCCTCGAAAAACTCACACGAAAGATTGAAGCGCATTTCGATATCATTGCCCAAAACCCGAAGATTCCATTCCTGATCATCAACGAAATCACTACGAATCCGCAGCGAATCAAAGCCCTGCACAAAAGCATCGGCGAATATCCGGCAAGCATCATCCGTAAAGTAAACGAAGAACTGGAGGAAGCGATCGCCCAAGGCGAAGTACGGCCGATCACCGTCCTAGACTTGATTCTTACAGTACTGTCGCTGAACGTGCTGCCGCAACTGCTACGCCCCATTCTCGAAGAGGTGATGCCACTGCCTCCCGAAGAGGTACAAAAACTGATCGCCCGGCGCAAGGAAGAGAACGTAAAACTAATAATCAACAGCCTCAGACCTTAGTGTGTACAAAAAAACCGACCTTTCGCACCTGAAATATGACACCGCTGAAACCAAATGCCATGAAAAGCATGCAAATCATCCGAAATGCCGTACTGCTACTCTCGCTGATTACGCTGGGGCCGCTTTCTTCGACAGCAGTCACGCCCAGCATCGTATCCTCGCCCGGGGAAAAGGCATCTGTCGTGGAGAATCCGGCCATGACGACAGCCCCCACCGCAATCGCGGCCCATCCGGTCGAAACGCCTTCCAGCCTTACGCTCGAAGAGTGCTATGCAAAGGCCGGGACGAATTATCCGCTGGTAAGCCGATACGGGCTGATCCAGCAATCCGAACAGTACAGCCTGAGCAATGCGAACAAGGGATACCTGCCGCAGTTTTCCCTCTCGGCCAAAGCGACTTACCAGACCGACGTAACCAAGATTCCGGTGTCGATTCCCGGCGTCGATATCCCAACGCTGAACAAAGACCAGTACCAGGCGCTCGTCGAACTGGATCAGGTGATCTGGGACGGCGGCACGATCCGTTCGCAAAAGCGCAACATCAACGCTTCGACGGAAGTAGACCGCCAGCAGCAGCAAGTCGATATGTATGCGATCCGTGAACGGATCAACTCGCTGTTCTTCGGCACATTGTTACTGGAAGAACAGTTGAAACTGAACACGCTCTATGACGAGGAGCTAGCCCGCAATTACCAGAAGGTCCAAAGTTTTATCGCCAACGGCGTAGCGAATGCAGCCGATCTCGATGCCGTAAAAGTCGAACAACTCTCGAACCGCCAGCGACGCGCCGAACTGGAAGCGACCTGCAAGGCCTATCGGCAAATGTTGGGGGCTTTCACCGGAACGGATCTGGCCCGCACCGAGCTGATTCAACCGATAGCAGCGGACAAACAGCCGCTTCCAGAAATCCGGCGCCCCGAACTGCATTTGTTCAACGCGCAGAACAGCCTGCTCGACGCACAGGCCAAAGCCGTCACCGCGAAAAATATGCCCCGCCTGAGCGCATTTATCCAGGGTGCTTACGGCAATCCGGGGCTCAATATGCTGCAAAGCGGCTTCAAAGCCTACGCGATCGGGGGTATCCGGCTGTCGTGGAATTTCGGGAATTTCTATACCAAACGGAACGACCTGCGCCAAATCGACGTAAACCGGGACAACATCGCCGTACAGCGTGAAACCTTCCTGTTCAACACGCGCCAGCAGATCAGCTCCGGGAACGGCGAGATCGAAAAATACCGCCGCACGCTGGCCGACGACGGCGAAATCATCACCCTGCGCGACAACATCAAGCGCGCTTCGGAGGCGAAAGTGGCGGAAGGGACGATGAGCGTCACGGATTACATGGACGACGTGACGGCAGCCGAAACGGCACGCCAGAACCAAGCTTTGCACCGCATGCAGTTGCTAATGAGCCTTTACAACCTGAAAAACCTGACCAACAACTGAAACCCCGCGACAAATCAAACAACACGCCGGCCGCCAACAGCGGCAACCGGCAACAAGCGACCGGAATAATAATAAAATACCGATAAAAAGATGAAAACAACCGCACTCATTGCGCTGGCACTGCTGGCGGCAGCCTGTTCGAACCGCAACGGGGATTACGACGCATCGGGGACGTTCGAAGCGACCGAAGTGATCGTTTCGGCCGAGGGCAACGGCCGGATCGAACGGTTCGACATCGAAGAGGGCCAGCGCCTCACCGCAGGCAAGGTGGTAGGATCGATCGACAGCATTCAGCTTTACCTCGAGAAACTGCAGCTCGAAAAGAGCATCGGTGCGACGCAGAGCCGCCGTCAGGACATTGCCAAGCAGATCGCCGCAACCCTCGAACAGATCGACAAGCAGAAACTCGAACAGCGCCGCGTGCAGAACCTGATCCGGTCGAATGCGGCGAACACCAAGCAGCTCGACGACATCAACTCGCAACTCGCAGTACTCGAAAAGCAGCTTGCCGCGCAGCGTTCGACGCTCGAGAACAACAACCGGGGCGTGAGCGAGGAGAGCTCGGGGCTTGAAATACAGATTGCGCAAGTCGAAGACCAGCTCGGCAAATGCCGGATCAAGAGCCCGATATCGGGGACCGTACTGACGAAATACGCCGAACGAGGCGAAGTGACTGCACAGGGCAAACCGCTGTTCAAGATCGCCGATACGGACAGCATGAAGCTGCGGGCCTACATCAGTTCGGGCCAACTCACCGAACTGAAGCTGGGCGACCCGGTACGCGTGTTCGCGGATGCGGGGGACAAGGGGAGCCGTCAATACGAAGGACGGGTAATCTGGATCGCCGACAAGGCCGAATTCACGCCCAAAACAATCCAGACGCGCGACGAACGCGCCAACCTGGTCTATGCTGTGAAAATCGCCGTCCCGAACGACGGCCTGCTCAAGATCGGCATGTACGCAGATGTAAAATTCGGGAAATAATGGCTGCAGTCGAAGTACACGACATTGTCAAAAGCTACCGGAAAGGCGCCGTGCAGGCGCTGCACGGCGTCAGCTTCGAGGCCGGGCACGGTGAGATCTTCGGGATCATCGGCCCCGACGGAGCAGGCAAAACGTCGCTCTTCCGGATCCTCACGACGCTGATCCTGCCCGACAGCGGCACGGCCAGCGTGGACGGACTCGACATCGTGCGCGACTACAAAGCGATCCGCAACTGCGTGGGCTATATGCCGGGACGCTTCTCCCTCTACCAGGACATGACAGTCGAAGAGAACCTCACTTTTTTTGCCACGGTGTTCGGCACGACGATCCGGGAAAACTACCACATCATCAAGGACATATACAGCCAGATCGAGCCGTTCAAAGACCGCAAGGCCGGAGCCCTTTCCGGCGGGATGAAACAGAAACTGGCCTTGAGCTGCGCACTGATCCACAAACCTTCGGTACTGTTCCTCGACGAGCCGACCACAGGGGTCGATCCCGTCTCGCGCAAGGAGTTGTGGGAGATGCTGCGGCAACTCAAACAGCAGGGAATCACGATCCTCGTCTCGACGCCTTACATGGACGAAGCGTCGCTCTGCGACCGGATCGCACTAATCCTCGACGGTCGGTTCATCGGCATCGATACGCCGCAGCACATTGCCGACAACTTCGGCGAACCGCTTTTGGGCCGTCGGCAGCGACAATATGTCGAAACTTTTACGCGACCTGCGCGCAAACCCGCACGTCACTTCAGCCTTTACCTTCGGCGCCCGCCACCATGTCACCACCGATGGGAAACCGACCGAACAGGAACTGCGCGATTATCTTTCCGGACTGGGCCACCACGATGTCGAAATCGAGACGATCCGGGCCGGAATCGAGGATTGTTACATGAAACTCGCGCGCGAACACCGGTAAGGCATATTCCCAGGAAAACCAGATATACCTTCCCGGGCAAGGGACACCCGCTACATTTCAGGGACGCACGATACTCCTGGAAAACACGATCCGCAACCCGCGAACAGATACAACGCAATATGGACACGACAAAAGACAATTTCCGGCCGTGCTCGCAATTCGCATCCGGCCACGAAGCCGTCATCCGGACTGAGAAACTGACCAAACGTTTCGGCAGTTTTACGGCAGTCGACGGCATCAGCTTCAGCGTGGCCCCGGGTGAAATCTTCGGATTTCTCGGCGCTAACGGAGCCGGCAAGACCACCGCGATGCGGATGCTTTGCGGCCTGAGCAAACCTACCTCGGGCAAAGGACTCGTGGCCGGCTACGACATCGCGCGCGAAAGCGAACAGGTCAAGCGCAACATCGGCTATATGAGCCAGAAATTCTCGCTTTACGAAGACCTGAAGGTGTGGGAGAATATCCGTCTGTTCGGCGGTATTTACGGCATGAAAACGGACGAAATCGCCGCCAAAACCGACTCGCTGCTCCATACGCTCGGCTTCGAACAGGAACGTGACGCACTGGTACGCTCCCCTGCCGTTGGGATGGAAACAGAAATTGGCCTTTTCGGTGGCGATTTTCCACGAGCCGAAGATCGTTTTCCTCGACGAGCCGACCGGAGGAGTCGACCCCTCCACACGACGGCAGTTTTGGGAACTGATCTACGACGCTGCCGACCGCGGGATCACGGTCTTCGTCACCACACACTATATGGACGAAGCGGAATACTGCAACCGAGTCTCGATCATGGTGGACGGCCGCATCGAGGCGCTGGACACGCCCGCCGAACTGAAAAAAACAGTTCCATACGGAAGATATGGAAGGCGTGTTCCATTACCTCGCCCGCACCGCCAAACGCGGGGAATAAAACACTCCGGATCGGCACGACAGGCAGGCTGCCGGAAGCCGGACAACCTGCGGGACGGCCCGCAACACAACCAACAGGCATGAAACAGTTTTTTGCATTCGTAAAAAAAGAATTTTACCACATCCTGCGCGACCGGCGGACGATGCTGATCGTACTGGGTATCCCCATCGTCGAAATCATCCTGTTCGGCTTCGCGATCTCGACCGAGGTGAAAAACGTGCGCGTGACCATCCTCGACCCTTCGAAAGACGTCGCCACACAACGTATCGTTTCGCACTTCAGCGCCAACCGCTACTTCACCGTCGTCGGCAATGCAACGACCGCAGAAGATATCGAAAAGGGATTCCAGAGCAATTCGATCGACCTGGGGATCGTTTTCCCGGAACGGTTCAATGAAACGCTGCTGCATACCGGGAAAGCGGATGTGCAGGTAATCGCCGACGGCACCGACCCCAATACGGCTACCACCGCGACGAACTATGCAACGAGCGTGATCACGGCCGCCTCGCAGGAACTGCTTGCGGAACAGACAGGCGGCGGGGCCGTCTCACCGGTAATCGTCCCGACCGTGAAACTGCTCTATAACCCGCAAATGGAAGGATCGTACAACTTCGTCCCGGGCGTGATGGGACTGATCCTGATTCTGATCTGCGCGATGATGACAGCCATTTCAATCGTACGCGAAAAGGAGCGCGGTACAATGGAAGTGCTGCTGGTCTCGCCGATGAAACCGATCTGGATCATCCTCGCGAAAACCGTCCCCTACTTCACCCTTTCGTGCGTAAACCTCATCACGATCCTGCTACTGTCGGTCTTCGTGCTGCATGTCCCGGTCGCCGGAAGCCTCTTCTGGCTCACGGCGCTGTCGATGCTGTTTATCTTCGTCGCGCTGTCGCTCGGTATGCTGATTTCGACGCTCGCCAAGACACAAATGGCGGCGATGCTTATTTCGGGCATGGGACTGATGATGCCGGTGATGCTCCTTTCTGGCATGATGTTTCCGGTCGAAAACATGCCCGGCATTCTGCGTCTCTTGTCGAACTTCGTCCCGGCCAAATGGTACATCATGGCCGTGCGGAAAATCATGATCGAGGGCGTTTCGCCGCTCTTCGCACTGCAAGAGTTCATCGTTCTGGGCATAATGGCCGTGGTTTTGGTAACCATAAGCCTCAAATTGTTTAAATACCGATTGGAGTAGCCATGCTGAAATTTTTATTGGAAAAAGAGTTCAAACAGCTCCTGCGCGGCGGGGATGTTACCGGGCATCCTGATCATGATGCCGCTGATGATGATGGGGCTCTTCCCTTGGGCGGCCAATATGGAGATGCGCAACATCAACGTGACGGTCGTGGACAACGATCACAGCAGCTATTCGTCGCGGCTGACCGGGAAAGTGGATGCCTCGCGCTACCTGCACCTCGAATCCGCCGCTGAGAGTTACGGGGCGGCAATGCACCGGATCGAACGCGGTTCGGCCGACCTGATTCTCGAAATTCCCGAACATTTCGAACGCGATATCACGCGGGACGGCATGGCGCCCGTCATGATTTCGGCCAACGCCGTAAACGGAATGAAAGGAAGCCTCGGCAGCATTTACGCATCGTCGGTAGCCATGGATTTCGCAACGGAAATCGCGGAAGAAAACCGCGCATACGCCACTGCGACTGATATTCCGTCGTCGAGGTAATTCCGCAAAACAAGTTCAACCCGCACATGGACTACAAAGTATTCATGGTCCCGGCGCTGATGGTGATGCTCCTGACGATGCTATGCGGTTTCATGCCCGCGCTGAATATCGTCGCAGAGAAAGAGGCGGGGACCATCGAACAGATCAACGTCACGCCGGTAGGCAAATTTACCTTCATCCTCGCGAAACTGATCCCCTACTGGTCGATCGGATTCTTCGTCCTGACACTCTGCTTCGGCCTCGCCCGGCTTTTCTACGGACTGGCACCGGCCGGAAGCATCGTCACTATTTACGCGGCTGCCGGGCTTTTCGTACTGACCATCTCGGGCTTCGGCCTCATGATTTCGAACCATTCCGACACGATGCAGCAGGCGACCTTCGTGATGATGTTTTTCATGGTGATCCTGATTCTGCTCAGCGGTCTGTTCACTCCAATCAGCAGTATGCCGCAGTGGGCGCAGGGTATTACGATCCTCAACCCCCTGAAATACATGATGCAGGTGATGCGGCTGGTCTACCTCAAAGGGAGTCCCTTCTCACAACTTACAGTACAGTTCGCAGCGCTGGCCATCTTCGCCGTTGTCCTGAACCTGTGGGCGGTACTGAGCTACCGGAAAAATTCATAGTCCGATGATTGCCGGCAGTTCGATCAGGATGCGAAGTGCATCCACTTCAATCTCCAAAACACAAAAAGCCCGCATCTTGCAATGCGGGCTTTTGTTGACCTACCTGGTCTATAACATTTATATTTCGCAATCTAACAAAATTTCGCAATATCTTATTTTCAAGCTATTTGCAAATATAGCTATTTCACAAAATCCATCAAAATTTATTATGATATATCAAAAATGGTCCCTACTTTTGTGAGGTAGGGGGACCATTTTTCATCTGCTCGCTGGATCCCTCTGAAACGTTCAAAAGAACATAGAGGATACTATGGTAGCAAACCTAAAAAAAATCAAACGCAGTTATCTGTTCTTTCCCGACAAGGAGAAAGAGGGCGACGGGTACAAGCCGGACGCAAAACTCCGGTTGCGTGTTCGTTGGTCGGGCCGTAAAGTCGATTTCAATGTAGGGTACCGGAGTTAAGTTAAGCCAATGGGACACACAGACCCAGCGCTGCCGGGTAAAGACTACCAATCTGCAAAAGCAATCCGCCACCCTGATTAACGGGGCGATACAAGCTTTTGAAACGACAATAGACAGCGTTTTTACCGCTTTCGAACTGGAGGGAATATCACCTACACCGGATCAGATAAGAGCAAAATTCAACCTTCTGGCAGGCCGTAAAAGCGAGCACGAGAGACAACCGGCAAAAACATTTTTTGACTATTTCGACGACTTCACCAAAGAAGAGGGAGCATTAAATAACTGGAGCAGGGGAACGTATGTAAAGTTTCAGAATACCCGCAATCATTTGACGGTGTACAATCCCGGGTTGAGGTTTGAGGATTTGACAGAGGCCGGACTGTCCAACTATGCGACACACCTGCGTGAGGTAAAAATTTTGCAGAACTCAACGATAATAAAGCAAATCAAGCTCCTAAAATGGTTCTTACGCTGGGCAACCACAAAGGGGTATTGTCAGACGCGCGACTACATCAATTTCAAACCGAAGCTAAAGACAAGCGAGAAAAAGATTATTTTCCTTGACTGGCCGGAACTGATGACCGTCTACAATTACGACCGCTCACAAATAAAACCTCGAACGGGTACGGGATGTATTTTGCTTCTGCTGCTTTACGTCGTTGAGGTATTCCGATGTGGCGAACCTGAAACGGTCGGATGTGTTCGACAGCTATATTTCCCTTACGACGATTAAAACCGCCGACAGCATTAAGATCGAGCTAAACAAGTATTCCCGTGCGATCCTCGACAAGTATGCGGATCAGCAGTACCCAGACAATCTAGTCCTGCCGGTAATCAGCAATCAGAAGATGAACGACTATCTCAAAGAGGTGGGGAAACTTTGCAGGATCGATCAACCGGTAACGATCACGTATTACCGGGGTAACGAACGTATCGATGAGGTTTACCCCAAATACGAACTATTGGGAACCCATACCGGCCGCCGGACGTTTATCTGCAATGCCCTGATGATGGGCATAGCTCCGCAGGTCGTGATGAAGTGGACGGGGCACAGCGACTATGAAGCGATGAAACCCCTATATAGATATTGCCGATTCTGCAAAAAAGTTGAGGCGATGAAATTATTTAATAGATAACAATCATGAATGCGTCCATAAAACTAGACTTTTAGCTCTGCTGTCTGAACCCAATCGATAATAATCATATTGGTTACAATGAATTGGGCAGCAATAACAGAGATAAAAAAACTGATAAAATACTGCGATGATCTTACATCTCTCACAAGCTCAAGATAAAAAAGGATTTCAATATATCCAGGATCAAATTGAAAATTTAGTTACGTATAATGAAAAGTTACTCGGATTTATTCGTTATCCTGAATTTACGGACGATGAAATATCCGATACAATAGATAGCGCTATAAGTAAATATAAAGATAGAGCCCTGGAATCAGGCATACTGAGTTGTGAAGAAGGTTGCTATTTTAACGAATACGGTGACTATGTAGACGATGAATCTTTTAAAGATGACAATTACTGCCAAGATGAAGCCTATACAGATTTACACGAGGAATACAAACAAGCCCACCCCAAAGGGGCAGAAATAGACCAAACATTAGAATTACTGTCTTGGGAATGTGAAAGAAAAATTGCCGAAATTCAAGACTACCTTGATTTCGTCGAGAAAATTTCTAATGTTGAAACATTAAACAAACAAAAAACGTCCTAATAGCTTAGTTGATATTATTATTAAAGATAGAGAAAAAGTATTACGTGTTATCGAAAACGAATTAGCAGCCTGCAATAAGCCTCAAGGTAAATTGATAGCCATGATCATAATCGTTCTATCCGATATTGGTTATCTACCCCACTATAAGGGCAAAGTCACCCAAATATACAACGCATTCAAAAAGACATACCCCAATAAGGTAGGCACAATAAAAGGAATAGAAGACTACATAAGAGGATATTATCGACCTGATAACAAAAACCCAAAGCGAATCCCAGATGACGAGCTAGAATTATTAAAAAAACAAAATTTTATAATTTTTGTGGGGTAAAGATGCGGCGCACTTTACGGTCCCCACTTTTTTAAATAGAGATGTTTGCATTATCAAATTTGATTTAGCGGAATAGCTAACCGCAACCTATGTTAAATCAAAAAATGATACTGCAATGTATGCGAATATTACAGGGGAAACCCCTATTGCGGCTCTGACTGTTTCTCAGTTTGTCGATCTGCTGGATAAGCATAAATCTGCACCAGCAGCACCTAGCGCCCCGGCCCGTAATTATACGCAAGGTTATGCGTATGGGCTCAAAGGCATTCGTAAGCTCTTCGGCGTATCCCACGCCACCGCCCAGCGTTACAAAGACACGTTCCTAAAACCGGCTGTCCGTCAGAATGGCCGTAAGATCGTCGTTGACGTAGCAAAGGCCCTCGAACTGTTCGATGAACACGCTAAAGGATAGGAGGGCCCGGCGATGAAAGATAGAAGAAAAGCCGCTCCCACAGGAAGCGGCAATACCTTGGCAGGTGAACAGATTTCTTACTGCAAATATAGTCACAGATCAGGAAAAAGCAAGCGGAAAATCCATTTCTCCGATACCCAGTCACAGGCATTCGTAGCTATTCAAAGGCTGCACGAAACCGAAATGCGGAAAGCCCGCAAATTCTTCACCGAACACCCTACCTGCACCTATTCCCGCGCCGATCTCGTTGAGGCGCTGGAACTGCCGATAAACCACATTACGCGGATTGTGTACGACCTGCTCGATGCCGGATTTATCCGCGTAATCGGTAAGGATCGCAACCCTCGTAGCGGAATTACCGTGGAGATGCTACAATTGACAGGAAAGGAGGTAGACCATGTCTAAAGATGCCTACTATTTCCCGCACGATTCCAACGCAAAAAGACGATCCTAAATGCGTCCTGCTAATTGAGCAATTAGGAATGGAGGGATACGGGATTTACTGGATGTTGATCGAAACCCTCCGAGAACAACCGGATTACACCTACCCTGTGGCAAATATTCCCGCACTCGGAAGAAGATACAATACAACCGCAGAAAAAGTGAAAACGGTGGTATGTAACTATGGACTTTTTACAGTAAAAGATGATAAAATATTCTTCTCTGACAGTCTTAACCGCCGAATGCGCGTATTGGAAGAAAAAAACGCGCAAAACGCTCAGAAGCAGGACGATTAGGGAATGCTGCAAGATGGAAAACATCGCAAACGGATCGCAATGCGATAACAATGCGATCGCAATTCATCGCAAGTAAAGTAAAGAAAAGTAAAGAAAAGGAGAGTATAGGAAAAGCGAGCATGAGAGGCAAACGCAAGACGTTTTCCCCCCACCCCATCAGAGGTAGAATCCTTCTTTACTGAGAACGGATACACCGCAGAGGCTGCCCGTAGGGCTTTCGACTATTACACGGATGCGAATTGGCACGATGCAGAGGGTAAGCCCGTGCTCAACTGGAAACAAAAGATGCGGGGCGTATGGTTCAAACCTGAACACAAACAGACGTCCGGAATGGACCTTAAAATTCCACTTTTTAAAACGCTAATCTATGAATCAGAATACAATACCCCAAGCCGTAGAGCTGGAACAGTCGGTAATCGGTACGCTGATTATGGAACCGGACAGACTGACGGAAGTAGTCGGGATACTCTCTCCTGAATCGTTTTGCGACGACAGAAACTCGTTTATCTATAAAACCCTAATCGAAATGTTCGACCAAAATACACCGGTCGATCTGTACAATGTCGGGGAAAAACGGTGCGACGGTTCATCGCTGTTTGGAGGGCGTACCGGAACCCTGTATGCTTCAGAATGCACGTGCAAAGTAGGAAGCGGGGTTAATCTGTTGTTTCAGGCACAAATCATCCAACAGCGTTATATCGCCCGCTTACTGATGTATGCCGGTTCCAAGATTTCCACGCTGGCAGGTGATGATACGAAAGACGTGGCCGATGTGCTGGATGAATCGAATAAACTGATCGACAAAATAAATGCGCTTTCCTGTGGCAGTTCGGAGGGACAGTCCCTCCGGGATAGCCTTACGGAATCTTTGAAACTGGCAGAACAGCGGCAAGCCGCATATTTGGGAGGATCACCAACCGGCATTCCAACCGGGATCTCGGATTTAAACCGGCTTACCGGGGGCTGGAGGGGGTCGCAATTGATTATCCTGGCTGCTCGTCCGGCAATGGGCAAAACCGCCTTAATGCTGCACTTTGCCAAATCTGCGGCGCTGAACGGAACCCCGGTATGCCAATTTTCTCGCTGGAGATGTCGCACGTCAGCCTGTCGGATCGGCTCTTACTCTCGGAGTGCGAGGTTGAGGTTAACAGGTTTCGTAATGGTGATTTGTCTGGAGATGACTGGCGGCAACTCAACGAAGCATCCGCACAATTGGAAAAGCTACCGATACATGTGGATGATAACGCAGTTGTCTCGATGCGATACATAAAAACCCGCTGCCACATTCTGAAAAAAACAGGGCAAATGCGGCCTGATTATGATCGATTACCTCCAGTTGGCCGACACCTCGACCAAAGAGAGAAACCGCAACCGGGAGCAGGAAATCGCACAAGCCAGCCGACAGGCGAAGATCATAGCCAAAGAACTGGACGTTCCGGTTGTCTTATTGTCTCAACTCTCACGGGAATGCGAAAAGCGGGCGGACAAACAGCCTCAACTATCGGATTTGCGGGAATCGGGCGCTATCGAACAGGATGCGGATGTAGTGGGATTTATCTTCCGCCCTGCGTACTACGGCCTCGACAGGATCGAAACACTCAAATACGGCAATATCTCTACGAGCGGTTTAGGTATCATCAATATTGCCAAACAACGGGACGGGGCAACCGGCTTAGTCGCATTCTCCCATAATCCGAGTATGACCAAGATTGGAGATTTTCAGGAAAACAAAACACCTTTCTGAGACAAGCCGATTTAAGCCACTTTCCCATGTCGGGTGGATGAAGTACCCACGACATGAAAGATAATCAAAAAAAACACGAGAACCAAAATGAAAAAACGCATATTATACCAGTTACTAGCGGACGAGTTTACGAAGTTCGGCGACAAGTTCGAGAAAATCGCCCACAACGAGGTAAACGGGATGTACTGTTACAAGCGCACGACCTCCGACGAGCTGACCTATCACGAGGTGTTCAAGGCTCCGACGGCCAAAGACGAAAACGGGAACACCTACGAACGCTACCCGAGCTCTTCGGGGTTTGGTTTCGGTATGGCCCTTTGCATCCGGGGGTGACGAAAGTTAAAGATTATGTACAATTTCATTATTAACAATTTAATCATATTACATCATGGAAATCACGCAAAAATTCAAGTGCAAAGATGCCGACGGCCAGCTGGTCGACAAGGAGATGAAACTGGAGTTCCGGGAAATCGACCGGTGCCGGAGAAGCGACGCAAAGCTGTTTTATGCAGCGATGCGGATGCTAGCAGAGGATAGTAAAGACGATGCTGGCTTCTCTCGTTCAGCGGTAGAGGGTATGGGGGGTTGTTTTCATTGATAATTTGGTTGTCAAAGGGCCGGATTTCAATGAGACAGATTTCACCCTGTTAAAAAAACGACGTAGTGGCCCTGTATCAGCTCAATTCAAAATTGTTTGTTGAGCTGGTAGTCCCTTTTATAACGCAAAACTTGTAAGGCTCTGCGAAGGCATACAAGTCTCCATACAAAGGAGTTCGGAGGTACTTGCTCTTTATTCCAAAGAGAATCTCATGTGGACGAATTACCTGTTATTCGCCCGGATTTTCGGGATGAGCCGCAGGGAGTTTGAGAGCATGACCGAAGATGAAATATTCGCAACGGTTGCTTATGTCAAAGAGTATAAACTATTCAAGCCATGATCGATTATGGTATCAAAATAACCGTAAATGGTGACGCTCCTGAGAAACTGCGGAAGATAGCAGAGGCTTCAAAATGGTGGAAGCCTCTGCTAAAACCGCAGGAATAAAAGTTCGAGACGAATTTGCCCGTTTAATTAGGGAGCAGCGAACGGTCATACACAGTCTTGAGGACAACTATAAACGGGCGGAAGTTGCCGCAAGAAAGGCGGCAGCAGGGACAGACAGACTAAGAGCAGAGCGCGACCTGCTGACTGCTGAGGCTAAATTAGCACAAGGTAAAGGGGCATTGGAAACCATATTTCAGGCGCGCGATTTTTTTATAATAATCAAGAAACAGAAGCTCTTAAACGGGCACGAGAATTACAACAAGAACAACGCGAACAACAAAAAAAGCAGCTTTAAAATCTAACATATATGGTTCTGCAGCTCTATTGCGTGGGATTATAGGATTATACGCTGCCGGTGTTGGTGTAGTTGGGACTTTCACGAAGGAAAACGAAAAGCTCGACCAAATCCAACGCAGGCTGGCGCAGGCGTTATCGGTGGTAATCGGTCTAGAATCTGCATCGGAAGCAATCAAGCGGATGAATGTTAGGCAGATTGGTATTCTTACTGCCGCAACTAAAGCATGGCGATCCGCCCAGCAAACTTTAACCCGGGCCTTGTGGGGTTCCAATGTTGCGGCAAACGTCCTGATGGGCACGCTGACATTAGGGCTTTCGGTGGCGATTGGAGCAGCGATAGCTGCTATTTCCAAATATCGTGATGCGCAAAAGAAAGCCAGGGAGGAGGCGGGAAAAGCACGTAAGGCCCAGTTGGAGTTCAATAAATCTGTCGGGCAAAACGCATCTGATTCCATTGTTAAATTCAAACAGCTTCAAGTGCAAATGGGAACGTACGGGTGATAGTTTGTCTAAGCGTCAGGAGTTCATCAAGAAGAATAAAAGCGCTTTTGAGGATTTGGGTGCCTCTATCAGTAAGGTTAGCGATGCGGAAAAACTGTTTACTTCGGGTGAAGCGAATTTTATCCAGTCGCTTGTCAATCGGGCACGGGCAATGGCGGCCACCGCAAAAGCAAGCGAGTATTTGAGCGAGGCGGCGTCTGCCGGTGAGGATCGGAGGCAGGCTGAGTTTGCATTATCAAGATGGAGGACAGAGCAAACAAAAGCCACACAAGGAGACATTCAAGCAGGTATCGCTGCTGTTAAAACTGCCGATTTGGCTAATAAATATTTATCTAGAAGAGATATTACTTTATCTGCCGATGAAGAGAAATATTTACGCACAATCATAGGTATACATGAGGACGGTAAAAAACTAACCGATGCCATCCACAAGGAATCGAAGCCACTCGAAAGGCCACGCAATTATTAAAAGACAATGTCGATTTAACAACCAAAGGTGAGGTAGATAAATCATCTTATACCCCGGCAGATGTTTCAGATTCATTGCGTGGTGTCTCCGGCAACGGCGGTATCAAAAACTTCGAATTTAACAATTATGCACCTATTGTTCAGATCAATGACAACCATGTAGACGGAAAAACATACACCCCGGAAGAGATTGGACAAATTGCAGCTAAAGAAATCGTTAACACATTAAGCCAAATAGCTGTTCAATAATTAAAACATGAAAAAAAAATTAAAATTTCATACCAATACACGTCTGACAATAAGGCGGAAACACTAAAACTAAGTTTTAAACCAATGGATCTAACACAAGCGGCGGATCAGGTTTTATATCTGCAATGTCTTAGATTGTGCAAAGATTTGAAAGCATCCAATGATGGACAGGTAACATTCCCTTCAACTGTATTTGAGGCAATGGGTATGGAAGTTCTTGACCATTTGTATGTCGGACGTAAGCCAAAAATTTTGCGGCTTGCTTATATTACAAATACAGAAGAATTGGTTAATATCAACTATGAGCTTTTCAAGGCGGTTATTTGTCCGATTATTAGCAAAGATATAACGTACATCACAACAGAGATTCAGCGTCACTCCAAACAAGCCCAAAAAAGAATATGTTTTGTTTCCTGAGAATGCATCCACAATGGCTCCTGTTCCGTCAATATATTGCAAGACTGTTTGAAATGCCAGAATTGGAATTTGAGCAAAAAAACTTCAGGCAACTAAAAAATTGGCAGATTATTACCACAGTTTATACGGGTAAAAAGAAAATAACATTAAAATATTTGAGTAATGCCACAACCCAAAGGAAAGACGGGTAACCCGCAAGGCCGACCTAAAGGTAGTCCGAATAAGATCACACAAGATATTCGTAACTGGTTATCCAAACTGATAGACGACAACCGGGAACAAATGCAAAACGATCTAGCAGCGCTGTCACCTAAAGAACGGTTGCAGGTACTTTGAGAAATTCATGCAATACACAGTTCGAAATTGCAATCGGTCGAAGCTACAACAAAAAATCGATTTTGATCAGTTGAGCGATAGTCAGATAGATAATATCATAAACAAAATAACACAAGGATTATGAAATTGTTAACAATGGAACAAAAACGATACTTGCTGAAAGTATTACAAGCCGGGGAATTTAATGCAGAAGAACTTGCAAAAGTGCTTAATGTCGAAATTGTGCGAATCGTTTTCAGTGAAGAAGATAAAGGATTGTAATGATCTGGCACTTTAAAAATGATGACCGAAATTAGAGCTTGATTTTTTGCAAGCGGCAAAGGGAAACCTTTCATTTTAGATAATCATGCCACGAGGAATAAAACAAATACCCACCGCCCCACCCCGCCCGGAAAAAATCTTCTATTCCAGAAAAGAGGCAGCGGAGGATTTGGGGGTAAACGTCCGGACATTGGACAGGTATGCAGTTGAGGGGAGAATCCCTTTCAAGGTGCGCCGCAAATGTTCATCCTGTCTACCATGTGGCAGACTTGGATCGGTTTAATCAACCGCAAGAGATTTACGAAGTGGTGCGTCAAAAATTCAATAAAAAATATTAACCATGCCACACCCAATGAAACAAATCCCCCCCCACTCCATCCAGATTATTCCGCTGTGGGCATAGCAGCTTATGTAGCCGAACTAGAATGGGAAAAAAACAGAAAGCTCAAGGAGGAACTGGAAGAGGTGCGCAATAAGAGTGTGAATGTAGATAAGTTCTACTCTATCCTGCTTGATCCTCCGATGGTAGCCCGGTTGCAGGCCGTGAGCGTACAAACTGTCCGCGCTTACATTAAAGATGGTGCTATTCTAAGCATCCGGATAGTACCGATTCGCGTACATATATCCGGGCATCAGTAGCCTTGAAGCTAGATTTCTCAGAACTCAGAAAAGGACGTTATTAGCGCACACTTGTCGTGAAAATAGAGTTTTTGGAATACCTCAAAAAGAAAAAAAGGTTATCTTTGATGAATATTATTTCAGGTTTAACCGCCGTAACAATATGGACACCATCTTTGACGTACTTATACGGCGATTGATGAATAATACACCAATACACTTAACCACAAACAACTAACTTTGGGCGCATTATCCGTCTATACCTATAATTACTTAACCTCTAACCTGAAACGATGAAACGTTTTCTCTTTTTGTGTACGGTCGTAGCCGCGGTGTCGATCGTATTGAGCGGGTGCGCGAATCGCGACATGCAGAAAGTGCGTCAGACAATGACCGATCGTTGCCTGAACGTGTTGCTCAGCCCTGCTTATGAAGCTTACAAACTGAGTCAGATTCAAAAAAATGAGCCTATCGACAGCGTGGCCTATGTACAGCGGCTGACGGCCGTGTTGGACAGCACCGTGCAGGCCAGCATGGCCACCCAACAGGCTGACGGTTCGTGGCCGGATGTTGAATACGAATGCCACTTGCGCAGCAGTTGGCGTCCGTTTACTCATCAGACCCGGATGTTGAATATGGCCAAGGCATATTGTTCGCCGGCTTCGGCCTATTATCAGGACGAAAAGGTGTTGCAGGCCGCTCTCAAAGGACTCGATTTCTGGTTGCAGCGTCGTCCCCAGAGTACCAACTGGTGGGCCAACGAGATCCGGGGGACCCCGCAATATGGGTGATTTTGGGCTGTTGTTGCAGGATAAACTTTCGGAACAACAGTTTGCCGGCCTGATCGACTACATGAACAATTCGAAGATCAAGATTACGGGACAAAATAAAGTATGGCTTTGCTGCAATGTGATGGTGCGGGCCTTGTTGATCGATGACGAAGCGCTGTTCGAAGAGGCGATCCGAGAGATGAAGAGCGTCATCAAAATCGAAAACGATGAAGGGGTGCAATTCGACTGGAGTTTCCATCAGCACGGTCGCCAGCAGCAGTTCGGTAACTATGGGCTTTCGTACCTATCGTCCCTGACCCAGATAGGAGGATTGTTCCTGGGAACGCGTTATACCTTTTTAATGAACAGGAGCTGTCTATCCTGCGCAACTATGCCCTCGAAGGGATGTCGTGGGCTGTATGGCGGGGTGAAATGGAGACCGGTTCCTGCGGTCGCCAGTTCGTCTTCCGGGATGCCATGAAGGGCAAGGCTCGAACCTATGCCTTGCAGTTGCTGGCCCTCAAGAAGATCGATCCGGCCCATGCGGACGAATATCAGCAGATGTTCGATGCTCAGATGATGGGGGCACCCAACGTATTGAAGGGCATCAAGCATTTTTTATATGTCGGACATGACTTATATGCGTACCGACAACTGGATGGCTGTTCTGAAGATGTGTTCCGACCGGACGGTGGGAGCCGAAGCGGTCAACGGTGAAAACCGCAAATGCGAAGTGATGGCCAACGGTTCGTTGATGATCTATCAGGACGGCGGCGAGTACAACAACATCTATCCCATGTGGGATTGGACCCGGGTTCCGGGTGTTACCTGTAATGTAGCTGACCACAACGATTTCCCGCAGGAAGACCGTCGGATCAAGGGTAAATCCGACATTGTCGGCGGTCTTGTGGGCGACAACTACGGGGTTTCAGTCATGCGGGTCGATGCCGACGGGTTGAAAGCCAATAAATCGTGGTATTTTACGGACCGTTATATTCTCTGTCTGGGTTCGGATATTTCCAGCGCCAATGGCCAGCCGGTTACGACGGCCGTCAATCAGACGTTCCGTCGCGAAGACCCGCGGGCCAAGACCGAGGGAGAAACTGCTTTTACTCCTCGGGCTTCATTCTCGGGCGACCGTCTGCAGGCCGTGCTGCATGATCAGGTAGGTTATTATTTCCCGCAGCGTCAGCAGGTTTCCTATATGTCGGGAGTACAGACCGGCAGTTGGCATGCCATTCATTTCGATTCGTCGGATGATCCGGTGTCGGCCGAAGTATTCAACCTCGCGATTCATCATGGTGTCAATCCGAGTGCGGCGACCTACAGCTATGTGGTGATGCCTCGTACGAACGAACAGGGACTGGATTCGCTGATTGCTCATCCAGGGTTTACGATCCTCAAACAGTCGGATGACGTACATGCCGTTCGTTTCGAAGACGGTACGGTTCGTTGTGTGTTCTTTGCGCCGAGAACGACACTGAAAGTCGACGATAAGATCGAAATTCTGGATATTGCCGAAGAGATCATCATGGTTTTCCGTCGTGAAGGCAACAAGGTGTATATCACTTATGTGGATCCGACTTCGGAAAAAGACAGTACGATCATTACCTTCCGGGGCAAATGGAAAGGGGACAATGCTTACTATGATCCGGAACGTAACGTATCCGTGGTGGAATTCGATGCCAAGATTTCGCATGGCAAGCGACTCGATACCGTTTGTGAAATTATTGAATAGTGCGCGTTGAGCAAACAAAAAGAGAGGGCCTAGCAGATGTCTGCCGGGCCCCTTTTTGTGGTGAGAGAAGGCGTTGTGTTTAGCGTTCTACCAGGAAGATGAATTCACGCCCCTGCAGCGCGAAAGATCGACCCGGGTAACCGGCAGATCACCTTGGCCAGCAGCGGGTCGTCGTTGACAATCAGCAGCGCGTCGTAGCGGCGGTAGAGCGCGATGATCTCCTCAGCGGCGGGGCGGCCTGCGACACCCCCGTCTTCCTATGTTGAACATTGCAAAATAATAAAAAAAAATATCGGAAGTTGTCCGTGCCGTAAGCGGAAGTTTGTGGTTTGATCCGTTTATGCGTATATTTAATCCGTTTTATTTACTCTACTATTCGGAAGATTTATGAAACCCGTATTGATTCGTTTGCTTCTTTTTGCTGGCGTGGGCTCCGTTTTTACACACAAGCTCAGCAACGTTTCTCCTTTGATATCGAAGGGGGCATTTCCTGAAGGACGGTAAAGCCGTTCCTATTATTTCCGGAGAGATGCATTATCCCCGGATTCCGCACCAGTACTGGCGTCATCGCCTGGAGATGCTAAAGGCCATGGGATTGAATACGGTGGCGACTTATGTGTTCTGGAACCTGCACGAAACGGAGCCGGGCAAATGGGATTTCGAAGGAGACAAGGATTTGCGCAGGTATATCGAGACGGCCGGCGAACTAGGCTTGATGGTCATTCTCCGTCCCGGTCCGTACGTGTGCCGAGTGGGAATTCGGCGGTTATCCGTGGTGGTTGCAGAACATTCCGGGAATGGAGATCCGGCGGGATAACCCCGAGTTCCTGAAATGCACGAAACGGTACCTCGACCGGTTGTACGAGGAGGTGGGCGATTTACTGGTGACCCGGGGAGGCCCGATTATCATGGTGCAGGCCGAGAACGAATTCGGTTCGTATGTAGCACAACGCAACGACATTCCGTTGGAAGAACACAAACGTTACAATGCCGCGATCCGCCGCCAGTTGGCCGATGCAGGATTCGACGCTCCGTTATTCACTTCAGACGGGAGCTGGCTGTTTGAAGGCGGAACGACACCCGGGGCTTTGCCTACTGCCAATGGTGAAAGCAATATCGAAAATTTGAAACGAGTCGTGGACCAATATCATGGCGGTAAGGGTCCGTATATGGTGGCCGAATTCTATCCCGGCTGGCTATCGCACTGGGCCGAACCGTTTCCCAATGTGAGTGCGTCATGGGTGGCCCGCCAGACCGAAAAATATTTGCAAAATGATGTCTCTTTCAATTTTTATATGGTACACGGCGGAACGAATTTCGGATTTACGTCGGGGAGCCAATTACGACAAGGATCATGGTATTCAGCCCGACATGACCAGTTATGATTACGATGCTCCCATCAGCGAGGCCGGCTGGGTGACTCCGAAATACGATTCGATACGCAACGTCATCGGGAAATATGTGGATTATGTCATTCCGGAGGTACCTGCCCCGAATCCGGTGATTGAGATTCCTTCCATCCGGTTGACGGAATCGCTGATGCTGGCCTTCGCCAAACGGCAGGAACCGGTGGAATCGCCGGTTCCATTAACGTTCGAACAATTGAGGCAGGGGTATGGCTATGTGCTTTATACCCGGCATTTCAATCAGCCGCTTGCAGGTATGCTGGAAATTCCCGGATTGAGGGATTATGCTACCGTATATGTGAACGGCGAGCGGGTCGGCGAACTGAACCGGTATTATAACCGGTATTCGGTGTTTGTCGAAATTCCGTTCGATGCGACGCTGGATATTTTGGTGGAGAACTGGGGACGGATCAATTTCGGTGAAGAGATCGTGAACAACCGCAAGGGAATTGTCGGTCCGGTGACGGTCAACGGAATGGAACTGTCCGATTGGTTTATGTACCGATTGCCAATGGACGGAGCCCCTGGCCCGGATAAAACGGCCGAAGTCCGTGCCGGTACTCCCGAGGCATCTTTTTGCATCGTAAACCTGTTTTGTACACGGGTTCCTTTAATTTGTCCGAGACGGGCGATACGTTTATCGACATGTCCGCTTGGGGAAAAGGAATCGTGTTTATCAACGGAAAAATATAGGCCGTTACTGGCAGGCAGGACCCCCCAGCAGACGTTATACGTACCGGGGGTATGGCTAAAAAAAAAAGGGGAGAACAGGATCGTTATCTTCGAACAATTGAACGACGGGCCCAAAAACGAGATTTCGGCGGTGAAAGTACCGATACTGAAAGAGTTGAAGAGCTAGAACCGAAATCGACAGGGTGACCTCCTGCATACCTACCGGCTGTTCGGTAACCGGTATGTGGTCAGCATCAGGAATCACGCGGAAGTAGTCAAGGCTTTGAGGACTTTCTGTGCGGATCAGGGAATCTCTTCCGGAACAATCGACGGGTTGGGTGCAGTCAGCGAATTGGAACTGCATTTTTTCGACTCCCGGATGAAACGACATGAGAATACGGTACTCCGGAAACAGATGGAGATAGCAGACCTGACCGGGAACATCTTAATGAAGGATGGCCGTCCTTTCCTGCATATGCATGTGACGGCGGACGTGCCGATTGTTCTGCGGTTGCAGGTCATTTGCTTTCCGCCACGCTGAACGGAGCGGGGGAATTTGTTCGTCGATGCCTTCGCGGGTTATGGGAGGTGTTGTTCCAAAACCACAGGGTGTGGGGACGGAATTCGGCTGGAGGGGTTTTGAACGCCTCCGGATCAGGCGAGGAGGTGCAAGCATTCAGAGCAAGTGGTAATCCGACTCCTCCGAGCAGATGTTTTGGGTGTCGCAGCATGGTTGTGTAAATTTGTTTTGTAATGAATGTCTTATCCGTTTATACCTATCATGTTATTTCCCCTTGCTTTTGATAAACCCGGCAACCGGTTTACGGGGGCGGCGGCATAGTTTCTTATGCGCTTGCAATTCTGCGAGGGCTTGGTTTATCAATTCCAGTTGTACTCTGGTATCTTCGTTAATATCGTTGTAATCGGCAAAAGCGTCGTTTATATAATCTTTCAGCTCCTTTATTTGCGCTTCTATTTGCCCGATACGATCACCGGGCAAGGCTGTGATAAATTGACGCATAGCCACGAAAGCTCGCATAATGGCCCGATTAACCCGTATAGCCGTCTCGCTTCGCAATACACTTGAGAGCATTGCGACACCCATCTCGGTAAAGGCAAACGGCGGATATTTGGGATACTTGCCCCGCCCATTGATTTCTAAGGACGCAATTTGCGACCTTAGTCTGCCTTTCAATGCGTTATACTCGTTATCCGAGAGTTCAAACATAAAATCGTCGCCCTCGAAACGCTCGATATTACGCCTTACAGCCTCTTTTCAGTCGTTTTGTCTCCACCTGGTAGAGCTCCGCCAGATCGAAATCCAACATCACCCGATAGCCTCGGATTTCGTAGATCTTGCTTTGTATTTTCGTCAGCTCCATAGCGGCGACTATTTATCCCGTTCCTTTATCTCCAGTACCGTCCCGCACTTCGAACATGTGAAGTTATTGGTCGATTGAAGGGGGCAAAGCAATCCCTTACTTCACAACCTATACTATTTCTTATCTTTCAAGGATTTCTTTGGTTTTGCATTTAATTTACGTTCTACTTTTTTTAATGCTATCCTCCACCGGCAAATTTTCAGGCATAGTGCCGCCAAGTTCTTCTATTGTTTTTCGCACTTTACGTCCAACGTAATAATGAGCCTGATTCGCTTTAGCTTTGCCTTTGATTTTTTCACGTCGTAATTTTTCCTCTGTCTGAGTTGCTCGGAATAGATTGGCGGCCAACTCGGTACTACCCATGTGATCAAGTATATTTTGGCTTTTCTTCAGGCCTTTTCGCTGATGGATACCTTTTGCGTCAAGACCACCATAGAGCCCTTTGTATCCGTGATTTTGGAAAATAGCATAATCCCGAGGCTCAATAACCCCCGCATCTTTTGCTGCCGCCGCAAGTTGTGTATTATGCTTTGCCATTTCGTTTCGCAAGAATAACCGTTTTTCATCTTCGGAACTTAAACGGCTATATTCATCCATTTGCTGTATTTCCTGCAAACGGGTCTGAACGGCAAAATAGGTTTGACCAAGGGCAACGACTTCTTTTACCCGGATCGGCATTTTGCACGACGAGATAACAGGCGTAGCGAGATAATTTAACGCTATCAACTTCTCGTTGAGCTGTTTTACCAGTGTTATCATTTCGAGGATGTCCTCGAAATGATCCTCAATGCGCTGACCACTATTTTTTACAAGCATCTTTAGCTCTCTCGATTACTGGCATGAAATGCCTATACTCTGAATATTCAAGGGCCTTTGCTAAATCACGAGCCGACCAATATTCATTACCACTGCTGTCGATTTTTCGTATTTGCTCAAAAATACTTAAATCGTTTCTTTGAAGTTCTTTATTCATAATCCACCTCTTTGATCTTACCTCTGCAATAGGTGTAAGCATTATAACAGGAGTGCAAATTGTACCCCTACATCGAATTTAATTCAGCGCCCCTACTCCACATCTTTCTTTGTCGTCGTCTTAGCATTTTAACAAATGCTATAAAATTATTTTCAACCATACCAAGCATCCCGTAATTGTCCGGCGGTAACACTCGCAATATCGGGATGTTTCCCCAGCCAATCAATTACGGCTTGTCGCTGCTCGACAGAAACAGAACCGCGATACTTAATTATAAAATAGTTTTGATGTCCAGCGCCACCGCCGCCACACTCCAATCCAAGAGATTCAATCATTCTGATCCAATCACCCCAAAATTGATCGAACGGTTCACCTTCCAAGTCTCCGGTATAGTCATAATCCAATTCAAATCCCAGCTCCCGAAATTCGCCTTTGTGAAGCTTTTTGCGTAAACGTTTTTTCATCCTGCTATTCCCCTTTTTCAAATTTGATCGGTTTACCGCAATGCGGGCAGGTGATCGTGTTCGTTGGTTGAGGGACGAAAAGTTCCGGAATAGATACGCCTAATACAGCAGCAATCTTTTCAAGTGTCCCGATAGTGGGATTACCTTGCAATGACTGACGTAATCCTACGTCGGTAATACCTAACTGCTGTGCCAATTCTTTAAACAAAAAAGGCCCTTTTCTTTGCATAATTCTTTAATTCTGAAATCCATAACTCGTATATTTTATTTGCCAAGATACTACAAAGATAGAAAACAAAACGCAAGCATTATGTTTTTGAATAAAAAAAACATATAAAAGTTGTGTTTTTATTTGCTCAAACAAAACCTTTACATTATCTTTACACAAGAAAACAAAATATAAAAGTTTATAATCATGAAAACCATGAGCAAATACAATAAATCGCAGATTATGAAAAGAGCCTGGAATATCTATAAAGGCAACAATCCCTATTCTTACAGCTTTTCAGCTGCTTTGCGCCGGGCTTGGGAGGTTGAAAAGGCAATGATAGAATATAACGAGCGGGAAGCCAAACGGGCCGCTATCGAGACTGAAAACGCAGCGGCAAAGACTGTACGGATCAGCAATGCGTGGACAATCGGATGCCTCAACTACTAGCAGAACGCCCGTCTCGATCAGTATTTCGGAGACTGACGGCAAAACGATACACTAGTATTAACTACCGCTTTACAATCAATTACTATGAAAGTGAATATTTACGCTATTGAAACAAATGGTCAAACGGTCGGATGATATTTTACCAATCACACAGAGGCTATGCATAATTTACGATATATGCCAAAGGGTACATACGTTATCCGGGAGTGGACGCAAAACGGCGAATTTTTCACGTTTACCGAGGGAACCAATATAAGACATCAAATTACTCGATAATGTCAAATTTAACACATAATGAGCCACAATGGAAACTAAATCTATGGAGCAAAAATTCTTAGAATCAGAAATAGAAACCTATAAGCACCTTTATGAAATATACAAACAACAAGAAGAAACTTATCGCACTAATTATTTTGAAATTATGAAAAGTTACATGGAACTCACAGAAGCGTATAATCAATTACGCAAAAGAACTTCACAAAAGCAAAAAAGCAAACTTGCGACCAATTATCAGAATATTGATCCCCAAGCACTAATGAAACGAAAATTATAAATTTAGTAAATCTATTTTTGTTTTCTATTCACCATAGGGCGGGCAAATAACTCGCCCTTATTTATAAGCGTTGTAAATGTAGGGTTTGTGACTTGAAACGATCTGCAAGACCCCGGAATAATCCACAAAATAAAGAAAAAGAGAATTTGAGAGGAAAACAGGTGTATTAAAAGAAATAAGTTTGACACTGTAAAAAACAACAAAAAACAACACTCCTAATAGCAATCAGAATAGAAAAGAATACGGAAAAGAAACTATCTATCGAGGGCAAAGAAAGCGCGGATCAGCGTCACCCACCATGAGACGACATATTTTGCCGAAACTGGTTATCCCGTAGAGACCGGAGCCGCCATAATGCCCGTTTTTGGCCTATTGTTTTGCGAAATTTCAATTATCTTGTCCGACGGCAAGGGTTTGTACCACCCACAACAAAAACAGCAAGGTTAGGACAAGGTAAAAACGGTGATCACAACGGAGTTTATACAAAGACAGTATCAGCAGAGTTTACCTGTAAAAAAAAGAATAGGAACTACTTAAAGTAGTCCCTATTTTAGTCCCTCACACTAATAAACGACTGATTATCAGTCTTGATTGTTGACCTACCTGGATTCGAACCAAGAACGACAGATCCAGAATCTGTAGTGTTGCCATTACACCATAGGTCAATGTCCAACCTTTCGGTTTGTGGGTGCAAATATAATCAAAATATTTTTTTCGACGAAGGAGTAACGACAAAATCTTTCAGATAAAAGGGCTCGAAGTAGGCAATATCTTCGAATTTCTTGTGCCGGAACGCTTCATAGGCCGGTTTAACCAACCCCCGGGCCGACGGAGTGACCTCCACCAGCCGCACGTTATCCTCGGGAAAAAGCTCTTTGCATTTGCCTGCCCCGCTGCCGAACAACACCATCGTCCGCCCCGCACGGCGTTCATCGAGAAAACTTTCGGCCGTGACAACCTTCGCTTCGACCCCGGATAAAGGGTGAGCCTGGGCATCGAACTGCTGGCAGTAGACCTCCATGCGCCGCGCGTCGATCATCGGCAGGAGAATGGCATCGCTGATGTCGTCCACATTGAGAATCTCCCCGCCTCATAATCTTCCAACGCCACCCGAGTCAGGGCTTCGAGGCTTCCCACCGCGATCAGCGGAATCCCGGCCCCGTAGCAAATTCCTTTGGCCAGCGACACGCAGATCCGCAAACCGGTGTAGGAACCGGGGCCCATTCCGACCGCCACGGCATCAAGGTCTTTCGCGTCGAGGTCGTTCTCGCGCAAAATTTCCTCGACATAGACAGCCAGGTTCTGGGCGTGCTGACGGCTTTCGCAACTCTCACGCAGGGAAAGCAGACGGTCGTTTTTAGCCAATGCGACGGAACCGATGTCGGTGCCCGCCTCGATACACAACAGTAACGCCATAAAATACTTCGGATTTGACGTTGCAAGATACATAAAAACGAGAAAATTCGGGAGCGGACGGCCGTTTTTCTGTGAAAAGCGTATCTTTGGAATCGTTTGACCCGGATATGCCATGAAACAGAAACCGCATAAAATTCTATTCGTCTGTCTCGGAAACATCTGCCGTTCCCCGGCCGCCGAAGCAGTCATGCAGCAGCTCGTCGACCGGGCTGGCCTGCACGATAACTTTGTAATCGATTCGGCCGGAACCTATGGCGGCCATGCCGGAGAGCCCGCCGACCGCCGGATGCGGCAGGCCGCATCCAAACGCGGCTATGCGCTCACGAGCCGCTCGCGGAAGATCACGCCCGACGACTTCGAAACATTCGACCGGATCGTGGTGATGGACGACAGCAATTACGAACGCGTACACCGCCTTGCCCCGTCGACGGAAGCCGCAGCGAAAATCTACCGGATGGTGGCCTTCTGCCGCCGTTCCGACGCCACCTACGTTCCAGACCCTTATTACGAAGGGCACGAGGGGTTCGAACTGGTACTCGATCTGCTCGAAGATGCCTGTGAAGGCCTGTTGGAAGATCTGGTAAAACAGGAATAAACGGAATAAGTACGTATCCCCCTTGGTTTACAACCGGTCGAAAAAGCCGTGGCTCCGAAAACTGTAACACTCGCCGGACGTGATAATGACATGGTCTGCCACTGTGATCTCGAACAACGATGCGGCACGCACCAGTTTTTCGGTGATCAGCGTGTCCGCGTCGCTGGGCAAAGGATTGCCCGAAGGGTGATTGTGCACGAGCAGGATCCCTTGTGCCAGGCGCTCGACGGCACGTTTGACGATCAGTTTGTAATCGACCACGGTTCCCGTTACGCCGCCCTGACTGATGCGGACCCGGTCGAGAATTTTGTTCGATGCGTTCAGGTAAAGGACCCAAAACTCCTCATGCGGCAAGATCGCCAATTCGGGCTGGAAAAGTTCTATCACATCCCGGTCGCTCATAATCTGGTCACGCATGCTGTTTTCCGCGGCACGGCCCCGGCGCCCGATTTCGAGTGCTGCACTGACCAGCGCAGCCCGGGCGATTCCGAGTTGCGCCACCGAACGAAGTTTGCCCGGACCGTCGAGTGCAATGCGCATCAAATTGTGATCGTAGGCTTCCAATAATCGTTCGGCCAACTCAAGCGCCGAGCCGCCCGCCTCGCCTTTCTGCAACAATATAGAGAGTAATTCGGCGTCGGAGAGCGACCGCACGCCTTGGTTCACGAGTTTCCCGCGCACCTGCTTGTCCGTCAGCATAACGTTGGGTTTGGGTAGTTTATACGGGCCTTCGAATACGCCGCCCGGTTACGGCAAGATAAGGATTTCTATGCGTAACGGCAACGCCTGATTCCGATTTTCACCACAAATTTGCAACGGCACCTTCCCGTAGAGACACCGGAAGGGAAACTTAAACTCCGCACGGGTGCCCCTAAGATCCGACGTATGCCATGTACCCGGCAAACCTATGTCGTGACCGGCAAGGATAGAATCAAATGGTTTCGATATCGATTTCAATATGGCCGAAAGCCCCTTCCGGTGCGGTTTCACGCAGCCTCTCGGCAGCATGCATCGCAGCCCTCTGCTCGGCTTCCTTTTTCGAACCGCCCTCACCCGTTCCGATCTCGGCACCGTCCAGCAACACTGCCGAACGGAATGTGGGGTGCTGTGAAGTGAATGCCTCGCCGTTGACGGTGCTGAACGTTATCCTCCGTTTATTCTTTTGCCCCCACTCGATCAACCGGCTTTTGAAATCTGTCTCGGTGCGGGTCATGCTGCTGAGGTTGATATACCGACGGAGGATTTCATTGATAAACAACCTATTGGCGAATTCGTATCCCTTATCGAGATACATCGCGCCGACCATCGCCTCAAGCGCATCGCCATACAGGTGTTTCTGTGCAAAATTACCGCCGCCCTGCACGATGATATGGCGATCGAGACCTAACCGCAAACCCAGCGCGTTGAGCGTACTGCGACTCACGATCTTGGAACGCAACTGGGTCAGGAATCCTTCGTCCCGTTCCGGAAATTCGATGAAAAGGTAGTCCGACACAATTGCCTCGATCACTGCATCGCCCAGGAATTCAAGGCGTTCGTTGTTAATCGGCGTGCCATCCTCCAAAAACAACGAAGCTGACCTGTGTATCAAGGCCAGCTTGTAGAGTTCTATGTTGTTCGGCAGGAAGCCGAAAAGGTGTTTCACGATTTTGTAATACTCCCTGTCCCGGCTCCAGCGGAGCTTCAGAGCAAGCAGTATCGAACCCGCCACAGCGCGCTTAGATTTTTTTGAGGATCACCGTGGAGTTGTGTCCGCCGAAACCGAACGTATTGCTCAATGCGCATTTCACATCGCGCTGCTGCGCTTTGTTAAGCGTCAGGTTGAGCTTCGGATCGATCTGGGGATCGAGGTTCTCGTTGTTGATGGTCGGGGCAACGATGCCTTTGGTCAGCGCCAGGATGCAAGCCAGAGCCTCGATCGCACCGGCCGCGCCCAACAGGTGGCCGGTCATCGATTTCGTAGCGTTGATGTTCATCTTGTACACATGGTCGCCGAAGGTGGCCTTGATGCCGTTCAGCTCAGCCACGTCGCCCACCGGCGTCGAAGTGCCGTGCGTATTGACCAGGTCGATATCCTCGGGTTTGAGGCCCGCATCGTTGATCGCATCGCTCATCGACTTGCGTGCACCGAGCCCTTCGGGATGCGGTGCGGTCAGGTGGTAAGCGTCGGCGCTCATGCCGCCGCCGGCTACTTCGGCATAAATCTTGGCCCCGCGTGCCTTGGCGTGCTCATACTCTTCGAGGATCAGCGCACCGGCGCCCTCGCCGATCACGAATCCGTCGCGGTCCGCGTCGAACGGACGCGATGCGTGCGTCGGATCGTCATTGCGGGTCGAAAGGGCCTGCATGGAGTTGAATCCCCCTACTCCGGGAGGGTTGATAGCGGCTTCCGAGCCACCGGTCATAATGATGTCGGCACGTCCCAGACGGATGTAGGTCATCGCATCGATCATCGCGTTGTTCGACGACGCGCATGCGGAAACCGTACAATAGTTCGGCCCCCGGAAACCGTATTTCATCGAAATCTGGCCGGCGCCCATATCCGCGATCATCTTGGGGATGAAGAAAGGGCTATATCGGGGGATTTCGCCTCCCTCGACATAGCTCTTTACCTCTTGGTAGAATGTCTCCAGTCCACCTATGCCTGAAGCCCAGATAACTCCGGCCATATCCTTATCGATCGTCTCGAGATCGAGTCCCGAGTCCTTGATGGCCTGTTCGGCTGCGATAAGGGCATACTGCGTATAGAGGTCGTACTTGCGGACCTCTTTACGGTCGAAAAAGTTATTGGGATCGTAGCCTTTGAGTTCGCAGGCAAATTTTGTCTTGAAGTTGGAAGGGTCGAAATGAGTAATGGGTCCTGCGCCGCTCACGCCCTGTGTAAGGTTCGTGAAATATTCCTCGATATTGTTTCCCAGCGGGTTAAGGGTTCCGATCCCGGTTACTACAACTCTTCGTTGTTTCATAAAGAAATTTCGTTCGTTAAACAAAAATTGCCTGTCCAGTTTAAGGCCTTTTAGTTTTTCTTGGCAGAAATGTAAGTAATGGCGTCGCCGACGGTGGTGATCTTCTCGGCATCTTCATCAGGAATCGAGATCTCGAACTCTTTCTCGAATTCCATGATCAACTCAACGGTGTCCAGAGAATCGGCACCCAGGTCGTTGGTGAAGCTGGCGGTAGGAACAACCTCTGCTGCGTCAACGCCCAGTTTGTCCACGATAATGTCCACTACTTTTGATGAAATGTCTGACATGATACTAATGATTTAGGTTTAACATTATTTCCAAAATAACTTCGTAATTCAAAGCCAATTTTTTGCAAAAGTAACACTTTTTCCCTTACATTTGATATCCCGAACGTTTTTTGCGTCTTTTCACCGGGATTTCACCCGTAAAAAACTAATTATGAAAAAAATATAGCCATATTCGCGTCGGGTTCGGGCTCCAACGCCGAAAACCTGATCCGTTACTTCTCAGCCCATCCTCAGGGCACTGTAAGGCTGGTGCTGTCGAACAAAGCGGAGGCCGGCGCGATCGAACGTGCCGCCCGGTTGGGTGTGGAAAGCATGGTATTCGACCGCGATACTTTCTACAATAGCGAACAGGTGCTCGCCCGGCTGCGGCAGGAACGGATCGATTTCGTCGTGCTGGCCGGATTCCTGTGGCTCGTCCCGGACTACCTGATCGCCGCCTATCCCGACCGCATCGTCAATATCCATCCGGCGCTGCTGCCCAAATACGGCGGCAAAGGAATGTACGGCGACCGTGTGCACCAGGCGGTCGTGGAAGCCGGGGAAAAAGAATCGGGTATTACGATCCACCGTGTGAACGGCCAGTATGACAGCGGCGACATTATCGCACAGCACCGGGTGCCCCTCGCACCGGACGACACGCCGCAAGAGGTGGCTGCAAAAGTGCATGCGCTCGAATACGAATACTACCCGCAAGCCGTCGAAGCAGAACTCGCCAAATTGTAGTGCGGTTTTTGCAAGGGAAAATCATCGGCGCATCACAGTCGCGGAAACGGGAAACGACGTATCGATCGCACGCACCGAAGGCGACAAAAGGAGCAAACGCACCGACGGATAAAAACAGCACGAACAGCCAACGCCCGGGTTTTTCCGTGATCCCACTGATGCAGCTATTACGTCTATACTTATATATAATATAAACGATAGCATATAACAGACCGGCAGGGACGCTTCTCTCAAGCGGTCCCTCCCCTAAACCAGCATACCATGAGACTCCTGTTGATCAGCAATTCGACCAATGCCGGCGAGGCTTACCTCGATTATCCGAAAAAAGAGCTCGGCGATTTTTTCAAAGGGCATCGACGAAGTGATGTTCGTCCCGTACGCCGCAGTGACTTTCACCTACGATGCCTACCTGGAAAAGGTACAGGCTCGCTTCTCGGAACTCGGCATCCGTGTCCGTTCGGTACACCGCGAAGCCAATCCGGCACAGCAATACGTAACTGAACGAAGTATACCGAG